>FTKT01003200.1_pt1 | contig 42848 bp, 48 predicted proteins | sample 1658271 | NCBI WGS metagenome assembly FTKT01 (sample SAMEA3914811, study PRJEB12502) | metagenome | biome: forest; material: soil | place: Canada | collected 2011-08-04 | depth 0.3 m | reverse complement strand
GCCGGTGGCCAGCACCACCGCGACCCGGCGCGGGTCCACGTCGGTGCCGATCCGCAGGCCCGCGTCGGCGATCGCGTCGTCGGCGGCCGCCAGCGCGAGCAGCACGAAGCGGTCCACGCAGCGGACCTCGGTCGGCGGCAGCACCTCGCGGCCGTCGATCGCCGGGGCGATGCCGGCGGACTCCAGCCAGCCGGCCGCCGGGTGCCCCTCGGGCGGCCGGACCAGGCCGGAGCGGCCGGACGTCAGGGCGTCGAAGACCTCGGCCGGCTTGCGGCCGAGCGGGGTGACCAGGCCGAGGCCGGTGACCACCGCGGCCGGGGCGCTCATCGGACACCCGCCGCGGCCAGGTGCTGGGCGCGCAGCAGGACCTTGCGGACCTTGCCGGTCGGCCCGAGCGGGATCCGGCCCTCCTCGACCACCAGGACCTGGCGCACGGTGGCCGCCACGGCCTCCTCCAGCGCGGCGGTGACCTGCTCGGTCCGGTCGGTGTCGGGGTCGGCCCCGGCGGTGAGCTGCAGCAGGACGTCGGTGACCACCTGGTCGCCGTCGCGCACCGCGACCACCGTGCAGTCCAGCACCTCGGGGCAGTCGGCCAGCACCCGCTCCTCGGACATCGCGGTGTAGAGCCGCTTGCCGTCGCCGAGGTCGACCGAGTCCACCGCGCGGTCCACGTGGTAGTAGTAGCCCTCCTCGTCGCGGTACATCAGGTCACCGGTGAGGAAGTAGCCGCGCACCCGGGTGCGGAAGGTGGTGGCCGAGTCGTTCCAGTAGCCGAGCGCGAGGGTCGGTGAGGTGGTGCCCAGCTCGCCGACCTCGCCCACCCCGAGCACCTGGCCGTCGGGGCCGAGCACCGCGCAGTCCACGAAGGCGTGCGGCCGGCCCACGCAGCGCCCGTAGCGGTCGGTCTCGGCGGAGTGCGTGATGAAGAAGTGCGAGTGGCCCATCTCGGTCGAGCCGAGTCCGTCCACGAAGACCGAGCCCGGGGTGCGGACCCGCCCGGCCCGGGTGGCCTGCTCGCGCGAGCCGGCCGCGATCAGGCGGCGGATGTGCGCCTCGTGCGCGCAGTCCCCGGTGTTCCACCAGAGGCCGACCGAGTCGACCTGACGCTTCGTCAGATCATGGCGGGCCAGGTCCGCCCAGGTGGTGGCGAAGCCGAACACCCCGCGCGGGCGCCACTGTTCGATGGCGTCCAGTACCTCGGGTCCGGTCTGCCGGGAGAGCAGCAGCAGTTCGGCGCCGGTGCTGAGCGCCAGGTTGAGGGCGATCAGGGTGGCCGCGTGCGGGGCGGGCAGCGCGCTGAGCATCCGGTCGGAGCCCTGCGGGCGGGGCAGGCCCAGCCGGTAGCGGATGGCCGCGTAGAGGCTGTCGTGCGAGTGCACGACGGCCTTCGGCAGGCCGGTGGTGCCGGAGGAGTGGGTGATCGCCACCGGGTCGCCGGACCAGTGCGGGAAGGGCTCCGGCGCGTCCTCGGGGTCGCCCGCGCCGAGCGTGCCGATCTCGGGCAGCAGCGGCGTGGTGAGCCCGTGCCGGGTCAGCTGGGCCAGGTGCTCCGCGTCGCCGAGCACCCCGACGGCGTTCAGCCGGCCGATGTAGATCGCCGAACGCTCGCCGTCCAGCAGCGGGTTGATCAGCGCGGGGATCGCGCCGAGCCGCGACAGGGCGAGGAAGGCGAGCACCTGGTCGGCGGCGGCGCCGGACTGCACGGCCACCGGGTCGCGCGGCCGCACCCCGAGCGCGGCCAGCGAGGCGGCCCGGGCGCGGACGGCGCGGTCCAGTTCACGCAGCGTCAGCGGCTGCCAGGCGGGATGCTCGTCGACCGGGGTGTCGAAGGTCAGCAACGGCTCGTCCAGTCCGAGCCCGAGGCGGATCCGGGTGGTGAGGACGTTGCCGGCGCCGACCAGCGGATCACCGGCCAGCTGCGCGCGGATGCTGCGGATACTCATGATCGCCGATCTCTTCGGGGAAGCGGGGAAGCAGGGGAGCAGGGGTGCGGTAACGGGGGCAGTCGGAACCAGGGGCGGTGGTGCGGGGGAGCGGCTCGGGCGAGGGTCAGGACCGGGCCACCAGCAGGGCGACGGCGCTGTCGTGCTCCCCCGGACCGTCGCCCTGCTCGGCGGCGATCACCAGGACCTGCTCGGCGTCCCCGTCGGCCAGCAGCAGCGCGGCCTCGGCGAGCGCGGCGGCCTCGCCGTCGGCGCCCGGCCCCAGCGCGACGACCGGGCCGGTCAGCTGCCAGCGGGCGGCGATGTGGCCGAGGACCGCGTTGGGGTTGGACTGGAAGAAGAGCAGTGGCGGGACCCGGCGCCGCTGGGCCACCGCCTCCTCGATCGCCCGCGCGGTGCCCAGGTCCCCGCTCGCGCTGGCCAGCAGCACGGCGGTGCGCGGTCCGGCGGCCGGCGGTGTCCCGTACACCCGGCTCAGGCAGCGCTCGGCGGTCTCGGCGACCAGCGGGCTGAAGCTGGAGGCCACGAACCCGGCGATCCGCGGCAGCTCCTCCCCGCTCTCGCCCGGCCACTCGGCCCGGGCCAGGACCCGGATGGCGTCGGTCACGGCGCACCCACCAGCAGGGCTGTGTTGGCGCCGCCGAAGGCGGAGTTGAGGCTCAGCGCGTAGCGCACGTCGGCCGGGCGCGGCCGGTCCAGCACCAGATCGAGCGGGCAGTCCTCGTCCGGGCCCAGCCAGCCGGCGTTCACCGGTAGCAGTTGGTCGTTCAACGCGCCTATCACCACCGCGAGTTCGAGCAGCGCGGAGGCCTCCAGGGCATGTCCGTGCAGCGATTTGGTGGAGCTGACCGGCAGGGTGGCCAGGCTCTCGCCGAAGAGCCGGCGCAGCGCGGCGGCCTCGGCCCGGTCGCTGATCGCGGACCCGGTGCCGTTCGCGTTCACGTAGTCCACCTCGGCCGGTCCGACCCCGGCCCGGGCCAGCGCCGCCTCGACGGCTCTGACCTGCCCGTTGCCGTCCGGCACCGGTCGGCAGACGTGGTAGGCGTCGCCGGCCCGGCCCCAGCCGGCCAGGCGGGCCAGCGCGGGCACGCCACGCTCGGTGGCGGCGCTCGCCGACTCCAGGACGACCGCGACCGCCGCGTCCCCGAGCAGCAGCCCGTCCCGGCCGCGGCTGAACGGCCGGACCGCGCCGTCCTTGGCCAGCGCCCGCCCGGCGTCGAAGACCGCGAAGGTCTCCTCCTCCACCAGGTACCCGGCGGCCACCACCACCCGTTGCCGCCGCCCGCCGGCGATCAGCGCGGCGGCGTCGGCGACCGCGGTGCTGGAGGCGACGCACGCACCGGTGTAGACCCGGGCCGGCTCGGCCCAGCCCGCCCGGACGGCGACCTCGGCCGACACCGCGGCCGTTCGCTGGTCGCCGTGCAGGGCGAGCAGCAGCGGGTCGCGGCCCGGCGCGGACTCGGCCTGCCGGCAGGCCTCGTCCAGGACGGTGACCAGCTCGTCGGCCAGCCGCGGCGAGCCCGGCGCGGTGGCGGCCACCGTGCTGCGGCGGTCCGTCACCTCGAAGCGGGTGACCTGGGTGAAGGCCGGTAAGGCGCTCGCGCCGAGCGACCTGACGTCGGGTCCGCAGGCGGACCGGACGGCGAGGCCGGTGACCCAGACCGGTTCGGCCGGGCGGGGGCGGGGGGCGGTCATGACAGCGCGGCCCCGTCGGGCTGCGCCACGCGTGCCGGCTGCGCGGCGTCCACGGCCTGCCCGGCGGCCGCGGAGTGCTCCTGCGGACCACCCTGCCCGTCCGCCTCGCCGCCCAGGATCTCGCGCAGCACCTGCACGGCGTCGTCCACGGTGCGGATCCGGTCGAGCTGCTGGTCCGTCAGGTCGATCACGGCCTCGTAGCGCTGCTCGGCCTCGGCGATCAGCCAGGTGAGTTCGAGCGACCCGAGCTGTTCGTCCACCGCCTCGGGCGCGCGGTCGCCGTAGCTGGCGAGCATCTCCAGCACATCGGCGCGGAGCGGGAGTTGACGGACACTCATGCGGCGCTGCCGACGGCGGCGCTGTCCGTCGCGGCCTCGCCGCCGGCGGTCGCCGTGGCCGCGATCCGGCCGGCCACGTGAGCGGTGAACTCGTCGATGGTCATCAGCGCGGTGCTCTCCATGTCGTCCAGGTCGAAGCGCACGCCGAACTCCTCCTCGACCTGGACCGCGAGATCGGCCAGCGCGAGCGACTCCAGGTCCAGTCCGGCGGGCCCGAGGTCGGTGTCGCCGGTGACCTCGGAGACGTCGTAGTTCATCTCGGTCAGGGCGGTCAGGACGAAACCGCGGATCTGGTCCTGCATCTGCTCTCCTAGGTGTCTCCGTGCATGGCGGACAGGCCGCACGGGTTCGGTGGTGCGCGGTGGTGGGCGACATGGCGTCGCCTCCGGCGCGAATGGTTCGGACGGCGCCGACGAGGCCGGGCAGTGACGCGGCGTCAGTGCCGCATTGTCGGTGACGCGGCGCCAGTGCCGCGGTGCCGGTGACGCAGTGCTAGGCCCGGTCGGCGAACTCGCGCAGCGCCGGGGCGTTGCGCAGCAGCTTGCCGGTGGTGGTGCGCGGCAGTGCGGTCAGCACGGTCAGCCGGCGCGGCAGCTTGTAGCCGGCCAGTTCCTTCGCGAGCCGCTCGCGCAGCTGCTCGGACGTGCCGCCGTCGCTGGTCGCGGCGTAGGCCTCGATCGCGCCGTCGGCGAACAGGACCACGGCCTCGGTCACGCCGGGCAGATCGGCCAGGGTCTGCTCGACCTCGGTCAGATCGACCTTCAGGCCGCCGATGGAGACCTGCGAGTCGCGCCGGCCGAGCACGGTGACCCGGCCGGTGGCCTCGTCGAGCAGGGCCGCGTCACGGGTGTGCAGCAGCCCGTCGGACCAGCGGGTCGCCTCACTGGTGCCCAGGTACGGCGACTGGTCCTGTCTGATGTGCAGTTCGCCGTCGGTGACCCGCAGCTCCATGCCGTCGACCGGTTCGACCGCCGGATGCAGCCGACCCGTCAGATCGGCGGCGATGACGCCGAGTTCGGTCATTCCGTACATGGTGCCCAGCGGCACGCCGTAGCGCTCGGTGAACGCGGCGGGTACCCCGGGGCGGACAAGTTCGCCGGCCACGATCATCCGCACCAGCTGGGGCAGTGGTGGCGGCGCGGCGACGCCGGCCAGCAGTTCGGCGTAGAACGGCACGCCGATCACGGTGGTCGGCGCGTCCCCGGCGGCCACCGCGGCCAGGATCCCGGCCGGGGTGACCCGTGCGGGCAGCACCAGTTCGACACCCGCGTGCAGGCTGTTCAGCAGGCCGCCGACCAGGCCGAGCACATGGACCATCGAGGAGAGCAGGACGACCCGCTCACCCGGCCCCGGGAACCCCGCGAGCCGCCGGTAGCAGCGCAGTTCGCGGATCAGATCGTCTGCGGTGCGGGCGATCACCTTGGACGGTCCGGTGGAGCCGGAGCTGAGTTGGATCAGGACGTGCGGGCTCTGGGCCGGCAGTCCGCCCTCGAGAGGGCGGGCCACCGGGTCGACCTCGGCGTGACCGCGCAGCGCCGCGCCGCCCGTCCGCGGGTCCTCGACCAGGACCTGCGGCTTGAGTCGGTGCAGCGCCCGTTCGGTCTCCACCGGCGTCAACCGGTGGTCGAGCAGACTGACCTGGGCGCCGAGTCGCCAGGCCGCGAGCAGCGAGGTGACATAGCCGAGCGAGGGCGGCAGTCGCAGTGCCGCGGTGCCGCCGGCTCCCAGGCCGGCGGCGGCGAACTGCTCCTGCCGTGCGGCCACCAGCACGCGCAGCGTGCGGCGGTCCACCGGCTCGGTGAAAGCGAGGCAGGGCCCGTTCTCGTCACCACCCAGAAGGTGGTGATCGACCCAGCCCTGTGCAGGCTGGGAAGGCGCTTGTGAATAGTGTGTTACAGAGACGGGATTACCGGTCAACGCCACTCCACGAATGAGGGAGACACAGCTGCCAATCGGCTGACTTCGTCTGGATCAATTCCCCGTGGTCACCGACCCTGACACAGGAATTTCATCGGGTCAAGGTCTATACCAATGGGCGCGATACCTCCTACGCTGCCGACCCGGGGCAGGCCTGTCAGTGGCCGCCCGGAAGGGAGTTGCCGGTGGAACCGCGCACCCTGGGGAACGGGGAACCGCTCACCCTGGAGGAGCTGGAAGACCGCGCCCGGGCCCGACTGCCCGCGGACGTCTGGGACTTCGTCCAGGGGGGCAGTGGCGCGGAGTGGACGCTCGCGGCCAACCGCGAGCAGTTCGGCCGGTACGTGCTCCGACCTCGGGTCTTGGTCGACGTCTCGGTGGTGGACAGCTCGGTCGAGCTGCTCGGCGCCCGGCTGGCCGCGCCGATCGGGGTGGCTCCGATGGCTTATCATCAACTGGCGTGCGAGGACGGTGAAGTCGCCACCGCCGCGGCGGCCGGCGAGGCCGGAGCGCTCTTTGTCGTGAGCATTTTCGCCAGTCGCACCCTGGAGGAGATCGCCGCTGCCGCCAGCGGCCCGCTCTGGTTGCAGCTCTACTGGTTGCGGCGACGTGAATTCTTGGCGGAGCTCGCCGGACGCGCGGAAGCGGCCGGATATCGCGCCCTCGTATTGACCGTGGACGCGCCAAAAGTGGCGCGCCGGCTCCGTGATGTCCGCAATTCCTTCGCGCTGCCGTCCGGAGTCCGCGCGGTGAATCTTGAACCGGCCGCGACAGCCGCCGCACATCAGCGCGGTGACGGCGTGTCAGGTATTGAGGCGCACTCCCGCGAGCAGTTCGACCAGTCGATCGGCTGGGCCGATCTCGCCTGGCTGCGGGCCCGCACCCGGCTGCCGCTGGTCCTCAAGGGCGTGTTGACCGCCGAGGACGCCGCACTGGCCGTCGAGCACGGGGTGGACGCCCTGGTGGTCTCCAATCACGGCGGCCGCCAGCTGGACGGCGCCGTGCCCGCCCTGGCGGCGCTGCCGGAGATCCTCGCCGCCGTCCCGGCCGGCTACCCGGTGCTGCTGGACGGCGGCGTGCGGCGCGGCACCGACGTGGCCAAGGCCCTCGCGCTCGGCGCGCGGGCCGTCCTGGTCGGCCGTCCGGTGTTCTGGGGCCTGGCGGCGGGCGGCCGGGCCGGCGCGGCCGCCACGCTCAACCTGCTGCGGTCCGAGCTGGAGGAGGCGATGGTGCTCAGCGGGCGCCCGTCCCTCGCGCAGCTGGACCGCTCCGCGGTGGGCCACTGGCCCGAACGCGACCCGCATCCGAGTGAAGGAGTCGTACGGTGGTAGAGAATTCAACGTTCCCCGGCTGGAACTGGGAAGACCCGGAAGGGCTTTCCGCGCGCATGGACGAATTCACCGAGAATATCGCCGGCTGCGAGCAGATCGAGATTATCGCGGAATCCCTGCCGCGCACTCGTGAGGAATTGCTTGCGCACGGTCTGACCGGTCTGGAATTCGCCGCTTTCAAAACCGCCCATCCGGACGGACTCGGCACCGACCTGGTCGGCCTGCACAGCCCGCGGACGAAGACCGAACCGGGCCCGCTCTACCGGATCGACGGCGCCAGCAGATTCACCCAGCTCGATATCGGCGAACCGCTGCCGTTCGCCGACGGGTCGGTGGACTGGGTCTACGCCGAGCACCTGATCGAACACATATCGTTGCCGGTCGCGATCGGCTGGTTGAAGGAGGTCCGCCGGGTGCTGCGCCCCGGCGGCCTGCTCCGGCTCACCACCCCTGACCTGGAGTGCTACATCCGCGGCTACCTGGAGGAGCGCGGCGGATTCTTCGCCCGGCACCGCCGCCGGCTACGGGTGCTGAAGGTCGGACCGCCGATGCCGGAACGCCGCGCTTTCATGATGAACCAGATCTTCTACCACTACGGCCACCGCTGGATCTTCGACGAGGAGGAACTGCGTTATGCGCTGACCTCCGCGGGATTTGACGCCGAGTCAATTCACCGGCGCGCGTTCAAGGAGGGGAAGCGTTCCGACGTCGCCCTGCTGGACACCGGATTCCGCAGCGACGAGACAATCTACCTGGAAGCGAACATCCCTTCCGGTACGGAGAACTGATGCCTCTTCACCCCCAACTCCAGGCGATTCGGGAAGGACGCGAACGGGCGGGTGCCCGGCCGCTCTACACGCTTTCCCTCGCCGAGGCGCGGGCGGCCGATCTGGCCGAGCTGCTGGCCGCCGGAGGGGACCCGGAGCCCGTCGCGGAGGTCTCGGAGTTCGAGATCACCGGCCCGGGCGGCCCGCTCGTGCTGCGGGTGCACCGCCCGCAGGGCGGGCCCGGCCCGCGCCCCGTGCTGCTCTACTTCTTCGGCGGCGGCTGGACGCTGGGCTGCCTGGACACCTGCGACGCGATCTGCCGAGCACTGGCCAACGCGGCCGGCTGCACCACCGTCTCGGTGGGCTACCGGCTGGCCCCCGAGCACCGCTTCCCGGCCGCCGTCGAGGACTGCTACGCGGCCACCCGCTGGGTGGCCGAGCACGCGCAGCGGCTCGGCGTGGACCCGGAGCGCCTCGCGGTCGGCGGCGACAGCGCGGGCGGCAACCTCGCCGCCGCGGTCACCCTGCTGAGCCGCGAGCGCGGCGCCCCGCGGATCGGCCACCAGCTGCTGGTCTACCCCAACACCGACTACCGGCCCGCCGCCGAGCCCGCGAGCGTCGACCCGCTGCTCTTCAACGAGCTGTCGGTGCGCTGGTACTGGTCGCACTACCTGGCCGAGGAGCGGGACGGCGAGAACCCGCTGGCCTCCCCGCTGCGCGCGCCGGACCTGACGGGGCTGCCGCCCGCCACCGTGATCACCGCCGAGTTCGACCCGCTGCGCGAGGAGGGCGAGCAGTACGCCGAGCGGCTGCGGCAGGCCGGGGTGCCGGTGGAGTCCCGGCACTACGAGGGCATGGCGCACGGCTTCTTCGCGATGGCCGGCACCCTGGAGGACGGCCGGGCCGCCCAGCGCTACGCCGCCGAGCGGCTGCGCGCCGCCTTCGCCCCGGCGGGCGGCGAGCCGCGATGAGCACCCCGATCCCGCTGGGCGACCTGCACGCCTCGCTCGCCGACCCGCTGATGGACGCGATGACCTTCCTCAACGAGGTCACCCTGCGCTATCCGCGGGCCGTCTCCTTCGCGCCCGGCCGCCCCTACGAGGGCTTCTTCGAGCCCGCCGACCTGCCGGGCTACCTGGAGACCTTCCTCGACCACCTGCGCACCGAGCGCGCTCTGACCGAGGACCAGGTCCGCACCGAGATCTTCCAGTACGGGCGGACCAAGGGCATCATCGCCGACCTGATCGCCCGCACGCTGGCCAACGACGAGGACCTGGTGGCCGATCCGGATGCCCTGGTGGTCACCGTCGGTGCCCAGGAGGGCATGCTGCTGGCACTTCGGGCACTCTGCGCCGACTCGCGGGACGTGCTGCTGGTCAGCTCGCCCTGCTACATCGGCGTCACCGGCGCGGCCCGGATGCTGGACATCGCCACCGTCCCGGTGCCCGAGGGCGCCGAGGGCCCGGACCCGGCGGTGCTGGCGGAGGTGGCCCGCGCGGTGCGGGCGAGCGGGCGCCGCCCGCGGGCCTTCTACGTGGTGCCGGACTTCGCCAACCCCTCGGGCGCCAGCATGCCGGTGGCCGCCCGCGAGCGGCTGCTGGAGGTGGCGGAGCAGGAGGGCCTGCTGGTCATCGAGGACAACCCGTACGGCTTCTTCGCCCGGGACGGGCTGCGCCGGCCGACCCTCAAGTCGCTGGACCGCGGCGCCCGGGTGCTCTACCTCGGCTCCTTCGCCAAGACCTGCTTCCCCGGGGCGCGCCTGGGCTACCTGATCGCCGATCAGGTGGTCGAGGCCCCCGACGGCACCCGCAGCCTGCTCGCCGACCAGCTGGCCAAGCTCAAGAGCATGACCACGGTCAACACCCCGGCGCTCAGCCAGGCCGTGATCGGCGGCATGCTGATCCGGCACGGCTTCCGGCTGCGCGAGGCCAACACCGCGGCGACCGGCTTCTACGCCGAGAACATGCGCACCCTGCTGGCCGAGCTGGAACGGCACTTCCCCGAGCCGGAGCGGACCCGGCTGGGCCTGAGCTGGAACAGCCCGGAGGGCGGCTTCTTCGCGGTGGTCACGCTGCCCTTCGCGGCGGACGAGAAGGCGATGGAGCGGTGCGCGCGCGAGTACGGCGTGCTCTGGACGCCGATGGCGGGCTTCTACCCGCAGGGCGGCGGCGAGCGGCTGCTGCGGCTCTCCTGCAGCTATCTGACGCCCGGGCAGATCCGGGACGGGGTGGCCGGCCTGGCCGCCTTCATCCGGGCCGGCTGACGGCGACCCACGGCGCCAGGACAGCGCGAAGGGCCGGACGGTGCCTCGTCCGGCCCTTCGCTTTTCTGACGGGCGGCTGCGGTCAGCGCACCCGGTCGTTGAACAGGCGCGCCGACCAGCCGACGGCCGCCAGCATCATCACCACGACGATCAGCAGGCTCTGCCAGACCACGGCGTCGCCGACGTGCCCGGCCCCGGCGAAGAGCGCGCGCATGCCCTCGACCGCCCAGTAGAACGGGTTGAACTTGGCGGTGGCCCGCAGCCAGCCCGGCCCGTAGGTGAGCGGCACCAGCACGCCCGAGAGCAGCGCGATCGGCTGCGCGATGGTGTTCACCACCGGCGCCAGCGCCGCGTCACTGGGCACCGCCAGCGCGATGCCGAAGGAGACCGCGGAGGCCATCAGCGCCATCAGCGCCAGCAGCAGGTAGGCGAGCAGCAGGTTGCCGAGCGGCATCGACAGGCCGAAGGGCAGCGCCAGCAGCGTGATGATGACGGCCTGCACGAGCAGCGCCACCGTCTCGCGCAGGGCCCGCCCCAGCAGCAGCGCGATCCGGCTCACCGGGGTCACCCGGGAGCGTTCGATGATGCCGGAGCGCAGCTCGCCGAGGAGCGTGAAGCCGGTGAACAGGCCGCCCATGATGACCAGCGCGGTGAGCAGACCCGGCACGTAGACCCGGTAGGTGGCCGCGTAGCCGGAGCTGTGGGGGGCGATCATCGTCTTCAGCAGCGGGGCGAAGAGGAAGAGATAGAAGAGCGGCTGGATGACGCCGACGGCGATCCAGATCGGGGTGCGGATCATCAGCAGCATCTGGCGCTGGAAGATCAGCCAGGTGTCACGGGCGAGTTTCAACCGGGGTTCCGATCGTCGCGATGGTCGGTCACCGGTGGCCGGGGGAGCGGCGGGTGACGGACAGTCGGGTCAGGAGTTGTCGAGCGAGCGGCCGGTCCTGGCCAGGAAGACGTCGTCCAGGCTGGGGCGCTGCAACTGCACCATGGTGGGCTCGACGCCCGCCCCCTCCAACGCGCGCAGCACCTGCGGGATGGCGGTGGCGCCGGTGTCCACGTAGAGGCGCAGACCGCCGCCCTCGCGGGTCTCCAGCTTGTGCAGGAAGGGCAGTCCGGTGAGCGCCTTCTCGGCCTGCTCCTCGGTGCCGGAGGCGAGCCCGACGGTGACCACGTCACCGGCGATCTCGCGCTTGAGGTCCTCCGGCGCGCCCTCGGCGACGATCTCGCCGTGGTCGATGATGGCGATCCGGTCGCAGAGCGCGTCGGCCTCGTCGAGGTAGTGCGTGGTGATGAAGACGGTCATGCCCTGGTCGCGCAGCCGCTTGACCTCGGCCCAGACCTGGGCCCGGCTCGGCGGGTCCAGGCTCGCGGTCGGCTCGTCCAGGAAGAGCACCTTGGGGCGGTGGATCACGCCGAGGGCGAGGTCCACCCGGCGGCGCTGGCCGCCGGAGTAGGTGCTGCACGGCCGGTCGGCGTACTCGGTCAACTCGAAGGCGGCGAGAGCGCCTTCGGCCAGTACCCGGGCCTCGGCCTTGCCGATCCCGTGCATCCGGGCCTGCATCACCAGCTCCTCGCGGGCGGAGACACCGTCGGTGGTGCCGCCGTTCTGCGAGACGTAGCCGATCCGGCGCCGGACCTCGCCCGGCTCGGTGCGCAGGTCCGCCCCGACGATGGTGGCGTCACCGCCGTCGGGACGGATCAGGGTGGCGAGCATGCGCAGGGTGGTGGTCTTGCCGGCCCCGTTGGGGCCCAGGAAGCCGAAGATCTCGCCTTCGTCCACTGTCAGGTCGATGCCGCGGACCGCATCGACGGTGGTGGCCTGACGGCCTTGCCGGGACTGGTAGGACTTACGCAGTCCCTTGGTCACGATCAACCGAAGCTCCCGTAGTCGGTGGGATCGGCGAGGCACTCGGGCAGCAGTCGGCCCGGTGCGGTGGCATGGGTCACCCGGCCCGGTCGATGATTGGGGTGATGCGGGCCACCCTAGGCTGTCCGGTGCCTTGGAAACAATGGTCTGGACCAGCGGGTCCGGTGATCAGGGCGTTCCGGCGGCCAGTTGCTCAAGAAGATCAACTGCCGTGCGTGCACCGCCTTCCGCCAGAAACCTGTTCCGGACCAGCTCGGCGGCCTCCCGGTAGCCCGGCTCGTCGAGCACCGAGGTCAGCGCCTCGCGCAGCTGCTCGGGGGTCGCTCCGGTGAAGTCCACCCGCAGGCCGGCGCCGGCGGCGACCACCTGGTCGGCGGTGATCGGCTGGTCGTGCCGGATCGGCGCGATGACCAGCGGCAGACCGTGCGTCAGGGTCTCGCAGACGGTGTTCATCCCGCCGTGGCTGAGCACCGCGTCGAGTTCGCCGCGGGCCAGCAGCTGGAGCACCGGCACCCGGGGCAGCACCAGCAGGCCGGGCGGGAGTTCGGGCAGGCCGGCGAGCGCCTCCTCGGGCGCGGCCAGGATGCCCTGCACCCGGTCGCCGAGCGGCGCCAGCGCCTCGGCGGCCCGGGCGTAGAAGTCGCCGGCCACGTCGGCCGCCAAGGTGCCGAGGGTGACGAGCACATGACGGCGCGCCGGGTCCAGCAGCTCCCAGGGGAACTCCGGGGGCGAGGGCCGTTCGGCGAGGATCGGCCCGACCAGCGCGTAGTGCTCCGGCCAGGGGCCGTCCCCGGCCAGCACCCGGCTGGTCAGCGCGAGCACCAGGTCGGGGGAGAACCGCGGGTCGATGTACTCCTCCTCGGGCAGCGCGGCCTTGCGCCAGAGGTCCAGCAGCAGGTCGTCCAGCCAGGCCTCCAGCTCGGGCCGCTCGCGCAGCGGCCGGCCGAGTTCCATCGAGGACGGCGCCAGGGTGGCCCAGCGCACGCCGCGGCGGTGCGCGACCAGCGCGCCGACCGGCGCGTGCTGGTCGACCAGCACCAGATCGGGCCGGTAGGCCGTCAGTTCCCGGTCCAGCGCCTTGATGGTGAACCGGGTGTACGGCCGCACGAAGCCCTCCCAGAGCGAGTGCAGGGCGGCGTCCCCGCTGCCGCCCTGCTCGCGGAAGAGCCGGCTGCCGGTGGGCAGGATGTGGGCATCGGGCCCGAGTATCGGCCGGAGCACGAGCTCCGAACCGGCCCAGGCGACCTGGTGTCCCCGGGCGCGCAGTTCGCGCTCGATACCGAGGATCGGGTGGACGTGTCCGGCCAGTGGCGGGACGACGATCAAGCAGCGGAGCTGGGGTGACGTGGCCACGGCAGAAGATCCTCCGGCAGACGAGAGGCTCCGGCGGTCACTTGTGCGAGCCGCGGAGCGACGGAATACTAGCCCGCGTGACCGCACTGGAGGCAGTGGCCGTCCATCTTCCCGCCCAGTCCGTGCCGATTGAAGTGGTCGGCGAAAGAATCGGGCTGACCCCGCGTCAGATCATGCTCTTCCGCCGTTTCCATGGGCTTGACCAGGTGAGACTGGACCCGGACGGCGATCTGCTCGACCTCTTGACCGGCGCCGCGAGCGCGCTCACCGAGCTGCGTGGCCGCGAGCACCAGGTCCGTTATGTCCTCTATGCCCGCAGCATGCCGGTCGGCGTGCCCTATCCGCTCAACCCCCCGCACGAACTGCTGGGCCGGCTCGGCCTTCAGCACGCACGTGCGTTCACTGTCACCCACCACGCCTGCGCGGCGGGCCTGCTGGCGGTCGACCTCGCCGGCCGGCTGCTCGCGGCCGAACCCGACCCCGATGCGCTCGCGCTGATCGTGGCGGGCGAGAAGACCTTCACCCGGGACGCCCAGCTCGTCCCGGAGACGGCGATCTTCGGCGAGGGCGCGGCCGCCTGCCTGGTCCGGGCCGGCGCCGGGCGCGACCACGTGCTCTCCTACGCGGTGGGCCAGCGCGGCGAGTTCGACGGCCGTTTCGCCGAGGACGCCGACATGATGGCGCGCTACCAGCGGGCCTATCCGCAGACCATGGTCGAGGTGATGACCGCGGCGCTGGAGCGGGCCGGCGAGACCTGGGACTCGCTCGCGATGATCCTGCCGCACAACGTCAACCAGGTCTCCTGGCACCGGCTCTGCAAGGCCGTCGGGTTCCCCCGGGATAGAGTGATGCTGGACAACGTGCCCGTGGTGGGGCACAGTTTCGGCGCGGACGTGTTCATCAACCACCACACCGCCACCACCCGTGGTCTGCTCCGGTCGGGCGACCGGTACCTGATCGCGGCCTCCGGCCTCGGAGCGACCTTTTCGGCCATGGTCCTCGAGCACTGACGCCGGATCACGCGCACCTTCCCTCTTCCAGGCCCGCCCCGTGCCCCCCTTCCGGCGGCCCGGGCCGCTTCGGCCATCGCCCTTCTCAGATCGGACGGATCGTGACGGACTCAGCAGCCATCGCGCCACTCGACACCTCGGACCCCGACACTTCGGCCGCCGACGCCTCGGCCACCGACAGCCCGGCGCTCGACGCCGAGCTGCGCGGCCGGGTGCTGGAGAGCATCGGGCTGCTGCTGCCCCGGGTGCTCAAGCGCGACATGCCGGTGCCCGCCGAGAACGCCTGCCTCTTCGACGACCTCGGCCTCACCTCCGCCACCACCCTGGAGCTGATCCTGGAGCTGGAGGAGAACCTGGACATCCAGGTCGACGTCGAGGAGATCGGCGAGGGCGACCTGATGTCGGTCGCCTCGCTGGCCGACTTCGTGGCCGGGCACACGGTCACGGAGGACTGAGCGGATGTACGTCGCCGGACCGCTCGCCGGCCCGGGGCCCGAGGGCGCGCCGCTGCGGCTGAGCCGGGTGCTCTCGCTGGAGGTCCCCGGCCGCTCCGAGGCCTCCCTCGACCCGGACCTGCGGGTCTTCGCCGCCGACCTGGCCCGGCCGTACGGGCTGGCGCTGCGCGAGGAGGCGCTGATCGAGGGACGCGGGCACGCGTTCACCGAGATGGGCGAGCAGCTGATCCGCCAACTGGTGCCCGCCGAGGAGCCGGTGGACCTGCTGATCCTGGTCTTCGCCGTCCCCGACGTGCAGCCGGGGCGGGCCGCCTCGGTCTACCTCAGCAGTGTCTGCCCCGGGCAGCCGCTCGCCTTCGCGCTCTGCGACCAGGGGGCCGCCGGCGCGTTCAGCGCGCTGCGGATCGCCCGGGAGTACCTGCGCTCGGGCGACTGCCGGCGGGCGCTGGTGCTGATCGCCGAACAGGCGGAGCTGCACTACGAGCCCGCCCGCCCGACCGTACTGCCGGACCGGCACACCATCGTCGGCCTGCTCTGCACGGCGGACGGCGCGCCCGAGGTGGCCGAGGTGCGGGAGCGGACGGGGGTCGACGCGCAGGCGGTGGGCCCGCTCCTCGCCGAGCTGTGGCAGGAGAGTCCGAGGGCCGTCGCGGTGCTCGGGCCGGGCCTGGCGGCCCAGCCGGAGCCGACGGACCGTCAGGTCACCAGGGCCCGGGCGGGCGCGCCGTTCACCGGGATCTGGTCGGAGCTGGCGCGCGGCCTGCCGGGCTGGCGCGAGCAGCGGCTTCCGGTGCTGCTCGCGGAGTACGACGCGGACCTCGGCTACCTGTGCTCCGCCAGGCTGGATCCGGTGCCGGCCGGCGCCGCCGCCGCTGGGAGCGCGGGGGCGTTCGTGCCGGCCGAGAGTCCGGTCCGGTGACTTCGCGGGGCGGGCGGTGAGCGGCGCGGCGGTGGACCTCTGGCTGATCCGCACCGACCAGCCCGCCCCGGTCCGCGCGGCGATGCGCGAGCTGCTCGACGCCGAGGAGCTGGCCCGCGCCGACGCCGCCACCGACCCCGCCCGGGGTCACCGCTTCACCGTCGCGCACGGCGCGGCGCGGGAGATCGCCGGTCGCTACGCCGGCCGTCCTGGCGCCGCCCTGAGCTGGCGGCGCGGCCCGCACGGAAAGCCCGAACTCGTCGGCGTGGACGGCGGGTTGGCGGTCAATCTGAGCGGCTGCGAGGAGCTGGCGCTGTTCGCGGTGGCGCGCGGGCGCGAGGTCGGGGTGGACGTGGAGCGGCTGTCCTCGCCGACCGCCGCCGTCCGGTTGGCCACCCGCTACTTCCATCCGGCCGAGGCCGCGCACGTCGCGGCCGGCGGGCCGGCGCCGGGCGGTGAGGTGTCGGACGGTGCCGACGCGGCGGCCGGTGAGGTGTCAGTCGTCGAGGACACCGCGGCCGGCCGGTTCGCCCGGCTGTGGACCCGCAAGGAGGCGTACGTCAAGGCGTACGGCGCCCGGCTCGCCGACGGCCTGGGCGTGCCGGTCGGCGGGGCCGGACAGTTCCTGGTCACGGGCCGGATCGGCCTGTGCCTGGTCGAGGACTTCGCGGTGCCCGGACCGTTCCGGGCCGCCGTCGCACTGCGCGGGGCGGGTCCGTACCGCACGCGCGGGTACGAGTGGCCGGACCGGTAGTCGGGGGGAGCGGTCCGGCGGGACCCGGCGGCCGACCGGCCGGCCGGGGAGTGGAGGAGCTCACCGCATGACAGTCAACGAGGTTTTCACCGTCCGTTACTCGGGCGGCAGTTCCGGCAGCGGCGCGCTGACGCTCGGCCAGGACAACATGATCCGCTGCATTCTCGCCCCCGACTCCTCGCACATGAACAAGCAGGCCGTCTGGCCGGTCCCGGCCGGCGCCGACCTGCCCGCGGTGCTGAACGCGCTGCGCACCCTGGCCGAGCGCCACGAGTCGCTGCGGACCGTCTTCCCCGGCCCGCCCGATGACCAGCCGACCCATCAACTGGTCCAGGACGAGGGCGAATTCACCGTCACGGTGGTCGAGGCGGCCGAGGACGCGGACGCCGAGGCAGTGGCCACCGAACTCGGCCGGCTCGGCCGGGCCGACCGCTTCGAGCTGGCCACCGAGTTCGCGCTGCGGCTGACCGTGGTCACCCAGGGCGGCCGGCCGGCCTGGCTGCTGCTGGTGGTCTGCCACGCCCACCTGGACGGCTCGGCGACCGGACTGCTCTTCGGGGAGTGGATGGCGCTGGCCGCCGGACGGACCCTGCCCCCGCACACCGGCCGCACCCCCTTGCAGGTCGCGGAGTCGGAGACCTCCAAGGTCGGCCGGCGCAAGGCGAAGGCGGCGCTGCGCCACTGGGAGCGGATTCTGCGCACCTCCCCGCAGGCCGTATTCGCCGATGACCGGGTGGAGTTGAGCGACAAGCTGCTGCCGACCCTGGTCGTCGGCTCGGTCGCCGCCGCCCAGGCGCTGGAGCGGGCCGGGCAGCGGACCGGGACCAGCGCCTCCACCGTGCTGCTCGCCGCCTACTCCGCCCTGGTGGGCCATCGGGCGGCCCAGCCCGAGGTCGTCATCGCCGCCCTGTCCGCCAACCGGCACCGGCCGGGCTTCGCCGACCACATCGGCACCATCGCCCAGGACGCGCTGCTCTCGCTGGACGTCGAGGCGGCCGACTTCGACGAACTGGTCGGCCGCACCAAGGCGGCGGCCCTCGGCGGCTACTGGCACAGCACCCTGGACGCGGACCAGATCTGGCGCATGATCGACGACACCGCGCACCTGCGCGGCGCCCGCTTCGGACGGCAGGTCGTCCTCAACGACCTCAGCCTGAGCGTCCCGGACGCCGCCGCCGACAGTCAGCCGGAGCCCTCCGCCGACCCGGAACTGACCTGGCTGCCCAAGGAGATCCTGCCGGCCAGGCTGATGCTGAACATCTGGAAGACCCGGGGCTCCCTGGTGCTGACCCTGCACGCCGACCCACTGCTCTTCACGGCCGCCGAGACGGAGCAGTTCGCGCAGGCCCTGCTGCGGCTGATCACGCTGGCCGCCGACGGTCCGGTGCCACTCGACGACCTCACGGCGCTGACCGGCATCGTCCCCGGTACCCGCGAGCGCGGCGAGTGGCACCAGGTGGACCACTCCTGGATCGAACTCACCGCAGTCCGGCACCTGTTGGCGATCGCGCTGGACAAGCGCCCGGTCGAACTCAGTGTTCAGGACGGCCGCCTCACCGCCCGGATCGCCGAGGACGGCCGCCCGCTGACCCCCGTCGAGGCGCACGCCGCCGTGATCGCCACCCTCCCCGGCCACGACCTGGCGATGGCCCCGCACCACTACGTCGTCCACGACGGCCCGCACGTCCTTGCCGAGGGCTCGGGCCGCGGCGAGGTGACGGACTGGCAGGTGCTGCTGGGGTGAGTCCCTGACCGGGGCCCGCTGCATGGCAATTGACTATTCGTCAGTTCCCGTGCGGCGGGCCCCGGTTCGTTCGTGGGTCAGCTCTCGTCGCGGCAGAGGACGAAGTCGCGGTAGGCGTGCCGGCCGGGGCGGTCGCCGACCTCCTCGATCGCGCGGCGGATCTCGTGCAGGTGCGCGACCGTCAGTTGGAGCGGCGGCTCCTCGGGCTGGTAGGTGGTGCGGATCGGGTAGTCGACGCCCGCCTCGCGCGTCATCTCGATGTGGCAGCCGAGCAGATGGGTGACCGGGCGGGTCTGCGCGAAGGCGATCAGCCGGTCGATGGTGGAGCCGAAGGCGGCCCAGTCCTCGATGTAGAGCCGGCCCGGATAGACGGTGTCGCCGGTGAGCAGCAGCCCGGTGGGACGGTCGTAGTAGGTGACGGCTGCCGCGTGGTGTCCGGGGGTGGCCAGGACCTCCAGCAGCCGGCCGCCCAGATCCACCTCGGCGATCCGGCCGGGATCGGTGTCGAACCCGAAGTACGGCCAGGCGCTGGACAGTTCGGCCTTGACGAGCTGGGTGTCCGGGCGGTCGGCGAACTGCCCGTCCCCGGCGATGTGGTCGCCGTGCGGGTGGGTGTGCAGCACCAGCAGCCGGTAGCCCTCGCGCGGGTGCGCGCCGAGCCATCGGGCGATCAGCCCGTCCACCACCGCGCGCAGCGGGAAGTACTCGGCGGACCCGGTGGCGCCGGTGTCGATCAGGACGGCCCGGTCGTTGCCGAAGAGCAGGAAGAGGAACGGGCCCTCGTAGTCGACGGCCATGTTCTGGCGCAGCAGGAAGGTGTGCTCGTCGTAGGCGTGCACCTGGATCTCGGGATCGGTGTTGTGCTTCGCCGAGGGTGAGCCGTGGATCCAGTCGACCTCCAGCGCCCGGGGGGTGGGTCGCGCCGAGCCGAAGTCGATCACCGATGTCTGCGTGCCAGTCATGGGACGAAATTTACCATCGGGGGATGGACAGTTAGCTCTTACAAAGAGCTAATCTTCTTGTATGGCTGCTGAGGGGTTCACTGACGAGCTGGCCGGCCTGCTGGTCGGGATCCAACGGCTGCTCCGGCGCCGCCTGCGCCGCGCCCTGCCCGGGCCGCGACTGCGCGGCGCCGAGGTGGAGCTGCTGCGTCTGGTCGAGGCCAGCCCCGGGGTCCGGGTGTCGGCTGCCGCCACCGAGCTGTGTCTCGCGGGCAACTCGGTCTCCACCCTGGTCAACCAGTTGGTGAAGGCCGGCCTGCTGGCACGTGAGGTCGACCCGAGGGACCGGCGGGCAGCCCTGCTGCTGCCCACCCCGGCGGGCGCCGAACGGCTGGCGGCGCTGGCGGCCGGCCACCGCGCGCTGATCGAGGAGCAGGTGGACCTGCTCCCGCCGCAGGACCAGGCGGCGCTGGCCGCCGCCCTGCCGGCACTGCGCCGGCTGACGGCCGGCCTGCAGCGGCAGGAGCAGGCGCTGAAGCAGGAGCCGGCACTGAAGCAGGAGCCGGTACAGCGGTTGGAGCGGGCGCAGCAGCTTGAGCCGGTACAGCAGTTGAGCGGGCATCCGACGAGCGAGGGGGAAGGGTGATGGAGACGGACGCGAACACCGGACCGGCCGATGAGGCCGTGAGCTGTACCGGCCTGGAGTACGCCTTCGGGCACACCAAGGCCGTCGACGGCCTGGATCTGACCGTGCGGGCCGGCGAGGTCTTCGGCCTGCTCGGGCCGAACGGCGCGGGCAAGACCACCGCCATCCGGGCCATCACCACCCTGCTGCCGGTCCCGGCCGGCATGGTCCGGGTCTTCGGCAACGACACCGCCCGGCACAAGATGGAGGTCCGCCGGCTGCTCGGCTACGTCCCCCAACAGCTCTCCGCCGAGGGCGGGTTGACCGGGCGGGAGAACGTCTCCCTGTTCGCCCGGGTCTTCGACGTGCCGCGCCGCGAGCGGGCCGAGCGGGTCGCCCAGGCGCTGGCCGCGGTGGACCTGACGGAGGTCGCCGACCGGATGGCCGGCACCTACTCGGGCGGCATGGTCCGCCGGCTGGAGCTGGCGCAGGCGCTGGTCAGCGCGCCACGCCTGCTGGTCCTGGACGAGCCGACCATCGGCCTGGACCCGATCGCCCGCACCAGCGTCTGGGAGTGCATCGACGCGGTGCGCGCGGCCACCGGGATGACCGTCCTGGTCACCACGCACTACATGGACGAGGCCGACCAGTACTGCGACCGGGTGGCCCTGATGCACCGCGGCCGGATCCGCGCGCTCGGCACCTCCGCGCAGCTCAAGGCGGAGGTGGGCGAGCAGCCCGGACAGCCGGAGCGGCCCACCCTGGACGACGTGTTCCGGTACTTCGCCGGCAGCACGCTCACCCAGGCGACCGAGAAGGAAGGGGAGTTCAACGATGTCCGTCGTACCCGTCGTACCGCGTCCCGGGTCGGCTGACGCCGGCGCCCCCGCCGACGTCGCGGCCGCCACCCGCGAGCGCCTCGGCCTGCTGCTGGTCCCGCCCGCCGCCCGGATCGGCTGGCGGCTGGTCCCCGCCCGGGTGCTGGCGATGTGCATGGTGGAGCTGCAGAAGCTGCGCCACGACCGCACCGAGCTGTACACCCGGGCCGTCCAGCCCGCCCTGTGGCTGCTGATCTTCGGTGAGACCTTCACCCGGCTCAAGGCCATCCCCACCAACGGCATCCCGTACCTGGACTACCTGGCCCCCGGGATCATCGCCCAGTCCGCGATGTTCATCGCGATCTTCTACGGCATCATGATCATCTGGGAGCGGGACTCCGGGGTCCTCACCAAACTGCTGGTCACCCCGACCCCGCGAGCGGCCCTGGTGACCGGCAAGGCCTTCGCGGCCGGGGTGAAGGCGGTGATCCAGGCCGTCGTGGTGGTGCTCATCGCGGCGCTGCTCGGCGTGGCCATGACCTGGAACCCGCTCAAGCTGCTCGGCGTCGCGGTCGTGGTCCTGCTCGGCTCGGCCTTCTTCGCCTGCCTCTCCATGACGATCGCCGGGATCGTGCTGACCCGGGACCGTCTCATGGGCATTGGACAGGCCATCACGATGCCGCTCTTCTTCGGCTCCAACGCGCTCTACCCGGTCGCCCTGATGCCCGGCTGGCTCCAGGCGGTCAGCAAGGCCAACCCGCTCAGCTACCAGGTCGACGCCCTGCGCGGCCTGCTCATCGGCACCCCCGCCCACCTCCCCACCGACTTCGCCGTCCTCACCCTCGCCACGGCCGCGGGCATCACCGCCGCGTCAGCGCTGCTGGGCCGCCTGGCGAAGTGACGGCTGATCACCGGGCCCGGGTCTGCCGCCTGGGCCTGGGCCTGGGGCGGGGGCGGTGCCGGCCCGGTGATCGCCGCCGACTTGCGGCGCGAGGATCTCGTCGCCCCCGAACATCATCGGGAGGATGACACCGCCGACCGGATCCTCCCCCGGATGTAGACCCGTGGACCGATGCCCGCCCGAGTGATCAATCGGTGGGACGATGCCGCACGGGAGGGGCGGCTGACAGTCTTCTCCCGTGCCCACGGAGTGTCCGTCGCGGCATGATTGACTATCCGTCACCTGGGAGAGATCATGACCGCCACGCCGTTGACCGCCACGCCGTTGACCGGCCCCAAGAGCATGACGCGCCGACGCCTGGTGGGAGCGGCGCTGGCCGCCGTGCCGCTGGCCGCCGTCGCCGGCCCCGCGTGGGCGTCCGCGCCCGCCCCGGCCGCGCCCGCTCCCTCCCCCTCTCCGACGCGGCTGACGCTGCCCGCGCCCACCGGGCCGCACCCGGTGGGTACGGTTGAGCTGCACCTGGTCGACCGGTCACGCCCGGACGAGATCGCGGGCCCCGGGCACTTCCGCGAGCTGATGGCCACCGTCTGGTACCCCGCCCGGGACGTCGAGCGGTACCCGGTGGCGCCCTGGATGCCGGCCGGCGCGCTGGCGCCGTTCCTCGCCGACGTGGGGTTCAGTGCCGTGACCGACCTGGCGCCGCTCACCGCCGGCCACGTGGGCGCTCCGGTGCTGCGGTCGGGCCGGCGGCTGCCCGTCCTCGTCTACTCGCACGGCGCGCACAGCCACCAGGGCGACCACACGGCCATGGTCCAGGAGCTCGCCAGCCACGGATACGCGGTCCTGACCGTGGCTCACACCTACGACACCTACACGGTGTTCCCCGGCGGCCGGGTCAGCGTCCCGCTCCACGACCCGAAGGCCCCCAGCTACCCGAGGGACTTCGCCGCTGACCTCCGCTTCGTCCTCGACTGCGCCGAGCAGATCGCCGCCGGCTGCAATCCGGACGTCGACCGGCGGGAGCTGCCGGCCGGGCTGCTCGGCGGACTCGACCCCCACCGGATGGGCGCGTTCGGCTGGTCGAAGGGCGGCTCCGCCGCCGCCTGCGCGACCCTGGAGGACAAGCGCATCCAGGCCGGACTGAGCCTCGACGGACCGATGGAGATGAACCCGCCGCTCACCGGAGAGCTGGACCGGCCGTTCATGATGATGACCGCCGTGTTCACCCGCGCCCAGGACCCGGCCGCCGCCCAGTTCTGGTCGCAACTGCGCGGCTGGCGCCTGAACATCCAGGCCGAGGGCGCCACCCACGTGTCGTACGGCGATGACGAGGCACTGTTCCCGCAGGTCGCGAAGCTCTTCGGCTGGACTGGGCAGCAACTCCAGGACTGGATCGGCACCCTCGACCCCGACCAGGGCGTGAAGATCCAGCAGACCTACCCCCGCGCCTTCTTCGACGAGCACCTGCGCCACCGCCACGGCCACCTGCTCGACGGCCCCTCCCCGGCCTTCCGCGCGGTGACCTTCCTCCCCTGATGCTGCCGCCTGCCGGTGGTCGGCCTCGTGCACCCGGTGCGGCCGCCGGTCCGCATCGGGAGCCCGCGTCGGCACCGGCAGGCGACTGGTCCCCGGTCCGCACGCTCGTCACCGGAGTCCCCTGCGAGAGCGGGGACTTGCGGTCAGGCCGGGTGGCCCAGTGCCAGCAGTGGCAGCTGGAGACCGGCGGCGAGGGCGGCGACCGCCTGCCGGATGCGGCGTCCCTGGTAGGCGAGGGCGTGGTCGTCCAACTCGGCGAGCGGGACCCACTTGGTGTAGGCCACCTCGCGCAGCGCGTCGGGGGCCACGGCCACGGCGGCGGCCTCCTCGTCCGTCAGCACCCCGCCGTCGCACACCACGTTGAAACCCTCGACGGGGTTCTCCCTCGGCAGCACCGTGCTGTGGTCCAGGGCCACGAAGTGCGTGAAGAGACGGACGAGTCCGAGTTCCTCGTACACCTCCCGGGCGACGGCGTCGGCCACCGTCTCGCCCTGGTGTACGGCGCCGCCGGGCAGGATCCACCCCGGCTTGTACGTCGGCTTCACCATCAGCACGTCACCGGCGCCGTTGCGGAACAGGGCCACGGCCCCGATGCGGCGGCGCGGCTGGTCGTCGGGCGCGATGTCACTGTGCATGTGGACTCCTCGGTGTTGGTGTCGGTGACGGGGTAGTGACGGGGGCGGGTGTGCGGGGGCGGCTGCGGGGTTCGGCTGTGCGGGGCCGCAGCCGAACCCCCGTCCGACTTGATGGATCGTCACTCCGGGGGAGTGACGTGGTCGGGCTCGGGTCGGATGACCGTGCGCCCGAGCCGGTGGGTGACCGCGGTGCGGAAGCTCGGCTCGATCGGATACCGCTGCGGTGGCGGCTCTTCGGTACCGGTGCGCCGGTCCTCGTCCTCGGGGCCGGTCATGCCTCCGCCCGCCGGTGGTTGGCCTCGCGGACCCGGCGCAGCAGGGAGGACCAGCGCTCGTGCTCGGGGTCGGCCAGCGGCCGGTCGAACAGGTCTTCGGGAGCCAGTGCGGGCGGGCGCTCCTTGGCCGACTCCACGGCCGGCACCAGCCAGCACGGCTGGTCGGCGGGGGTCAGCACCGGCGGGCCCTTCGTGCCCGGCGCCGCTCCCCGCGACGCAGCCACGGCCCGGTGGCCGGGACGCCGACCAGCGCGCCGACGGCGAAGACCATGAGGAACGTCAGCGCGCGGACCCCCGGCGGGCCGCCGCGCAGCGGCCAAGCCGCCGCAGCCGCGAGAGCGGTGCTCAGGCCGAACACGAGCACGGTCGCGGCCACCAGCTCAACGGACCGCCCGAGTTGGGGACTCATGCCGCCCGCCCCTTCGGCTGCCGCCGGGGGCCGCCCGACACGGTGGAGCGGGAGGCGGGTTCGATCTCCGAGCGGAACGCGGTCCACTCGTACCCGCCGCCCGGAGGTCTGACCCACACCTCCTCGCCGATCGTCGCCTGGTACTCGCCGACCCGGCCGCTCCTCCGATCGCGGACCAGTTCGCCGACCCGGGGTGAGTACAGCGCCTCGGGGGGCGTTCTGCGCTTCGTCACCGTGACTCCTCTCTGTAGTGGTTTCGTCACCAAGGATCGGCAGCCCCCGCTACGATCGGAAGAGGAAATCGACTTGACTTCTCGTCGCCGCAAGTTTGGGTAACCATGGTCAATCGCAAGACTCTTGATCCAACGTCATCTCCGTGGGCACCGTTCGGGATCCAACTCCGCAGGTCACGTGAGGCCGCCGGCCTGACGCAGGCCCAGTTGGCCAAGCTCGTCGGGTTCGATCACTCGTACATCTCGTACGTCGAACTTGCTACCCGTCCCCCGAGTGCGAAGTTCGCCCGATTGGCCGACCTGCACCTCAAGACCGGCGGCACGCTGACCCTGATGTGGTGGCAGCACAGGCACACCGCCTTGAAGGAGGGCTTCCCGGAGTTCGCGAACCACGAGGCTCGCGCGACGGAGATCCGGCTCCTTGAGATCGGGCTGGTCCCCGGACTGCTCCAGACGCCCGCCTATGCGGCGGCCGACCTGGCGGGTCCGGTGAGCCGGGGGGAGATCACCGCGGCCCAGGCGGAAGAAAGGCTCAACTTCCGGCTGGGGCGGCAGGAGACGCTCCAGCGCACGCCCCCACCGCTGCTGTACGCGGCCTTGGACGAGAGTGCGCTGCGCTGGCAGTGCGGTGGGCGGGCCGTTCTCGCGGAGCAGCTTCTGCATCTTGAGGAGGTGGCAGCACGGCCTAACGTGGTGATTCAGGTAGTCCCTTTCACCATGGGGACGTTGCGGCCGTTTCCATCGGCTGTGACGCTGATGACCATGCCGGACGGCAGCCGGGTGGGGTACACGGAGACGCTGGACCGGGGGTACCTGGAGCGGGACCGGACAACTGTCGATCAGTGGTTCAGACGATACGATCGGCTCCAGGTTGACGGACCGACGCAAGCCGCATCCTTGGAACTGATCCGCGTAGCTCGGAGGGACCTTGCCCTATGACACCCACAACTGACCTGTCCGGCGCGAGCTGGGTGAAGAGCTCTTTCAGTAGCGACGGCGGGCAGTGCATCGAGGTTGCGCCCGCCTTCGCCGCCTCTGGCATCATGCCCGTCCGCGACTCCAAGGACCCCGAGGGTCCGGCCCTGCTCTTCCCCGTCGGCGCGTTCGCCGCGTTCGTCGCCGAGGTCAAGGGCGGCGGCTTCGACGCCCACTGATCGGGGCTTGAACACCGGAGCGGAGGCCGGTGCGGACTAGGGCCGGGTGAGCCTGCTCGGTTCGGCCGGTCGTTCCCAGGGGCGGCGGATGTCTTCGGCGAGCGGGCGGGCGGACGAGGCGGAGCCGGGTGTGTGCGGTGATGATCAGTCAGGCCCCGCCGGTCGGCGGCTTCTGGGATGCGGATCTTCGGGCGGGTCCAGTCGAGCGTTCGCTTGATCATCCGGAGTCTGTTCTCCAGGTCGAAACCTCCGAAGGAACGCCTGCCGGCGCAGATCGATATCACTGGTGGTCAGTCCGGTGGCGGAGGGCCACTGCCACAGGGGCAGCGCCCTCCGCCACCGGCTGGCCGCCATTCGCATAAACGCGCCATCGATGCGCGTGAGTTGGCCGCATCCCGGATGTCCCCCCGGGGAGAGCGGCGGCTCCCGCTGGGCGTCGTGGTGCGACAGGGTCATCCCGCCGTGGTCTCAGCCCATAGCTAAACCATCGACATATCTAAATCAATGATCTATGGTCGCGGTATGGCAGACCGTCAACTGCAGGAGCCGACCCGGCTCGTGCTCACCGCACTGGCCGACGCGCCCCGGCACGGCTACGCGATCCTCCAGGAAGTCCTGGCGATCACCGAAGGCCGGACCAGGATGCTCACCGGCACCCTCTACACGGCACTGGACCGGCTGCTCCAGCAGGGCCTCATCCGGATCGACCACGAGGAGGTCGTGGCCGGACGGCTGCGCCGCAGCTTCGCGCTGACCGAGGAAGGTCGGCAGACACTGACCGAGGAGACCGAACGGCTGCGCGCCGGCGTGGCCGAGGCCGAGCGCCGGCTCGCCCTCGGCGCCCCCGAGGCCAAGCTCCGGACGAACTGGGGGACAGCATGACCGACGAGAGCACGTCCCTTCACGCCCTGCTGCGACGGCTCCCGCTCGGCAGCCTCTACCCGGCCGAGTACCGTGCCGCGCACGGCGAGGAGATCACCGCCGTCTTCGCCGAAGCCCTCCGGTTCGCCGCCCCGCGCACCGCCCTGCGCGAGTGGGCCGCCCTCGCCGCACACGCCGTGCGACTGCGCACCCGGCTCAGCTCCCGCGATCCCGCGGGCAGGATCCTCGCCGGTGCCGCGCCGTTCCTGCTGGCCGGCGGGGCCGCCCTGAGCGCGGTCCACCTGCTGATCGGCGTCCTGCTCCCCGGCCCTTCCGCGAACTGGGCGGTGGGCGCCGCGCAGACCGCTCCCTGGGTCCTCGCCCTGCTGTGCCTCACCCTCCACCGCTGGCAGTCGGCACGGGCCCTGGTCCTGCTGGCCGTCGCGACCCGGACCGGCGTCGCCGTGGCGTCGCTGGTCCACCCGACCGCGGCGTTCACCCAGTACTCCGAACTGCTCGGGCTCTGGCTCGTCATGGGCGTCCTGCTGCTCATCGCACCGCCCGACGCCGTCGACCTCTCCCGACGAGGCCGCTCCTGGGCGACCGGCTCCGCCGTCGCCATCGCGCTGCCGATGAGCGGCATCAGCGTCCTCTGGCTCGGCAGCCGGCCCGAGGACTACCCCAACCTCATCTTCCCGCCCCTCCAGCAGACCCTGCTCGACCTCTCCACAGCCTGGCCCGCCTTCGTGCTGAGCCTCGCCTACCTCGCTTACCTCGTACGCCTCGACAGGCCGAACACCGACCCCCTGCAAGCCGGTGGTATCGCCCTCGCCGTCCTGCCCTGGACACTCATGCTCGCCCCACCCCTCTACCGCAACACCCCGACCGACGCACCCGACCTGCTCCGCAACGCCGGCGTGGTCCTCGCCCTCCTGGCCGCCGCCACCACCATCGGCATCCTGCGCCGCAACGGCCGCCCTGCGGGCACACCGCGAGCACCCGAGTCAACGGCCTAGGTCCGGTGCGGCGGCGCTGCGGGTGAAGGACAGCCGATGGCCTCGCCGGTGCCGGTACCAGGCACTGCCGTTCCGGGCAGCACCGTCTGTGCCGGTACCGGGCCCCCGCCGTTCCGGGCCGCACCGCCGGCTGTGCGTGCGGCGGTTGGCGGGCGCCGACACCGGGTGCCGGTGTCGGCGCCGAGCAGCTGTCACCACCGGCTACTTGGTGGCGCACATCTCGGCGCTGAGGAGGGCCGACTTCGCAGCCTCGATGCCCGGGTTCTCCTGCTGGTACGGGGTGAACTCCATGACCGCCTGGCGGCGTCCGTCGGCCGAGCTGACCACCATGTTCTGGTAGCCGAAGATGCCACCGTCGTGGCCGAAGAACACGCCGCACGGGGTGTCGAACCTCACCAGTCCGAGCCCGTACCGATTCGCTCCGGACTGCGGCGACGGCTGTTCCATCTGGGCGAGTTGGGCAGGCTGGAGCAGACGGCCGCCGGTGAGGGCGGCGGTGAAGCGGGCCAGGTCGGTGGCGTCGGAGATGCCCGCGCCGGCCGAGCCCGCGATGGACGGGTTGAAGCGCGTCACGTCGGCGGGGCCGGTGGGGAGGTCGAAGTAGCCCTTGGTGTGCGGGCCTTGGATGTCGGGCGAGGTGTCGGGCATGGCCGTCGCGTGCAGGCCGAGCGGGCGGATGATCCGGCGTTCCACCTCGTCCTGCCAACTGCGTCCGGTGACCCGCTCGATCAGCATGCCGATCACGAGGTAGTCGGTGTTGGAGTAGTGGTAGCCCTGACCGGGCGCGAAGTACGGCGGGTGGGCGGTGGCGACGCGCACCAGGTCGTCAGCGGTGTACGTCTTCCAGCGCCCGCCGTCCAACCAGGCCTGCTCGGCGGCCTGGTCGGGCCAGGAGATGATCGGGTCCTCGGTATAGTTGAACAGGCCGCTGGTGTGGCTGAGCAGTTGGCGCACGGTGATGTCGGCTCCGTTCGGTACCGCACCGGGCAGGTAGTGCTCGATCGGGTCGTCCAGCACGACCCGCTGCTCGCCCGCCAGTTGGAGCGTCACGGTGGAGACGAAGACCTTGGTCACGCTGCCGATCCGGAACCGGGCGTCCGGCGGCACGGGCGCCCCGGTGGCGAGATCGGCCACGCCCGCGCGGCCGCGCCAGACGGTTCGGCCGTCCTGGCGGACCTCGCCGAGGGCCGAGCTGGCACCGGTGGTGACCAGCGCTCGCAGGTCGGCGTCGAGCGTCGAACTGGTCGATGCCGTACCGGAGGGGGTGCTGGCACCGGCGGCAGGCGCGAGGGCGGCGAGCAGGGCGGTGGCGGTCGCGGTGGCCGTGATAAGGCCAATGACACTGCGGAGGCGATGCGTTGAGGTCTTGGGCACGAGGGTCTCCAGGGGTGGCGGCGAGGCGGAGCCGAGTCGTCGGTGATCCGCGAATCCATCCTGAAACAGCTGACCTGAGGTCACGTCAGCCTCAGGGACTGGTTGCCCGCACACCCGATGCCCGTTTCCCCTAGGGAGGTCCCCCAAGGGGAACGTCAGCGGCCCCTGTCGCAAGGGGGCCCCTTCTCGCGGCCTGAACGCGGCTGCGCTGCCGACTACTTGAGAAGCCTGAAACCAGGTTGGGCAGCCCACGCACGGAGGAACTCCGCCGTGCCGAACACGTTCGGCAACGGGCCGTCCGTCATCGCGAGCACACCCGGAAGGCCGGCCACGACCTCGACCTGGTCGTCCAGTAGCTCGGCGTTGGCAACGCCGCCGACCACGTCCATGACGGCGGCCGTCAGCAGGGCCGTGGCGAGGTGGTCGATCGGTCTGTTGCGCCCGGCGACGACGTCCACCGCGTGTGTCGGGCTGAAGCCGATGAGGGGTTCCAGGTCGGGGCCGTCCGCGTGCTCGGCCTCGAAGGTCTGCTCGTTCCCGATTCCAGGTCCCATGACCGAAACCAGAAACGGCCGATGCCCGTCGACCTCACCCGGGTCCGCGGCACCGAGCCGGTCGGTGAACACGCTGAGACCGTACTCGCCGGGGCGCTTCTCTTCGAACACCGCCGACGACCCCGCCAGGAAGCCCCGGAGCCGCTCGACAACCGCGGCCGGAACCGCTTCGGCCAACTCGATCACCAGCACTGGACCACCCATAGGGTGAGCCTAATCGGCCGAGCGCATTCCCCCAGCGCATTACCCGACGTGATCGCGCCACGCACGGCGTGCCGCAGCCGGAGGGCCGACGACGGTTGAACCGGCGGCCGGCTGACGTTACGTCGGGTCGCCGAGGGCCATTGAGTCCGGCGGTTCCCTGTGACCTGGCTCACGGCCAATGCGGCTAGGCTGGCGATCATGTGGATCGACACGGTGACCGAGATTCTGCACGAGGCGGCGGCGGTCGCGATCCTGCCCCGCTACCGGGCGTTGGCCGAGGGTGAGATCACGGAGAAGACCCCTGGCGAGGTGGTCACCGTGGCCGATCGCGAGGCCGAGGCCCTGATCACCCGCCTGCTGCGGGCGGTGCTCGACGTCCCGGTGGTGGGCGAGGAGGCGACGGCGGCGGACCCGGGCCTGGTCGCGGCGCTCCGCGAGGCGCCGGCGGCCTGGCTGGTCGACCCCCTGGACGGCACGGCCAACTTCGTCGCGGGCAAGCCGGAGTACGCGGTGATGGCGGCGCTGGTCCGGCGCGGCGAGGCCGTCGCCTCGTGGATCGTCCAACCGGCCGAGGGTCGAACGTACGTGGCCGAACAGGGCTCGGGCGCCTGGCGGGACGGTGTCCGGATCCACCGCGCGCCGGCCCCCACCGACCCGGCCGACCTTCGCGGCGCTGCGCTGACCCGGTTCCTCGACCCGGCCGCGCGAGCGCGAGTGGCAGCTGCGGCGCCGAGGTTCGCGGCGCTGGGGCCGGGCACCAAGTGCGCCGGGGTGGACTACCCCCGAGTGGCCGAGGGTGAGCAGGACTTCGTGCTCTACCAGCGCACCCTGCCCTGGGACCACGCTCCGGGCGCCCTGCTCCTCGCCGAGGCCGGCGGTACCGTCCAGCGCCTGGACGGCAGCGCCTACCAACTCGCCGACGACAGGAGCGGCCTGTTGGTCGCGGCGGACGCGGACTGCTGGCGGACGGTGGACGCGGTCCTGTCTGCCTGACGGTGGCTCAGTAGCTCAGTGAGTCAGTGCTCGGCAGTCGGCGTGAGGCCGAGGGCCTTGAAGGACACCCGCTGGTCGAACCAGAGCAGCGTGACGGTGACGGCGGCCATCAGGACGGCCATCGCGGCGTGCCCGGCGGCGCTGGTTATCTCGGCGCCGAGCAGGCCGAGGACCAGGTGCAGGCCCGTCCGCAGCACGATCAGGCCGATCGCGATAACGCGGGTACGGCGGTTCTTCAGCATCGCGCGGACGAGCTTGCGCCGCTTGCCCAGCACCGTCAGGCCGATGACCAGGTTGACCAGGCCCAGGCCGGCCAGCACGACCCAGGCATCCGGGTCGGCCTTGAGGATGTCGAAGGCCCCGCACAGCACGCCCTCGAGGCCGAAGCGAGGAGCGGGAAGGTTCAAGAGATTGCCCGCCCGGCCCCTCAGTCAACCCCTACTCCGGACGCCCACTTCTCCGTGAACTCCCCTACTCCCCAGGGGTGATCTGCCGCGCGGCGCCACCGACGAGCATGGCACGCAGCACGTCCGACCGACCGACACCGGAGCGGGAGCGGGAGAACCATGCGAACCCTGCGAGCAGCCGTTACCGCCGTACTCTGCGGCTGCGTACTATTGGGAGCCGGCACTGCACCGGCTGACGCCGCACCGCCACCACCCGCACTGTCCGACTCTGCCGAACTAACCTCGCTGCTCGACCAGTTGACCGCCAATGGTGCGGTCGGAGCGGTCGCCGAGGTTCGCCGGGGCGATGCGGTGTGGCGCGCCGGCAGTGGACGGACGACTCTGACCGGCCGTCAGCAAGTGTCCGCCGACGCTCGGTTCCGGGCCGGCAGTGTCACAAAGAGCTTCACCGCGACGGTTGTCCTGCAACTGGTGGGAGAGGGACGGCTGCACCTCGACGACACGGTGCAGTCGCTGGACCACGGTCTGCTCACCGCTCCTGGCAGCGATCGGATCACCGTGAGGGACCTGTTGCAGCACTCGAGTGGGTTGCCCGACTACACCGAGGGAGTGGTGGACGGCGACGCACCGGTCGAACGCTTCCGCACCTGGACCGCGGCTGAACTGGTCCAGCGCGTGGCCGCACGCCCGTTGCTCTTCCCGGCGGGCACGGACCACAACTACTCGAACACCGACTACGTCCTGCTCGGGATGCTGATCGAGAATGCCACCGGCCGCTCCTACGCCGCTGAGGTCGAGCGTCGCATCCTGCGTCCGCTGGGTCTCAACAGCACAGAACTACCCGGTAGTTCGCCCCGCCTCTCAGGGCCGCACGCGCACAGCTACGAGTCGCGCACGCTTCCCGACGGCACCGTTCGGCCCGTCGACTTCACCACCGTCAACCTGTCGATCGCCGGTGCCGCCGGGGAGATCATCTCCAGCACGGCCGACCTCGACCGGTTCTTCGACGCACTCCTCACCGGCCGGCTGCTCGCTCCCGCGCAGTTGCAGGTGATGACCGACGGCTCGACGGGAGGCTGGGGACTCGGCCTGGAACTCGTCGACCTCCCCTGCGGCACGATCGCGGGCCACGGCGGCGGCGCGGCCGGCTTTCACACGCTTTCCTTCCATTCCGTCGACGGCACTCGCCACATCACCGTCAACTGGACCGCCTGGGGTCCCGGGGACCCTCAACCAGCGGCCCGGATGCTGCTGGTGCGGGCGCTCTGCCCGACCGCCGGCCAGTAGGACTTGTGGATGTAAGTATGACAAATGAAGGCATGGAGTTCTCCCGGCTGAGGCACATTCCCGTGGTTCGCCGGACGAGGATGCCTTGCCGTCAATTCGCCTCGGGCCCGAACCGACGCTTGTATGCCGACGGAGTGATGCCGGTCTCGCGGCGCATCAGCGTACGCAAGTTGGCGGCGGTGCCGAGCCCGCTGCGCCGCGCGACCATCTCGAAGCGGGACTCGCCCCGCTCGATCAAGCGGCATGCGAGGGCAAGTCGTTCCCCCGTGAGCCAGGTCAACGGCGTCGTGCCCAGTTGCGCTTGGAAGCGGCGATGCAGCGTCGCCGGACTGACCGCCGCACGTGCCGCAAGGTCAGGCACGGTGAGCGGTGAGTCCAACCGTTCCTGGGCCCAGGCCAGCACAGGTGCCAGGGACTCGTCCGGCAGGTCGGGCATGGGGCGCTCCACGAACTGCCGCTGCCCGCCGTCCCGGTGCGCCGCGAAGACCAGTCGCCGGCTCACAGAGTTGGCGACCTCCGCTCCGTGGTCGCGGCGGACCACATGCAGTCCAAGGTCGAGCGCGGCCGCGCTCCCCGCGGCGGTGAGGATGTCACCGTCATCCACGAACAGCACGTCTGATTCGAGGTGGACAGAAGGGAAGCGGGTCCGGAAGGAGTCCGCCCACTGCCAGTGTGCGGTGGCCCGGCGCCCGTCGAGGACTCCGGCCTCGGCCAGCGTGAAGGCGCCGCTGCAGAAGCCGACCAGGCGCGCACCGCGCGCGTGCGCCCGTCGGACGGCATCGAGCACGGCCGGCCGGCGGGGCACCTCGACGTCGGGGCGATTGGGGACGATCAAGGTGTCCGCTGCGTCGGCCGCTTCCAAGTCGGCGACTCCCGTGAGCGTGAAGAATCCGTCACGCATCAGGGTGTGGGGCTCGGGGGAGCAGAGCCTGAAGTCGTAGAGGTCACGGCCGATCTCCGGTCTGCGTAGTCCGAAGATCTCGGTCGCGCAGCCGAGTTCGAAGGGGTTCGAGTTCTCGTCCACGATCACGACGACCCGGTGGACGCCCGCCGAGTGAACTGCCTGCGAGGATTCTTTCGTCATGTGCAATTCCTAGCACTCACGCCAGGTGTCCGACAGGCTGAAGGATGAGCACATGAGCAATGAACCGATCCCCCTCAGCAAGGCTCTGGCCTCCTTCGACGCCCTGTGGAGCCCCCGCATCGTCACGCGCGTCAACGACTACGACGTCCGCATCGCCAAGGTCGAGGGCGAACACATCTGGCACGCCCACGACGACACCGACGAGTTCTTCCTGGTACTCGAAGGAGAGCTGCACATCTCCCTGCGCGAGCCCGCCGGGGAGCGCACGGTCCTGCTCCCGCAGGGGGCGGTCTTCACCGTCCCCCGAGGCACGGAGCACAAGCCGTACTCTCCGCTCGGCGCCGCAATCCTTATGTTCGAACCCGCCGGGACACCGACCGTGGGCGATCGCCACGGCGAGCTCCCGGACCACGTGGACGCAACGACCGGGCACGCACTCAACACCTGAGCCGACAGGCTTCGGGCCCCCTTTCACCGGCATCAGCCCGTCACCGGGTCATACCGTTCACCGACAGCACGGCGGGCCGGGCCTGTTCCCACAGGCCCAGTCCCGCGCGGAGGAGTTCGCGCACGGCTGTGGTCTCCTCGTCCGTCCAGGCTTCCGCGCCGGCGCTCGGGGCAAGGGGGTCGCCGCCGAAGAGCTTTTCGTAGGCGCTGTTGTGGATCGGTCCTTGGGGCGGAAGGGGTGGGCCGGTCCTCAGGCTGTGGGAGAGGTCTTCGAAGAAGTTCCACGCATCCAGCAGCAGTCCCGCCGGGACCGGGCCAAGGTCGGGATGCTCGACCCACCGCTTTGCGAGTCCCAGATCGAGAGTGCCTTCGCCTTCCCAGAGGAGTTCCCAGCCGTTGCGACCGCAGTGTTCCTGCAGCGTTTTGAGGTCATGGAACGCCAGGAGTCCTCCGAGGTCGTCAACGGCGAGCTCGTCGGGGGCATCGCCCTCTCCGGGTCCCCAGATCAGCGTCAGATCCCCTCTCCTGGTCGTGATTCGGTACGGATAGCGGTCAGCCATGCGGGGTCTCCTGTGGTGTCGTGGCGACGCTCGCCACCTGCGTCGTCCCGGGCGAAGTCACCGGTAACCACGTACAGGCCGGCCCCGGCGGGAGCGTCCGGGGCGGGCCGGCGGTCGGCTGACGCTACGTCGGGTCGCCGAGGGTCAGTGGGTTCGGCCTGGTGTCCTGCCAGGGTGGGATGCCGTGTCTGGCCGTTCGGCGGCGGGTCCGTTGCCATTCGAGGCCGGTGGCGAGGGCGAGGCCGAGTGCCAGGAGGGCGGCTGGGACGAGGTAGAGGGAGAGGTCGAGTGGGCCCTCGGTGGTGGCGAAATGGTTGGAGACCACCACGGCCATGAATGCCCCGGGCGCTGTGAGCGGCACACCCCAGGGGCGACGCCCGGGCGGGGAGCGGCGGGCGGCGAGGCACCAGGCGGTGAAGAACAGGGTGAGGACCGAGAGGGCGATGAGTTCGGCCTGGAAGCCGCCGACGGCCGAGGTGGGGGAGAACTCGCTGTGCGCGGTCACCGGGCCGGCGCTCAGTTCGGTGTAGAGGTCGTCGGGGCTGAGGGTGCCCAGGACGGTGTCGCCGGGGCGTAGGTCCCGCAGTCCGGGCGGGAGTGCGTTGAACGAGAGCGGGAGGGTGGTCCCCGGGTCCGTGGGCCAGCTGATGTCGATCGTGGCGTCGGAGAGCCAGCCGGCTTGGCGGTGGACGGCCGCCACGACCAGCGGCTCCCGCCCGACGCAGCCGGGAGTCGGCACGACCACCCCGTCGGCGGGGCGAGCGCAGAGGGGCAGCGCACGGTACCGGTCGGCCGCGTCGAGGGCCGACGGGAGATGGCAGCCCGCCACCACCACCCCCACCAGCCCGAGGACGGCGAGCACACCCGGCAGCACGCCCCGCCAGCGCCGGGCGGGCCGCTCGCGGACCGCCGGGGCGATCCGCGAGCTCTCGTCGGTGCACAGGTGCCACCAGGCCTGGATCTGCGCCAGCTTGGCCTCGAACTCGGGATCGGGATAGAGGGCGTTTTTCGTCGGCACCGGCAGTGTCCTGGGCCGGCCGTTGGCACGGGTGACGCGGATGATGACGGAGTCGCCCGCCGGGCCCTTGGCGACGTGCGGTCCGATCCAGCGGACCTCGTGCCAGCCGATCGGGCGGTCCCGGGAGAACCAGCGGGTGGTGATCCCGGCGGCCCCGACCGTGGTCTCGGCCCGGGGGTTCAGCGTGGACCCGACCCAGACGAGGAGGGCGCATACGGCGACGCACCCGGCGGACCAGGCGATTCCCCACCGCAGGCCGGTGATGACCACTTGGACCAGCATGAAGGCCGAGAGCTGCGCCAGCCCGCGCCGGGCCGGGCGGCGGCGGGCCGGCGCCGTGAATCTCAGTTCGTCCACGGCGGGAGCCTACGCCCGCCGTCAAGCCGCTGTGTGAGCGCGCCGGCAGCTGGTCCGCTGTCCTCGGCCCAGTGAGCTGACGGATCGTCAGAGATGTTGCGGCGACGTCCTCACCGGGCGCGGCGGCGCGGCCAGAGGGTGGCGGTGAGGACGGCGGTGGCGGCCAGCACGCCGAGCAGGGCGGGGAGGCGGGCCCAGGTGGAGGCGCTGGTGGGGGCGAAGGCGGCCAGCAGGACCAGGGCGGTGGCGGTGACGGCGGCCAGGGCCTGTCGGGGGCCGGTGGGCGGGTGGCCGCGGCTCTCGGTGTCGAGCAGCAGCAGGTAGCCGAGCAGCAGGGCGGCGATCTCGACCGCCAGCCAGGCCGGCGGCCGGCCGCCGGTGGCCAGCACGACCGAGCCTGCCGCCAGCGCCGTGTTGCGGTGCCGGGAGAGCCTGGCCTGCCAGTGCTGCGCGGGCCGTTCCTGCCGGGCGCTCAGCGGCGGGCCGGCCCAGTAGCCGAACCCGGCCGCGGCGAGCACCAGTGCCGCCGGGAGGCCGAGGGGGAGTTGGCGGGCGGCGACGAGTGCGGCGGAGGCGCCCAGCGCCAGGCCGAGCAGGCGGGCGGGCAGCTGTTGCGAACGGGTCGGTCGGGTCGGCGTCATCGGGTCCTCCCCTGGATCCGGGTGCGCAGCAGCGGGGCGAGTGCCAGGTCGAGCGTCTCGCCGGTGGTGTGGGTGACCACCGGGATGCCCCGGTTGCGCAGCGCGAACCGGATCGCCTGCCGGTCCGCGCGCCACAGGCGGAGCGCCAACTGGCCGGGCTGGTCGTCCGGTTCGACGTACGGGTCGCCGGTCGGCAGCTCCACCACGATCAGCGGGTTGCCCCGGTCGGCCAGATCGCGCAGCACGTCCAGGACGCGCTGGTCGGCGAGCGGGGTGAAGGCGTAGACCAGGGCGGCGGGCGGCAGCGCCGGCGGTGGCAGCCGGTCGAGTTCGGGCAGCCGGTAGCCGAGGTCCTTGCGGACCTCCAGCACGCTCTCCACGATCCGGTAGAAGTGCCGGTCGCCGGTGCCGGCGCGCAGCCAGCGGGTGGTGCCGCCGATCGAGATCAGCCCGACCCGGTCGTGCGTGCGCAGGTAGGCGCGGGTCAGTCCGGCGGCCGCGCGCAGCGACTCGTCCAGGCTGGAGGACCCGTCCACCGGGTCGCGGAAGTCGCCCAGTACGTCCAGCAGGACGACGGTGTCGGTGGTCCGCTCGGCGGCGAACTGGTTGATCTGGATGGAGCCGCGCCGGGTGGTGGACGGCCAGTGGATCCGGCGCTGGCGTTCGCCCCAGAGGTGCGGACGCACGCCGACGACCTCCACGCCCTCGCCGCTCTGCCGGGTGGTGTGCTCGCCGAGCCGCTCGGGGAGCCGGACCGGGATCGGGGTGAACCGGGCCTGGGTGGGCACCGGGTAGACCTCCACCTCGCCGAGGTCGATCCGGATCGTGCGGCGCGCCAGGCCCCCGGTGTCGTAGAGGTCGAGGTCCATGGCGCCGATCGTCCAGCGGCCCCAGCGGGTCGCGGTCAGCACCAGGGTGAGCGCCGAGCCCTCGGCCTCCAGCGAGGTGAGGGTCAGCCCGGGGCTGTAGGTGAGCGCCGGGTCGAGCGCGCCGGCCGCGCCGTCGTGGTCCAACTCGACCCGGACGGTGACCTGTTCACCCTCGAAGCAGCGGCGCGGCGAGGCGCTCGCGACCGCCGCCAGCCGGGTGGGCCGGCTCGCACCGGGGGCGGCGAGAGCCAGCAGCACGACGGGGCCGGCCGCCAGCGCGAGCAGCCAGGGCCGCCCGGTGAGCAGCGCGGCGGCCGCCGCCAGGGCGGCCACCGTGAGCAGGCGCAGGGTGCGCTCGCCGGCCCGCCAGCCCGGCGGCGGGGGCGGGCGCTCCGTGGTCCGTCCGTCCCTCCCGACGGCCGCGGCGCGCGCGGCCCAGGCGGACACCTGGTCGGTGCTCACGACTGAGCGGCCGGCCGGGGCAGCGTCTGCGGGGTCGGCACCGACTCCACCAGCTTGGCCAGCACGTCGTCCGCCTCGACCTGACGGACCCACAACTCCGGCCGCAGGGTGATCCGGTGGGCCAGCGCGGGGACGGCCACCGCCTTGACGTCCTCCGGGGTCAGGTAGTCGCGGCCGTCCAGCACCGCGCGGGCCCGGGCCAGTTGGACCAGGGCCAGGCCGCCGCGCGGCGAGGCGCCCACCTGGATCTGCGGGTTCACCCGGGTCGCGCTGATCAGCGCGACGATGTAGTCGACCAGGTCGTCCTCGACCTCCACCAGCTCCAGGGCGGCGCGCATGGCGAGCACCGCGGCCGGGCTGCTCAGGGTGCGCAGCGCCGCCTCAGGAGCGGCCCGGTCGATCCGGGCCCGGAGCATCGCGCCCTCCAACTCGGGCGCCAGGTAACCCATCCGGACCCGCAGCAGGAAGCGGTCCAGCTGGGCCTCGGGCAGCGTGTAGGTGCCCTCGTACTCGATCGGGTTCGCGGTGGCGATTACCACGAAGGGGTCGGGCAGCGGCCGGGTGGTGCCGTCCACGGTGACCTGCGACTCGGCCATCGCCTCCAGCAGCGCGGCCTGCGTCTTGGGCGGCGTCCGGTTGATCTCGTCGGCCAGCAGCAGGTGGGCGAAGATCGGGCCGGGCCGGAAGACCATCTCGCCGCTGCGCTGGTCGTAGAAGGGCGCGCCGGTGACGTCCGAGGGCAGCAGGTCGGGGGTGAACTGGATGCGCCGGAAGTCCAGGCCGAGGGCGGTCGCGAAGGACCGGGCCAGCAGGGTCTTGCCGAGTCCGGGCAGGTCCTCGATGAGGATGTGGCCGCCGGCCAGCACCCCGAGCATCACCAGTTCGAGCGCCTCGGGCTTGCCGACCACGGCCCGTCCGATCTCGTCGAGCACCTCGCGGGCGAGGCGGCCGGCCTGTTGCGGCGTCAGGGCGTCGGGGCCGGCGGTCTGCGGGGCGGTCATGACTCTCCAAGAGTGGGGAAGAGACGGGAAGAGGGCAGGGCTACAGGGTGTCGAGCCGGTCGACCAGGGCGCGGAGCACCGGCTCGGGGACGGTCCGCTGCGGGGCGTTGTGCTCGGGGTCGATCCAGGGCCAGAGCGCCGGACCGACCAGGGCCGCGGCCCGCCCGGGCTCCTCGGTCAGCGAGACGCCGTGCGTCTCGGAGAGCCGGGCCGCGTAGAGCCGCTGCAACTGCGGACGCAGCGGGTGGTGGAAGCCGTCCCGGTCCAGTCCGTTTCTGACGGTCCAGTACCAGTCGCCGAGGCCCGGCTCCCGGCTGCCCATCGTCCGGGCCGTGCGGTGGTTGCCGCTGTCCTGCGCGTCGGCGCCGCTCACGTAGCGGGCGATGACCAGGCCGGTGGCGGTGATCAGGGCGAGGCCGCCGACCATCGCGGGCAGGCCGCCGACCAGGGCCAGGGCCGCCTCGACGGCCAGCGCCGCCGCGCCGAGCACGGTCAGGGTGTGCCGGATCGAACCGGGGGACATCCGCTGACGGGGCGTCATGTCGTCAACTCCTCAGGGCGATTGGCCGCATCCGGCGCATCCGGCGCATCCGGCGCGGCCTGCTCGGCTCGCTCGGCCGCATCGCGTTCGGCCCGCTCGGCCAGTTGGAGCGCGATGGCGTCCAGAGCGGCCCGGGCCTGCTCCAGGTGACCGCGGTCCATCGGGTGGCTGGAGTACCGCGCCTCCTGGAAGAGCGTGGTGAGGGCGCGGGCCTCGGCGCGCCGGACGGCGCCGTTCGCCACCACCCGCTCCAGCAGGTCGGTGGGGCTGTCCGAGAGCCGTCGGCCGATCCCGAGGGAGCCGAGCGACTGCTCCATCGCCGCGTAGCAGGCGATCACCGCGGCCCGGGCGTCGCTGCCGTGCAGCGCGCGCAGACCGGAGGAGACCGCGTCCGCCAGCCCCTCCTCCTCGGTCGGCCGTTCGGCGGACCGGGTGACGGTGGCCGGCCGGCGGCGCCGGCCGCGCCAGAACCGGATCGCGCCGATCAGCAGCAGGAGCAGCAGGGCGCTCTCCAGGGCGACCAGCAACAGCGCCGTGAAGTCGGTGCTGTGGGCCGGCGAATCGGGCGGTGTCGCGATATCGGGGTCCAACTGCGGGTGGCGCACCTTCGGTACGCCGGGCCGGCGGTGGTAGGCCAGGAAGAGCAGCAGCGGCAGCGCCGGGACGGCGACACGCAGCAGCACCAGCGTCGCGTCCCGGAGCCGCTCGGCGCGAGCCGGCAGCCTGTTCAGTGAGCCGGCCGTTCGCCGGTAGTACCGGTACAGGGCGGTGGCGCAGACCATCCAGGCGATGCCGAGCAGCACCGTCAGGGCGACGTTGCGGTCGAACGGCCCGCTGCCCCCGCCCGCCAGTGCGTCTGTCGGCCGCAACACCAGCGCCGCGAGGCCGAGTCCGGCGACGGCGAGCACCGTCGGCCACGGCCCGGTCCACGGATCCGCCGGCTCCGGCGGCGCGGCGAACTCTCCCGGCGGGGCCGGCGGATCGGCCGGATCCTGAGGGTGTGTCATGCGGGTGGTCCCCCCGTACTGTTCCACGCGGCACGGATGCCGTGCAGATGGGCAGCTTCGCACAGAGAGCGATGGGTTGTCAGCATTGGACCAGACCAATTTTGACCTTCGAACGCTGCTTCGAATCGTGCCCCGCCCAGTGCTGCCGATCGGCTGACCGGATCGGCAGGTCGGGGGCGGCGGTGGGGGTGGCCGGGCCGCGCTGCCGGACGGCCTGGCGGCAGCGCTTCGGTCGGGCGTTCGGCCAGGAGTTCAGCCAGGCGTTCAGCCGGGCGCTCGGTCGGGTGTTCAGCCGGCCCGCTACCGCGCGTTGCGCAGGAACTCCCGGTTGAGGGTGGCGATGCCGCTGAGCGGGATGCCCTTGGGGCAGGCGGTGGCGCACTCGCCGGTGTTGGTGCAGCCGCCGAAGCCCTCGGCGTCCATCGCGGCCACCATCGAGCGGACCCGGCTGCCGCGCTCCGGGGCGCCCTGGGGCAGCAGGCTGAGGTGGACCACCTTGGCCGCCGTGAAGAGCATCGCCGAGCCGTTCGGGCAGGCGGCCACGCAGGCGCCGCAGCCGATGCACTCGGCGTGCTCGAAGGCCAGGTCGGCGTTCTCCTTGGGCACGGGGGTGGCGTGCGCCTCGGGGGCGCTTCCGGTCGGCGCGGTGATGTAGCCGCCGGAGCCGATGATCCGGTCGAACGCGGACCGGTCCACCACCAGGTCCTTGACCACCGGGAACGCCCCGGCCCGCCACGGTTCGACGTCGATGGTGTCGCCGTCCCGGAAGTGCCGCATGTGCAGCTGGCAGGTGGTGGTGCGCTCCGGGCCGTGTGCCTGACCGTTGATCACCACTCCGCAGGCGCCGCAGATGCCCTCGCGGCAGTCGTGGTCGAAGGCGACCGGCTGCTCGCCGGCCAGGATCAGCTCCTCGTTCAGGGTGTCCAGCATCTCCAGGAACGACATGTCCGGGCTGATGCCGCTGACCTGGTAGTCGGTCAGCGCGCCGGGGGCGTCCGGCCCGGACTGGCGCCAGATCCGCAGGGTGAGGTTCACGCGTAGCTCCGCTGGGTGGGGTGGACGTGTTCGAAGGTGAGCTGTTCCCGGTGCAGGACCGGCGGGCCGTCCCGGTACTCCCAGGCGGCGACGTAGCCGAACTCCTCGTCCCGGCGGGCTGCTTCGCCCTCCTCGGTGCGGCTCTCCTCGCGGAAGTGGCCGCCGCAGGACTCGGTGCGGTGCAGCGCGTCCAGGCACATCAGCTCGGCCAGCTCCAGGTAGTCGACCAGCCGGTTGGCCTTCTCCAGCGACTGGTTGAACTCCTCGCCGGTGCCGGGCACCTTGATCCGGCGCCAGAACTCCTCGCGCAGCTCCGGGATCCGCTCCAGCGCCTTGCGCAGCCCGGCCTCGGTGCGGGCCATCCCGCACTCGTTCCAGAGCAGTTCGCCCAGCTCCCGGTGGAAGGAGTCCGGGGTCCGGTCGCCGTCGACCGCGAGCAGCCGGGCCAGACGGTCCGTCACTTCCCGTGTCACTGTGCCGAGTTCGGGATGGTCGGGAGGGACGGGGGTGGCGGGGAGTCCGGCCAGGTAGTCGTTCAGGGTGGCCGGCAGGATGAAGTACCCGTCCGCCAGCCCCTGCATCAGCGCGCTGGCGCCCAGCCGGTTGGCGCCGTGGTCGGAGAAGTTGGCCTCGCCGATCGCGAACAGGCCCGGCAGCGTGGTCTGCAGGTCGTAGTCGACCCAGAGCCCGCCCATCGTGTAGTGGATCGCGGGGTAGATCCGCATCGGCACCCGGTACGGGTCCTCGGCGGTGATCCGCTCGTACATCTCGAAGAGGTTGCCGTACTTGGCCGCCACCGCCTCGCGACCGAGCCGGGCGATGGCGTCGGCGAAGTCGAGGTAGACGCCCTGGCCGCCGGGGCCGACCCCGCGTCCTTCGTCGCAGACGTTCTTGGCGGCCCGGGAGGCGATGTCGCGCGGCACCAGGTTGCCGAAGGAGGGATAGATCCGCTCCAGGTAGTAGTCGCGTTCGGCCTGCGGGATCTCGGCCGGCGGGCGGCTGTCGCCGGGCGACTTCGGCACCCAGATCCGGCCGTCGTTGCGCAGCGACTCGCTCATCAGCGTCAGCTTCGACTGGTGCTCGCCGGAGCGCGGGATGCAGGTCGGATGGATCTGCGTGAAGCAGGGGTTGGCGAAGTACGCGCCACGCCGGTGCGCGCGCCAGATCGCCGTCGCGTTGGAGTTCTTGGCGTTCGTCGACAGGTGGAAGACATTGCCGTAGCCGCCGGTGGCCAGCACCAC
>FTKT01457641.1_pt1 | contig 43508 bp, 32 predicted proteins | sample 1658271 | NCBI WGS metagenome assembly FTKT01 (sample SAMEA3914811, study PRJEB12502) | metagenome | biome: forest; material: soil | place: Canada | collected 2011-08-04 | depth 0.3 m | reverse complement strand
GGCGGGGTCCGGGGGAGGCTCAGGCGGACCGGTCGGGGGCGGTTGTGCCAGGGGCGGCTGTGTCGGAGGCGGTTGTGTCGGGGGCAGTTGTGCTGAAGGCGGCCGCGTGGTCGGTCGCCCACTGCCGGAACGTCCCGGCGGGCCGGCCGGTGAGCTCGGCCACCGCGGCGTCGTCCACCGCGGCCTTGGCTCCGTTCGCCTGGCGCAGCGCACTCTCCAGCAGGGCCAGGGCCACCGGCTCCGGGTAGCGGCGCAGCAACTGCTGCCGGGTCTGCTCGACCGTGGCCTCCTCGAAGGCGATCGGCCGTCCGAGCACCTCGCCGAGCTGGGCCGCCTGCTCGGCCGGGCTGATCGCCTCGGGGCCGGTGAGCGCGTACGTCCGGCCGCGGTGGTGCGGCTCGGTCAGCGTCCGTACCGCGACCTCGGCCAGGTCCCGAGGGTCCACGCAGGCGTTGCGGGCGGTGCCGTAGAGCGCCCGCACGGTGCCGGTGTCGCGGATCCGGGCCGCCCAGGAGAGCGAGTTGGACATGAAGGCGCGCGGGCGCAGCAGCGTCCAGTCGAGGCCACTGGCCCGCAGCAGCGCCTCGTTGGCGCGCTGCCAGCGGGTGACCAGGTCCTCGGCGAGCGGATCGGTGACGGCCAGCGCGGAGAGCTTGACCACGTGCGCGACGCCGGCCTCGGCCGCCGCCGAGAGCAGGTTGGCGTCATGCTCGGGACGGAGCGGATCGGTGGTCACCAGCAGGACCGCCCGCACTCCCGCGAGGGCGCCGGACAGCCCGTCGCGGTCCTCGAAGTCGCCGCGCACCGCCGTGACCTGACTGCCGCGCAGCGAGATCCGGGCCGGATCGCGGGTCAGCAGGCGGACCGGGTGTCCGGCGGCGGCGAGCCGCCGGCCGACCTCCCGGCCCACGGTGCCGGTGGCCCCCGTCAGCAGGATCACACCATCGCCCCGGGGACGAAGACCATCGAGTGGCCGTCGGCCAGCAGGCCGCCGAACACCACGTCGAGCATGGTCTGCAGCCGCTCCAGCAGATCCTGGTGGCCGGAGGTGAGCTGGGAGAGCAGCTGGATGCCGGTGAAGGAGGCCACGATGAACTCGGCCGCTGCCTTGCAGTTGACGTCCTTGCGCAGCTCGCCGCGGTCGCCCGCCTTCTCCAGCAGCTCGGCGATCCGCACGTCCCACTGGCTGTAGGGCTCGGGCATCGGCCGCTGATAGGTGCCCTGTTCGACGATCAGCCGCACGCCGGCCCGGATCACCGGGTCGGACTGGATGCTCTGCGCCCAGCGGGTGATCAGTGCCACCAGGGTGTGCAGCGGCGGGGTGTCCCGGGCGAGGGCCTCGTCGACTATCCGGGCGGCGGCCTGCTCCTCCTCGGCGATCAGCGCGAACGCCAGCTCCTCCTTGGAGGCGAAGTGGAAGTAGAGCGCCCCTTTGGTGACGCCGGCGCGCTGGAGGATGTCCGCCATGCTCGTGCCGAGGAAGCCGTTCTCTGCGAAGGCGGCGCCGGCGGCAGCCAGGACGGTCTCCCGGGTTCGTACTGCCCGATCTTGCTTAACCACGTTCGTGCCGCCCTAGTTGCAGTCATCAGAAACCAGTTAGACGGTATCGCAAACCGGATGCCTAGGGCGACTATCGAGGAGGATTTATCCAGGTTTAGCCACAAGTTGTAGCCAAATGGGGGCAGTTCACACGGGTTGTCTCCCGCTGATCAAGCACTGGTTCTTTCGCCCTTGTATTCCAAACAGACCGACTGGTACGTTTCGAGTCAAGCGACGCCGCCACCCGGTGGCGACAAGGGGGAGTTCTGCCATGAGTGCAGTGCGCGAGGTTGTCGACGGTGCCATCTACGCGGCATCGGCTCCGATGGGGACCGTCGTCTCCAGGGGCACGAGTGCGGATCACCACACTGACCTGTTCGAGCAGCCGGTGCCTCGGCGCTACGTCCACCGGGCGGCTGTCTCGGAGGTCCTGCTCACCCACTTCGCCGAGGACGAGCTGCCGAACTCCTTTCGGATCAGCGCCCAGTGGCCCCGGGCACACGGCTACTACCGGCCGGTCGACGGCCGTCACGACCCGATGCTGCTGACCGAGACGATCCGGCAGGCGGGTCTGATGGTCGGCCACGTCGGCTACGGCATACCGCTGGACCACCGTTTCATCATGAGCCGGATCTCGATCGACCTCGGCGCCGAGGGCGTCGACTGCGGCGGGAAGCCGACCAACCTGGTGCTCTCGGTCTCCTGCATCAACCTGAAGTACCGCGGCCGCCAGGTGATCGGCTGCGAGGGACTCGTCGCGGTGTACGACGGGAGCACCCAGGTGGGCGCCGGCTCCTTCCGGTTCGTCAGCTCCTCGCCCGCCGTCTACAACCGGATGCGCGCCTCGGCGGGCCTCACCGAGCCGCGCCCCGAGGTCCCCGCGCCGCTGCCGGCCGTCGCTCCCGAGCTGGTCGCCCGGCTCACCGCCTCGGAGGTGGTGCTCGCCGACGCCGCCCCGGGCGAGGGCTGGCTGCTGCGCTGCAACCCGGAGCACCCCATCCTCTTCGACCACCCGGTGGACCACGTGCCCGGCATGGTGCTGATGGAGGCCGCCCGGCAGGCCGCGCACCGGCTGCTCCAGCCGGCCGGGGTCACGCTGACCGGCATGGTCGGCGACTTCGACCAGTACGCCGAACTGCACCTGCCGACCGAGATCCGCGCCCACCTGGAGGCGCCGCTGAGCGACGGCAGCGTGATGGTCCGGGTGGTGATGACCCAGGCCGGCGGGCAGGTGGCGAGCATCCTGGCGACCGCGCTGGCCGCCGGCTGAGCCGCAGGCTGCTCGGCCTACTGCTCGGCCTACTGCTCGGCCTACTGCGCGGCCTGCCAATTGGCTTACGGCTTGGCCGACTTGCTTGGCCGACCTGCTTCGTCGGCGGCCGGAGTTCGCAGTCCGGCCGCCGGGTCCGACCGACCGCCGGATCCGACCCGGTCCCTGCTGCGGACCGGGTCGCTCCCCTCCACAGCCGGAGCGCGACGATGACGCCCGTCCCCGCTATCAGCGGCACCACCCGCCTGTACGCCGTCCTGGGCGACCCGGTCGCCCAGGTCCAGGCGCCGGGCCTGCTGAACCCCCTCTTCGCGAGCCTGGGAACCGACGCCGTGCTGATCCCGGTGCACGCGCCGACCGCGCGGCTGGCCGAGATCGTCCGCGGCCTGCAGTGCGTCCCCAATCTCGACGGACTGCTCTTCACCGTTCCGCACAAGGCCGCCGCCCGCGGGTTCGCGGACCGGCTCAGCCCCACCGTGGCGATCGCCGGCAGCGCCAACGCGCTGCGGCGGGAGAGCGACGGCGGCTGGTTCGCCGACAACTTCGACGGCACCGGCTTCGTCGCCGGACTGGCCGCGGCCGGTCACCAGCCGGCCGGCCGGCGGGTGTCGCTGGTCGGCGCGGGCGGCGCGGGGAGCGCCATCGCGGTGGCCCTGCTCGCCGCCGGAGTCGGCCGGCTGGCGCTCTACGACCCCGACACCGAGCGGCTGTCGGCGCTGGTGGCCCGGCTCGAGCAGTACCGCCCGGGCCGGGCCGTCGCGGTGGCCGCGCCGGAACTCGACGAGGTCGACATCGTGGTCAACGCCACCCCGCTGGGGCTGCGCCCGGCCGATCCGCTGCCCTTCGACCCCGCGCGGCTCGCGCCGGGCCGGGTGGTGGCCGACATCATCATGAAGCCCCGGGAGACCCGGCTGCTGCGGGAGGCGGCGGCGCTCGGCCACCACGCGCACCCCGGCATCCACATGCTGGCCCGCCAGCTCGACTCCTACCGCGCGTTCTTCCGGCTCGGCTGAGGGGCGGCCACCCGCCGGGCCGGCGCCGCCGTACTTCCTTGGACGTACTCGTAGCAACCGGTGTTGACGTGGCATCAAGGATTCATCAGGGCCGGTCCGAGCGGCTTGCCCCGCCGATGGCGGCGGACTTGAATGGGCGTCATGAACCGCTCGACACGCCACCACGACCGCCCGCCGCATCCGCGGGCGCCGGCTGCCGTCGCGGTCATCCGCTCCGTCCGGTAGTGCTGCCTCCCCGCAGTTGATTCCGGTCGCCGGGCGGGCCGGTCCGGCCCGCCCGCGCCCGTCTTCGGCGTTCTTGTCCGCCCAGTACCTTTCCCGCACTCCCGGCACCCGGTGCCGGGGCGTACCTCCGTGCGCCCCGGCACCCCGGGATGCCCAGCACCCTCGGCCAACCACGGCCGCAAGGCCCGCTCGTAGGCCGACCCACGATCCACCCGGTGCCGCGTGCCACCGGCACCGGGTGCCCGACAGCCACGCCCCGGAGCGCTGCCCGTACACGGCCGGAAGGCCCGCGGCGCCCGGGGCTGCGGCATGCCCGGCTGCCTCGGCTCCCCGGGGGTGCCAATGATGTGTCAAGACGGGAGCCTTCGGCGCCAAGAGAGCGTCAGGGCCGCCGGAAGACGATCTTTCCGGGGATAGCGTCAACGACGAGGAACCGGCTCCGCTCCGTGGGGGATGCGGGCCGAGTCCACGCCGATGAACCCTGGTGGGCTGCACCAGGGCAACCCGTCGGCGGCCGGTTGGAGGGTGGGGACGCGCGGCCAGGACAGCGGGTGCATCGGGAGGAGTCGTCATACCGGGGGAAGGTCCGCCGACGGTGACGGACTTCGGTACGACCGGCCCGGCACCCGCGCCGCGCGGCCCCGGGTCCGTGGGGGACCTTGAAACTCCGGAGCCGGGTGCGGGAACCTCACCCCCGCCCCGGCTCCGGAACCACACCGGCCCTGGTCGCCCGGCCGGCGTCACCCCGCTCGACCACCGCGCCGCCGGAAGTCGGCCTGGCCGACTTCGCGGTCCGGGCCCGTGAACAGCCGACCGAGCCTGCAACGAGCACGGACGTCTCTCGATGAAGTCGAGATGGCACGGCATGGATCGGCGGCGGCTGAACCGTGGTTCAGCCGCCGCCGATGAGGGTGGGACCCTATGGAGCCGCGAGGGGCCGGCTCATCGCCGGACGTCCCGTCACGGGCCGGTCTTCACCAGTTGCCACTGCTGGTTGTCGCCGTCGTTGGCCGGCCACTGCACGACTGCCGCGCCCTGGCTGGTCGATGCGCCGCTGACGTCCAGCAGGTAGCCGCTGGAGCGGTTCTCGATCGTGGTGTAGCCGGCGCCGTCCGGGACGATCGACCATTGCTGGGTGGCGGTGGCCAGGTCGGCCTGGGTGCCGGCGGTGGGGCTGGCGAGGGGGATGTCCAGGGACTTGCCGCTGCCGCTGCCGGTGATGGTGTAGCCGCCGCCGGCGGCCGGGGCGATCCGCCACTGCTGGTTCGCGCCGCCGTTGGCGGGCCACTGGATCAGCGGCGTGCCGTCGGCGGTGCTGCCGCCGGAGGCGTCCAGCAGTTGGCCGCTGTGCCGGTTGACCAGCTGGTAGGTGCCGGACCAGCTGGTCGCGGTGCCCGCGGTGACCGAGAAGTTGGAGAACTGCGCCCCGTAGTAGCCGTGCAGGCTGTCGGCCGGGCCGCCGGTGCCCAGGCCCGCCGGACCGGAGCCGTAGGTGTCGTCGGTGGCCGAGCCCACCGTGGTGCGGTCCACCATCGCCGTGAGGGTCGAGCCCTGCAGGCTCAGCGAGACCCGGTGCCAGTGGTTGGTGCTCAGCTTCGGGCCGGTGCCCGAGGCCAGCGTGGTGAAGCCCCAGGACAGGTCGCTGCGCTGGATCGACCAGGCGCCGGTGTCGGCCACGTACAGGTGGTAGGCGGCCAGGCCGTTGTTGTTCGTGCTCTGGGACTGGGCCCGGCCGATCACGTCGACCTGTCCGGCCTGCCGCAGCAGCACGTCCGAGGCGACCGTGTAGTTGCTCCAGGAACGGTCCCCCGCCAGCGTGTACGGGTTGCTGTAGGAGGAGCAGGCCCAGCAGACCGGGACCCCGGTGGCGACCTGGGCCAGGCAGTTCCCGGTGCGGCCGCCGGTGCACGGCGCCGACTCGAACGCGCCGTTCATGTCCGAGAACAGGGCGGGCTCCGACCCGGTCGGCGCCGTGCCCAGGCTGTCGGTGTACGGCAGCGCCAGCGGGGCGCGGACCGGTCCGGCCGCGGTGCTCGGCGCGTGCGCGGGCGTGACCGTGGTGACGGTGTACATGTGCCCGGCCTTCAGCGGGATCGAGTACACCCCGCCCACCGACGCCACGTCGCCGACGTACGTCATCGGCGAGACCACCCGCGGGTCGCTCAGGTCGGTGGTCCACACGTGGACCGCGCCCGACGGCAGCCCGGCCGCCGCCGAGAGGTTCAGCGTCTGGTCCGCCGAGGCGTCCACGGTCTCGACGACGGTGCTCCACGCGCTCCGGTCCGGCGCGAGGTAGCTGACGTAGCTTCCGTTGCTCCGCGAGCCGCCGAGATAACCGCTGCCGGTGCCCGTCGAGTTGTCGTCGATCAGCCAGCCCGGCTGGGTGAACTGCGTGGTCTGCGCGGTGACCCAGGCGCTCTGGCCGACGTGGTAGGCGCCCGACCAGGGCTGGTCGGCGTGGACCAGGCCGTCGGTGGCGAACCGCAGGCCCGGGTAGGCGCCGGCGACCACCGGCCAGTTGATCGACGCCGTCACCTTCGCGTCCAGGAAGACCCGGTTGTTCGCGCGGGCCATCGGCAGCGCGCCGGTGTCGAGGTCCTGGGATCCGTTCTCGCTGGCCCACAGCGGCTTGCCGGTGGCCAGGGCGTCCGCGTTGGACGGGCAGCTGCTCTCGGCGGACAGGTAGCCGCACGGGTAGTGCACACCGACCACGTCCACCGCGGCGGCGAACGGGGCGTTCTTGCGCATGTCGGTCGCCACGCCCCAGGTGTCGTCGGCCGCCACCACCTTGGTCGCCGGGCTGACCGCGGAGACCGCCGACTTCAGCCGCTCGTACCAGGGCATCGCCGACAGCGAGTAGTCCCCGGCGTAGCCGTCGTAGCGCTCGTTCCAGCCGCCGAGGTAGTCCACCGGCAGGCCCTTGGCCTTGGCGCAGCCGAGCCAGTCGGTGAGATAGCCGATCGCGCTGCTCGTGAAGAAGCTGCTGCCGCCCTCGCCGACCCAGGCCGGGGCGCCCCAGGAGAGCGCGACCACCTTCAGGTTCGGGTTGCGGCTCTTGGCCTGCGCGGCCAGCCACATCTCGTAGCCGGCGTCGCAGTTGACGACGCCCTTGGTGTGCTCGAAGCTGTGCTCCGCGCCGTCGGTGGAGTTGGTGTCGCCGCCGATCTCGATCTTGAGGATCTGCAGGTTCGCCCCGTAACCCGGCTTGAACAGGTAGTCGAGGATGTCGGAGCGCTGCGGGTCCGGATAGTCGTGCAGCAGGCGGCTGTTGCCGCCGCCGCCGCTGATGGCGCCGATGCCGTCGAACGGCTGCGCGTACTCCGCTGCCGGGTCGACCGTGGCGGACGTGACCGTTCCTGCCGCGTGGGCGGCCGGCTGCTCGGCCAGCGCCAGGGGGGCGGCGAGCAGCGCCGACGTCAGCAGGACGCTGACTCTTCGTCTCATTCGTCTCATCGGAAGGTGGTTCCTCACGGGTGGTTCGGCTGGGGGACGGTCCACTGCTGGTTCGGCTGACCGGAGCACGTGTAGAGGATCAGCGGGGTCCCGTTGCCGGTCCCCGCCCCGTCGGCGTCCAGGCACAGGCCGGGGTAGGGGCTGAGCGACTGGGTCACCGGGGCGTAGGTCCAGGTCTGCCCCGCGGAGCTGCCGCAGGTGCTGATCGTGACCGGGGCCAGGGGGGCGCCGGAGGCGGCGGTCAGGCACTTGCCCATCGTGCGGAGCGTGCCGTCGCCGGGTTCGACGAAGGTGTCGTTGATGACGCCGCCGCAGTCCCACAGCACCAGTTGGGTGCCGTCGGTGCTGTTCGCGCCGGGGACGTTGGCGCACCGGCCGCTGGCGACCCCGGTGATGGCGCCGGTCGTCGCGGTGACGGTGAGGTCGTCGCAGAAGGAGCCGGCGGTGTCGGTGGACGCGTAGCAGTAGATCGTGGCCAGCGTATTGGACGGGCCGGTGTGGAACCGCACGGTGTTGGCCGTGTACGCGGTGCTGGTGACCGCGGCGGAACTCTCGGCGCCGCCGTAGTTCTTGACGCCGATGTTCACCTGTTCCCCGGCCGTGCCGGCCTTCGCCCAGCCGGACAGCACGTAGTCGGTGTTCGGCAGCACGCTGACCAGCTGCTCCGCGGAGGCCGGGGCGGCACCGACCTGCAGTGCGTAGGAGCCCGAGTGCGCGTTGCCCGACACCACCGAGGCGCCGTTCCAGGGAGCCCAGGGCCCGAGCGATCCGGACTCGAAGCCGCCGTTCTGGACGATCGCACACGAGGCGTCGTTCGGGCCGGAGAACTGGTCGGCGCCGATGTCGGGGGAGCAGACCGCGGGGACGGTGTGGCCCCAGAAGTCCCGGCCGCCGTTGCCGGCGAGGGTGCGGCCGGCGCCGATGGCGGGGGAGCCGGCCGTCAGCTGGTAGCCGGCGACCGTGCCCAGGCCCGTCCCCGCCTTGCCCGGCGCGGCCAGTCCCGGGTCGGCGTTGATCTGCCCCGAGGGCGCGCCGGAGAGCGTGCCGGTCAGGATGTTGTTACTGAACGTGGTGCCGCTGTAGTGGTAGCCGCCGGTGCCGTTGTTGACGATGATGTTGTTGGCGATGGTCAGCGAGGACCCGCCCGAGGTGAGGATGTCGGCGGTCGCCCCGACGGGTTCGTAGACGGTGTTGTTGTAGAACCGGCCGTTGCTCTCGCCGGCGTCCCGGAGCACCTGGCCGCCGTCGTTCTGGCTGATGTTGTAGCGGAACGTGGCGTTGGTGGTGGAGCTGCCGTTGCCGCCGCAGCCGCAGAACATCGCCATGCCGCCCTGGTTGTCATGGCTGTAGTTGTACTGGTAGACGGTGCCGTCGGTGCCGAAGTCGGCGTCCCAGGCCATCCCGTCGCCGTTGTCCGGCAGCTTCTGGACCTGGTAGGCCTCGTTGTACTGGAACACGACGCCGTCGGCGTTCCAGTCCCAGATCGCGGCGTTGGACCCGTACCAGCGGTCCGAGGTCTGGTAGGCCACGTTGTGCTCGGCCAGCCCGTTCTGGGTGTACTGCATGACGATGCCGTCGCCGCCGATGTCGTGCACCGTGTTGTTGCGGACGATGAAGCGGGTCCACGGGTAGTAGGTCTCGACGCCGGGCGTGCAGCCGCTGATCCAGCCCATCGAGGCCCGGCACATCCAGCTGGTCGACATGTTGATGCCGGAGCGGTCGACCGTGTAGACGGTGTTGCCGTCCAGGATGACGTCGTCGAACCTGGTCTTCACCGCGTTCCCGTAGACGTCGAACTGGATCCCGGCGCTGCCGCCGAGGTCCTTCTTCCCGTCGCCGTTGACGTCGTGGACGGTCAGGTTGGTCAGCCGGTAGTGGGTGCCGGTCCCGTAGTCCTGCAGGACGATGTGGACGCCGCGCCGGTTGGCCGCGGTCGCGCCGTGGTTGGTGACCTCCAGGTTCCGGATCTCCCAGTACTGCTGGTTGCTCAGCAGCACGGCGTCGGAGGCGCCGCCGCCGGCCACGATCGGCTTGGCCCCGGTGCCGTAGGCGTCCACGGCGATCACCGCCGCGGCGGTGCCCGAGCCCTTCGGCGCCAGGGTGCCGGCGCAGGTGGTGCCGCGGGCCAGCAGGATCTGGTTGCCGGGGGCGAACGTCGTGCTGTCGACCTGGGACAGGCTGTTCCACGGGCTGCTCTGGGTGCCGGTGCCGGCCCTCGACTTCGAACAGTCCACGTAGTAGGTGCCGTTGGTCCCGGCGGCGTGCGCCGGGGAGGCGGCACCGACGACGCCGAGGCTCAGGGGGACCGCCAGAGCGGCGGCCAGACTGGTCAGTCGGCGGCGCCGGCCGGATCTGAGGAGACGCTGATGGGGCATGTGCTGCACCTTCCAGGAAGGTCGGACAGCCGCCGCGCCGACGGGTGGCGCGGGGCTCGGTGCGATGGGTGGGGGGTGGTGCGGTGGTGCGATCGGGGCCCGCCGATGACGGGGATCGGACGGGGTCTCAGTGGCCGGTGGCGGGTGGGCCCAGGCGGCCGGCGATCGCCTGCGCGGCCTCGGCGGTCAGCACGCCGGAGTCCCAGCGGGTCAGCACCGCGCCGTCCTCGCCGACCAGCAGGACGGCCGGGACGGTGCTGACGCCGTAGCGCCGGGCCAGCGACCGGTCCGGGTCGGCGGCCAGCCGGACGTCGCCGAGCTGCCAGTCGTAGACGGTGTTGACGAGGGCTCCGCGGTCCGAGCCGCTCTCGTCGACGATCTCGGCGCTCAGTCCGGTCGATCCGTACTGCGTCAGGAGGCTGACCAGCTGGACGGCCTGGCTCCGGGACGGGGTGTCGGCCGTGTCGGGCCGGGTGGCGAGGAAGGCCAGCAGGTGCAGCCGGCCGGCCGGTGCGGGACGGCCGAGGACGTCGGCGGCCGGTGCCGGGTTCGCGACGCCCGGTGCCGGGTTGGCGGCGGCCTTGGAGCTGGGCAGGACGAGCGCCGCGACCGCGGCACCGGCCAGGACCGCGGCCACGGCCGCGCCCGCCCAGATCCGTTGGCGTCTTCGTCTTCGTTCTCTGCTGGGACCGGTGCCGGCCATGTCTCCTCCTGCGGTGAGCTGTCCGGTGGTGCGGAGGTGATGCGGTGCGTCGTCGGGGGGCGACGGCGCCCGGGCCCCGGCCAGCCGGTGCCAGGACCCTTCGGGTCCGTCGCGGCGACTGGTGAGGGAGGGGGGCACGGCGCTGGGACGGATCCGACGTTTACCGGTCCACAGCGTGTGGCGCCAGACGTTAACAGCGGATTTCAGGGGAGTCAACGGTTTCGTCACCATGCGCGCCCAGCAGGACAGATGGCAGGCCGAGGGCCGGATGACAGTCCACCGACGAGTGCGATTCGGGTGGGTTCGGACTCTTGACGGTTCGCTGCGGTGCGGTCTAGGTTTCGTGCCACAAACGTGGACCGGTCAACGGGAGGGTGCGGGTCGTGGCGACAATGGCGGAGGTCGCCGAACGGGCGGGAGTCACCAAGCAGACGGTCTCCAACGTGGTGACCGGAAAGCGGGTGCGCCCGGAGACCGAGCGCAGGGTGCGGGCGGCGATAGAGGAACTCGGGTACACCCCGAACCTCGTCGCCCGCTCGCTGGCCACCGGCAGCACGATGACCGTCGGGCTGTTCGTGCCGACGGTGGCCAATCCGTTCTACTCGGAGGTCGTGGAGGAGGTGGAGAACGTGCTGGAACGGCACGGGTACCACCTGCTGCTCTGCACCACCCGCAACGACGGCCAGCGGGCTCGGCGCCACCTGGCGAGCCTGTCCAGCCGGAACGTGGACGCGCTGCTGATCGCGGGCGACAAGGACCTCATCGACAGCCTTCCGCTGCTGGCCGAGGCGAAGTTCCCGGTAGCCCTGTGCGCCTGGGAGGTCGAGCCGCCGGACACGCTTCCGGTGGTGACGATCGACTACGAGCACGCCGGCTACCTCGCCGGGCGGCACCTGCGGGAGCTGGGTCACGAGCGGGTGGCCGTGGTGGCCGACCTGCCCTCGCACGCGCGCCGCGTCGACGGCTTCCGCCGGGCGTTCGCGGCCGACGGCCTGACGGTCGACGACGCGGTGGTCTTCACCCCGCCCGGCCCGTCCTCGCCCGGCGGCGGGTTCGCCGCCGCGACGGCGGCGCTGAAGGCGCGGCCCGACCTCACCGCGATCTTCGCCACGCACGACATCCTCGCGCTGGGCGTGCTCGACGCCGTGCAGCAGGCCGGCCGGGAGATTCCCGGGCAGGTCTCGGTGGTCGGCTTCGACGACATCGAGCAGGTCGGACGGACCCGTCCGGCGCTCACCACCATCTCCATCCCCAAGCGGGAGATGGCCCAGCAGGCCACCAGCCTCTTGCTGCGCGCCATCACCGAACGGCAGCCCGCGACCAACGCGATCCAGCTGCTGCGCGCCACGCTGGTCCAACGGGACAGCAGCGGCCCGGCGATCTGACGCCGCGGGAACGCGGACAGCCCGCGGACACGTACCACCAGGACGAGCGGGGGCAGCGCCCCGGTCCAGGAAGAGCAGGGGCGGTGCCCCGAGCCACTTCGTCCTGCGGTTTTCACAGCCATTCGGTGCCTCAGGCCGACAGGTCTGCTTCGCCGTACCCTCGGAAAGGTTCTGACACGATGCTCACCAACTCGAGACTCAGCCGCCGCGTTCTCGGCGTGGGCGCCGCGGCCGCCGTCGCGGTTTCCCTCGCGGCCTGCAGCAGCTCCGGCGGCACGGCCACCGCGGGTGGCACCGCCGCGAAGGGCGGCAGCTTCACCTACTGGTCGATGTGGCGGGCCGACGAGCCCCAGGGCAAGGCCATCAAGGCGGCGGCCGACCAGTTCACCGCGCAGACCGGCACCAAGGTGGACGTCCAGTTCATCGGCCGGGACGTGCGGACGAAGATCGGGCCGGCGATCGCCGCCAACCAGGCCCCGGACCTGTGGGACCAGGGCTCCGACGTGATCTTCGGTCAGACCGCCTCGGCCGGCCAGGCCCTGGACCTGACCCCGGTGCTGGGCATGCAGGTGCCCGGCGAGGGCAAGACGGTCGGCGACGTCATCCCGGCCAAGTACCTCAAGGCGCTGCCGAAGGACCCGAACGGCGTCCAGAACTACGTGATCCCCTACATCGTCGACTCCGCGGAGCTGTTCTACAACGCCGCCGACACCGACATCCAGGCCGCCATGACGAGCGCGCCGAAGACCTGGGACGACCTGATCAAGGTCTGCGACGCGCTGAAGGCCAAGAGCAAGCCGTGTCTGGCCTCCGAGGGCGAGGACGCCTGGACCAACGGCCTGCAGTTCGACTACCAGCTCAACGCGCTGGGCGTGAACTTCGCCGACCTGACCAACGACAAGAGCGGCGCGGCCTGGGACAACCCGGCCGTGCTGACCGCCGCCAAGGAGACCGAGCAGCTGGTCAAGGGCGGTTACCTGATCCCCGGCTACGACGCCTCCAAGTCCCCGGCGCAGGAGACCAACTGGGCCCACGGCAAGGCCGCGTTCTGGATGACCGGCAGCTGGGCCACCTCCGAGGTCGGCAAGGAGGTGGCGGCCGACTGGAAGTTCGGGGCGATGCTGCCGCCCGGCGTGACCGCGCCGGACTCGATCACCTTCGGCTTCGCGATCCCCAAGCGGGCGCACCACGCGGCCGCCGCCGAGCAGTTCATCGCCTACTTCGTGCAGCAGCAGACCATGGCGAACCTGGCGACGACCTCGGACAGCATCGCGACGCGCGCCGACGTCGCGGCCCCCGCGGACCTGGCCGACGTGCAGAAGGCCCTGGACGCGGCCGCGGTCCGGCTGACCTACGACGGCCAGGCCGGGGCCATCCAGGACAAGGTCTTCAACCCGAACTTCCTGGACCTGTGGCACGGGAAGACCAGCGCGGCGCAGTTCGTGGCCAAGATGAAGTCCGACCAGATCGCCTTCTGGAAGACGCAGGGCTGACACCGCCATGACCGCACTGATCACGGACTCCTCCCGGGCGGAGCACGCCCGGGGGGAGTCCCCCCGCCCCCGGCGCGCGGGGCTCGCCCCGCTGGAACGCCAGCACCGCCGGATGTTCTGGCCCTTCGCGGCGCCGGCCCTGTTCGTCTACACCGTCGTCTTCCTCGCGCCGATCGCCTACGCGGCCTGGACGTCGATGTACAAGTGGGACGGCATGGGAGCCAAGCACTGGCGCGGGTTGAAGAACTACCAGATCCTGTTCGACGACCCGTCCTTCCGGTCCTCGCTGACCAACACGCTGAAGATCCTGTTCATCGGCGGGGCCTGCACCTTCGCGATCAGCTTCGCGCTGACCCTGGTGCTGCGCGAGATGCGCGGCCGGCTGTTCGCCCGCTCGGTGATCTTCTTCCCGTGCCTGGTGAACGCGATGGTGTTCGGCATCCTGGCCGGGTTCCTGTTCTCCCCGGACGGCCCGATCAACCAGGTGCTGCACGGCATCGGCCTGACCACACCGCCCAAGTGGCTCTCCAGCGACAACCTGCTGCCGATGATCGTCGGCACCCTGGTCTGGACCGCGACCGGCTACTACACCGCGATCATCATGGCCGCCGTCGACCAGATCCCGACCTATCTCTACGAGGCCGCGGAGCTGGACGGCGCGAACGCCTTCCAGCGGTTCCGGCACATCACGCTGCCGCTGGCCTGGGACGTGATCAGCGTCTGCGCGGTGCTGTGGACGGTCTCCTCGGTCAAGATCTTCGAGCTGATCCTGGTGTACGGCGGCAGCAACACCGGGCAGGCCCCGCCGGTCCAGTCCTGGAACACCGCCATGTACGTGTACGAAGAGGCATTCCCGCCGCAGAGCACCCCGGCGCTCGGCATGGCCACGGCCTCGGCCATGGTCAGCCTGATCATGGTCGGGCTGTTCACCGTCATCCTGCGCCGGATCATGCGCCGTGCCGCCGTCGAATACTGAGAAAGGCAGCCGACACCATGAACACCAGACGCAAGGCGACTGGCCCGGCTATGCGGATCGGCACGGGGATCGTGTGGGCCATCGTGGCCGCCGACATCGTCCTGCTGGTCTGGGTCGCCCTGACCTCGCTGCGCGGCAGCGGTGACATCCTGCAGCACCCCTTCGGGCTGCCCACCGCTCCGAAGCCCGGCAACTACGCCAAGGCGGTCAGCGACGGCGGGTTCGGCCAGGCGGCGATCAACAGCCTGATCAACGCCACCGTCTCCTCGGCGCTGGCGATCGTGCTGGCCGCGCCGTGCGCGTACGCGCTCGCCCGCCGTCGCACCCGCACCTCCTCGGCGCTGACCATGACCTTCGCCATGGGACTGGGCGTGCCCGGCCAGGTGCTGATCGTGCCGATGTTCGTCGGCCTGGCCGCGGTGAACCTGGTCGACACCCACACCGGCCTGATCATCGTCTACACCGGCCTGGCCATGCCGTTCACCGTGTACCTGCTCACCGGCTTCTTCACCGGGGTTCCGGCGGTGCTGGAGGAGGCGGCGATGATGGACGGCGCGGGTTCGCTGCGCACCTTCCTCCAGGTCATCGTCCCGGTCGCGCGCGGCGGGCTGATCACCGCGTTCCTGCTGCAGTTCATCGGCGCCTGGAACGAGACCCTGTTCGCCCTCGTCCTCACCCACAGCCAGGACAAGATCACCCTGCCGGTGGCGCTGAACGAGTTCATCGCCACCCAGCAGTTCAACGGCCTGGACTACGGCACCATGTTCGCCGGCATCTGCATCATCCTGGCGCCGATGCTGGCCCTGTTCTCCTGGCTCGGCACCCGGATCATCCAGGGCATGACCGTGGGGATCGGCAAGTGAGCGAGGACCCGTCGGTCCACACCCGGGACGGCGCCCCCGACGCCCTGTGGTACCGGCGCGCCGCCACCACCTTCCTCCAGGCCCTCCCGCTGGGCAACGGCCGGCTCGGCGCGATGGTGTACGGGGCAACGGCGTCCGAGACGATCGAGCTCAACGCGGACACCCTCTGGTCGGGCGGACCCGGCAGCCGGGACACGGCGGGCGCCGCGAATCAACTGCCGCTGCTCCGTGCGGCGGTGCTCGACGGACGCTACGGCGAGGCCGACACGATCGCCGCCACGATGCAGGGCCCGTTCACCGAGGCCTACCAGGCGCTGGCGACGCTGCACCTGGACTTCGCCGGGTCGGGCGAGGTGGCCGACTACCGGCGCGGCCTGGACCTGCGGGAGGCCGTCCACACCGTGGAGTACTCCCGGGCCGGGGTCCGGTTCCGCCGTGAGGCGTTCGTCTCCGCGCCGGCCGGCGTCCTGGTGGTGCGGCTGACGGCGGATCAGCCGGGCGCGCTGGCGTTCACGGCGCGGTTCAGCTCGCCGCACCCCGGCACCCGCAGCGCGGACCCGCGCCGGACGCTGGTCACGCACGGCCGCGCGCCCGCCCACGTGGCGTTCGAGGCGGCCGATCCGGCCCGCTACGCGCCGGACGCGGGAACCGGCTTCGCCGCCGGTCTCCGGGTCCGGGCGGGCGGCGGACGGGTCGAGTACCGGCCGGAGGCGGTCGTGGTCACCGGCGCGGACGAGGTGACCCTGGTCCTCGCCGTCGGGACGGGCTTTCGCGGCTGGCGGCACCAGCCGCTGGGGCCCGAGGCCGCGGTCGAGGAGGTGCTGCGGCAACTGGACGCCGTCGAGTACCAGGACTTCGCGCGGCTGCGCGCCGGACACGTCACGGACCACCGGACCCTGTTCGAGGCCGCGACCCTGAGCCTGGCCGGTCCGCACGACCCCGACCGGCGCCCCACCGACGAACGCCTGGCCGCGGCCAGGGCCGGCACGGGCGCCGGCGATCCCGGGCTGGCGGGCCTGCTCTTCGCCTACGGCCGCTACCTGCTGATCGCCTCCTCCCGGCCCGGCACCCAGCCGGCGAACCTGCAGGGCATCTGGAACCGTGAGGTCGCGCCGCCGTGGAACGCGAACTGGACCACCAACATCAATGCCCAGATGAACTACTGGCCCGCCGAGACGACGGGCCTGGCCCAGTGCCACGAACCGCTGCTCGACCTGGTCGCCGACCTCGCCGAGGCCGGCGCGGCGACGGCCGCCACGCACTACGGCGCCCGCGGCTGGTGCTGCCACCACAACGTCGACCTCTGGCGCGCCACGAACCCGGTGGCCGGCGACCCGGTCTGGGCCAGCTGGCCGATGGGCGGGCCGTGGCTGGCCGCGCACCTGTGGGAGCACTACCAGTTCGGCGGCGACCGGGAGTTCCTGGCCGAACGCGCCTACCCGATGATGCGCGGGGCGGCCGAGTTCCTGCTGGACCTGCTCGTCGAGGACGGCCGGGGTCAGTTGGTCAGCTGTCCGTCGACCTCGCCCGAGCACCGGTTCACACTGCCCGGCGGCGGCCTGGCTGCGGTCTCGGCGGGGTGCGCGATGGACTACTGGCTGGCCGTCGAACTCTTCACCAGCGTCGCGCAGATCGCCCGGGGCCAGGGCGACGAGGGCTTCGCGCAGGAGTTGGACCGGGTCCGCGCGAGCCTGCGCCGGCCCGCCGTCGCCGAGGACGGGCGGCTGCTGGAGTGGTGGCAGGACCTCCCCGAGGAGGACCCCGGCCACCGGCACCTGTCGCACCTCTACGGGCTGTACCCGGGCTCCGCCATCGACCCGCTCGGTGACGACGCCTACCTCGCCCCCGCCCGGACGGCGCTGGCCCGCCGGCTCGCGTACGGCGGCGGAGGCACCGGCTGGAGCCTGGCCTGGGCCACCGCGCTGGCGGCCCGGCTGGGCGACGGCGACCTCGCCGCGGACCTGGTCGAGCGGCTGATCGCCACCTCGATGGCGCCGAACCTGTTCGACCTGCACCCGCCGAGCCTCTTCCAGATCGACGGCAACCTCGGCGTGACCGGCGCGATCGCGGAGATGCTCCTCCAGTCGCACAACGGCGTCCTGCGCCTGCTGCCGGCCCTCCCCGCGCGCTGGCCCACCGGGGCCGTCCGCGGCCTGCGGGCCCGCGGCGGCCTGACCGTCGACCTCTCCTGGCGGGACGGCGCGCTGCTGGAGGCCCGGATCACCGCGACCCGGCCGCTCGGCACGATGACGATCGCGACGCCGGAGCGGCTCGGCCCGGTGGAACTGACCGGCGCCGACGGCTCGGCGCCGCCACCCGTCGCCCGACGCGAGCGCCGGGCCGGTTTCCACCTGCTCACGGTGGAGCCGCTCGCCGCCGGCCACCACCTCGCACGGCCCGCTACCGGCCAGCACCTCGAACGGCTTGCCACCGGCCAGCAGCTCGCACGGCCTGCCAGCGGCCAGCACCTCGCACGGCCCGTCGGCGCCGGGGCGAACGTGACCCGGAACAGCTGACGAACCGTCAAAATCCAGTCAGGCAGCCAGACCCGCCAACCCCACCGACCGTGCGTCGCCCGCCAGGTGCGGCCGTGACCGGTCACCGCTCCCCGATTCAGGAGGACTCCGTGTCCATCGACCTTGCCTACGTCCAGGACCCCGGTCCCGGAACCGGACGCCGACGCCCCCGGGCGGCCTTCGCCTCCGACGCCCCGGCCGTCGACCTGGACGGCGTCTGGCGGTTCCGCCTCGCCGCGGGGCTGGGAGACCTGAGCGAGGACTTCCAGGAGCAGGGGTTCGACGACGCCGGGTGGACCGACCTGCCGGTGCCCTCCCAGTGGCAGCTGGCCGGCCACGGCAGGCCCGCCTACACGAACATCGTCTTCCCGTTCCCGGTCGATCCGCCGAACGTGCCGGACGACAATCCGACGGGGGAGTACCGTCGCGCCTTCACCATCGAGCCGGACTTCCCGGTCGAGCGCGCGGTCCTGCGCTTCGAGGGCGTCGACTCCTGCTTCGCCGTCTGGCTCAACGGGGTTCGGCTGGGCGACGGCCAGGGCAGCCGGCTCCCCACCGAGTTCGACATCTCGGCCGTGCTCAGGACCGGCCCGAACCAGCTGGCGGTGCGAGTCCACCAGTGGTCGGCCGGAAGCTACCTGGAAGACCAGGACATGTGGTGGCTGTCGGGGATCTTCCGCCCGGTGCGCATCATCGCCCAGGGCCTGGAGGACTTCTCCGTCCAGGCCGACTACGACCACCGCACCGGCGCCGGGACTCTGTCGGTGCGGACCACCGGGCCGGCGACCCTGAACGTCCCCGGACTCGGGCTGGTCGACGCCGACCCGGCCGGCCCGCACCGGTTCGAGGCGGTCGTGCCCTGGTCGGACGAGCAACCGCACCTCTACGAAGGCGAGTTGACGGCCGGCGGCGAGCGGATCCGGCTGCGGATCGGGTTCCGGACCGTCGCCGTCGTGGACGGGCAGGTCACGGTCAACGGCAAGCCCGTCCTGTTCCGCGGCGTCAACCGGCACGAGTGGCATCCGCAGACCGGGCGCACGCTGTCACCGGAGACGATGCTGGCCGACGTCCTGCTGATGAAGCAGCACAACATCAACGCGGTACGAGCCAGCCACTACCCGCCGGACACCCGCTTCCTCGACCTCTGCGACACCCACGGGCTGTGGGTCGTCGACGAGTGCGACCTGGAGACGCACGGCTTCTGGCCGAGCGCCTGGCGCGCCAACCCCAGCGCCGACCCGGCGTGGCGAGGGGCCTACCTGGACCGCGCCGAGCGGATGGTCAGCCGTGACCGCAACCACCCCAGCGTCATCGTCTGGTCGCTGGGCAACGAGTCCGGCACCGGCGAGAACCTGCGCGCGATGGCCGAGTTGATCCGCGAGCTGGACCCCGGCCGCCTGATCCACTACGAGGGCGACTTCGAGAGCTGCTCCTACGTCGACCTGTACTCGCGGATGTACATCGACCTCGACGAACTCGACGCGATCGCCCGGTACGCCGAGCCGGCCACCGCCGACCCGGCCGACGACGCGCACCGGCGCGCCCTGCCGTTCATGCTCTGCGAATACGCCCACGCGATGGGCAACGGGCCCGGCGGCCTGCGCGAGTACCAGGAGCTGTTCGAGTCCTCGCCGAGGCTGGCCGGCGGGTTCGTCTGGGAGTGGATCGACCACGGCATCGCCCAGCGCACCGACGACGGCCGCACCTTCCACGCCTACGGCGGCGACTTCGGCGAGGAGGTGCACGACAGCAACTTCGTCGCCGACGGCCTGGTCTTCCCCGACCGCACGCCCTCGCCGGGCCTGCTGGACTACAAGAAGGTGGTGGAACCGGTCCGCGCCGCCGTCGACCCCGACGCCCGGACGATCACGGTCCGCAATCTGCACCACACCCGCGACACCGGCTACCTGCGCTGGCAGTGGCTGCTGGAGGAGGACGGCGAGCCGGTCGGCGGCGACGAACTCGACGTCCCCGCGGGCGGTCCGGGCGAGGAAGTGGTCGTCGCCTGGCCGGAGAAGCTCCGGATCCTGCTCTCCGGTGCGCCCGCCGGCGAGCGCTGGCTCACCGTCACCGCGACCCTCGCCGCCGCCGAGCCGTGGGCGGCGGCCGGCCACGAGATCGCCTGGACCCAGGCGCTGGTGGACGCGCCGGCCGCGGCCCCCGCCGTCCTCGCGGCGCGCCCGGCCCGGCTGCGGCCGGGATCGGAGGAGATCCGCCTCGGCGCCGGCGTCTTCTCCCGGCGCACCGGACTGCTGCGCCGCCTGGGCGACCTCGACCTGGACGGGCCGCGGGTGGATCTGTGGCGGGCTCCGATCGACAACGACCTGCGCGACCTGTTCGGCGCTCCGCTGGCCCCCCTGTGGCGCGAAGCCGGCCTGCACCGGCTCCAGCACCGGGTTCTCGGCGTCGAACCCGACGCCGGCGGGTTCACCGTGCACAGCCGGATCGCCCCGGCCGGGGCCGACTTCGCGCTGGACGCCGTCTATGAGTGGCGCACGGACGCCGACCGGCTGTGGCTGACCGTCAACACCACGCCCTGGGGCGCATGGCCGGACGTCCCGCTGCCCCGGCTCGGCATAGCGCTCACCCTGCCCGGCGGTCCCGACGCGGACGTCGAGTGGTTCGGCCTCGGTCCCGGGGAGGCGTACCGGGACACCGGCGACGCCGCCCGGGTCGGCCGCTTCCGTACGAGCGTCGCCGCCCTGCAGACCCCCTATGTGTTCCCGCAGGAGAACGGCAACCGCCGCCAGGTCCGGTGGGCCCGGATCAGCGGTCCGGGAGGGGCGGACCTGGTGGTCCACGGCGCACCGACCGTCGACCTGACGGCCAGGCCGTGGAGCACCGGCGCGCTGGAGGCGGCCCGCCACACCACGGACCTGCGGCCGGACGGCCTGATCCACCTGAACCTCGACCACCAGCACCAGGGCATCGGATCAGCCGCCTGCGGCCCCGTGCTGCCGGCGCGCCACACGCTGCCGGTGGCTCCGGCGTCGTTCTCGCTGGCACTCCAGGTACTCCGGTCGGACGCGACCTGGCCGCACACCGGCTGAGCGGGAAGCGGGCCACGCTGCCAGGGCGAACGCCCCGGCAGCGCGGCCACCGGTGGGCGGGGTCAGAAGAAGTCGTCGCCGTCGCTCTGCCCGAACTCGCTCTGCCTGAAGTTGCTCTGCGTGAAGTTGCTCTGCGTGAACTCCTGCTTGTCGTAGGAGTAGAACGGGCCGAACTTCCAGCGCTTCTTGTAGTGGGCCCGTCTGACGAAGCCGGGGCCCGTCTCCTCGATGACCTCCTCGTCGGGCGTGCGGGTTCCGGTGGTGAGCAGGGCCGCGGCGGCGAACAGCCCGGCGATCCCGGACAGCGCGGTCAGCGTGTCGCCCCAGCCGGACGGGATGCCGACGGGGAGCCCGGCGAGGCCGGAGATCCATCCGCCCAGGCGCAGGCCGGCGGGCAGCAGCCAGATCACCTCGGCGGCGACCACGAAGAGCAGCAGTGCCACGGCGCCGGCGATCAGCAGGCCCCAGCGGACCTTCCGTCCGGTCGGCTCGCGCGGGGCGAACGGCTCCTCCTCTTCGATCCAGTTGCCCAGGCCCACTGCCGCGGTGGCCGTCGCCGTGATCGTCCCGACGATCACGGCGACGAAGCAGGCGTCGAGGACGCCGCCGCAGATCGCCAGCGCCAGGAGCTTTCCGCCGCCGCCGGGCAGGGTGAAACCGGTCACCCAGAGCGAGGCCGTCCACAGCCCGGTCACCGCTCCGGCGAGCGAGAAGAGCAGACCCAGCATCTTCGCCAGGGTCTGGGTGCTCCGCGCCCGGGCGCTGGTGTGCTGGGCCGCCGCCGCCTCCGCGGCCTTGACCTGCTCGCTCAGCTCGACCGCCCTGGCCTCCGACTCCCACGTCCGACGACCGGCCTCGGCGAGCGCCAACTGCTGGACGGAGTAGGGTATTTCGCCGTCCTGGTCGAGCGCGCGGCGCAGCGCCCGGTCGGCCAGCTCGGCGGCCCGCGGGCTGCGGGCCACCTCGAAGCGCTCGCCCTCGGCGGAGGTGACGCTCAGCGTCGGCGTCTGGTCGGGCACCTGTTCGGGAACCCGGCGGCTGATGAAGCGGTACAGGTCGTCGACGCTGACCACGCCGTCCTCGTCGACGTCCGCGTCTCCGGTGCGCAGACCGTGCACGACGGCGGAGGTGAAGACCGAGGGCTGGCCCTCGACCCGGCTGAGCAGGTCGCTCTCGTAGCTGTACTGGAGGGCGGTGGAGGAGGTGATGACGACCCGGCCACTGCCCCGGAAGGTCTCGTCGAGTTCGACCTGCTGGTCGCCGCGGGTGCGCATGCCCTTGTTGAAGGCTCCGCTGTAGCAGCAGTCGAGCAGCAGGATGGTACGTCGGCTGCGGCTCTGCTCCATGCAGTCGGCGAGGAAGTCGGCGCCGACCGAGGTGGCGGCCAGCGCGTCGTACTCGCTGTCGTGGGTGACGAAGTGCAGCCGGTTGCGGCGGTCCTTCCGGCCGTGGCAGGACAGGTGCAGCAGCAGGGTGTCGTCGGCGGCGGCGGAGTTGAAGAACCGCTCGATCGCCTTCTTCCAGCTCCGCATCGACCCGTCGACCAGCACATCGACCTCGAATCCGCCGATCGCCGGGTCGCCGAGGACCTCGCGCAGGTGCTCGGCGTCCGCGGCCGCGCCGGGCAGGGCGGCGAAGTGGGGGTCCTCGTACGTCTCGGTGGCCAGCACCAGGGCCCGCTTAGCCACCGGAACCCTCCGGGTGGTCACCGGAGCCTTCCGGGTGGGTGCCTGAGCCACCGGCGTCCTCCGGGCTACCGGCGTCCTCCGGGTGGTCGGTGGACGAGAGGTGCGCCAGGAAGGCTTCGACGATCCGTCGGCGCTCGGCGGGCGAGCCGGCCTCCAGGTTCAGTTCGCTGCCCTTGATCCGCAGGGTCACCGTGCCCGAGGTGCGGCGCGCCAGCCAGTCCTGGACCAGCAGGATCAGCGACCGGACGGCGGGCGCTCCGGCCAGGCCCAGGGCCAGCGAACTGTAGACGGTGGCGTCACCGGCCCGGGTGCCGGGCGGGGGCGGCGGTGCCGGACTGTGTGTCAGGTGGAGCAGTGCCAGCTGATCGAGTTCCTCGATCAGGGACTCCATCTCCCGTTCGGTCGCCTCCCTGCCATCCGGGTCGCCGAAGACCAGGCCGACCTCGATCGGCTCGGCTTCTCGATTCACTCTGCCCCCAGGTGTGGGATGTAAAGGTGCGGACAGAATGCCACAAGAGGATTGCGCGAGTGGGGAGTTCGGTGCTTCCGAATTCGTTCTGTTGCGTCTTTGGCACGAACGGGCGCCGCCGCCGCGGCGCGGCGTGCGGAAGCCAGGCGCGGAGGTCGGTGGGCAGAGCGACCCGACCGCCACGCCTGGCTCCGATCACCCTCCGTCAGTCCCTGCGCCGCCCGTGGCGGGACGCCGGGGCCCGGTGGTCGTCGATCTGGACGAGGTTGGCGCCGCGCAGGGTGTAGAGCAGCCCGTTCTCGTCGGCCGCGATGTGCGGCCCGCTGTACCAACCGCCGTTGACGGCGGCGACGACCACCGACACGGCGAACGTCCCCGGGTCGATCCGGAAGACGGTCGTGTCGGACACCCCGTAGACGACGCCGCGGCTGACGACCATCGCGCCGAAGTCGGTACAGACCGCGCTCGCGTCGATGGTGTGCACGATCCTGCGGGTGCGCAGGTCGAGGACGAAGAGCCCCGCCGCCTGCCGGGACATGCCGTACAGGTAGTGGCCGTGCGTGGCGAGCGCGGCGATACCGGCGCTCAGACCGGGGTCGAGACGCCACAGCTCCTTCCCGGCGACCGGGTCCCAGGCGACGATCGTGCTGCGCGGCCCGGTGGCGTAGATGTTGTCGCCACCGAGATAGGCCACACCGTCGCGGGTGGCGACGGCCCGCACCATCTGCAGCGAGTCGATCGGGTTCACCCAGCTCGTCGCCTTGCCGGTGGCCGGACTGTACGCGGTGAAGGAGCCGCCGCCGCCGGTGTCGTCCTGCGCGCCGGCCAGGACGAGCTGGTTGACCTCGTCCCAGCACACGGCGAGCGGTCGGTTCTGCCCCGCGGGGAGCGCGGCGGCCTGATAGGGCGGCTTCCCACTGTTCGGGTCGTACGTCCAGATGCCCTGCGAGTTGTACTGGCCGGTGTAGAGGACCCCGTTGACGACGACGGAGTCCTTCGCCTCACCGTCGATCCTGATGTTCGTGACGGTGCCCTCGCACAGCTGGTGGCGTGCGATCGTCGAGGTGCCGCCGACGTACACGCTTCCCGCGCCGGCCGAGATCCCCATGCCGAGCTGCGGGCCCGCCGGAGCGCCGGCGCCGACCAGGTCGGTGCTGGTCGTCGTGTGCGCGGCCGGATTGATCTCGGCGACGAGGCCGTCGGCGGAGACGCCCACGAGCTCGCTCCCGTAGACGTCGAGTCCCCAGATGGTGCCCAGGCCGTCGGTCTGCGTCTGGCTGATCTTCCTGGTCTTGAGGTTGTACCCCCAGACGTAGGGATCCTTCACGAAGTAGATGTCGTCGCCGTTGCGGCGGAACTGGGTGCCGGTCTTCGCGATGATGCTGTACTTCGTGTGGTCGGCGATCGAGAGCAGCGCCGACTTGCCCGGCCCCTTGGCGCCGACCGCGAGCAGGTCCCCGAGCACCGAGAGCGAGGTCACCGAGACCCCCGCCGACAGTTCCTGCGGCAGGATGTTCGTCGCCGTCTTCGTCGACCGGTCGAACGCCCACAGCTTGGCCGGGCTCGCGCCGCCGCCGCCCGCGAGCACGCTGCCCGAGCCGACGTACACCGTGCTCGCGGTGGCGGCGACCGCCTGCGCGATGGTCGCGCCCGGATCGATCACGCCCCAACTGGTGATGGCACCCGTCGCCGGGTCGTACTGCCACAGCGAAGGCGGCGCCGTCGTCTCCCCGCCGCCGACCAGGTAGACCTTGCCGTCGGGCGCGACGGTGAGCGCACGCACATCGCGGTCACCGGTCGTCCCGAGGGCGACCGCCGGCCGGTTCGGCATGGACAGATCCCAGCGGTACAGGTTCGCCGTGCTGTCGGCGACGTTGCGCAGCAGACCGGCGTACAGGTAGCGGCCGGTCGGGTCCGCGGCCAGCGCCTGGATGCTGTAGCCGGAACCGAGATCGGTGCGGGACACCACCTTGTGCGACGGAACGTGGAATCCGATCACTCTGGGCGGATTCAGATTGCGGGAACCGATGTACGCGGTGTCGCCGACCAGCAAGCCGCTCATCAGCGAGAACTGGACCACCCCGGGTCCGAGATCGGTCACCTGCGGCTGAGGCCCGCCCGCCCGACGGTTGGCCTTCTCCTCGGCGGACGCGGACGCGGACGCGGACGCGGATCCGGGTACGAGTGCCGCAACCGCGAGGGCGAGTCCGCCGACGCCTCCGGCCTGCAGCAACTGACGACGGTTCATGGCGTTGTGGGGCACGCTGTTCTCCTCGTTGATCTTCCGCAATCCCTGACTCAGGAGCCGCCGACCGCCGACCGGCGGGCGGTGGCTCGACTCAGGGCTACGGGCGCTCACATCAGGCTCAGTGATGTTGACGGTGCACAGGCAGGCGATCGGGCCAGGAGGCCCAGGAACTCTTGAACGACATCGCAACGCCGCGGACGCTACATCAAGCGAAGCCACATGACAACGGTTCTAACACTTGGCGGCAAAGTGATGTCGTTTGACCAAGTCGACGAAACGGAGCCGAAGGTTCCGGCGGACCGTCCACGCGCCATCCCTGACCACACCACCGGCGCGGCGGCGACCGGGCCGCGGGGGCGGTCCGGTGCTCGGGGTGCCTGTCGGCCTGCCTCTCGCCCTGGCCGTGTAGTCGGCGTTTCACCGCCCCCGCAGAGCCGGCCGACCCCACCGGGCCGACCCCGAGCGCCTCGCCCGCCGGGTTGTCGGGCATCGCCGATACGACGTTCTGGGAATACGTCCCGGAAACTGGCGAAAATGCGACATCGTGACCTGTATCCGATCAGCGCGCCGCCGCGATACGGGGTCGGCGGAAGAATCCACCGACAGATCACGCATACCTCACATCACTCCGCAAAAGATCCTCGATCTATCGTGGAGTGGCCGCGTATCGGAGACCGGGACCTATTGACTGGACTGCCGCGCAATGCATGCGCGACTTCAACCTGCCGAGCCTGCCGACGCAACTGGTCGGAGTCGACGACGCGGCGGTGCTGGACATGCGCGAACACACTCACCTCTACGGGTTCTTCGACCCGGCCGGCGCGCCTTCCACCGGGTACAACATGCTCCGCGTTCCACCGGCCAACGACAAGCAGACGATATCCGCGGACGCTCTCGCCGTGGAGTTCGGCAAGGACGCGGCCGGCAGTCCGATGACGACGTTCGACGGTAGACCCGTACCGGCCGGGGGCTGCAAGGCCAAGGGAGTCGAAGCGATCGGGGGCGCTCTACCGAGGATCGACGTCGCCGCCCTGCCCGATAACGGCCCCCAGGAGCCGGCCGCCGATCCACGCGTGATCGAGGCGAACGCGAAGTGGAGCGCCTGCATGAAGGCGAAGGGATACCACTACGCGACACCCTATGAAGCGACGACCAGTCCGGTGACGAAAGCAGATCGCGCCGGCGCGACGGTCGTGCATTCCCCGGAGGAGATCGCCCAGGCCACCGCCGATGTCGACTGCAAGCTGTCCACCAACCTGGTCGGCATAGACCTCGCGGTGCAGATCTCCTACGACAAGACGTTCATCGCGAGCCACACGGCCGGCCTGGGCGAGTACCGTCGACAGATCGCCGATCGCGTCCAGGCGGCGACGCGGATCGTCACGGCTGGATGACCCGGGAGTATCCGCCGCTCCGCTCCGGCGGAGCCGCCGGAGGGCGTTACGGGTGATAGACCGTGGTCTGCGTCAGGTACTGCTCGTAGGGGGCCGAGTACGACGAGCCGAGGAGTTCGACGACGACGTACGAGGCGCCGCCGGGAACGTTGGCCGAGATGGTGAAGCTGTAGCCGTTGGAGGTGGCGGAGCCACCGGGGGCGACGCAGACCCAGCCGTCGTCACCGCTGCTGGAGTCGAGCAGCGTGCCGTCGCCGGCGTAGCTGAACGCCTGGGTGGAGCGGCACTCGCCGGGTTGTGCCTTGTCGCTGCCCGAGACGTTGAGGCTGCGGTTGTACCAGGTGACGGAGCCCTTGGTGTAGGTCTGGCCGTACGAGACGGAGAACGAGTTGGTCGGGTAGGCCGCGTGTGCGGCACCGGCGGTGGTCCCGATGGCCGCGCAGGCGCCCAGGACCGGTACCAGGGCCCGGGTGAGCATCCGTTGCCGAGCGGACGTTGTGGTCATCTTTCCCCCATGAGACGTGGCGCCGGCGCCGACGCCGTGTCCACGCCCCGCGCGCAAGGTTGTCTTCCTGACTCACCATGTTTCGGGGACTCGCCCGGAGTGTCAATGTACCGTCAAATTAACCTTGGGTGACGACGATCTGACGTTCGGGTGGGTGTCGACGCGTCGGCCCGTCCCATGGGGGGCGGGCTGCTGAAGTGCCGTCATGTGGCGGCACTCCTGACTGACTGTGCATCAAGCATCGCTCATGTCACGTCTATTGACACCTGTACCCATGCGGACCGCATAGTGGTGATTGGTCTGAACCACTGGCCAGATTGGTCGAGACCGCAACGGGAGGAGAACCCATGCGCCGTTCTCTCTGGAGCAGGATCGCCGTGATCGCGGCGGCTCCGCTGCTCGCCTTCTCGGGAGCCACTGCCGCGCAGGCCCACGCGCCGCTGAACACCAGCTCGTACACCGTGTGGGACAGCACCGGGACCTGCTCGATCTATGTGCACTTCTACCTCAACGGCCACTGGTACGTGGAGTACGACCTGACCAACCACGGTAACGGCACCGTCGGTTGTGCGGCCGGGGCCTACACCAGCGACCTCGGTTACGTCGGCTCCATCACCGGCGGCGGGTTCTCGACCAACGACGACGGCTCCCGCTGGGTGCAGCCGTACGTCCAGCGGGTCGGCGACTCGTCCACCACGGTCTGGGGTGCCAACCGCTAACCGCCAACGCGACGTCCCACGGCAGGCCCCGGGCAGCCACTGTCCGGGGCCTGCCGCGTCCGAGGTCGGCCCGTACTGGTAGGTATCCGTCCATCGCGTTCGTCACCGTTCTGCTGACGGTTCATCAGATGGTGCGAACTAGCGGTTGTCGGCTGGTTGGGCCAGATGGGCGTGGATACGCTCGGTCACGTCGTCCGAAGGGGGCGGCACCCGTTGCGTGTTGCACGCGCTCAGGCCGATTTCGGCCGTGATGCGCCGGCACGGATCACGCTCGGGCGGTTCCCATGGGAGTGGACATGAGTCTCGTAGGCCGTAAGAGCGTCGCGGTGATGGCCGCGGCTCTGGCGTCGCTGGGTGCGGGGAGTGGCGTCACCGCGTCCGCGACCAGCCCGTCGCCCACGTCGTGCAGCAGTGGGGCGGAGTGCCCCAGCCTGAAGCCGACCAGGCTCACGGCCAGCCAGGCCACCTTGAACGTCACCCAGATGCAACTGGAGAACATCAACGCGGCGGCGTCCGACGCGGTCACCGGGGAGCCCATCCGCGGTGCGAAGATCGTGTTTGCCACCATGGCCGGCCGGACGCTGGGGATGGCCTACACGGACGACACCGGCATCGCCGCGATCGCCGCTCCGGAGGACCTGGGCCCCGGAACCCTCCAGGAGTTGCTGGGCGGCTACGAGGCCGCGCTGGTCGGCGACGGCGTCCACGCCCCGGTCGGGGCCCACGGAGCGATCACCGTCGGCACCGACCAGGGCCCCGGTGTCCCGGGGCAGCCGTGCGCCGTCTGCAGTGACCGCGGGCTGAAGCAGGACGTGGTCCCGGTCGACTGGAGCCGGTAGCGGTGTGGGACTTCCGCCGGCGGTCCCGGGCGGCTGAGCAGAGTGCCCCGGCCCGTCGGCCGGCCGACGCGCGGGAGAGCGGCGCGGTGGCCCCGGTCGGTGCGGTCAACGGCTACGCGATCCTGGAGACCGTGGCCGCGCTGCCCGTCAGTACCTGGCGCTACCTCTGGGAGCCCGAGGACGTGCGCCACCTCGGGCCGATGGCCCAGGACTGGCAGGCCGCCTTCGGCTTCAACCAGGACGGCACCACCATCCCCGTCGTCGACGGCCTCGGCGTCGCCCTGGTGTGCGTCCAGGCCCTGCACCGCCAGGTGGCAGAACTCACGGCCGAAGTGGACCGCCTGCGGGAGGCCGGGAGTGTGAACGCGCCGGACGGCCTGCGGTGATGCTCCCGTGGGCGCGGGGCGCGGCCCACTTCCTGCAGAGGGCGCGGGGGAGTGGGCCCCCGCGCAACACTCGTCGCGATCCAGAGAAGGCAGGACACCATGACAAGTCAGGACACCGTGGCACTGCGAGAGTCACTGACCGGCCCGTCCGAGGCGACGGACCAGCGGTCGCCGCTGTCCACGGACGCGGTCTGGCGGCTTCCGGCAACGGTCTGCCGCATCACCCAGTTCCTGGGTGAGCAAACGGCCGGCGCCCTGCTGGAGCGGGCCATCGCCTCCACCGGCGAGGCGTTGCAGCCCTCCATGGTCCGAGACCGGGAGCTGGACCTCGAGATCCGCCGGTCCCGCTCGCACGGGGACTTCGCCGCCCCTGAGTTGCTGGCAGCCATCGACGAGGTACTGGAGGCGGTCGAGCACACGCTGGGAGTCTCCTGCCAGTACACCGAGCCCAGTTACAGCCTCAACGTGCACAACGACGGCGACTTCTACCGGTCGCACCAGGACACCAGCGTCGAGTTCGCCCCCCGGCGTCTGCTGACGTTCGTCTATTACCTGCATCGCACGCCCCGGCCTTTCGAGGGCGGCGAGTTGCGTGTCTTCGACGCGGTCCTGCCGCTGCACACCGACACCGCCGGAAAGTGGCAGGAGCGCAGCTGGCGGGACTTTGAGCCTGAGCACGACAGCATCGTGTTCTTCCGACCCACCGCCTGGCACGAGGTACGCCCGGTCGGCTGCCCGAGCAAGCAGCACGCGGACAGCCGCTTCGCCGTCAACGGCTGGCTGTGCAGCCCCGACCCCACGCACCCGAGGAACGACGAGAGCCGGTGAGACTCGTCGTCCCCGCGGCCGCCCTGAGGTCGGATCACGCGATCGTGGGCGGGTGCGGGTGCGGGGAAACCACCCCCGCCGCCACCCCGCCCGGCTCCGCGCGCAGCGCGAGCGCGACCGGCACGCCCAGCGCGCACAGGGCCGCGCAGCCTGCCCAGACCGTCACATACGCCCCCTGGTCCGGAGTGCCGGGCCGCAGCAGCAGCGAGTTCAGCAGCGCCGCGGCCACCGCTCCGGCCGCCGCGCCGGCCAGCGTCTTCAGGGTGTTGTAGACGCCGGTGCCCACCGCGGTCTGGTCGGCGGGAAGACGGTGCATCAGGAGACCGGGCAGCAGGCTCAGCCCCAGCCCGGCGCCGTAGCCCGCCAGCGCGCTCGGGGCGAGGAACTGCCAGGCGGCGCTGTGCGCCAGCGCGATCAGCGTGTACCCGGTGGCGCTGAGTGCGAAGCCGCAGCCCAGCACCGCGCGCGGGCCGAACCGGCGGGCCAGCCGGTGCGCCGTCACCGCGCCGGCCAGCGCGCCGAGGACGGCCGGCAGTGACAGCAGGCCCAGCAGCCGTGCGTCGGCGCCCAGGCCGTAGCCGCTCTCGGCGGGCCGGGCGGCCTGGAAGGAGAGGGTCGGGGCCTGCGAGCCGTAGAGCGCGCAGCCCAGCAGGAAGCTGAGCCCGAACACCGGCGCGGTGGCCCGCCGGACCAGCATCCGGACGTCGAGGGTCGGCGCGGGCGTGCGCAGCTCCTGGCGGACGAACAGCGCCAGCAGGGCGGCGCCGGGGATCAGCAGCCAGGGGTGTCCGGACAGGCCGGAGAAGAGCAGCCCGAGGCCGCCGCTGAGCAGCAGCGCGCCGATCCAGTCCAGCCGGCCGCGGGCCCTGGTCCGCGACTCCGGCACCCATCGCCACACCGTCAGCAGGGCCAGGGCGGGCAGCAGCGCCATCGGCCACAGGCCCGGCCGCAGCACGGCCCCGGTGATGCTGCCCAGCGTCAGCGAGCCGACCAGCAGTCCGACGGCCCGCCCGCCGTGCTCCTGCCCCAGCCGGTCCCGCAGCAGCGCGAACTCCAGCGGCAGCCAGCAGGACAGGAACCCGGACAGGGCCCGGCCGACCAGCACCACGCTCAGGTCCCGGGCCAGCGCGGTGGCCACCGAGCCCAGCAGGGTCAGCGCCAGCGTGGCCAGCAGCAGCCGGCGGTGTCCGAACAGGTCGCCGAGCCGTGACGCCAACGGCACCGCGACGCCCGCGACCAGGAACTCCACGCCGAGCGCGAGGGACTGGCCGCCCGCCCCGAAGTGCAGGCTGCTCGCCAGTTCCGGCAGCAGGATCGGGAACCCGCCCTGGAGCACGCCGCTGGCGAACTCGACCAGGACCAGCAGGACGATGAGCGGGTGGCTGCGCAGCATGGGCCGTCCCTGGGAGTGGGGGCAGAACGAGGTGACCGACAGGATGGCCAGGCCGGGGACCCGACCGGTACGGACGCACGGATCGGCTTCGGCGGGCGGCGCCTGTGCAAGGATCAGCCATGATCGACGAGCTGGATCTGGCCCTGGTGGACGCGCTGCGGGTGGACCCCCGAGCGTCCTGGTCGAAGCTGGCGCACCCGCTGGGCGTGGACCCGGCTACGCTCTCGCGCCGCTGGGCCGGGCTCTCCGCGAGCGGCGATGCCTGGGTGGCCGGCTACCCCTCCGCCGACCGGATCGGCCTCGGGCTGATGGCGCTGGTCGCGGTGGAGTGCCGCGCCGACGCCGTGGCCTCGGTGGCCGCCGCGCTGGCGGTGGACCCGCAGGCGGTCACGATCGAGCTGGTCAGCGGCGGGGCGGACCTGTTGGTGACGGTGGCGGCGCTGACCCGCGAGCAGCTGACGCAGTACGTGCTGGAGCGGATGGGCCGGCTGCCCGGCGTGCTGCGCACCGCGATCTCCTTCGTGGAGCGCACCCTGCGCGAGGGCAGCCGCTGGAGTGACGGGGCACTCGATCCGCAGCAGCTGGCGGCCATCGCCCCCGGCGCGGCGGGACGCGACCCGGCGGTGCGGCCCGCTCGCGGGGTGCTGAGGGACCGTCAACTGCTGCACGCGCTGGGCGAGGACGGGCGGATGCCGTACGCGGAACTCGGCCGGCGGCTGGGGCAGCCCGCGACGACGGTACGCCGGCGGGTGGCGGAGCTGCGCGAGTGCGGTCAGCTGGTGCTCCGCTGTGACGCCTCGCCCCGGCTGACCGGCCACCCGCTGGGCACGATGCTCTGGCTCGACCTGCCGGCGCACCGGCTGGAGCCGGCGGCGCTGTGGCTGTGCGGGCTGCCGCAGACCCGGATGTGCGCGGTGACGGTGGGCAGCGCCAACCTGACGGTGTACCTGATGACGCGGGGCTTCGCCGAGACGCGGCGGGTGGAGGAGGAGCTGTCGCGGCGCTTCCCCGAATCCCGGGTCCGCGACCGGCAGGTCACCCTGCGCACGGCCAAGCTGGTGGGCCGCCTGCTGGACCCGGCCGGCCGGGCCGTGGGCTACGTCCCGATCGACCCCTGGGCCCCGCAGACGGCGCCGTCTACCGCGAGCAGCTGACGGCAGGCGCGCCCTACCGCAGGCGGTCGACGGCAGGCGCGGCCTGCCGCAGGCGGCTGACGGCAGGCGCGCCCTACCGCAGGCGGTCGACGGCGAGGGCCGCGAGCAGTGCGGCGCCGGCGGGGAGCACGGAGTCGTCGAAGGCGGCCAGCGGCGAGTGGTTGTAGGCCGCGGCGAAGGGGTCCAGGCCGGCGGGGCAGGCGCCCAGCATCAGATAGGCCGAGGGCACCAGCGCGCCGACCATGCCGAAGTCCTCGGACCCCGCCACCGCGTTCGGCATCTCCATGTACTTGTCCGCGCCGACGACCTGACGGGCCGTCTCGGCGGCGCGGGCGGCCTCGGCCGGGTCGTTGACGGTGACCGGGTAGCCCGGGACGATCTCCGCCTCGGCCTCCAGTCCGTGCGCCGCCGCGATGCCGCGGACCAGCCGCAGCGACTCGGTGGCCACCTTGGCGCGGGCCGCCACGGAGAACGAGCGGATCGTCGCGCTGAAGACGGCGTCGTCCGGGATCACGTTCTCCGCGGTGCCGGCGTGGAACGAGCCGACCGTCAGCACCACCGGGTCGAAGGCGTCGAAGCGGCGGGTCACCATCGTCTGCAGCGCCGTCACCGCCTCGCAGGCGGCCGGGATCGGGTCCAGCGCGAGGTGCGGGGTGGAGCCGTGCCCGCCGCGCCCGCGCAGGGTGACCCGGAGGGTGTCCGAGGCCGCCATGATCGGCCCCGGGCGGCCGGCCACCCAGCCGGTCGGCAGCAGGGCGGCGGCCACGTGCAGCGCGTACGCGGCCACCACCCGCTCCCCGGCCGCGTCCAGCACGCCCTCGTCGATCATCAGTTGGGCCCCGCCGCAGCCCTCCTCGCCGGGCTGGAACATGAACACCACGTCGCCCGCCAGCTCCTCGCGGCGCTGCGCCAGCAACCGGGCCGCGCCCACCAGCGCGGCGGTGTGCAGGTCGTGGCCGCAGGCGTGCATCGCGCCCGGGATCCGCGAGGCATAGGGGAGGCCGCTGGTCTCCTGCACCGGCAGCGCGTCCAGGTCCGCCCGCAGCAGCACCGCCGGGCCGGGACGCCCGCCGCGCAGCACCGCGGTGACGCTGCTGAGCGCCCGGCCCCGCGTCAGCTCCAGCGGCAGCCCCTGCAGAGCGGCCAGCACCTTGGCTTGCGTACGCGGCAGCTCCAGGCCGATCTCCGGCTCCTGGTGCAGGTCGCGACGCAGGGCGGTCAGCTCCGGCTGGAGCAGGGTGGCGGATTCAAGCAGTGTCGGCATCAGAACTCCCACGGGATCGGCGGTCACCCCATGCTCACCCCGCCCGGCCGGCCGGGCACGCCAGTGCAAGAAAACGCCGCCCGCGCGCCGACGGGCGCAGGGATCGGCCGACGGGCGCCCGGGCCGGTCCGCTGCTGTCGAGCTGTCGAGCAGCCGAGCTGGCGAGCTGACCGGCCCCGGGCCGCCGCGCACCCGGTCCGGTGCCGGCCGGCCGGGCGGAACCGAAGATTCCCCAACCCCCGGGAAGAGTTCCCCTATCGAGCGGGAACGGCGGTTCCCTAGCCTCCAAGACGTCGCCCGGCCGTCGCCCGGCACGGCGGCCTCACCGACGGTGAATCGCGCGGTAACCGGCTGTCGGCGAAGGGGACCACCGTCATCGAGGGGGAAGTATGGCCGATCGTGAGGCCACGCACGGGATCGCCGACTCGCTGATCAGCGTGCTCGCGCACCGGTCCCAGGACATCACCGCCGACCTGCTCGCCCACCGTGCCACCGAACTTGCCACCACCCAGCAGAGGAGCGCCTGATGGCCCGCACGATGGTGATAGCTCCCGGCCCGACCGCGAACGGCGATCTGCACCTCGGACACCTGGCCGGGCCCTTCCTGAGCGCGGACGTCTGCGCCAGGTACGCGCGGGCGGTGGGCGAGGACGTGCTCTTCGGCACCGGCGTGCACTTCACCCAGAACTACATCGTGACCACCGCGCGACGCCTGGGCGTGGACCCGGAGGAACTGCGCGTCCGGTCGGCCGGGCAGGTCGAGGAGACGCTGGCGGCCGTGGGCATCGAGCCCGACGGGTTCGTCCGCTTCGACGACCGGTACGTCAAGACCGTCCGGAACTTCTTCGAGCGGCTGCACGCCATGGGCCGGCTGCGGCTGCGCGCGGTCACCTTCCCGTACCTGCCGGGCACCGGCGAGTACCTCACCGACGCGTACGTGCGCGGCGGTTGCCCGGTTTGCCTGGCCGACGGGTGCGCCGGGCTCTGCGAGAGCTGCGGACACTGGATCGCCTCCGGCGAGCTGACCGACCCGGTCTCGACCCTGCACCCGGAGGCCGCGGTGGAGCTGCGGGAGCGGGAGGTCCTGGTGCTGCCGCTGGAGGACCACCGCGAGGCGCTGGCGGCCTACTTCGAGCGGCAGCGCGCGACGATGCGACCGCGACTGGCGCAGCTGGTCGAGGAGTTGCTCTCCCGGCCGCTGCCCGACTACCCCGTCACGCTGCCGATCTCCTGGGGCATCCCCGCGCCGTTCCCGGAGGTCGCCGGCCAGGTGATCTACTCCGACGCCGAGACCATCGCCTGGAGCACGCACTGCACGGCGCTGGCCGCCGAGAGCCGCGGCGAGGTGCTGACCGACGACGACGAGCTGTGGGCCGCCGAAGCCGGCGCGGAGGTGGTGTACTTCTTCGGCTCCGACGCCAGCTTCGCCTTCGCGCTGGTCGGGGTGGCGATGCTGATGGCGCTGGGCGACCACGTCCTGCCCGAGCGCTTCGTCACCAACGAGTTCTACGAGTTGGACCACGACAAGTTCTCCAGCAGCCGGGGCCATGTCGTGACGGGCCGTCAACTGGCCCAGGAGGTACCGAGGGATCTGATCCGCTTCTACCTCGCCGCCACCGCCCCGGACCACCAGCGCACCAACTTCACCCGTGCCGCGATGGCCAGGGTGACCGAGTCGCGGCTGGTGCGGCCGTGGAACCGGGTGGCCGAGAAGGCCGAGCGCTGGGCCGGCCGCGGGCCGCTGCCGGTCTCCGCGCGGTCCGCGGCCGCGGCGGCGCGGATGCTCGAACGGTTCGCCGCCGCCTACCACCCGCGCCGCTTCAGCCTGAGCGCCGCGGCCTTCACGCTGACCGAGCAACTGGCCCGGCTGGACCAGTGGGAGGTGACGGCGGCGGACGCCGGCGACTTCTGCCACCAGGTGGAGACCTTCCTGCGCGGCGCCTCGCCGCTGCTCGTCGACCTGGCCGCGCAGGGCCTGCCGGACGGCCTGATCCCCGCCGCGCCGCACACCACCGAGGTCACCGAGGTCACGCCGGGACCGCTTCCCCGGCTGGCCGGGTCCGACCGGTGACCGGTACGGCCGCCACCGCACGGGTGCTGGTCGTGGGAGCGGGTGTTACCGGGCTGCTGACGGCGGTGGAGTGCGCGCTCGCGGGCCACCGCGTGACGGTGCTGGACCGGGGCCCGATCCCCAACCCGGCGGCCACCTCGTACGACCAGCACCGGGTGGTCCGCACCCTGGTCCCGGGCGACCCGGACGCCACCCGGCGGCTGGTCGCGGCGCACCGGCGCTGGCGGGAGCTGGAGACGGTGCTGGGCGGCGGCTTCTACCGGCGGGTGGGCGTGGTCACGGCCTGGCCCCGGGAACGCCTGGCTGCCGTCCTCGCCGCGGCCGCCGAGGCGCGGCTGCCGGTCGAGACGGTCGAACCGGCGGCGCTGCCGCACCTCGGGTTCCCCGCCGGCACGGCCGGTGTGCGGGAGGCCGAGGCCGGCGTCCTGCTGGCGATGCGGATGCTGCGGGCCGCGACCCGGTGGCTCACCGGGCACCCGGCGGTGACGCTGCGGCCGCACTGCGCCGTGACGGCGGTCGCCCCCGGCTCCGGACGGGTCGAGCTGGCCGGCGGCGAGGTTCTCGGCGGTGACCTGGTGCTGGTCGCCGCCGGCCCGTGGGCCCGCGACCTGGTCGAGCAGCCGGTGCTGTTGCACCGTCAGACCATGCTCTACCTGCGGCCGCCGGACCGGTTGGCGCGGTGGTGGCGGAGCGCGCCGGCGGCGGGGGGCCTGGGCGCGGACGGGCGGGCCTGGGCGATGCCGCCGGGGGGCGGCACGCTGTTGAAGATCAGCTCCGACGCGGTCTGCCGCGAGGTGGCCACGACGGACTGCGCCGGGGAGGACCAGCGGCCCTGGGCGCGGCAGTTGGCCGAGGCGGACATCCTTCCGCAGGTGGACCGCTACACCGTGGTGGCAGTGAAGGCGTGCCACTACGCTACCGACGCCCGCACGGGTGGTGCCCAACTCGCCCGCGTGGGGCCCGCCGTCTGGTCGCGTGCGGCCTGCGGCGGTTCCGGATTCGCTTCTGCTCCGCTTGTCGCGGGACGGATCGTCAGTGCAGTGATGGAGGCGGCGGTATGAAGGACGAGGCCCCGGTCGGCGTGTTGGAGACGCTGAAGGCGACCCCGCTGACGGTCAGATACCTCCTGGGGGGTGTGCTGATCAACCAACTCGGTGCGTTCGTACAGACGTTCCTCGTGCTGTACCTGACCCACCGGGGCGTGTCGTTCAACGTCGCGGCGCTCTGCCTCGGCGCGTACAGCGTCGGCACGATCTTCGGCACCATGCTGGGCGGGGAGTGCACCCAGCGGTTCGGTCCCCGGGCCACCATCGTGACGGCGATGGCCGGCTCGGCGCCGCTGGTGGCGTCGATCCCCTGGCTGAGCGGGGCCGGCCCGCTCTGGCCGCTGATCCTCGTGGTGGCGCTGGCCGGGCTGCTCGCCCAGGCCTACCGCCCGGCGGCGGCCGTGCTGCTCAGCGACCTGATGCCGCAGCGCCACCAGGTGATGGCGTTCTCGATGATGCGGATCGCGCTGAACAGCGGGGCCGCGCTGGCGCCGGTGATCGCCGCGGGGCTGATCCTGGTCGACTGGAACCTGCTGTACTGGGTCGACGCGGTGACCACGCTGCTCTACGCGGGGCTGGCGCTGGTCCTGCTGCCGGGCCGGACGGCGCCGGCGGCGGCGTCGGGCGAGGCGGAGGCGGAGGCGGAGGCCGGGAGCGGGGCCGGGGCCCAACCGGTCCTGACCGGCCGCGCGGCGTACGCGGCGATGCTGCGGGACCGGCAGTACCTGTTCTACCTCGCGGCCGTCCTGCTCGGCACGATCGCCTATGTGCAGTCCTCGATCGCGCTGCCTCTGGAGATCCTCTCGGACAAGTACCCGACCGGCCTGTACAGCGCCGTGCTGGTGATCTCCTCGGTGGTGCTGATCACCTGCGAGCTGAAGATCACCACGTACATCCTCAGGCTGCCGACCCACACCGCGGTGATCGTCGGCCACCTGGTGAACTCGCTCGGACTCGCGGCCTACGCGCTGGCCGCCCACTCCGGCGCGTTCATCCTGATCGGCGCGGTCCTGGCGGTGAGCGGGCTGATGATCGCCGGCCCGAGCATGTTCGCCCACCCGGCGACCTTCCCCGGCGCGGTGAAGGCCCGGTACCTCGGGACGATGCAGGCGGTGGCCGGTCTGGGCCTGGCGCTGGGGCCGCTGTTCGGCGTGGCCGTCTGGAGCCGGCTCGGCGGCGGCTTCTGGGTGCTGTGCGCCGTCCTGAACGGCGTCGCCGGACTGCTCGCGATGGCCGGACTGAACCGCAAGGCCGAGGCGGACCCGCAGGCGGTGGGTTCGGACCCGGGCACGGACCCGGACACAGCACACGGTGACCCGGACGCAGCGGCCGAGCAGGGTCGAGAAGTCCTCGGAGGCACGGCATGAACGACCGACCCGCACCCACCGGACCAGTCCTGATCATCGGGTTCGTGGCCCTCACCACCCCCGCCATCGGGGCGTTCCAACCGGAGGACTCGGTGATCTACGTCGAGGAGCCGGACGTCTCCCGCAAGCGCCAAGTGGCCGAGAAGATCGAGGAGTTGGCGTTCGTCAGCGGCCTGATCGAATGGGAGTACCAACTGGCGGGCAAGGCCGACGAGTTCTACAACGCCCACCGCGGCCTCGACCCCGCCGCGATCGTCCCGGCGGTCGAGTACGCGACGCCGTTCGCCGCCCGGCTCGCGGAGCGCTACGGTCTGCCCGGTTCGGGTCTCGGCGCCGCCCTGACCCTGCGGGACAAGGCCCTGCTGCGGCAGGTCAGCGCGGCGGCCGGGATCGCCAACCCGGCCGGCGCCAGGGTGCGGAGCCCCGCCGAGGTGCTGGCCTTCATGCGCGGCTGGCCGGGGCCGGTGGTGCTCAAGCCGACGAACCGTCAGGCCTCGGTGGGCACCCAGGTGATCCGCGACCCGGCCGAGGCCGAGCAGGCGTGGTCGAACTGCCTGGTCCAGGACGAGGGTGTCTTCGTACCCGACCGTCCCATGGAACTGTCCATGCTGGCAGAGCAGTTCATCGACGGCGACGAGTACAGCGTCGAGATGCTGGTACGCGGCGGCCGCCCGCTCTTCGTCAACGTCACCGGCAAGCGGCTCTTCCCCGGCCCCTTCCCGGTGGAACTGGCCCATGTGGTGCCGGCCGACATCGCGACGGAGCTGTCGGAGCTGCTCGGCGAGCAGACCGAGCGGGTGGTGGACGCGGTCGGCTTCCGGGACGGAGTCGTGCACTGCGAGTGGATCGTCTCGGACGGCGTCCCATATCTCGTGGAGTGTGCGGGCCGGATGCCCGGCGACGCGATCGTCGACCTGATCGAAGTGGCCTACCCGGTCGAGCTCTTCCGCTGCTACTTCGCGATCCTGAAGGGTGAGCGGCCGCCGAGCGGCCTGCCCGAGCGGGCCGAGGGCGGTGCGGCCGTACGGTTCCTGGCGGCCGGGCGGGGCGAGGTGGAGAGCGTGCACGGCATCGAGCGGGCCGAGCGCGCCGAGGGCGTGCTGCATGCCGTCTGCGCGGTCCCCCCGGGGCACCGGTTCACCGGGCTGCGCAACTCCTGGGACCGGGCGGGCATCGTGATGACCCACGCGAAGAGCCCGGCCGAGGCGCTCCGGCTGGCCGAGGCGGCCGCCGACCTGATCCGCATCGAGCTGCGCCAGGAGGACCCGGCACAGCTGACGGCCGAGGCGCCGTAGCCACTGCCGATTTCCCGTGCGACCGCCGGCCAGGCCGGCCGTCGCACGGGAAATCGGCATGTCTTTTTCCGGTGTTCCCGCTCTCTTGTCAGGTGCCCCGAAGATTCCCCGATCGGAGGGAATCGTTCCCCTATGGACCGGGAACGGCGGCTGCCTAATCTGATGACTGCCCGAGCGGCACCCTAATTTCGTGGCACGACTACTACCTCAAGGAGGAAGTATGGCTGATCGTGAGGTTGGTGTTCTGGCGATCGGTGCGGGGCCGGCCAATCTGGCGCTCGCAGCGGCGATCGAGGAGTGCGGATCCGCCGAACTGGCGGAGGGTACTTTGCTGTTGGAGCAGGCCCCCGACATCAAGTGGCAGCGTGATCTGCTGATGCCGTGGGCGCGGAGTCAGGTGTCCTTTCTGAAGGACCTGGTGACGTTGCGGAATCCGCGCAGCAAGTTCTCGTTCCTGAACTTCCTGCATGATCAGGGGCGATTGGACACGTTCGTGAACCTGGGGACGTTCAATCCGTATCGGTGGGAGTTCTCGGACTATCTGCAGTGGGTCGCCAAGAGCCTGGAACGTGTCGAGATCCGTTACAGCGCGAAGGCGGAGCGGATCGATCCGGTGCGTGACGGGGACGGGTCGCTGACGGGGTGGACGGTCCTGTTGACCGACGGTGACGTGATCAGCTGCCGTGATCTGGTGATCGGTGGTGGTCGTGATCCGCGGATTCCGGAGGTGTTCGCGGACCTGCCGGCGGATCGGGTGATCCACAGTGCGCGGTATCGGGGGCGGATCGCGGAGATTCCGAGGGAGCAGGCGACTCGGGCGGTGGTGGTGGGAGGTGCGCAGAGTGCGGCGGAGATGTTCTACGCGTTGCACGAGAATCTGCCGAACAGTCATATCACGATGCTGGTGCGCTCGATCGGGTTGCAGAGCTACCAGACGAGCAAGTTCGTGAATGAGTTGTTCTTTCCGTCGTTCGTCGACGAGTTCCACGACAGTCCGGTGGAGGTTCGGGCGCAGGTGTTGGACGAGATGCGGTTGACGAACTACGCGGGTCTGGCGCCGCCTTTTCTGGACCAGTTGTACATGATGCTCTATCAGCAGCGGATGACGGGTACGCAGCGCTCCGAGGTGCGGGCGATGACCGAGGTGGTCGGTGCGCGGATGGAGGGCGAGGAGGTCGTGCTCGATCTGCGTGACCGCAAGACCGGGAAGACCGAGCCGCTGCACTGCGACCTGGTTCTGCTGGGAACCGGCTATGACCCGCAAATGCCCTCTCTCGTCCGCGATCTGGCGGCGCAGGCGGGGTTGGACGAGGTCACCGTCAGTCGCAACTACCGGGTCGACCTCGGCGACGCGGCCTGGGGTGCGGTCTACCTGCAAGGCGTCAACGAGGCCACCCACGGGATCGCCGACTCGCTGATCAGCGTTCTCGCGCACCGGTCCCAGGACATCACCACCGACCTGCTCGCCCGCCGCGCCACCGAACCCGCCACCACCCAGCAGAGGACCGGCTGATGACCCGCACGACGGACGCCGGGGAAGGAGAGGCGTTGACCGCCACCCGTGGGACGCTGCTGGTCGTCGGCAGCGGGCTGAAGGTGTACCGCGAGTACCTGGTGGAGCCGATCAGCCGCCGCGCCCGCGCGGCCGGCCTGGAGTTGGTGCTCCTCAACAACCTCAAGCCCACCTGGCAGGACGACTACTTCGACGAGATCATCGTCACCAATGTCTTCGACTCCGAGGTGATGGGTGTGGCGGCGCGGGAACTGGCCGCCCGCCGCCGGATCGTCGGCGTGCTGTGCTGGGACGAGCCGCTGGTGCTGGACGCCGGGCTGCTGGCCGCCGAGTTCGGCGTGCCGGGCCTGTCCGCCCGCGGCGTGCGCGGCTGCCGGGACAAGGAGCTCACCCGGGCCGAGCTGACCCGGGCCGGCCTGCACCAGCCCGGGTTCGAGCTGACCACCACGGTCGGACAGGCCAGGGCGGCCGCCGAGCGGATCGGCTACCCGGTGGTGCTCAAGCCCCGCGCGATGGGCGCGAGCATCGGTGTCGTGTTCGCGGCCGGCGAGGGGGAGTTGGACGAGGCGTTCCGGATCGCGCTGTCCGCCAGCCAGGTCGACCCGGGGCCGTACCGCGCGAGCGTGATCGTCGAGGAGTTCGCCCCCGGGCCGGAGATCAGCGTCGACGGCGCCGTGCACAAGGGCGAGTACCTGCCGTTGTTCCTGGCCCGCAAGCAGAGCAGCGACCACCCGTACTTCGAGGAGGTCGGCCACATCGTCGACGGGGCCGACCCGCTGCTGGCGGACCAGGAGTTGATGCGCACCCTGGCCCGGGCGCACCAGGCGCTCGGCATCGAGGACGGCATCACCCACACCGAGGTCCGGCTGACCGAACGCGGGCCGCTGATCATCGAGGTCAACGGCCGGCTCGGCGGGGACCTCATCCCGTTCCTGGGCCGGATCGCCACCGGCATCGAGCCCGGCGAGGTGCTCTTCGACGTGGCCCTCGGCCAGCGGCCGGACACCGCGCCGACCCGCCGGGCGGTGGCCGGCATCCGCTTCAACTACCCGGAGCAGGACTGCCTGTTGCGGTCGGTCACGGTGCCGACCGAGGCGCCGGGCCTGGTCACGGCGGCGCCGATGGCCGAGCCGGGCGCCGTCCTGCGGCTGCCTCCGGGCGGCTACCTGGCGCGTCACTCCTTCGTGGTGTGCGAGGCCGAGTCCACCCGGACCTGCCAGGACCGGCTCAGTGCGGCCGCCGCACTGGTCGAACTGGGCACCGAACCGGTCGGCCCGGCGGCGGCCGACGCACCGTTCGCGATGCCGGCCGGCCTGCTGGACGTGGACGAATGACCGACCGGAGCGAGCAGGTGGGGGACGGAAAGATGACCACGACGCAGACCCCGGCGGCCGAGGCGCCGCAGAGCGCGGCGGAGATCCTGGCCCGCGCGAAGGCGCTGGCTCCGGTGCTGCGGGAGCGGGCCGCGGAGATCGAGCAGAACCGGCGGCTGCCCGCGGACGTGGTGGAGCTGCTGCGCGGCACCGGGGTCTTCCGGATGGGCTTCGGCCGGGAGTGGGGCGGTCCTGAGCTGACCTCGATGGAGCAGACCGGGGTGGTCGAGGCGCTGGCCTACGGGGACGCCTCCGCCGCCTGGTGCGGGGTGATCGGCGCGAACACCGGGCTGCTCGCCAACTTCCTGGACCAGAGCGTGGTCAAGGAGATCTATCCTCAACTCGACATGATCACCGCGGGGGTGCTCGCCCCGGCCGGCCGGGCCGAGCGGGTCCCCGGCGGGTTCCGGCTCAGCGGCCGATGGTCCTTCGGCTCCGGGATCGCCCACAGCGACTGGGTGACCTCGGGCGCGTTCGTCTTCGAGGACGGCCGGCCCTACGCCAGTCCCGACGGCAGCAACCCGCACGAGTCGCGCCAGTTCATCGTGCCCTGCGAGCAGGTCGAGGTGATCGACAACTGGCACACCACCGGCCTGTGCGGCACCGGGAGTTCGGACTACACCATCACCGATGTGTTCGTCCCGGAAGAACACACCTTCACCTTCTACGAGACGCGCGGCCGGCAGAGCCCGCTGGCCCAGCCCGAGTCCTTCATGCGCGCGCTGTGCGGGGTGCCGCTCGGGGTGGCGCGGGCCGCGTTGGACCACGCGCGTGAGATCGCGCTGGCCCGGGTGGACCGGATGACGGGGGTGGCGTGGAAGGACAGCTTCCGGGTGCAGGTCACGCTGGCGGAGTGCGAGGCGGACTACAACGCCGCCCGCAGTGGTGTCTACGCGAGCATGAACCGTCAGTGGGAGGTCCTGGCGGCGGGTGGCACGCTGGACGACCTGACGCAGGACGAGCGGGCCGCCTCGCCGTTGGCCTGGCTGCACGCCTTCCGCACCTCGCGCTCGATCGTGAACCGGCTCTACGACCTGCTGCAGACCTGGTCGATCAACCGCAGCTCCCCGATGGACCGCTGGCTGCGCGACACCA
>FTKT01457657.1_pt1 | contig 43524 bp, 40 predicted proteins | sample 1658271 | NCBI WGS metagenome assembly FTKT01 (sample SAMEA3914811, study PRJEB12502) | metagenome | biome: forest; material: soil | place: Canada | collected 2011-08-04 | depth 0.3 m | reverse complement strand
CTCTTCCTGGACAACGTGGCCCACATCCAGGGCTCCTGGCTGACCACGGGCAAGGAGGCCGGTCAGCTCTCGCTGCACTACGGCGCCGACGACCTGGGCTCGGTCATGCTGGAGGAGAACGTCGTCTCGGCCGCCGGCGCCAAGCACCGCTCCAACCTCACCGAGCTGATCCACCTGATCCGCACCGCCGGCCGGACCCCCGCCCAGCGCTCCACCACCTACCAGCACCTGCGGGTCCTGGACGACCCGGCGAACGACCCGGTGGACGCCCGGGTCGCCTCGCACATCGCCTCCACCGCGATCGAGGGCGGCACCGCGCACCCCGAACTGAAGATCCTCTCCACCACCTGATGCTCACCCTGCACCGGGCCGCCACGCTGCGGACCGCTCCCACCGCCCCGCCGGTCACCGACGGGGCGGTGCTGGTGCGCGGGGACCTGGTGGCCGCGGTCGGCCCGTACCCGGAGCTGGCGGCGGCCCACCCGACCGCCCGGGTCCGGGAGTGGGACGGCGAGTTGACGCCGGGTCTGGCCAACCCCTTCGGCCACCTGCTGCTGGACCTCACCTACCACCCGGACCCGCGCGACCAGGACGACCCGGACGACCCGGACGAGCCGGCCGATGGCGGGGCCCGGGACTGGGGCGCCAGCGCCCGCCGCGGGCTCCAGCAGCTGCTGGCGCACGGGACCACGGCGCTGGCCGGCCCGTTCGAACGCCCGGCGGTGCGCACCGCGGTGAGCCGCTCCGGCCTGCCGCCGGTACCGCCGTTCGCCGCCCCGGCCGCCTCCCAGGCCCCGGGCTTCGCCGCCGGGGTCCCGCACGGGGTCCTGGTCCCCGGCGGGCGGGCGGACTTCGCCGTCTTCGCCCGCCCGGACGGCGCCTGCGTGGCGACCGTGCTGGCCGGCCGGCTGGTCCACCGCCGCCGCTGACCGCGCGCCTGCCCGCCTGCTTGCCGAAAGGCCCATCCCGCCCCCGGACGGGTCGTCGGCGTCCGAACTCCAGTGCCCGGCGCTGCCCCTGATTCCCCCTCCGCCGTGACCTGAGGACCCGCCAGCGGTTACGATCCCGGCAGCTCCGCAAGCGCCAGTCCCCGGCCGCGCAGGGCACCTCACCAAGCCTTTACGGGAAGCCAGGTCACCGCACAGCATGCGATCCCCGTCCCTCGCCCCCAGGATCGGACGAAGTTGGTACCTCGGGGCGGTGCTCAGCGCCGTGCTGGCGCTCGGCATGTGCGTGCTCGGCTGGCGGCAGGCCGACCTCGCGGACAAGATCGGCGCGCACCCGGTCCGGGTCCAGGGCACCATCACCCAGCTCCCGGCCGGCAGCGCCACCTACAGCGCCGTCAGCTACCAGGCGGACGGCCAGTCGCACACCGCCGCCGACCTGCGGCTGCCCCCGGACGCCAAGGTCGGCGACCCGATCTGCCTGGAGCACGCGGCCGAGGACGCGGGCGCCGTGCGGGTCTGCGACCAGCACTACCCGCAGGCCGCCGGCGTCCGCCTCGCGCAGACCAGCGTGCCGATCGCGCTGCTGCTCTGCGCGATCTGCGTGGCCCGGATCCTGCGCCACCGCCGCTCGGTCACCGCCCGCACCAGCCGTGACGGGTTCCGCAACACGGTGGCCATGGCCACCGAGGCGCTGGCCGACGGCATGCCCGCGATCACCCATGGCAAGCGCTCCCGGCGCCGCCGCAAGGGCGGCCGCCGCGCCCTGCGCTGAGCCCGGGCACAGCGCTGTCGGTGCCAGGGTGAACAATAGGGGGCGTGACCCGAGCCTCCCTGGACAAGCAGCCCCACGAAGTCGCCGCCATGTTCGACGACGTGGCGGCCAAGTACGACCGGACGAACGACGTGCTCTCGCTCGGCCAGGCCCGCGCCTGGCGCCGCGCGGTGGCCGACGCGGTGGCAGCCGGACCGGGCGACCTGGTGCTCGACCTCGGTGCCGGGACGGGCACCTCCTCGCTCCCCTTCGTCGAGGCCGGCGCCCAGGTCGTCCCGTGCGACTTCTCGATCGGCATGCTCGCCGAGGGCAAGCGCCGAAACCCCTCGCTCCAGCTGACGGCCGGCGACGCGACCCGGCTGCCCTTCGCGGACGCCTCCTTCGACGCCGTCACCATCTCCTTCGCCCTGCGCAACGTGCAGGAGCACGAGACGGCGCTGCGCGAGATGCACCGGGTCACCAAGCCCGGCGGCAAGGTGGTGATCTGCGAGTTCTCCACCCCCACCTGGACCCCGCTGCGCACCGTCTACACCGAGTACCTGATGCGCGCCCTGCCCCCGGTCGCCACCCGGGTCAGCAGCAACCCCGACGCCTACGTCTACCTCGCCGAGTCCATCCGCGCCTGGCCCGACCAGCCCGCCCTGGCCGCCGAACTCCAGCAGGCCGGCTGGACCAAGGTCGCCTGGCGCAACCTCACCGGCGGCATCGTCGCCCTGCACCGCGGCATCCGCGCCTGAGCCCGGCGGCCGCCGCGCCCGGTTATCGGAGCGGCAGCCGCATGATCAACCGGTCGTCGCCGTGCCCGAAGTAGGCCGGGTGGTGGCGGACGGTGCTGAATCCGAGCGAGTGGTAGAGGTTGAGGGCGATCTCGTTCTCGGGCTCGACGCTCAGCCGGACTTCGGCGACCTTGTCGGCGGTGAGCCGCGCGATGCCCTCCTCCAGCAGCCGGCGGCCGTGTCCCAGGCCGCGGGCGTGCGGCAGGACGCCCAGGCCCAGCACCCAGCTCGCCTGCCGGTCGGGGGTGGTGGCGAGCAGGGCGTACCCGGAGACCTCGCTGGCGCGGTCGAGCACCAGGAAGTGCTCGCCGTGCACGTCGAAGAGCTGTCTGAGGACGAAGTAGGGGTAGGCGTCGTCGGGGAAGATCACCCGGTCGATGTGGTTGAGCCGGTCCAGGTCCTTCTCGGTCGCGCGTCGCACGGAACCGGCATCGCCCTGTCGAGTCTGTCGCACCTTGACCTTCCGCCGCTTGAGTCGGGTGGGATGGCTGTGCTGGAGGAGCTGGCTGCGCCCTGCTGCTGATTGTCCGTGGACGATCGCGACTCCACAAGACCGATGCAAGTACGCTAGTCTGACGGTCTTTCAGTCTTATGATGTTTCATCTACCGTGGCGCTTAGGCCAATTGATGGACCTCGCTTGTACGGCCTGGCCTGGGGGAGTTGTATGGTGCCCATGGATGTCTTGCCCTCGCGGCCGGCGAGTGCGTTGAACAGTCAGGCCCCTTGGGACTCGTTCGACTCACTTGCGTACTACAAGCACAACTACCGGACGCTGCGCGAGGACGACCGGCAGATCCTGGCCGCCGTACGGGACCATTTCGGCGCGCACTTCGAGCGCCGCCGGGGCCGAGCGCTCCGCGGGCTGGACGTCGGTGCCGGAACCAACCTCTACCCGGCCCTCGCGATGCTGCCCTGGTGCGCCGAGATCACGCTCTTCGAGCGCGCCGCCGGAAACGTCGCCTGGCTGCGGAACGAGGTCGGCGGCAACGAGGCCGGCGGGGGCAACGGGACCGGCTACGGCGAGAACTGGGACGAGTTCTGGCGAGTGCTCGCCGTCCATCCGTCCTACCGGGAGCTCGACGACCCGCGCGGCGCGCTGCGGGCCGCGGCCCGGGTCCAGCAGGGGGACCTCTTCACTGACCTGCCGGAGCAGCCGTTCGACATCGGCACGATGTTCTTCGTCGCGGAGTCACTCTCCACGGCGCACGAGGAGTTCGAGGGCGCGGTCGACAAGTTCGCCCGGGCGCTGCGCCCGGGGGCCCCGTTCGCGGTCGCCTTCATGGAGAACTCGATCGGTTACGAGGTCGGGGAGTTGGTCTTCCCGGCCTGCAAGATCGTCACCAACGACGTACTGGAGAGCCTGCTGCGCCACGCGGCCGACGATCTCACGGTGCGGCGGTTCGAGGTCCCGGCCGCCGAGCGCCTGCGCGACGGGTACACCGGCATGCTGCTGGCGCTGGGGCGATTGAAGGCTTAGCGGGTCCTGCACCGGCGGACCTCTGAGCCATGACGGGTGGGGCCGTACGGCCGTAGCGGGCCTGATGGGGAGCAGGGGTGAGACGTGCGGATCAAGCCGCGCCAGCAGTTGCTGGAGGTCTGGGAGGCGATCGCCGCCCGCAGTCACGGTGAGGGGCTGCTGGGGAGCGCCGCGGCGCCGTTCAACAGCGTCAGCGACGCCGAGCGGCTGCTCTGCCTGCTCTACCCCGCCACCGAGGTGCCGGCGCTGCGGCTGGACGTGCCCGACGAGACCGCCGAGGACGTGCTCACCGCGCTGCGCAAGCTCGGCGACAGCGTCGAGATCCCGCGCGCCCTGCTGGACTCGATGGCCGGCTTCATGGACCGGCACACCGTCGAGGGCGCGCCCAGTTTCGCCGCCGGCGACTACTTCAGCGCCTATGAACCCGGTCTGGAGCCGACCCCGGAGCAGCGCGCGCTCGGGGTGGTCGACTCGTACTCCCTGTCGATCACGCTCGGGCTCGCCATCCTCGGCTTCCTCAAGGTCTTCAGTCGCGGCCTCACCCGCCCCGAACTGCAACGCCGAGCAGCCGAGTTGGAGGCGGCCACCAGCGTCCGGCTGTCCGCCGCGATGGTGGCCCTGCTGCGCTCCTTCACGGTGAGCGCCTTCGAGGTCGACTCGGAGGAGGGCCGCTCGCTCTGCGACATGATCAACCGCAGCGGGGCGCCGAACCGGACCGTCGTCCAGCGGTTGCAGCGCCGGCTGCGGCCGCTTCGCGCCACCGTCCGCGACTACTTCACCATCGGCCTCACCTCCACCGAGGACCTGGCGAACGAGAACCTGCTCTTCGAGTGCGGCTGGTCCTGGGGCATCGTGGAGAACGCCCCGGCGATCACCACCTCCGAGCCGGTCGGCGAGCAGCCCCAGGGGGTGGCCCAGGCCGCCCCCTACCTGTACTTCACCGTGGTCGCGCTGGACGGCATCGCCGACCTCTTCTCCGAGCGCACCCTGACCCTGGGCCTGCTCAACGAGGAGCAGCAGCGGCTGGCGCTGGCGCTGCGGCTGCGCTGGGAGCTGACCCAGCAGTACTGGTCGGCGCTGGCCCGCTTCGAGGACCAGTCCTGGCCGCTGGAGAACATCCCCTGGCGCACCACCGACCAGAAGGAGTCGCTCTACTTCAGCCTGCTGGTCACCTCGATCCTGGTGCAGGACCTGGTGCGCCGCCGGGCCACCGACGACGACCTGGCCCGGACCGTCGCGGTGCTGGAGGAGCTGGCGGTGCGCTCCAAGACCACCCGGCGGATGGTGCCGCACGACGCCGCGCTCGATCTGCACACGCCCGGCGTCCAGTTGACGCTGCTGGGCAGCGAGCGGCTGGGTCCGCTGATGCAGTGGTCGGTCGCCGACTTCTCCGCCCAGCTGCTCAAGCGCAGCGTCCAACTGAGCGGCCTGTCACGGAACATCAGCTCGCACGACCGGCTGGTCCGGCTGGCCGAGTCGGTGATGGACCACCTCTGGCAGCGCCGGATCGCCGGCGGCTCCGGCGCCCGGCTCTGGGACGACCTCGGCCGGGTGACCCCGGACCCGGTCCCGCAGGGCGACCTGCTCTCCTGGAGCATCACCGAGCGGATGGTGGAGAGCCTGGTCGCCGCCTCCAACATGATCGGCCAGACCCCGATCCGCAGCGGGCGGCTGATCGAGGTGGCCACCGACCTGCTGAGCGAGGCCGACCACCTGCTCGACAAGGAGATGATGGACGCGGCCGGCGGGGCCTTCGTCTCGGTGCGCAACATGCTTCGGCAGGCCGAGGCCAGCCTCCAGCGGGCCCGCCGGCTGCTCCGCGACCGGCCCGGCACCTCCTGCGCCCTGGCCCTTCAAGTGCTCACCTCGCTCGATGAGTTGGCCGCTGCCCGGATCAGCGCCACCGGGGGTGACTGAACGGTGCTGGTCTTCGCGATCTCCGACAAGGGCGGCACCGGACGCTCCGTCACCAGTGCCAACATCGCCTACCGGCGCGCGCTGCGCGGGGACGACGTCTGCTACCTCGACTTCGACTTCGGCTCGCCCACCAGCGCCGCCGTCTTCGACGTGCCCACCGCGCTGCGCGGCTCCGAGCAGCCCGGCCTGCACTCCTACCTGCGCGCGGAGGCCGCGGAACCCCGGCGGGTGGACGTCTGGGCCGAGACCGAGAGCACCGGCCTGCGCCCCCGGCCGCCCGGGGCCGGGCAGTTGGTGCTGCTGCCGGGGGACCGGGGCGGCGGCGAGTTCGTGCTCGGCGCGGACACCGTGGGCCGCTGCGCCAGCCTCTTCCTGCGCCTGGAGGAGGAGTTCGACATCATCCTGGTGGACCTCAGCGCCGGCCGCTCGTACGCCGCCCAGATGGTCCTGGAGGCCACCTCGATGGCCGAGTTGAGCATGCTGACGGCCCGTTGGCTGGTCTTCCACCGGTGGACCAGGCAGCACATCATCGCCGCCGCCGGCCTGGTCTACGGGGACCGGGGCATCATGGCCACCGGCGCCTCGCGCGGCCACGAGCCGAGCCGGTTACGGGAGTCGGTGCGGTTCGTCCGGGCGGCGGTGCCGGACGCCACCTCGCCGATGTTCAGCGATCTGCGCCCGGCCCAGGCGCTCTGGCTGAGCATCTGCGACGACGAGCTCACCCGGCTCGCCGCCGAGCACCGGCTCGGCCCGACCCTCACGCTCGGCACCGTGCCGCTCGACCCGGTCCTGCAGTGGCGCGAGCAGCTGATCACCGACGACGACGTGCTGTCCAGCCAGGTGGCCAACCCGGAGACGGCCCAGGCCTTCGCGGACCTGGCCGTGGCACTCACCGACGACCAGCGGTGGGAGTCGCCGCTATGACGGGGTCCGCCGGCCGGCGGCCGTCCTGAGGGGGGACTGATGGATACCACGTTCCGGGAGGCCTCCGCCGATCCGCGGACGGCCTCGGTACCGCTCTCGCACCTGTCGCTGGAGCTGGGCCACCTCTACATGGACGACTTCGCGGCGGGCCCGGCCCGGCTGCGCGAGCAGTTCACCCGGGTCAAGCCCTGGGCCGACGCGGCCCGCGCGAGCTGCGTCGCGCCGGCCGGCCGGCGGCCCCGGATCAGCACCTGCTTCCTGATCGACGACTACTTCACCCGGTTCTCCTCGCCGGCCGAGGTGGTGCCCCAACTGCTGGCCCAGGCCGCCGAGTGCGGGCTGGTGATCGACTACCTGGCCCGCGAGTCGGCCTGCGCCCGGGCCGGCACCGTCCAGCCGGCCCGGCTGGTGGAGGCCCGGCTGGTGCAGTCCCCGCCGCCCGGCAGCAACGGCTCCCGCCCGCCGGCCACCGAGACCGGCTGGCTGAGCAACGGGGAGCGCTCGCCCTCGGACGGGCCGCCGGAGGCGATGAGCGAGGCCGCCCACTGGCGGCCGCCGCGCGAGATCGAGGCGCGCCGCCACTCGGTCTTCCTGGACGTCGAGCTCTGGGACCAGCGGGACGGGCAGCGCACCTGGTCCTGCCCGTTCCTGGCGGCCGTCTGGCAGTTGCTGCGCCTGGGGCTGCTGCGCGACCAGGGCCGGGAGGTGCTGGGCGCCGTCCCGGCGACGGAGGCGTTCCCCACGTCCTGGGACAGCCTGCCGCCGCTGGTGCGGCTCAACCCGGGCGCCGACCCGTTCGCGGCCTACCGTACGGTCTCGGTGCTGGCCTCCCGCTTCCTGCCGATCGAGCACGCCGTCCGGGTGGTCCTCGACCAGTGGTCCGCCGAGGAGCCGGTGCTGCGGCAGATCGCCGAGCGGGCGGCCGGGGAGGGCCTGACCGTGCCGGACGGTGTGGCGGAGCGGGTCGGCTACGTCTTCCACGGCTCGTCATGACGGCGCGGCCCGGGGACGGCCCGGCCCTGCTGATAGGCGAGGTCCGCACCGGCCTGCTCCAGCACTCGGTCGAGCTGCCCCGGGCCGCCGCCGTCCAACTGCTCCAACTGCGGCACGGCGAGCGGGTGCGGACCTCGGAGCGGCCGAACGGACAGGCCGTCTCGCCGGACCTGCTCACCGGCGTGGACTGCACCCTGCCGACCGCCTCGCACCGGGCGGTGCGCGGCGTCGGGACGGCGCTGTCGCGTGCGGTGCTGACCGAGGGCCGGCTGCTCCAGGCCTCGGTCCGGGTGCGGATCGCCGCCACCGGCGGGAGCCTGCGGCTGCCCTGGGGCCACTATCTGGCGCGGCCCGGCGCCGTGGAGCCGGCCGGCCGGATCGCCGCCGCGGACCTGGTCGACGGCCACCTCGCGGCCGACCGGCCGCCGGGCGGCGCACTGGACCTCGGAGCCGTCGCGGAGCGGCTGCTGACGGAGCTTCAGGGACGTCCCGCGCTGGACCGGCTGGCGCCGTTCAAGTCCCGGCGCACCCGGCTGCTCTGGTCGGCCACCGGCGCCCGGGACGGCGAGCCGCCCGGCGCGCTCTTCACCATCGAGGACGGCACGCTGCGCACCCTGCGGCTCACCCTGCACCGGGTGGACCCGCTCGCGGTGACCGCCTTCTGCGAGGACCTGGCCCTGCACGACTGGCTGCTGACCACCCTGGTCCAGCTGGTCGAGCGCAGCGGCCTGGGCTCGGCGCCCGGCCCTGAGCCGGTCCTGCGGCTGCGGCCGGCCGTGAACCACCTGCTGCACCTGTGGATGCCCGGGGCCCGGGTGGACCGGGCGCTCGCGCCGGTCTGGGAGAGCCTGGAGACCCGCCCCGGATTCACCCGCCAGTGGACGGCCGCCGTCCAGCGCATCCGCGACCACCTGGCGCTGCAGGCCATCGGCCTGCCCGTCCGCTCCACCCGGGGAGACTGACCGGCACCCACCAGACAACCGACGTACGGGGGGCACCACATGGAACAGGCACGCCAGGTACCGCCACTGCTCCGGAAGATCCTCGCCACCACCATGTCCGGCGGTACCACCCTGCTGATCACCGTGCTCAGCGAGCAGTCGCTGATCACCAGCATCAACCTCTCGGTGCTGGTCGGCGGGGTCGCCCTGCTGGTCGAGTTCCTGCTGGAGTTCGAGACTCGGCTGACCGAGCTGGAGAAGGCCCTGGAAGCCCACAGCAGCGGGATGCGGACCCTGGTCGAGAGCGGCTTCGCCCAGGTCAGCGAGGCCACCCGGCTGTTCAACCGGATGGAGAAGTCGAGACTGGGCACCGGGGTGGTCGGCGACCTGGTCCGCAACGTCTCGGAGATCGGCGAGGACGGCCCGGAGATCGTCCGGGGCTTCGCCCGGCGCGAGATCCGCCGGCTGGCCGCCCTGATGAAGGAACTCCAGGCCGGACAGGCGGCCTACGACGGCGAGGACCAGGACTGGCTGCTGACCCTCACCCACAGCGCGTCGGTCGGCATCGACGCGATCAGCACCGCGGTCGACATCGGCTTCTGGAACAGCGAACTGGGCCGGCGCTACCTGGAGGCGCAGCGGGCCGCGGTCCGGCGCGGGGTGCCGGTGCGCCGGGTCTTCGTGCTCAAGCACCCCGACCAGGAGAGCATGGAGGAGACCATGCGGGTCAGCAGCACCCAGGCGACGCTCGGCCTCAGCGTCCGGACGGTGGCCATGAGCGACCTGCCCTCCTGGGCGCGCCGCCCGATGTCCGACTTCATCGTCTTCGACGCGGCGATCAGCTACGAGGTGAACACCGACGAAGGGGAGGAGCAGCTCGCCCGTCCGATGATCGCCAGCACGCTGCTGGTGCTCAGCGAGGACAAGGTCGCCAAGCGGATCCAGCGATTCGAGGACCTCTGGGCCGTCGCTCAGCCCGTGCTCCGACGCACCCCTTAGACTGTCGCGGAGAGTCAGATATCGTGCCCCGCAGCAGTGCTCAGGAGTGTGCCCGCCGTGACCGAGACCGCCGTCGAAAGCGTTGCCGACGTCATCGTGGTGGGGGCGGGGCCGGCCGGCTCGGCGACCGCGTACTACCTGGCGCAGGCCGGGTTGGACGTGCTGCTGCTGGAGAAGACCGAGTTCCCGCGCGAGAAGGTCTGCGGTGACGGTCTGACCCCGCGGGCCACCAAGCAGCTGGTCGACATGGGCATCGACGTCTCCACCGGCAACGGCTGGCTGCACAACAAGGGACTGCGGATCATCGGCGGCGGGGTCCGGCTGGAGCTGGACTGGCCCGAGCTGTCCGCGTTCCCGGACTACGGGCTGGTCCGCAAGCGGGCCGACTTCGACGAGCTGCTGGCCCGCCAGGCGCAGAAGGCGGGCGCCCGGCTCTACGAGCGGTGCAACGTCAGCGGGCCGGTGCTGGACGAGCAGAGCGGCCGGATCACCGGGGTGACGGCCAAGCTCGGCGAGGAGAAGCGCGAGGTCGTCTTCCGGGCCCCGCTGGTGGTCGCGGCCGACGGCAACTCCACCCGGCTCTCGCTCGCCATGGGCCTGCACCGGCGCGAGGACCGGCCGATGGGCGTGGCCTACCGGACGTACTTCACCTCGCCGCGGCACCAGGACGACTACCTGGAGTCCTGGCTGGAACTCTGGGACACCCGGGGCGGCGAGAAGAAGCTGCTGCCCGGCTACGGCTGGATCTTCGGGATGGGCGACGGCACCTCGAACGTCGGCCTCGGCATCCTCAACTCCTCTCCCGCCTTCGGGGAGTTGGACTGGCGCGAGGTGCTCAAGTCCTGGTGCGCCAACATGCCCGAGGAGTGGGGCTACACCCCCGAGAACATGACCGACCCGATCCGCGGCGCCGCCCTGCCGATGGCCTTCAACCGCCAACCGCACTACACCCGCGGCCTGTTGCTGGTCGGCGACGCCGGCGGCATGGTCAACCCGTTCAACGGCGAGGGCATCGCCTACGCCATGGAGTCCGGCCAGATCGCGGCCCGCACCATCATCCAGGCCAACGCCCGGGTCACCCCGGCCGGCCGCGAGCGCGTCCTGCAGTCCTACCCGGCCGTCCTCAAGGACGTCTACGGCGGCTACTACACGCTGGGCCGCGGCTTCGTGAAGCTGATCGGCAACCCGAAGGTCATGCAGCTCGCCACCCAGCGCGGACTGACCCACCCGATGCTGATGAAGTTCGTGCTGAAGATGCTCGCCAACCTGACGGACCCGCAGGGCGGGGACGCGATGGACCGGATCATCAACGGCCTGACGAAGGTCGCGCCGAACGCCTGACGGAGCGTCACCAAGGCGGCCGCCCGGGGTGTCCGGGCGGCCCCCGCCTCAGGCGAGCGTCGCCGCGGCCTTCTTGATCAGCTCGGCGACGACTCCCGGCTGCGACACGTAGATCGCGTGGCTTCCGGGCGTCTCGGTGACGGTGGCGCCGATCCGCCGCGCCACCGTGGCCTGCGCGGCGGGCGGGATCATCCGGTCCTCGGTGACGTGCAGGTACCAGCTGGGCTTGAGGCGCACCGGCAGTTGGCGGGACGGCACCCGGCCGGCTCCGAGCGGCGCGCCCGGCATCTCGCCGAGGCCGCGGCGGCGCCGGACGAGCGGATCGCGCAGCTGCTGGAGGAGGCCGCACTGCGGACCAAGGGCCGCGGCGACCCGGTCGGCGCCATCGGTCTGCTGCTGCGCGCGGCCGAGTTGAGCCCGGGACCCGAGGACCACCACCGCCGCGCGATGTTCGCCACCTACCTCGGCGCCGACGTCACGGGGGATCTCACCGACCCGCGGGCCCTGGTCGCCGAACGCGGCGGGCAGGGCCACTCGGTGGCGGCCGCCGTCGCCGCCGCGGCCTACATGGTGAACAGCGGGGGCGACATCGACACCATCCACCGGCTGCTGCTCGGCGCGCTGCGCAACGCCGGCCGGCCCGTCGCGGCCTGGGACGCGCCGCTCGGCGAGATCGTCTACGTCCTGCAGGCGAACTGCTCCTTCGGATCCCGCGCCGAACTGGTGGACGACTACCGGGCCGCCCTCGACCGGCTCGGCCTCGATCCCCCGGAGATCCTGGCCCTGCTCGGCGACACCTTCCTCGAACCCGCGCGACGGGCCGGGCCGTCGCTCCCGCTGCTCGACGAGGCGATCGCCGGCATCGGTGAGCAGGCCGATCACGCCCATGCCGTGCGGCTGGGCATCGCGGCGATGTACGTGGACCGGACCGCCGGATGCCGTGACGCGCTGTGGCGGGTCGTCGAACACGGCCGCGACGGCGGCGCGGTCGCCTCGGCCATCAAGGCGTTCGCGCTCCTGGGATTCGACAGCGTGCTGACCGGCGACTGGGACGGCGTGCTCCAACTGGCCGAGGAGGGACTCGCCTTCACGACCAGGCACCACTACCGGCTGCTCGGCGGCTTCCTGCGGTACGACCGGGCGATGGTCGCCGCCGCCCGCGGCGACCGCGAGAGCGTGCGGCAGCTCACCGACGACCTGGTGGCCTGGGCGGCGCCCAACCGCATCGCGTTCGTGCTCCAGCTCGCCGCGCACGCGAAGGCCGTCGACGCGCTGGGCAACGGGGAGTTCGAGACCGCCTACCGCCACGCGGCCGGGATCTGCGCGCCCGGGACGGTGCCCGCCCACAAACCCGCGGCACTGTGGGTCCTGCTCGACCTCGTGGAGGCGGCCGTCCGAGCCGGACGGACGGCGGAGGCGAGAGCGCACGCCGCCGACCTCCGCCGGTCCGGCGTCGCCGACCTCTCGCCCCGGCTCGCCCTGGTCACGGCCGGCGCGACGGGGATGACCGCCCCGGCCGGGTCCTTCCGCGAGGCGTTCGACACCGCGCTCGCGACCCCGGGAGCGAGCCGCTGGCCGTTCGCACAGGCCCGGATCCAACTCGCCTACGCCGAACGGCTCCGCCGGGCGAAGTCCACCGCTGAGGCCCGGCGCCTTCTGACCAACGCCCTCGACACCTTCGAACGACTCGGCGCCGCCCCCTGGGCGGCCCGAACCCGCGCCGAACTCCGCGCGACCGGAACGCCCACCACCCACCCACCCGCCGGACCACTGACCCCACAGGAACACGAGATCGCCTCGCTCGCCGCCGCGGGCCTGACGAACAAACAGATCGGCGAACGGCTCAACCTCTCGCCCCGCACGGTGAGTTCACACCTGTACCACCTCTTCCCCAAACTCGGCATCACCTCCCGAGCGGCTCTACGGGACGCCCTCGGCCAGCCACCACCCACGAGGGGATGAGCCGACGCCGCCGCCGCGGGGTGAACGCTGCACCCAGCGGGGGCCGCACCGCACCCCGTGCGGGGGTGAGGATCCGGTGCCAGGTGCGGTTCCGCTGCCATCGGCGGAGCAGGTCGTAGATCGGTCCCCACGGCCCGTACTCGACGGGGATATCTCGCCATGGAACGCCGGTTCGGACCCGGAACCGTATACCGTCGATCAACTGTCGCCGAGACCAGACCGGTGGCCGCCCCGCCCTCGCCCCTTCGGCAACGACGGCTCCAGCGCCGCCCACTGCTACCGCTGTCGGTCGAGGAAGGCCGCGATGGTGGTGGTGAACAGGGCCGGGTTCTCGAAGGGGAGGCCGTGGCCGGCCGGGAGTTCGATGTACTGCGCTCCCGTGATTCGTGCGGCCAACTCCCGTTGGTGGGACGGTGGCACGATCTGGTCGTCGGTGCTGGCGATGACCAGGGTCGGGGTCTGTACGGCGGGGAGCAGGGTGGAGATGTCCACCTGGCCGTCGAGTTCGATCTGACGGATGATCCGTTCGTCGAGCATGGCGGTGAAGCCCTGTGCCGCTGTGGCGAACTGCTCGTCGCTCATGCTGCCGAGGGTCGCGGCGCTGAAGGCGGTGAGCTGGAGGTGGCGGGCCAGGAGTTCCTTGTCGCTGCGCAGCAGGCGGGCCCACAGGTCGAACTGGAAGGCCATCCGCGGGTCGGTGGTGATCCAACTGCCGTGGGCGGTCAGCGAGAGCGCGGCGTCCGGGCGGCGGGCGGCGATCGCGGTGGCGACCACGCCGCCCAGTGAGTGGCCGACCAGGTGGTAGCTGCTGAGGCCGGCGGCCTCGGCGGCGGCGACGGCCTGGGTGGCCAGGTCGTCGATGGTGAGGGGGCCGCCCGGGTCGCTGGTGGCCCCGGCGCCGGGGAGGTTGACGGCGACCACGGTGAAGCGGTCGGCGAGTTCCGCGATGAGGGGTCCCCAGTTGCCCTCCGGGTCGGCGCCGGTGCCGTGGATCAGCAGGACGCCCGGACCGGTGCCGGAGACCAGGTAGTCCACGGTGGCGGGGCCGGAGGGCAGCAGGGTGTCGACGGTGGCCATGGGCGGACCTTTCGAGGGCGTGCCGTCGAGAGGCGGCACGAAGGCGTGCCGGCGCGGTCGGCCGAGCATGGTGATCTCGACAATAGTAAGAACTCTGATGACTGCACAAGGCCTGATGATTGCCGTGGTCCCGGCAAGGCATCGAGCCCGGGCTACGATCGGCCCATGGGTATGCCGGTGGACGAACGCCTTGGGTTCCACGTCAAGCGCGTCGAGCAGGAGTTGATGGGGCTCAAGCACGCCGCGCTCAGGCCGGTCGGACTGACCGTCCCGCAGTACAGCGCCCTGCTGCTGCTGGAAGGGCAGGCGGGGATCTCAGGCGCCGCACTGGCCCGCGCCTGCATGGTGACCCCGCAGACCATGAGCACGATCCTGGCCAACCTGGAGGCCAAGGGCCTGATCGAGCGCAGCCAGCACCCGTGGCACCGCAACGTGCTGGAGACCCGCCTGACGGAGGAGGGCAAGCGGGTCCTCGACCTCGCGGACGCGGCGGCGATCGCCATCGAGCGCAGGGTGGCGGCGGAGTTCACCGACAAGGAGCGCACGCAGCTGATCGCCCTGCTGGGCCGCTGCTCGGCGGCGGTCCAGCAGGGCGACCCGGGCTCGGCCTGACGCGTCGCCTGACGCGTCGGCCTCCTCAGAAGCGGGCCCCCGTCACTTCAGTGCGCGCTGATCCGCACGTGGTTGATGTCCACCGGCAGGGTCGGGAAGCCGTCGCCGGGGGCGTTCTGGTCGTCCTCGCCGCCGGCGGCGATCTTCTGCAGGACGTCGAGGCCGGCCGTCACCCGGCCGAAGGGGGTGTAGGCGGGGGAGAGCTTGGTGTCCTTCCAGACGAAGAAGAACTGGCTGCCGTTGGTGTTCGGGCCCGCGTTGGCCATCGCGACGGTACCGGCGGGGTAGGTGGCGCCGGTGAGGTTCTCGTCGGGGAAGGAGTAGCCGGGGCCGCCGCTGCCGGTGCCGGTGGGGTCGCCGCACTGCAGGACCCAGAGGCGCTGGGTGGTGAGCCGGTGGCAGTGGGTGCGGTCGAAGTACTGGTGTTCGGCGAGGAAGCGGAACGAGAAGCTGGTGCAGGGCGCCGCGTCGGTCAACGCCTGGAAGGTGATGGCGCCTTGGCTGGTGCGCAGGGTGGCGCTGTAGGGGTGCGCGGCCTTCTTGGCGTCGAAGACCGGGATGCCCTGGAACTTGTCGGCGGGCACGGCGGCGGTATACGCGCAGGCGGCCGCGGTCGCGGCGGAGGCGATCGGTGCGGAGGCGGTCGGTGCGGACGCGGCGGGCTCGGCCTGCGGGGAGACGGTGGCGGCCGAGGCCGCACTGGTCGCGCCGAGGATCAGGGAAGCGGCGGCGGCCGCGACGGCGAAGCGCTTGCGGGGCATGAGGGTGGCCTCCGGGGCACGAGGGACTGACATGTCCGGGACATCCTGCCCAGCGGTCACCCGCGTCACGCACGTGGCGGGCAAGGGAGAGATCCCGACACTCCACCCCCAAAAACCGTTGATCATCCCACCTGCCCGGGCGACGATGGTCGGTCCACCACCCTCCGGAGGGACCCCGCATGCGAACTCCTTCACAAACCGCCTCCCGCGGGCTTCTCGCGGACCTGCCGGTGCTGCTGGTGGCGGTGGTCTGGGGTTCCAGCTACTTGGCGGCCAAGCACCTGGCGACCGGGCCGACCGTGGTGGCGATGCTGGTGGTGCGCTTCGGCCTGGCGCTGCCGCTCTTCGGGCTGGTCGCCTGGCGGGGGTTGCGCGCGCTGAGCCGGGCCGAGTGGCTGGGCGGCGCTGTGCTGGGCGTGATCCTGGCGGCGATCCTGCTGCTGGAGACCTTCGGGGTGGTGCACACCTCGGCCACCAACGCCGGGTTGATCATCAGTCTGACCATGGTCCTCACCCCGCTCGGCGAGAGCCTGCTGGCCCGCACCGCCCCGCCGCGGGCCTTCCTCGCGGCGGCCGGGCTCTCGGTCCTCGGGGTCGGGCTGCTCACCCAGGGCGCGGGGTTGAGCGCTCCCTCGATCGGCGACCTGCTGGTGCTGGGCGCGGCGCTGGTCCGCACCGCCCACGTGCTCGCGATGTCCCGCGCCCGGACCGTCCGGCGGACCGACTCGCTGGCCCTGACCTGGGTCCAACTCGCCACCGCCACGCTGGTGTTCGCGCTGGTCGCGCCGTTCGCCGGGCCGAGCCCGTGGTCGCTGGCGGCCTCCTACGGGCCTGCCCAGTGGGCCGATCTGCTCTACCTGACGGTCTTCTGCACGGTGCTCGCCTTCCTGGTGCAGATGTGGGCGGTGCGGGCCACCTCGCCCTCGCGGGTCAGCCTGCTGCTGGGCACCGAACCGCTCTGGGCGGCGGTCTGCGGCATCGCGATCGGCGGTGACCACCTGGTCCCGCTCGCCCTGCTCGGCGGGCTGCTGGTGCTGGCCGGCACCGAGTTGGGCCGCCGCGCGATCCAACCGGCCCCGGCCGTAACACCAGCATCAGACACCACGCCGGCCCCAGACCCCGTCCAAGCCTGAACCATCCCCACCCCAGCGCCCCCACTCCAGAGCCCCCACCCAAGCCCACCCCACCCCCCGCGTGCCGCCCGGCGCACGGGGCCTTTCGTGCGCTTGTGAACGAAGGGTCAAGCGACCGCACGGCGCCGTCCACCCGAGAGGGTGAGGGTGGCTATCACGTCAACATGAAGCTCCGAAATTTGCGATGGGCGCCGCATAGTTGATATAGGCGCACCGCTCTGACCAGTCGTTTCGCCGAAGATAGTGACACTTTGCGACCATTTGCGTTCGTTGTGTTCATATCTCGCCACCACTGAACTTTGCTACCGGTTTGCGAGGTGTCGTAGATCACAAAGATCGTCTTGAACTGCGTGTCGCAGATCACAAGCCGACAGGCATAGGATGCGCTCGATCCGGGCTTTGTGAACTGCCTCACATGAGGTGGATCTCAGGAACTGGATCACCGGATCACCCCACAGTGATCCGGTAGTTCCGATCTGCAGTCAAGGACGACTGGACGGAGGGAGCGGCGGCTATGAATGCCTACGCGCCGATCCTCGTACTCGGTGCCATCGCGGCGGCGTTCGCGGTCGGCTCCGTCGTGATGGCCTCGATGACCGGCCCGAAGCGCTACAACCGGGCCAAGTTGGAGGCGTACGAGTGCGGCATCGAGCCGACCCCGCAGCCGGTGGGCGGCGGTCGGTTCCCGATCAAGTACTACCTGACGGCGATGCTTTTCATCGTCTTCGACATCGAGATCGTCTTCCTCTACCCGTGGGCGGTCAGTTTCGACGCCCTGGGGATCTTCGGGCTGGTCGAGATGCTCCTGTTCATCGCCACGGTCTTCGTCGCCTACGCCTATGTCTGGCGGCGCGGCGGCCTGGAGTGGGACTAGGGGCACCAGCGGTGCAGCCAGCGGGATTTGAGGCCACTGAGAGGGATGGGTAGATGGGAATCGAGGAGAAGCTGCCGAGCGGCTTTCTGCTCACCAGCGTGGAGACCGCTGCGGGGTGGGTGAGAAAGGCCTCGCTCTTCCCGGCCACCTTCGGGCTGGCCTGCTGCGCCATCGAGATGATGACGACCGGCGCCGGCCGCTACGACCTGGCGAGGTTCGGCATGGAGGTCTTCCGGGGTTCGCCCCGGCAGGCCGACCTGATGATCGTGGCCGGCCGGGTGAGCCAGAAGATGGCGCCGGTGCTCCGCCAGGTCTACGACCAGATGGCCAACCCGAAGTGGGTCATCTCGATGGGCGTCTGCGCGTCCTCGGGCGGCATGTTCAACAACTACGCGATCGTCCAGGGCGTCGACCACATCGTGCCCGTGGACATCTACCTGCCGGGGTGTCCGCCCCGCCCGGAGATGCTGATGGACGCGATCCTCAAGCTGCACGACAAGATCCAGCACGAGCCGCTCGGCGTGAACAAGCGCCGCGCGCAGGAGCTTGCCGAGGAGCTGGCCCTGGACGCCACCCCGACCAGCGAGATGCGGGGGCTGCTGCGATGAGCGACTCACCGATCCCGGCCACCCGCCAGGAGATCCCGGTCGAGGTGGTCGGCAGCCGCCAGGGCATGTTCGGTGCCCACGGCAGCGGCGACACCTCGGGCTTCGGCGGGCTGGCCGCCCCGATCGTGCTGCCGGCCGCGAGCGAGCGCCCGTACGGCGGCTGGTTCGACGAGGTGGCCGACGAGCTCGAAGGGGCGCTGGAGGAGCAGGGCCTGGACCCGGCCGAGGCGATCGAGAAGACCGTCGTCGACCGGGGCGAGCTGACCTTCCAGATCGCCCGCGAGCACCTGGTCCAGGTGGCCCGGACGCTGCGCGACGACCCGGCGCTGCGCTTCGAGCTCTGCCTCGGGGTCAGCGGCGTGCACTACCCGGCCGAGCGGGGCCGGGAGTTGCACGCGGTCTACCACCTGCGCTCGATCACCCACACCCGGCTGATCCGGGTCGAGGTCACCGCGCCGGACGCCGACCCGCGGATCCCGTCGGTGGTCGAGGTCTACCCGACCAACGACTGGCACGAGCGCGAGGCCTACGACTTCTTCGGCCTGGTCTTCGACGGCCACCCGGCGCTCACCCGGATCATGATGCCGGACGACTGGCTGGGCCACCCGCAGCGCAAGGACTACCCGCTCGGCGGCATTCCCGTCGAGTACAAGGGCGCCCAGATCCCGGCGCCCGACCAGCGGAGGTCGTACTCCTGATGACCACTCACTACGAAGCGGGAGCCCGCGAGACCACCGAGGGACGGGTCTTCACCGTCACCGGCGGCGACTGGGGCGAGGTGGTCGAGGCCGTCGCCCGGGCGGACGACGAGCGCATCATCGTCAACATGGGCCCGCAGCACCCGTCCACCCACGGCGTGCTGCGGCTGATCCTGGAGATCGACGGCGAGACGGTGACCGAGGCCCGCTGCGGCATCGGCTACCTGCACACCGGCATCGAGAAGAACATGGAGTTCCGCAACTGGGTCCAGGGCACCACCTTCGTCACCCGGATGGATTACCTGACCCCGCTCTTCAACGAGACCGCGTACTGCCTGGCCGTCGAGAAGCTGCTCGGCATCACCGAGCAGGTCCCGGACCGGGCCAGCGTGATCCGGGTGCTGATGATGGAGCTCAACCGGATCTCCTCGCACCTGGTGTGCCTGGCCACCGGTGGTATGGAGATCGGCTCGACGACGCTGATGATCTACGGCTTCCGGGATCGCGAACTGATCCTGGACGTCTTCGAGTTGGTCACCGGCCTGCGGATGAACCACGCCTACGTCCGCCCCGGCGGGCTGGCCCAGGACCTGCCGCCCGGCGCCGTCGACCAGATCCGCGAGGCGGTCAAGCTGTTCCGCTCGCGGATGCACGAGTACGACAAACTCGCCACCGACAACCCGGTGTTCAAGGCCCGGCTGGTGGATGTCGGCTTCCTGGACCTGGCCGGCTGCCTGGCGCTCGGCGCCACCGGTCCGATCCTGCGGGCCACCGGCCTGCCGCACGACCTGCGCAAGACCGACCCGTACTGCGGCTACGAGAACTACGACTTCGAGGTCGCGATCGCGGACACCGCCGACTCCTACGGGCGGTTCCTGATCCGCCTGGAGGAGATGAGGCAGTCGCTGCGGATCGTCGAGCAGTGCCTGGACCGGCTGCGCCCGGGCCCGGTGATGGTGGCCGACAAGAAGATCGCCTGGCCGGCCCAACTGGCCGTCGGCCCGGACGGGATGGGCAACTCGCTCGACCACATCCGGAAGATCATGGGCACCTCGATGGAGGCCCTGATCCACCACTTCAAGCTGGTCACCGAGGGCTTCCGGGTCCCGGTCGGCCAGGCGTACACGGCGGTCGAGTCGCCCAAGGGCGAGCTGGGCGTCCACGTGGTGAGCGACGGCGGGACGCGCCCGTACCGGGTGCACTTCCGCGACCCGTCGTTCACCAACCTGCAGTCGATGGCGGCGATGTGCGAGGGCGGACAGGTCGCCGACGTGATCGTCGCGGTGGCCGGGATCGACCCGGTGATGGGAGGCGTGGACAGGTGAGCAGCACAGAACTCGGCCTGCCGGCACTGCCGGCCAAGCCCTTCCCGTCGGAGGTGTACGCGCGGCTGGCGGCCGACGCCAGGGAGCTGATCGGCCGCTACCCGGTGGCCCGCTCCGCCCTGCTGCCGCTGCTGCACCTGGTGCAGGCCGAGGAGGGCTACGTCAGCGCCACCGGAATCCGGTTCTGCGCCGAGCAGTTGGAGCTCACCACGGCCGAGGTCACGGCGGTGGCGACCTTCTACACGATGTACCGCCGCCGCCCGGCCGGTAAGTACCACGTGGGGGTGTGCACCAACACGCTCTGCGCGGTGCTCGGCGGCGACCAGATCTTCGAGGAGCTCCAGCAGCACCTGGGCGTGAAGAACAACGAGACCACCGCCGACGGCGAGATCTCGGTCGAACACATCGAGTGCAACGCGGCCTGCGACTACGCCCCCGTGGTGATGGTCAACTGGGAGTTCTTCGACAACCAGACGCCGGAGAGCGCCAAGCAGCTGGTCGACGACCTGCGGGCGGGCGCCGAGGTGCGGCCGACCCGGGGCGCCAAGCTCTGCTCCTTCAAGGAGACGGCCCGGATCCTGGCCGGCTTCCCCGACGAGCGCGGCGGCGCCAACGACGAGTCCGGAGCCGGCGGCGCGCCGAGCCTGGCCGGTCTGCGGCTGGCCAAGGGCGAGACCCTGCCCGGTACTTCGGGCGCCCGAGTGGTGGCCCCGCGGGCCGAAGGGACGGAAGCGTGATGACCGCCAGCGAGCCGGCCGAGAAGCTCCTCAGCCCCGTCCTGTCGGCCTCCTGGGACGACCACCGCCCGTGGAGCCTGGAGACCTACCACCGCCACGACGGCTACCAGGGGCTGCGCAACGCCCTCGCGATGGACCCGGACGCGCTGATCGCCCTGGTCAAGGACTCCGGTCTGCGCGGCCGCGGCGGCGCCGGCTTCCCGACCGGGATGAAGTGGCAGTTCATCCCGCAGAACGACGGCAAGCCGCACTACCTGGTGGTCAACGCGGACGAGAGCGAGCCGGGCACCTGCAAGGACATCCCGCTGCTCTTCGCCAACCCGCACGCGCTGATCGAGGGTATGATCATCGCCTCCTACGCGATCCGCTGCGACCACGCCTTCATCTACCTGCGCGGCGAGGTCGTGCCGGTGCTGCGCCGGCTGAACGCGGCCGTCGCGGAGGCGTACGCGGCCGGGTACCTCGGCAAGAACATCCTCGGCAGCGGCATCGACCTGGACATCACCGTGCACGCGGGCGCCGGCGCCTACATCTGCGGTGAGGAGACGGCGCTGCTCGACTCGCTGGAGGGCCGCCGCGGCCAGCCCCGGCTGCGCCCGCCGTTCCCGGCCATCGCCGGCCTCTACGCCTGCCCGACGGTGGTGAACAACGTCGAGTCGATCGCCTCGGTGCCGCCGATCCTGGTCCGCGGCAAGGAGTGGTTCAAGTCGCTGGGGACGGAGAAGTCCCCCGGCTTCACGCTCTACTCGCTCTCCGGCCACGTCACCAACCCCGGCCAGTACGAGGCACCGCTGGGCGTGACGCTCCGTCAGCTGCTCGACATCAGCGGCGGGGTGCGGGCCGGACACCGGATCAAGTTCTGGACCCCGGGCGGCAGTTCCACCCCGATGTTCACCGAGGAGCACCTGGACGTGGCCCTCGACTACGAGGGCGTCGGCGCGGCCGGCTCGATGCTCGGCACCAAGGCGCTGCAGATCTTCGACGAGACCACCTGCGTGGTCCGCGCGGTCACCCGGTGGACCGAGTTCTACGCCCACGAGTCCTGCGGCAAGTGCACCCCGTGCCGCGAAGGGACGTACTGGCTGGTCCAGTTGCTCAAGCGGATCGAGGCGGGCGAGGGCGCCGAGGGCGACCTGGAGAAGCTGCTGGACATCGCCGACAACATCAACGGCAAGTCCTTCTGCGCACTGGGCGACGGCGCGGCCAGCCCGATCACCTCCTCGCTGCAGCACTTCCGCGCCGAGTACGAGCAGCACCTCACCGAGCGCCGCTGCCCGTTCGACCCGGCGGCCTCCACCGTCTGGGCGGACGCGGCCCGCACCCCCACCCCCCACCCCGCCACCGAGAGGGAGGTGCACGCATGACGATCACCGAGCCGGTGAAGACCGCCACCGACCTCGTCACGCTCACCATCGACGGCGTCGAAGTGCAGGTCCCCAAGGGCACCCTGGTGATCCGGGCGGCCGAGCAGATCGGCACCCAGATCCCGCGCTTCTGCGACCACCCGCTGCTCGACCCGGTCGGCGCCTGCCGGCAGTGCATCGTGGAGATCGAGGGCCAGCGCAAGCCGGTGGCCTCCTGCACCATCCCGGTCGCCGAGGGCATGGTGGTCCGCACCCAGCTCAGCTCCCCGGTGGCCGAGAAGGCCCAACGGGGCGTGATGGAGCTGCTGTTGATCAACCACCCGCTGGACTGCCCGGTCTGCGACAAGGGCGGCGAGTGCCCGCTGCAGAACCAGGCGATGTCCACCGGCGGGAGCGACTCGCGCTTCGAGGGCCTCAAGCGGACCTACGAGAAGCCGATCCCGATCAGCACCCAGGTGCTGCTGGACCGCGAGCGCTGCGTGCTCTGCGCCCGCTGCACCCGCTTCTCGCAGCAGGTGGCCGGCGACCCGTTCATCGAACTGCTGGAGCGCGGGGCGCTGGAGCAGGTCGGCATCGGGGACGGCGACGACTTCCACTCGTACTTCTCCGGCAACACCATCCAGATCTGCCCGGTCGGCGCGCTCACCTCGGCCGCCTACCGGTTCCGCTCGCGCCCGTTCGACCTGGTCTCCTCGCCGAGCGTCTGCGAGCACTGCTCCTCGGGCTGTTCGCTGCGCACCGACCACCGGCGCGGCAAGGTGCTGCGCCGGCTGGCCGGCGAGGAGCCGGAGGTGAACGAGGAGTGGAGCTGCGACAAGGGCCGCTTCGCCTTCCGCTACGCCCAGCAGCGCGACCGGCTGACCACCCCGCTGGTCCGCAACAGCGCGGGTGAACTGGAGCCGGCCTCCTGGCCGGAGGCGCTGGCCGCCGCCGCCGAGGGCCTGACCGGCGCCCGGGCCGCCGTCCTGGCCGGCGGCCGGGTGACGGTCGAGGACGCCTACGGCTACGCCAAGTTCGCCCGGGTGGTGCTCGGCACCAACGACGTGGACTTCCGGGCCCGCCCGCACAGCGCCGAGGAGGCCGACTTCCTGGCCGCCGCGGTGGCCGGACGCGGGGTGGACCTGGACGGCGAGGGGGTCAGCTACGCCGCGCTGGAGGCCGCCCCGGCGGTGCTGCTCGCGGGCTTCGAGCCCGAGGAGGAGTCGCCGATCGTCTTCCTGCGGCTGCGCAAGGCCAGTCGCAAGGGCCTGCGGGTGCACGCGATCGCCACCCACTCCTCCCGGGGCCTGGCCAAGCTCGGCGGCCGGCTGCTGCCGGCCGCGCCCGGCACCGAGGCCGAGTGGCTGGGGGCGCTGGCCGCCGAGGAGCCGCTCAGCGACGAGGCGGGCAGGGCCGCCGAACTGCTGCGCCGCCCCGGCGCGGTGATCATGGTCGGCGAGCGGCTGGCCACCGTGCCGGGCGCGCTGACCGCCGCGCTGCGCCTCAGCCACGCCACCGGCGCCCGGCTCGCCTGGGTGCCGCGGCGGGCCGGCGAGCGCGGCGCGCTGGAGGCGGGCGCGCTGCCCGGCCTGCTGCCGGGCGGCCGCCCGGTCACCGTCCCCGCCGCCCGCGCCGAGGCCGCCGCCAACTGGCGGGTCGCCGACCTGCCGTCCCGGCTCGGCCGGGACACCGGCCAGATCCTGGCGGCCGCCGCGCACGGCGACCTGGACGCGCTGATCGTCGGCGGCGTCGACCCCGGCGACCTGCCGGACCCGGTGCTCGCCGAGGAGGCGCTGACCCGGGTCGGTTTCGTCGTCTCGCTGGAGCTGCGGCCCTCGGCCGTCACCGCGCACGCCGACGTGGTGCTGCCGGTGGCCGCCGTCGCCGAGAAGGCCGGCACCTTCATGGACTGGGAGGGCCGGGTCCGGCTCTTCGAAGCAGCCCTCAAGCCCGACCAGTTGACGCAGCGCCACCTCAACTCGGATGTCCGGGTGCTGAACATGCTGGCGGACGCGCTGGGCCGCCGGCTGGGCCTGCCCGACATCCGGGCCGCCCGGCTGGAGCTGGACACCTTCACCCCGTGGACCGGCGACCGTCCGGCGGCCCCGGCCGGCCACCCGGCCGCGCTGCCCCGGCCGACCACCGGCCAGGCGGTGCTGGCGGGCTGGCGCCAACTGCTGGACCACGGCTCGCTCCAGGAGGGTGACGTGCACCTCGCGGGCACCCGGCACCCGGCGGTGGCCCGGCTCTCGCCCGGCACCGCCGCCGAGATCGGCGCGGTGACGGCGCTGCTGGTCACCGGCCCGGCCGGCTCGCTGACGCTGCCGCTGGAGATCACCGCCGAACTCCCGGACCGCACGGTCTGGATCCCGCTCAACTCGACCCCCCAGGGCGCCTACCGGGCGCTGGGCACCACCGTCGGCCACCTGGTGACCATCGCCCCGGCAGGGGAGGAGGGCTAATGCCTCAGATCAACCTCGCCGCCTACCAGACACTCGGCTTCTTCGGCCGCGACCCCTGGTGGCTGGTCCTGCTGAAGGCGGTGTTCTGCTTCGCCTTCCTGCTGATCACCGTGCTGGTCTCGATCGTCTGGGAGCGCAAGGTCGTCGCCTGGATGCAGCTGCGGATCGGCCCCAACCGGCACGGCCCCTGGGGCCTGCTGCAGTCGCTGGCCGACGGTGTGAAGCTGGCGCTCAAGGAAGACCTGGTGGTCACCGGCGCCGACAAGGTGGTCTACATCCTGGCGCCGGTGGTCTGCGCGATCCCGGCGTTCATGGCCATCGCGGTGATCCCCTTCGGCCCGCCGGACAACCAGGTGTCGATCTTCGGCACCCGGACCCCGCTCCAGCTCACCGACCTGCCGGTGGCCCTGCTCTACATCCTGGCCACCGCCTCGATCGGGATCTACGGCATCGTGCTGGCCGGCTGGTCCTCCGGCTCGACCTACCCGCTGCTCGGCGGGCTGCGCTCGGCGGCCCAGATGGTCTCCTACGAGATCGCGATGGGTCTCTCCTTCGCGGCGGTCTTCATCTACTCCGGTTCGATGTCGACCTCGGAGATCGTCTCCTCCCAGCAGCCGACCTGGTTCGCGGTGCTGCTCCCGGTCTCCTTCATCGTCTACATCATCGCGATGGTCGGCGAGACCAACCGCGCGCCCTTCGACCTCCCCGAGGCCGAGGGCGAGCTGGTCGGCGGCTTCAACACCGAGTACAGCTCGCTGAAGTTCGCGATGTTCATGCTGGCGGAGTACGTCAACATGGTCACCGTCTCGGCGGTCGCCAGCACCCTGTTCCTCGGCGGCTGGCGCGCGCCGTACCCGATCTCGTACTTCTGGGAGGGCGCCAACCACGGCTGGTGGCCGATGCTCTGGATCATCGTCAAGATCCAGCTGCTGCTCTTCTTCTTCATCTGGCTGCGCGGCACGCTGCCCCGGCTGCGCTACGACCAGTTCATGAAGCTGGGCTGGAAGGTGCTGATCCCGGTCTCGCTGGTCTGGCTGGTGATGGTCGCCAGCGTCCGGGCGCTGCGCAACGAGGGCTACGGGTTCGGCAAGGTGGTGCTCTACGTGGGCGCGCCGGTGGCCGCCGTGCTGCTCCTCTCGCTGGTCTGGGACGCCCTGCGCACCAAGCAGCCCAAGACTCAGGAGCCCGCGCCGACGGCCGAGTTCGATCCGATGGCCGGCGGCTACCCGGTACCACCGCTGCCCGGCCAGGAACTGCCGCCCGTCCCGCGCCGGCCCAGCCGCGCGCGGCCACTGCAGGACGCGCTCAACGGCGCCAACCATTCCGAAGGGAGCTGAACCGAGATGTCAGAACCGGACGACAAGCCGTCAATTCTGGGACCGGCCGCAGGCTTCGGCGTGACCTTCAAGGCCATGTTCAAGAAGCGGCTGACCGAGCAGTACCCGGAGCAGAAGAAGCCCACCGCTCCCCGCTTCCACGGCCGCCACCAGCTCAACCGGCACCCGGACGGGCTGGAGAAGTGCGTCGGCTGCGAACTGTGCGCCTGGGCCTGCCCGGCCGACGCGATCCTGGTGGAGGGCGCCGACAACACCGAGGAGGAGCGCTACTCCCCGGGCGAGCGGTACGGCGCGGTCTACCAGATCAACTACGCCCGCTGCATCCTCTGCGGGCTCTGCATCGAGGCCTGTCCGACCCGCGCGCTCACCATGACCAACGAGTACGAGCTGGCCGACTCCTCGCGCGAGAGCCTGATCTTCACCAAGGAGCAGCTGCTGGTGGGGCTCACCGAGGGCATGGTGGAGGCCCCGCACGCGATGGTCCCGGGCGTGGACGAAGGCGCCTACTACCGCGGCGAGATCACCGCCGCGGCCCCGGGCACCGAGCGCCAGGCCGTCACGGAGAAGAAGCTGGACGAGGAGGTGGCACCGTCATGACCTCCACCGGCGAGGCGGTCCAGTTCTGGGTGCTCGCGGTCATCGCGGTCGGCGGCGCGCTCGGCATGCTGCTGATGAAGCAGGCGGTGCACAGCGCACTCTGCCTGGCCTCCACCATGATCGCGCTGGCGGTCTGCTACCTGGCGCAGGGTGCGGTCTTCCTGGGCGTGGTGCAGATCGTCGTCTACACCGGCGCGATCATGATGCTCTTCCTCTTCGTGGTCATGCTGGTCGGCGTCACCTCCGCCGACTCGCTCAAGGAGCAGCTGAAGGGCCAGCGGATCGCCGCGGTGCTCTGCGGCCTCGGCTTCGGGGTGCTGCTGATCGCGGGCATCGCCAACGCCAGGCTCACGCACTTCACCGGCCTGGCGGAGGCCAACGCCGAGGGCAATGTGCAGGGCCTGGCCCGGCTGATCTTCACCAAGTACGTCTGGGCCTTCGAGGTCACCGGCGCGCTGCTGATCACCGCCGCCATCGGCGCCATGGTGCTCACCCACCGCGAGCACGTGACGGCCCCGAGCACCCAGCGCGAGCTGGCCGCCCAGCGGGTCAGGGACAACGTCCAACTGCCGCCGCTGCCCGCCCCCGGCGTCTACGCCCGGCACAACGCGGTGGACATCCCCGGCCTGCTGCCGGACGGCACCATCGCCGAGGACTCGGTGATGGCCACCCTGCGCGAACGCGGCCAGATCCGCGACGTCAGCCAGGACATGCTGCGCCGGATGGCCGAACTGGAGGGCAGCACGGCGGACTGGCTCGGCCGCGCACCCTCCGCCCGGCCGCTGCCGCCCGAGCAGCGCAAGGCCCTGGAGACCGTGCCCCAGAAGGAGGAGGCGGAGTGAACCCCGTCAACTACCTGTATCTCGCCGCCCTGTTGTTCACCATCGGGGCCAGCGGGGTGCTGATCCGGCGCAACGCCATCGTGCTCTTCATGTGCGTGGAGCTGATGCTGAACGCCTCCAACCTGGCACTGGTCACCTTCTCCCGGCTGCACGGCAACCTGGACGGCCAGATCCTGGCCTTCTTCACCATGGTGGTCGCGGCGGCCGAGGTCGTGGTGGGCCTGGCCATCATCGTGAGCATCTTCCGGACCAGGCACTCGGCTTCGGTCGACGACAGCAACCTGATGAAGCTGTAGGGGCCCAGGGTGAACTCTCTCATTCCGCTGCTGGTGGCGGCTCCGCTGGCCGGCGCCGTCCTGCTGCTGCTCGGCGGCCGTGCGCTGGACCGCTTCGGTCACTGGCTCGGCACCTTCGCGGCCGCGCTCTCCTTCGTCTTCGGACTCTCCCTCTTCTTCTCGATGCTCGGCCGGTCCACCGACCAACGGGCGGTCCACGTCAAGCTGTTCAGCTGGATCCCGGTCGGCGGCTTCCGGGCCGACGTGGCCTTCCAGCTGGACCAGCTCTCGGTGGTCTTCGTCCTGCTGATCTCCGGGGTCGGCACCCTGATCCACCTCTACTCGGTGGGTTACATGGCGCACGACGAGCGCCGGCGCCGGTTCTTCGGCTACCTGAATCTGTTCCTGGCGGCCATGCTGCTGCTGGTGCTGGCGGACAACTATCTGCTGCTGTACGTCGGTTGGGAGGGTGTCGGGCTCGCCTCGTACCTGCTGATCGGGTTCTGGCAGCACAAGCCGAGCGCGGCCACCGCGGCCAAGAAGGCCTTCCTGGTCAACCGGGTCGGCGACGTCGGCCTGTCGATCGCGATCATGCTGATGTTCACCCAGTTCGGCAGCTTCTCCTTCGGGCCGGTCTTCGGGACCGCCTCGCAGGCGAGCGAGGGCAAGCTGACGGCGATCGGCCTGATGCTGCTGCTGGCGGCCTGCGGCAAGTCGGCCCAGGTGCCGCTGCAGTCCTGGCTCGGTGACGCGATGGAGGGCCCGACCCCGGTCTCGGCCCTGATCCACGCGGCCACCATGGTCACCGCCGGCGTCTACCTGATCACCCGCTCGCACGCGATCTTCGACCTGGCTCCCGACGCGCAGACCGCGGTGGTCTGCGTGGGCGCCGTGACGCTGCTCTTCGGTGCGATCGTCGGGTGTGCCAAGGACGACATCAAGAAGGCGCTGGCCGGCTCGACCATGTCGCAGATCGGCTACATGATCCTGGCCGCGGGCCTGGGCCCGATCGGCTACGTCTTCGCGATCATGCACCTGGTCACCCACGGCTTCTTCAAGGCCGGGCTCTTCCTCGGCGCCGGGTCGGTGATGCACGGCATGGACGACGAGGTGAACATGCGTCACTACGGCGGCCTGTGGAAGCACATGAAGATCACCTTCGCCACCTTCACCCTCGGCTACCTGGCCATCATCGGCTTCCCGGGGCTGTCCGGCTTCTTCTCCAAGGACAAGATCATCGAGGCGGCCTTCGCCAAGGGCGGCACCGAGGGCTGGATCCTCGGCGCGGTCACCCTGATCGGCGCCGCGGTCACGGCGTTCTACATGACCCGGGTGATGATCCTGACCTTCTTCGGCCGGGAGCGCTGGCAGCCGAACCCGCAGACGGGCCAGGCACCGCACCCGCACGAGTCGCCGAAGACGATGACCCTGCCGATGATCGTGCTGGCCTTCGGCTCGGTCTTCGCCGGCGGGCTGTTCGCCTTCAACAGCTCCTTCCTGAAGTGGCTGGAGCCGGTCACCGGCCACAGCGAGGGCAACTCCCCGCTCGGCTCGACCACGGTCACCGTGCTCACCTCGGTCTGCATGCTGGCCGGCATCGGCCTCTCGTACCTGGTCTACGGGCGCGGCGAGGTGCCGGTCACCCCGCCGGTCGGCTCGCTGCTCACCCGGGCGGCCCGCCGCGACCTGCTGCAGGACGACATCAACCACGCCGTCCTGGTCCGCCCGGGCTCGGCGCTGACGGCCGCGCTGGTCTACTTCGACAGCAAGGGCCTGGACGGCTTCGTCAACGGCCTGGCCGCGACCATCGGCGGCATCTCCAGCCGGCTGCGCCGGGTGCAGAACGGATACGTCCGCTCGTACGCCCTCTCCATGTTCGGCGGCACGCTGGTGCTGGTCGCCACCACTCTCCTGATGAGGTCGGTATGAAGATGAGTCACCGTCAGGAGGTACGGGCATGAGCTACCTGCTGACCGCCACCTGCGCGGTCCCGGCCGCCGGGGCGATCCTGACGGCGGCGCTGCCGGCCGGGACCACCGCGGCCCGGCGGCGGACCACCAAGACCGTCGCCCTCGCGGTCGCGGCCGCCACCCTGGCGCTGGCCGCGGTCGCGGCCGGCCGCTTCCAGACCGGCGGCGCCCGCTACCAGCTGACCGAGTCCTACAGCTGGATCCGCTCCTTCGGGATCACCTTCTCGCTCGGCCTGGACGGCATCGGCGCGGTCCTGGTGCTGCTCACCGCGGTGCTGGTCCCGCTGGTGATGCTCGCCTCCTGGCACGACGCGGACCCGGCTCCGGCCCCCGAGGCGGGCGCCGACGGCGCCACCTTCGAGGGTCGGCGCCGGACCCAGGGCTTCTTCGCCCTGATCCTGGCGGTCGAGGCGATGGTGGTGGTCTCCTTCCTGGCCACCGACGTCTTCCTCTTCTATGTCTTCTTCGAAGCGATGCTGATCCCGATGTACTTCCTGATCGGCGGCTTCGGGGACCGGGCCGGCGGCCCGGAGGCGGCCCGCCAGCGCTCGTACGCGGCCGTCAAGTTCCTGCTCTACAACCTGCTCGGCGGCCTGGTCATGCTGGCCGCCGTGATCGGCCTGTACGTGATCGCACAGGACCAGGGGGTGGGCACCTTCGACCTGCGGGCGCTCACCGCCGCGATCGCCGACGGCAAGCTGGTGATCAACCCGAACGCCGAGCGGGCGCTCTTCCTCGGCTTCTTCTTCGCCTTCGCGGTGAAGGCCCCGCTCTGGCCGCTGCACACCTGGCTGCCGAACGCGATGGGGGAGTCCACCGCCGGAACGGCCGTGCTGATCACCGCGGTGGTCGACAAGGTCGGCACCTTCGCGATGCTCCGGTTCTGCCTGGGACTCTTCCCGGACGCCTCGAAGTTCTTCGCGCCGGCCATCTCGGTGCTCGCGGTGGTCGGCATCATCTACGGCGCGCTGCTGGCGGTGGGTCAGAAGGACATCAAGCGGCTGGTCGCCTACGCGTCCATCTCGCACTTCGGCTTCATCATCCTGGGCATCTTCGCGATGACCACCCAGGGCCAGAGCGGCGCCACCCTCTACATGGTCAACCACGGCATCTCCACCGCCCTGCTGATGCTGATCGCCGGCTTCCTGATCACCCGCCGCGGCTCGCGGCTGATCGCGGACTTCGGCGGGGTGCAGAAGGTCGCCCCGGTGCTCGCCGGGACCTTCCTGATCGGCGGCCTGGCCACCCTCTCGCTGCCGGGGCTGGCCCCGTTCGTCAGCGAGTTCCTGGTCCTGGTCGGCACCTTCGCCCGCTACCCGGTGCTGGGCGTCATCGCCACCGTCGGCATCGTGCTCGCCGCGCTCTACGTGCTGGTGCTCTACCAGCGCACCATGACCGGCCCGGTCAAGGCGGCCGTCAGCGGGATGAGCGACCTGAAGGCCCGTGAGATCGCGGTGGTGGTCCCGCTGGTGGCGCTGACCATCCTCTTCGGGGTCTACCCGAAGCCGCTCACCGACCTGGTGAACCCGGCGGTCTCCGACACCCTCTCCCAGGTCCACCAGACCGACCCGGCGCCGGCCCACCCGGTCGCCGCCACCCCAGGAGGTGAGCAGAAGTGACCACTGTCCACAGCCTGTGGATGGCAGCCGCGGGCGGAAACTCCGCGAGCATCCCGGCCCCCAAGGTCGAGTACGGCCAGCTCTCCCCGATGCTGATCGTCTTCGGCGCGGCCGTCCTCGGCATCCTGGCCGAGGCCTTCCTGCCGCGCCGGGCCCGGTACGCCAGTCAGGTCGGCATCGCGCTGGCCGGCCTGGCCGGCGCCTTCGTCGCCGTCATCGTGCTGGCTACCCAGGGGTACGGCACCACCAAGAGCGGGCTGCTGGCGATGGGCTCGGTGGCCCTGGACGGCCCGGCGCTCTTCCTGCAGGGCGTGATCCTGCTGGCCGCCGTGGTCTCGGTGCTGCTGTACGCCGAGCGCCGGCTGGACCCGCGCACCGACCGGGCGGGCGCCGACGCCTTCGCCCCGCAGGGCGCGGCCACCCCGGGCAGCGAGCAGGAGAAGCAGGCCGCCAAGGCCGGCTTCGCCTCCACCGAGGTCTACCCGCTGACCCTGTTCGCGGTCGGCGGCATGCTGCTCTTCCCGGCGGCCAACGACCTGCTGACCATGTTCGTGGCGCTGGAGGTCTTCTCGCTGCCGCTCTACCTGCTCTGCGCGCTGGCCCGGCGCCGCCGGCTGCTCTCCCAGGAGGCGGCGGTCAAGTACTTCCTGCTGGGCTCGTTCGCCTCGGCGTTCTTCCTCTTCGGCAGCGCGCTGCTCTACGGCTACGCGGGCACCTTCCGGCTCCCCGAGATCGCCGACGTGATCTCGGGTGTGGCACCCAGCACCCCGGCGCTGGCGAACACCACCGGGAACGACGCGCTGCTGCTGATCGGACTGGCGATGCTCGCGGTCGGCCTGCTCTTCAAGGTCGGCGCGGTCCCGTTCCACTCCTGGACCCCGGACGTCTACCAGGGCGCGCCGACCCCGGTCACCGGCTTCATGGCCGCGGCCACCAAGGTCGCCGCCTTCGGCGCGCTGCTGCGGCTCTTCTACGTCGCCTTCCCCGGCCTGCGCTGGGACTGGCGGCCGGTGATGTGGGGCGTGGCGATTCTCACCATGGTGGTCGGCGCGATCCTCGCCGTCACCCAGCAGGACGTGAAGCGGCTGCTGGCGTACTCCTCGATCGCGCACGCCGGCTTCATCCTGACCGGTGTGATCGCCACCAACCGGCAGGGCCTGGGCGCGGTGCTCTTCTACCTGCTCTCGTACTCCTTCGTCACGCTCGGCGCGTTCGCCGTGGTGACCCTGGTGCGCGACTCCAAGGGCGAGGCCACCCACCTGTCCAGCTGGGCGGGCCTCGGGCGGCGCTCCCCGCTGCTGGCCGCGGTCTTCGCGCTCTTCCTGCTGGCCTTCGCCGGCATCCCGCTGACCAGCGGTTTCACGGGGAAGTTCGCGGTCTTCCAGGCCGCGGCGGCCGGCGGGGCGACCCCGCTGGTGATCGTCGGTGTGCTGAGTTCCGCGATCGCGGCCTTCTTCTACATCCGGGTGATCGTGCTGATGTTCTTCTCCGATCCGCAGCCGAACGGACCTGCGGTGGCCGTCCCCAGCGTCTTCACGGTGACCGCGATCTCGCTGGGGGTGCTGGTGACGGTGGGGCTGGGCGTGCTGCCGCAGTACTTCCTCGACCTGGCGTCCAAAGCCTCGATGTTCGTCCGGTGACACCCACTCCAACGGCCCGGGCCGAGGGCGCCGAGCCCTCGACCTGGGCCGCTCTTCGTCCCGCGCCCGCACGCCCGTGCAGTGATCCACTCGTGACCGGATACGCTGCTGGGGAACGGCAGCGGCGGCATCAGGGACCGGACCGCATGATCGACCGGCGACAGGAGTGGTCTTCGTGACCGTCGTGGGACCCTTCGGGCTCAGCGTGCAGGACCGCGATCTGACCCGTGACGTCCAGGCCGGGATGGACGCGGTGGAGACCGCGCTGGCGGACAACGTGAAGAGCGACATCCCGTTCATCACCATCACCGCCAGCCACCTCCTGCAGGCCGGCGGCAAGCGCTTCCGCCCGCTGCTGGTGATGCTCGGCGCCCAGTTCGGCGACCCGTACGCGCCCGGCGTGGTGCCGGCCGCCGTGGTGGTGGAGCTGACCCACATGGCCACGCTCTACCACGACGACGTGATGGACGAGGCCCCCGTGCGCCGCGGCGCGGCCACCGCCAACGCCCGCTGGGACAACTCGGTGGCCATCCTCACCGGCGACTTCCTCTTCTCCCGCGCCTCCCAGGTGCTGGCCGATCTCGGTCCGGAGGCGGTCCGGATCCAGGCCGACTCCTTCGAGCGCCTGGTGACCGGCCAGATCCTGGAGACCGCCGGCCCGCAGCCCGGCGAGGACCCGCTCCAGCACTACCTGGACGTCATCTCGGGCAAGACCGGCTCGCTGGTCGCCGTCTCCTGCCGGTTCGGCGCGCTGATGTCCGGGGCCGAGCCCTGGATGGTGGAGCTGCTCACCGAGTACGGCGAGAAGATGGGCACCGCCTTCCAGCTGGCCGACGACGTGCTGGACATCGCCAGCGACAGCCACGAGTCCGGCAAGACCCCCGGCACCGACCTGCGCGAGGGCGTCCCGACGCTGCCGGTGCTGCTGCTCCAGTCGATGCCGGCCGACGAGGGCGACCCCGAGGACGCCCGGCTGCGCGAGCTGCTCCAGCAGGACCTGGCGGACGACGCCCGGCACGCCGAGGCGCTGCGCCTGCTGCGCCGCCACCCCGCGCTGGAGCGGGCCCGCCGGGAGACGCTGCGCTACGCGGAGGAGGCCCGCGCCCTGCTGGCCCCCCTGCCCGAGTGCCCGGCGAAGGCGGCCCTGCAGGGTCTCTGCGACGCGGTGGCCATCCGTACCATGTGACCGACAGCTGTCACCGCCCGGGGGAAGGCCATCATGCTGCGCGTCGTCATCGCCGAGGACTCCGTCCTGCTCCGGGAGGGCCTGACCAGGCTGCTCACCGACCGCGGGCTGGAGGTGGTGGCCGGCGTCGGGGACGGCGAGGCGCTGCTGCGGACCGTCCACGAGCTCTCCGCCGCGGGCGCCCCGCCGGACGTGGTGGTGGCCGACGTCCGGATGCCGCCGACCCACACCGACGAGGGCGTGCGCGCCTGCGTGACGCTGCGCGGCCTCTACCCGCGGCTCGGGGTGCTGGTGCTCTCGCAGTACGTCGAGCAGCAGTACGCGGCCGAGCTGCTGGCCGGCTCCACCCGGGGGATCGGGTACCTGCTCAAGGACCGGGTCGCCGAGGTCCGCGAGTTCGTCGACGCGGTGGTCCGGGTGGCCGGCGGCGGGACGGCGCTGGACCCGGAGGTGGTCCAGCAGCTGCTGATCCGCAGCCGCAAGGGGGACGTGCTGGCGGGCCTGACACCGCGTGAGCGCGAGGTGCTCGGCCTGATGGCGGAGGGCCGCACCAATGCGGCGGTGGCCAAGCAGCTGGTGGTCTCCGACGGCGCGGTGGAGAAGCACGTCAGCAACATCTTCCTCAAGCTGGGACTGGCCCAGAGTTCCGAGGACCACCGCCGGGTGCTGGCCGTTCTGACCTATCTCAACTCCTGAAACGGCATTCCGGCCATTGACCCGCCGGGAATTAGCCACTCGACGCGGCTTGCTCTAGTTACAGCCCAGGGAATCGCCACCCGCATAGGATGCGATCGGTGCACCAGGCGGACGGGGCACACGGCTCACGCCCGCGGCTGGTGCCCCTGAGGGAGGTCCGCGGCAGTGACCAGCGAGGTTGATCAGGCAGAGGCAGTGGACGACGGAGCGGACGGTCCGCCAGGCGGTTCGCAGACTACTTCGCAGGCCCGGCCGGGGCCAGGTGCGCCCAGGCGCACCAAGCCGATCCGGCGACTCGACCGGGTGATCATCCGATTCGCCGGCGACTCCGGCGACGGCATGCAGTTGACCGGTGACCGCTTCACCTCGGAGACGGCGTCCTTCGGCAACGACCTCTCCACGCTGCCGAACTTCCCCGCCGAGATCCGGGCACCCGCCGGTACTCTGCCGGGCGTGTCGAGCTTTCAGTTGCATTTCGCCGACCACGACATCCTGACCCCGGGCGACGCGCCGAATGTGCTGGTGGCGATGAATCCGGCTGCTTTGAAGGCGAATATCGCGGATGTCCCGCGCGGCGCCGAGATCATCGTGAATACGGACGAATTCACCAAGCGCGCGCTGGCCAAGGTCGGCTATGCGGCGGATCCGCTGACCGACGGATCCCTGGAGGCGTACCACCTGCACCGGGTGCCGCTCACCACGCTGACCCTGGAGGCGCTCAAGGAGAGCGGACTGGCCCGCAAGGACGCCGAGCGGGCCAAGAACATGTTCGCGCTCGGCCTGCTCTCCTGGATGTACCACCGGCCCACCCACTCCACCGAGACCTTCCTGCGGCAGAAGTTCGCCAAGAAGCCGGCCATCGCCGAGGCGAACATCACCGCCTTCCGGGCGGGCTGGAACTTCGGCGAGACCACCGAGGACTTCGCCGTCTCCTACGAGGTGCCGCCGGCCAAGCTGCCGGCCGGCCGCTACCGCAACATCTCCGGCAACCTGGCGCTGTCCTACGGGCTGGTGGCCGCCTCCCGGCAGTCCGGGCTGCCGCTCTTCCTCGGCTCGTACCCGATCACCCCGGCCTCCGACATCCTGCACGAGCTCAGCCGGCACAAGAACTTCGGCGTGCGGACCTTCCAGGCCGAGGACGAGATCGCCGGGATCGGCGCGGCCCTGGGCGCGGCCTTCGGCGGCGCGCTCGGGGTCACCACCACCTCCGGCCCGGGCGTGGCGCTCAAGTCCGAGACGATCGGGCTCGCGGTCTCGCTCGAACTGCCGCTGCTGGTGGTGGACATCCAGCGCGGCGGACCGTCCACCGGGCTGCCCACCAAGACCGAGCAGGCCGACCTGCTGCAGGCCATGTTCGGCCGCAACGGCGAGGCGCCGGTGCCGATCGTGGCCCCGGCCACCCCGGCCGAGTGCTTCGACGCGGCCCTGGAGGCGGCCCGGATCGCGGTCACCTACCGCACCCCGGTCTTCCTGCTCTCGGACGGCTACCTGGCCAACGGCTCCGAACCGTGGAAGATCCCGGAGGTCGAGCAACTCCCGAAGATCGAACCGGACTTCGCGACCGGGCCGAACACCCCCGACGGGGAGTTCTGGCCCTACCTGCGCGATCCGCAGACCCTGGCCCGCCCCTGGGCGATCCCGGGCACGGCGGGGCTGGAGCACCGGATCGGCGGCATCGAGAAGCAGGACGGCACCGGCAACATCTCCTACGACCCGGCCAACCACGACCTGATGGTCCGCACCCGGCAGGCCAAGATCGACTCGATCACGGTGCCGGCCCTGGAGGTCGACGACCCGGACGGCGCCCGGCTGCTGGTGATCGGCTGGGGTTCGACCTACGGGCCGATCACCGCGGCGGTCCGCCGGCTGCGCGCGGACGGCGGCAAGGTCGCCCAGGCGCACCTGCGCAACCTCAACCCCTTCCCGGCCAACCTCGGCCAGGTGCTGCGCGGTTACGACCGGGTGATCGTGCCGGAGATGAACCTCGGTCAGCTCGCCCTGCTGCTGCGCGCCAGGTACCTGGTGGACGCGCAGTCCTACAACCAAGTACGCGGACTGCCGTTCAAGGCGGCCCAGCTGGCCGACGTGCTGTGGGCCGCGATCGGGACCCTGGAGGAGGGTGACGAGGGATGAGCGAGCACCGTTTCCCGTCGTTGACGCTGGTGCCCAAGGACGACCAGCCGCAGACCGCCAAGGACTTCAAGACCGACCAGGACGTCAGATGGTGCCCCGGCTGCGGGGACTACGCGATCCTGGCGGCCGTCCAGGCGTTCATGCCGGAGCTGGGCATCCGCCGCGAGAACACCGTCTTCGTCTCCGGCATCGGCTGCTCCTCGCGCTTCCCGTACTACATGAACACCTACGGGATGCACTCCATCCACGGCCGCGCCCCGGCGATCGCCACCGGCCTTGCCACCTCGCGGCGCGACCTGAGCGTCTGGGTGGTCACCGGCGACGGTGACGCGCTCTCGATCGGCGGCAACCACCTGATCCACGCGCTGCGCCGCAACGTGAACCTCAAGATCCTGCTCTTCAACAACCGGATCTACGGCCTGACGAAGGGTCAGTACTCGCCGACCTCCGAGGTCGGCAAGATCACCAAGTCCACGCCGATGGGGTCGCTGGACGCCCCCTTCAACCCGGTCTCGCTGGCGATCGGCGCGGAGGCCACCTTCGTCGGGCGCACCATCGACTCCGACCGCAAGCACCTGCAGTCGGTGCTGCGCGCCGCCGCCGAGCACCAGGGCACGGCGCTGGTGGAGATCTACCAGAACTGCAACATCTTCAACGACGGCGCCTTCGATGCCCTCAAGGACGGCGACGAGGCGCTGATCCGGCTGGAGCACGGGCAGCCGATCCGCTGCGGCGGCCAGGGCGTCTTCCGCGACCCCGCCACCGGCGAGCTCGAACTGGCCGAGGTGACGGCGGCCAACGAGCACCAGGTGCTGGTGCACGACGTCCACCGGGCCAGTCCCGCCACGGCCTTCGCGCTCTCCCGCCTCGCCGACAACGACACCCTGCACCACACCCCGATCGGGGTGCTGCGCAGCGTCGAACGCCCGGTCTACGACACGCTGATGGCCGACCAGCTGGCGGCCGCGGCCGAGCAGCGCGGTCCGGGCGACCTGGCCACCCTGCTGGCCGGCTCCGACACCTGGACGGTGGGCTGACCGGAACGTTGCGGCCCCCGGACGCCGGCTCAGGCCGCGTCCGGGGGCCGTCGCGTGCCGGCCTGACGACGGCTCAGCGGTCCCGGCCGTCGTACTCCCCGCGCGCGTCGAGGACCGCCGGGAGCTTCCGCTCGACCCAGTGCGCCAGCCCGCTGACCAGCTCGGCCGCCTCGGTGCCGAGCGGGGTCAGGCTGTAGTCCACCCGGGGCGGGATCACCGGGTGCGCCTCGCGCAGCACGAAGCCGTCCCGCTCCAGGGCCTGCAGGGTCTGCGCGAGCATCTTCTCGCTCACCCCCGCCACCCGGCGGCGCAGCTCGCTGAACCGGTAGCCGTGCTCCAGCAGGGCCACCAGGACCAGCACGCCCCACCGGCTGGTGACATGCTCCAGGACCCCGCGCGAGGGGCACATCCGGTCGTTGATGTCCGGTGCGGGCCGCCGGTCGAGGACGCTGGGCTCTGTCATTACCTTCATGTAAGTACCCTACTTCAAAGTGGGTACTTTCGAATAGTGAGTGTCGATCCTAGGCTGGGGTCAACGAAACCAGCCAGGGAGAACAAGATGATCGTCGTCACCGGTGCCACCGGCCAGCTCGGCCGCCTCGTCGTCGAGGGCCTGCTCGCCGAGGTCCCCGCCAGTGAGCTCGCCGTCGTGGTGCGCTCGGCCGAGAAGGCCGCCGACCTCGCCGCCCGCGGCGTCGAGGTGCGGACCGCCGACTACAGCCGGCCCGAGACGCTGGCCGGCGCCTTCCGGGCGGGGGAGAAGGTGCTGCTGATCTCCGGCAGCGAGGTCGGGCAGCGGGAGCCGCAGCACCGGGCCGTGATCGAGGCCGCGACGGCCGCGGGCGTCGGCCTGCTGGCCTACACCGGCGTGCTCGGCGGCGACGCGGCCGGGTTCCGGCTGGCGGACGAGCACAAGGCCACCGAGGCCGCGATCCTCGCCTCCGGCCTGCCGTACGTCTTCCTGCGCAACGGCTGGTACACCGAGAACTACACCGCCCACGTGGCCGGCGCCCTGGCGCACGGGGTGATCGTCGGCAGCAGCGGCGAGGGCCGGATCGCCTCGGCCGCGCGCCGCGACTACGCGGACGCCGCGGTGGCCGTGCTGACCGGCGAGGGCCACGAGAACACGGTCTACGAGCTCAGCGGCGACGTGGCCTGGAGCTTCGCCGAGTACGCGGCCGAGCTGTCCGCGCAGGCCGGCCGCGAGGTGGCGTTCCGCAACGCCCCGGCCGAGGAGCACCTGGCCGTGCTGGTCGGCGCGGGCCTGCCCGAGGGCTTCGCCGCGATCCTGGTGGACGTGGACGCCGGCATCGTCCGCGGCGAGCTGGCCGGCACCAGCGGTGACCTGTCCCGTCTGATCGGCCGTCCGACCACCCCGCTGGCCGACTCCCTCAAGGCCGCCCTGGCCTGACTGGCTGGTCGTTCGCGCGGCCCTGGTCATGACCAAAACCGCCAGACGGAGATGACAACCCGCCCTCCACCCCGCTACGGTCAGTCGACCGACGTGCCACGGGGTGGAGGAGAGGGCTGACATGCCGCAGAAGCCGGACCGGGAGGGCGGCAGAGGGTTCTGGCTCGGCGCCGCGGCCTACGGCATGTGGGGGCTCTTCCCGCTCTACTGGCCGCTGCTGGAGCCCAGCGGCTCCGGCGAGATCCTGGCCAACCGGATGGTCTGGTCACTGGTCGTGGTGGCCGTGGTCCTGGCCGTCCAGCGGCACTGGTCCTGGCTGCGCCCGCTGCTGCACCAGCCGCGCCGGCTCGCGCTCTCCGCGCTGGCCGCCACCGCGGTCTCGCTCAACTGGGGCGTCTACATCTGGGGCGTCAACTCCGGCCAGGTGGTGGAGACCAGCCTCGGCTACTTCATCAACCCGCTGGTCACCATCGGCTTCGGGGTGCTGCTGCTGCACGAGCGGCTGCGCACCGCGCAGTGGGCGGCCGTCGGGGTCGGGGCGCTGGCCGTGCTGGTGCTCACCCTCGGGTACGGGCGGCTGCCGTGGATCGCGCTGACCCTCGCGCTCAGCTTCGCGGTCTACGGGCTGCTCAAGAAGAAGGTCGCGCTCAGCGGACTGGAGAGCCTCGCGCTGGAGACCGCCTTCCTCTTCCCCTTCGCGCTCGGCTACCTGGTCTACCTCGCCGTCACCGGACACGCCACCCTCGGCCACGGCGCCGGCCACACCGGGCTGCTGGTGCTCAGCGGGGTGATCACCACGATCCCGCTGGTCTGCTTCGGGGCCGCGGCGATCCGGGTCCCGCTCTCCACCCTCGGGCTGCTGCAGTACCTGGCGCCGGTCTTCCAGTTCTCGATCGGCATCCTCTACTTCCACGAGTCGATGCCGCCGGCCCGCTGGGCCGGCTTCGCCCTGGTCTGGGTCGCCCTGGCACTGCTGAGCTGGGACGCGCTGCGCCGGGTCCGCGCGGACCGGGCCGCCCCGGCCGTCCACCCGAGTGGGACGGCCGCGGCGGCCGCCGTCACGCGGTGATGTCCCGGCTGCTGAACCGGGCCCAGGCCGCCGAGCCGAAGACCGCCACGTAGAGGCCCTGCAGGCCGAGGTTGCGCAGCACCCCGCTCCAGGCCATCGGCTGGCGCAGCAGGTCGCCGAAGCTCAGCCAGTCGTGGGTGAAGAGCCAGGGCTGGATGGCGTGCAGCTGCGGGAAGCTGTCCAGGATCTGGGTCAGGATGACCAGCCCGACCGTGGTGGCCATCGCGGCGATCCCACTGCCCGTCAGGGTGGAGACGAAGAGCCCGATCGCCACCAGCCCGGAGAGCGAGAGCGCGACCACCCCGGCGATCAGCCCGGCCCGCACCAGCGCCTCGCCCAGCGAGATCGAGTCGCCGGAGAGCAGCGTCACGTCGCCCACCGGGAAGAGCGCGGCGCCGGTGGCCAGCGCGGAGAGCGAGACGGCCAGCGTGGCGGCCACGCAGAAGGTCAGCGCCGCGGTGAACTTGGCCGCCAGCAGCCGGGTACGGCCGGCCGGGGCCACCAGCAGGTAGCGCAGGGTGCCGGTGGCGGCCTCGCCGGCCACCGAGTCGCCGGCCACCACGCCCACCGTCATCGGCAGGAAGACCGGCAGGCTCACCGCGAGCGCGGCGAAGGTCAGGAAGACCCCGTTCTGGGTCACCTGGGCGAGGAAGGGCGGGCCGCTGTCACCGCCCCGCATGTTCCCGGTCTCGATCTTCACCACCACGCCGATCAGGATCGGCAGCGCGGCCAGCAGCCCGAGCAGCGCGATCGTCCGGGCCCGCCGGAAGGTCAGCGTCAGCTCGCTGCGGAACAGGGCCAGAAAGCCCGCCGCCGTCTGCGGCCGGACCCCGGCCGCGGTCCGTTCCCGCGCCGCGGCGGCCACCTCAACCTGCGACATCGAATCCCTCTCCGGTCATCGCCACGAAGGCGTCCTCCAGCGTGCCCCGCTCCACCCCGAAGCCGCGCACCCGTACGCCGGCCGCCACCAGCGCGGCGCAGAGCCTGGGCAGCGTCTCCTCGTCCGAGGAGGCGGGCTCCGCGGGGGCGAGCACGCCGTCCACCCGGTCCTCCGCGGTGCGAAGGTCCGTCACCTGATGGGCCGCCAGCACCTTGGCCGCGGCGTCGGCGTCCGGGGTGCGGACCAGCAGCCGGCCCTGCGCCCGGGCGGCCAGCTCGGCGACGGTGCCCTGCACCACCAGCCGGCCCTTGGACATCACGGCCGCGTGCGTGCAGACCTGCTCGATCTCGTCCAGCAGGTGCGAGGAGAGGAAGACCGTGGTGCCCTCGGCCGCGACCTCGCGCACCAGCGCCCGGATCTCCCGCATGCCCTGCGGGTCCAGCCCGTTGGTGGGCTCGTCCAGCACCAGCAGCTCGCGGGGCTGGAGCAGCGCCGCGGCCAGGCCCAGGCGCTGCTTCATTCCGAGCGAGTACGCCCGGGCCTTCTTGCCGGCGGCGGCCGTCAGGCCGACCCGGTCCAGCGCCTCGGCCACCCGGGCGGCCCGGGTGCGCGGGTCGGCGGTCGGGTCCGCGCTGTCGTAGCGGACCAGGTTGTCCCGGCCGGAGAGGAACCCGTACAGCGCCGGGCCCTCGATCAGCGCGCCGACCCGGGGGAGCACGGTGCCCACCGACTGCGGCATCGAGGAGCCGAGCACGGTGGCCACCCCGGAGGTGGGCGCGATCAGGCCCATCAGCATCCGGATGGTGGTGGTCTTGCCGGAGCCGTTCGGGCCGAGGAAGCCGAAGACGCTGCCGCGCGGGACGGTCAGGTCCAGCCCGTCGACGGCCAGTTGGCCGCCCGGGAAGCGCTTGGTCAGGCCCTGGGTGCGGATCACCGCAGACGCGCCCGAGGGGGCCGGGCTCGCCTCGGCGGCCCGACCCCCTTGGGCGGTCTCCAGCAGTGGAGACTGGGTCACTTACTTCACTCCTGCCGCACTCTGCAGCACCTGCGCGGTCACGGCGCCGGCGAAGACCCGGCCGTCGTCGGTGATCAGCACGTTCAGCACCTTGGTGCTGATCAGGGTGCCGCCGTTGACCGGCTTGCCGAACGACTTGATCAGCGCGGTGGGGTCGGAGAAGCCCGAGTGGCCCTTCCTGCCCTGCGCGGTGTTCGGCAGCGCCTGCGCGGGCTCGGCGGCCGGCAGGTGCAGCGACAGGACGGTCGTCCAGTCCGTCCCGATCACGTTCGGACCGGTGCGGTCGGCCGGCCTGGTGCCCGGCGTGGCGCCCGGCTGCTCGGCCTTCGGCTGGTGCGCCTTGGCCGACTGGTCCGTCACCTTGGCGCCCTTGGGCGGGGTGAAGTCGAAGGTCTTGGCGGCGGGCTTCGCGAACGAGACGTCGGTGAAGTGCACGTCCAGCGCGGTGCTGCCGCTCTGCGTGGTCGCCACCACGGCCAGCGGCACGCCGTTCGCCGCGTCCACCGCGATCCGCACCTCACGGATTGTCGAGCCGGCCTGGGTGGGCTTGAGGCTCAACTCGTAGGCGCTGCGCCCGGCCACCGTGGCGGTGCCGTCGACCGTCACGGCGGTGCTGGCGGCGCTCTGCGTCAGGAACTGCCGGGCGGCCTCCTGCGGGGTGGTCGGCAGACCGGTCAGCGGCGCCTCGTGCTTCGAGCCGTCGGCCGCGGGAGCGGTCAGGTGCACGGCCTGGTCGCTGGAGCTGTCCCAGGCCCAGAGCTGGTCGCCGTTGCGGATCAGGTCGTACTCGGCCAGCGGCTCGACCAGTGCCAGGCGCTGCTTGTCCGGACCGTCCGCGGAGATCCGCAGGGTGTGGTCGCCGGCCAGCAGAGCGGTCAACTTCGCCTGCGGGGTGGCCGACTGGGCGTCGTTGCCGGCCTTGGCCTGCCCGCTGCCGCCCGCCGCGCCGGCCGTCCCGGTCACCGCCGCGGCCGCGCCGCCGCCGCCCAGCGCGCCCACCAGCTGGGCGGGGATGCCGAGGTCGGTGGAGATCTTGACCGTGCCGCTGAGCTGCTGGGTGTCGGACGCGAGGGCCTTGCCGACCAGCTGCTCGGCCGTCAGCTGAGGCAGCGTCGGCGCGCTGTCGCTGGCCAGCGC
>FTKT01000048.1_pt6 | contig 43736 bp, 32 predicted proteins | sample 1658271 | NCBI WGS metagenome assembly FTKT01 (sample SAMEA3914811, study PRJEB12502) | metagenome | biome: forest; material: soil | place: Canada | collected 2011-08-04 | depth 0.3 m | reverse complement strand
CCGAAGTTGTGCCACAGGCCCAGCGAGACGGCGGGCAGCTGCACGCCGCTGCGTCCGGCGCGGCGGTAGGTCATCGAGGCGTAGCGGGGATCGGCCGCGAGGTAGCTCATGGTTGCATCCTGCCAGGTCGGCCCGGGTGGCCGGATCACCGCCACGGCCCTTGCCGCGGGCCGGGCGGCGGCCTAGGATCGATGGAAGTTGAAATTTCTGCAATCCTCGGCGAGGGGGTGTCGGATGGACCGGTCGACCGGCTTCCCGACCCTGCCCCGGCGCTGTTGTCGCGGCCCGCTCGCGCGCTGACGACCGTCTTCCGACGCTCCGGCCCGCACCGCCGTTCTCCCCACCTGCCGGTCGGTCTCAGGCCCCGCCGAGCCGGCGGCCCCTCCCTCCAGCCCAGCGAGGAGCACCGCCATGCGGTTCATCGTCTCGTCCCTGCTCTCCAACGGCCCCGACCCGGTCACCGGGCGCCGCTACTCGGCTCACGAGAAGTACCGGAACGTCATCGACCAGGCCGTCACCGCCGAGGAGTTGGGCTTCGAGGGCTACGGGGTGGGGGAGCGGCACGGCGAGCCGTTCCTCTCCCCGGCCCCGCCCGTGCTGCTGAGCACGATCGCCGCCCGGACCTCCAGGATCCGGCTCTTCACCACGGTGACGGTGCTCAGCATCCTCGACCCGGTCCGGGTGGCCGAGGACTACGCGATGGTCGACCAGCTCTCCGGCGGGCGGCTGGAGCTGATCATCGGCAAGGGCAACGACCCGCGCCACTTCGACCTCTTCGGCCTGGAGGAGGACCAGCAGTGGGAGTACCTGGCCGAGAACTATGCCCTGCTGCACCGCCTGTGGCGTGAGGAGGAGGTGACCTGGCAGGGCACCACCCGCCCGCCGCTGGAGGCGGCGACCACCTACCCGCGCCCGTTCCAGGACCCGATCCCGGTCTGGCACGGCAGCGCCACCAGCCGGCAGTCCACCGACCTGGCGGCCCGGTACGGCGACCCGCTCTTCTCCGCCAACAGCTTCCACCCGGTGGAGAAGTACCAGGCGCTGGTGGACCACTACCGCGAGCGCTGGGCGCACTACGGACGCGACCCGAAGGACGCCCGGGTGGGCACCGGCTTCGGCGGGCTCTTCCTGGCGAAGCGCTCGCAGGACGCGGTGGAGGGCTTCCGGCCGTACTGGGACGCGCTCTTCAACTCGGCGGCGGGCAAGCACAACAACTCGCCGTTCGCCTCGCTGGAGGACGCCCTGGAACGCGGCTCCGCGCTGGTCGGCAGCCCGCAGCAGGTGATCGAGAAGATCCACCGGTACCACGAGGCGTTCGGCAACGAGGTGGTCGGGATCGGCGTGGACGCGCTGACCGAGGACGTGCAGCACGAGCAACTGGAGCTCTTCGCCGCGGAGGTGGCGCCGGTGGTCCGGCGCGAGCTGCCGCACCCGGGCGGCAGCTGACGGCGGGCGCCGCCGGTGGCCGTTCGGGTCGGTGGCCGTTCGGGTCGGCGGCCGGCCGGGTCGGTGGTCGTTCGGGTCGGCGGCCGGGCTAGCCGAGCGTGGCCAGGACGGCGGTGCGCAGCGCGCCCGGGTCCAGGCCGTGGTCGCGGATCACCCGCACGGCGCTCCCCTCGCCCTCGCGGAGCAGCCCGAGCAGCAGGTGGCCGGGCTCGATGACGCGGCTCTTGAGGGCCAGCGTCTCGCGCAGCGACAGTTCCAGGGCCTTCTTGGCCCGCTTGGTGACCCTGGGCCGCCCGCGCACCCGGGAGCCGCGCCCGGCGCGGTCCTCCGCCGGGCCGTCCAGGGCTCCCACCCCGAAGGCGGCCTCCACCGTCTCCCGAACGGCCGTCAGATCGATGCCGATGGCGCCCAGCGCCTCGGCGTCGACGCCGGGTGAGCCGCTGCCGGGCAGCCGGAGCACCGCGGCGCGCGCGGTCGGCAGGTCGAGGCCGCTGCTGACCAGGACGTCGACGGACGGGTCCTCGGGCTGGTGCAGCAGGCCGAGCAGCAGGTGCTCGGTGCCGAGGGAGGGGTGACCCAGCTCCTTGGCCTCGGTCTGCGCCAGGACCACGGCCTGCCGGGCGCTCTGGCTGAACCTCTCGAACATCTCAGTCCCCGTCCTTTGCGAAGGTGCGTCGGGCGTGCTTCTTGTGGACCGCCTGCCGGCTGACGCCCAGGCAGGCGGCGATCTCCTGCCAGGACCAGCCGTGCGCCCGGGCGTTGCCGACCTGGAGGTCCTCCAGGCGGTCGGCAAGGTCGCGCAGGGCGCGGACGGCTCGGAGTCCGACGGCGGGGTCACGGCTGCTCGCGTCTGCGGCGAGCTGGTTGGTCTCGCTCATGCTGTCAACTTAGGTTGACAGGCCGCCTCTGTCAACCTTGGTTGACATTCCGAGGGGCGGGCGATCGCGAAGGTGCGGGCGTCGCGGGGCTGCCGGCCGTCCGACTTGACGAGTGCCGCCGCGCGGCGCAGACACTGGAAGGGTGGGCGTATGTGCCCACCCGGACCGCATGGGCCGTGTTCGCACCGGCGGGCGGGTGAGCTGATCCGTGTCTTCAGTCCATCCGGCCGGGCGGTGGTGTGCCCGTGGGGCTCCGGACGGCCGAAGGGATCGGTCCAGATGTCCTCCATGCGTCCTCCTCCGCCACCTGCCGTCCCGCCGCCTCCGGGCAGGCCGCCGCCCGGTCCGCCGCCCCCCGGCAGGCCGCCGGGCCCGCCGCCCGAGGGGCCCTCGCCCGGTCCCGGGGATGACGGGCAGCAGAAGCCGTGGTGGCGCCGCTCGCGCCTCGCGTGGCTGTTCCTGGTGTTCGGAGTGGTCATCGCCGTCGTCCTGACGATCGTGCTCGCCGGCCACTCCACGACGAAGAAGACCGCCACGGGGGAGGTGCTGCTGGAGGGCGCGGCCTCGACGGGGGCGGACCCGTTCACGTCGAGTGTGGCGAGCCCGGTTCCGACGATCGCCGCCCCCGCCCCGTCCTTCGCGCCGGTGCCGGGCCCCACGGTCACCCCCGCGCCCGTCGTGCTGCGCGCCGAGACCGGCAACACCGTCGGCCTGTACGGGGGAACGCTCAACCTCGGCCAGTGCGATGCCGGGCAGATGGCCGGCTTCCTCGCCGCGAACCCGTCGAAGGCGGCGGCCTGGGCGCAGGCGCTCAACAGTGACACGACGCTGCGGTGGAGCGGTGGCACCAGTGTGAGTGCCGCTCAGATCCCCAGCTACCTGGCCCAGTTGACGCCCGTCATCCTGCGCGCCGACACCAGGGTCACCAACAACGGCTTCGTCAACGGGCAGCCGACTCCGCATCAGTCGGTCCTGCAGACCGGCACGGCCGTGCTGGTCGACACCTACGGTGTGCCGCGCGCCCGCTGCGCCTGCGGCAACCCGCTCTCGCCGCCGTACGCCGTGCCGGGCGGCGTCACGTACGCGGGGACCCCGTGGCCGGCCTACTCGCCGACCACCGTCGTGGTGGTCAACCCCTCGCCGGTGGTGATCAACACCTTCGTGCTGGTCAACATCAACAACGGCACGACGTTCAACCAGCCGGTCGGCAACCAGCCGGCCACTCAGCCCACGACCGCACCACCCACCGTGGTCGTGCCGCCGGGGCCGACCTCGACCGTCACGGTGACCGCGCCGCCGGCTGCCACGCCCCCGCCGGCCGTGACGCCGCCCCCGGCTGCGACCTCGACCCGGCCACCGGCCGCGACGCCGGGCGCGTCCGCGCCGCTGACCGTGCCGCCCAGTCTCACGCTCGGGACCGGAGACGTGCAGGTCACCCTGCTCTGGAGCGGTGACTCGGACGAGGACATCCACGTCGTCGACCCCGCTGGAGAGGAGATCAGCTTCCAGCACTCGACGTCCGCCAGCGGCGGCACGCTCGACCACGACGAGATACCGGGCTGCGGTACCGCTCGCACGACGCACGTGGAGAACATCTTCTGGCCCCCGGGCGGCGCACCGAACGGCGGCTACCAGGCGTTCGTCGTCAACTACGGCGCCTGCCCGAACAGTCCGCCCGCGACCTACGAGCTGCGGGTCACGGTGGGCGGACGGGTCGTCTCGGACACCACCGGGACGCTTCCCCAGACGAGCGGAGTGAAGTCGGCGCCGGTCTCCTTCGGCAAGTGACCGATCCGACGGCCGTCGCAGCGCGTGCGGCGGGGCACTGAGGCCGGCCGGTCCGGCTTTCCGCCGGGCCGGCCGGCTTCGTTCGGCCGGCCTCGTTCGGCCGGCCTCGTTCGGCCGGCCTCGTTCGGTCGGCCTCGTTCGGCCGGTCTTGTGCGGTCGGTCTCGTTGGGCCGGTCCTGTTCGGCCGGTCTTCTTCGGTCGGTCTTCTTCGGTCGGTGGGGGTAGCGGTGAGTGATTCTGGACCTGTAATGTCCCGAATACCTGCTGTCCGCCCAACGGAAGGCGATCCGGGCCGTGACCACCCTCTCCGCCACCGCGCGCACCACCCACCGGCCGCCCACCCTGGCCCGCACCGCGGTCCTCGCGCTGGGGACCTTCGCGGTGGGCACCGACGCCTTCGTGGTGGCCGGCTTCCTGCCCGCGATGGCCCACTCCCTGCACGTCTCCCCGGCGACGGCCGGCCAGTCGGTCACGGTCTTCGCGATCGCCTACGCCGTCCTGGCGCCGGTACTCGCCACCTGCACCGCCCGACTGCCGCGCCGCACCCTGCTGGTCGCGGCACTGCTGGTGCTCGGCGCGGCCAACCTGCTCTCCGCGCTGGCCCCGAACCTCCCCGCGCTGCTGGCCGCCAGAGTGCTGGCCGCGGCCGGCGCCGCCGCCTACACGCCGACGGCCGGCGCTGTCGGCGCGGCCCTGGTCCGACCCGAACTGCGGGCCCGCGCACTGGCGGTGGTGATCGGCGGGCTGACCGTCGCGACGGCGCTCGGAGTCCCGCTCGGGGAGTTGGCGGGCCGGCTGCTGGGCTGGCGGTCCGCGCTCGGCCTGGTCGCGGCGCTCTGCCTGCTGGTGGCCCTGGGGGTCGGGCTGATCATGCCTCAACTCCCCGGCAACCCAAGGGTTCCGCTGCGCACCCGGCTCGCCGCCGTGCGCCGCCCGGGGGTGCTCGCGGTGCTGCCGCTGACCGTGCTCGGCATGGCCGCCAGCTACACCGTCTACGCCTACAGCGTCCCGCTGCTGCGCGCGGTCGGGGTCGGCGCGGGCGGGGTGCTGCCGATGCTCTTCCTCTACGGACTCGGCGCGGTGCCCGGCAACCTGCTGGCCGGCTGGGCCACCGACCGCTTCGGCGCGGTGCCGGTGCTGGCCGCCGGCTACCTCGGCGTGGCGTTCTCCCTGGCACTGCTCGGCTGGGCCGCCGCCGCGCACCTGAGCGCGCCGCTGCTGGTGGCCGTGCTGGTGCTGGCGTGGGGAGCGGGCACCTGGACGCAGACGCCCCCGCAGCAGCACCGGCTGATCGCGGCGGCCCCGGCGCACGCGCCGCTGGTGATCTCGCTCAACGCCTCCGCGATCTACCTGGGCATCGGCGCCGGCACCGCGCTGGGCGGCCTCACCCTCGGGGCCGGCCCGGCCGCGGTCTTCCTGGCGGGCGCGGCGCTGGCCGCCCTCGCCGCCCTACTGCTCCTGCTGCTCCGGCTGACGGGCCGTCGCGGCTGACCGCCTGCCGCCCCCCGCTCGCTCGGGACCATCGGCTCTGGTCCCGGCCGGGCGGCGCCGTCTACGGTGTCCCGGACGAGAGGAACCTGCTGTGCGAGCCGACCCGACCACCCGCGCGGACATCGCTTCCGGCGTGGATGCCGCTTCCGGCGTGGATGCCGCTTCGCGTGCGGACATCGCTTCCCGTGCCGACCTGGAGCGACTGCTGCGCCGCTTCTACGGGGCCGCCTTCGCCGACCCGCTGATCGGCCCGCACTTCACCGAGGTCGCCGGGATGGACCTGGAGGCGCACCTCCCGCACATCACCGACTTCTGGGAGCGCGCTTTGCTGCGCTCGGCCGACTACCACCGCGACGCCTTCGCCCCGCACGCCGCCCTGCACGCGCTGGAGCCGCTGACCGCCGCGCACTTCGGACGCTGGGTGCAGCTCTGGTCCGCCACCGTGGACGGCCTGCACCAGGGCCCGCTCGCCGAACGCGCCAAGTCCCAGGGCGAACGGATCGCCCTCGCCCTGCTGCGTCGCACCTCGGACGGCGACACCGGCGGCGGCACGGGCGGCTTCGTCCCCCTCTCGGCCGTCCTGCTGCGCAGCCGCTGACCTGACCTGCGCGGTTACGGCTTGAGCAGCCTCGGCCTTCGCAGTCCTGGCCTTCGCGGTTTCGGCCGTCAGGTGAGCAGCGCCCTGACGGCGGCGGTTCGCTCAGCCAGTTCGCCGGCCGGGATGTCGACGAGTTCGTAGCCGAACGCGCGGTAGCTCTCCTCGTGGACGCGTTCGAACTCCAGCGAGTCCGCGAAGCTGATCCGCCGGGCGGCGGTCGGCTCGCAGAACCCGAGGTTGCGGACGAAGAAGACCCGGCGCTGGTAGATCCGCTGCAGGGTGACGCGCTCGATCTCGGCGCGGAGCACGGCGGAGACCGGATACCCGAGGTAGCGGCTGAGCGCGTGGGTGCAGATCGGTGAGCGGTCGTAGACCTGCACGGCCGCGCCGCCTCCGCCACCATCCGCGTCCGCGGCTGCGTCCGCGTCCGCCTGGAGCTGTCGTCGGTGCTGCAGGGTGGCGATCCGGTCGATGAAGGACGGCGCGGTCCACGGTTCGTCCTCGCCGCGGGCCTGCTCCTGGGCGATGACGGCGGTGGCCGCCTCCTCCACGGTCTGCGTCCCCCGCTCCGCCAGGGCCCGCAGGATCGAGGTCTTTCCGGCCCCCGGTGTGCCCGTGAGGATGTAGCGCTTCACTGTTCTCCCTGTTCGTCGCGATGGTTGGTGCTGCCGGTCCCCGCAGGGGTGTCCTGGTTCAGACCGCCACCCGCAGGGGGGTGATCCGGGTGGCTATCAGGTTGGTGGCGCCCCGGTCGCGTTCGATCCGGCCGTGGATGAACAGGCCGGCCCGGTCCAGCACGGTGCGCCGGTGCGCCTGCCAGACCGGGCGGTTGCAGACCACGTTGATCAGCCCGGTCTCGTCCTCCAGGCTGAGGAAGAGCACCCCGCCTGCGGTGGGCGGTCTCTGACGGTGCGTCACCAGTCCGCCCACCATGACGGCGCTGCCGTGCGCGATGCCGGGCAGGGCGACGGCGGGGAGCGCCCCGCAGTGGTCCAGCCAGGGGCGGATGTGCTCGACGGGGTGGCTGGTGGCGCTGGCGCCGGTGGCCCACAGGTCGGCGATGGTCTCCTCGACGGGTGTCATCGCGGGCAGTTCGGGCGCGGTCGTCCCCGGAGTGGTGCCGGGCAGCAGGTCCGGGCCGCCGACCGCCAATGCGCCTGCGGCCCACAGGGCCTGACGCCTGGTCAGCCCGAAGCAGTGGAACGCTCCGGTGGTGGCCAGCGCCTCCATGGTAGCGGCCGGCAGGCCGGTGCGGTGCGCGAAGTCCTCCAGGTCCCGGTACGGCCGCCCGGCCGCGACCGCCTGCGCCTGCGCCTCGCCGAGCCCGCGGACGGTGGACAGCCCCAGCCGGATCGCCGGCGCGTCCCGGGGCCCCGTCAGCGTCGGCCGGTCCAGGCTGGCGTTGACGTCCACCGGGTGCACCGCCACGCCGTGCCGCCGGGCGTCGGAGATCAGGCTGAGCGGGGAGTAGAACCCCATCGGCTGGTTGGCCAGCAGGGCGCAGGTGAAGGCCGCCGGGTAGTGGTGCTTGAGCCAGGCGCTGGCGTACACCAGATAGGCGAAGCTGATCGAATGCGACTCCGGGAAGCCGTAGTTGGAGAAGGCCTCGATCTTCGTGCAGATGTCCTCGGCGACCGCCTGCGGGATGCCGCGCGCCGCCATCCCGTCCAGCAGCCGGCGGTGCAGCTCCGCGACCCGCTGGTGGGAGCGCTTGGAGCCCATCGCCTGACGCAGCCGGTCCGCCTCGGCGCCGCTGAACCCGGCGCAGTCGATGGCCAGTTGCATCATCTGCTCCTGGAAGATCGGCACCCCGAGCGTCTTGCCGAGCGCCCGCTCCATCAACGGGTGCGGGCAGACGGCCGGTTCCTGCCCGGCCCGCCGGCGCAGGTACGGGTGGACCGAGCCGCCCTGGATCGGTTGTTTGCGCATAACTGCCGTGTCCCGTAGTGCGGGATCGGGGAGCTGTCGAACGCATTTGTCCGATATGCAAGGCCGTGTCCCGTCCGTAGCATCAGCGGGCATGGACGTCGCGTTCTATTCCAGCGAGGGGTGGGAGTCCTGGGGGCTCCCGGCGAAGCCGGTGATCCCTGATGGGATGGCCTTCCTCATCGATGACGACCTGCTCTTCGAGGACGGGCGAGGGCTGCGGGCGACTGCGGTGGCCAACGAGTGGTTGCGGCTGCGACCGTCGGATGGCTGTCCGGCACCGTCGTCATGGGGGACGTATGCGCGGATCCTGCGGGACTGGATCGTGGCTGCCCAACTGCATGGGGTGGAGGTTTTCGACACCCGGGACCGGCTGAAGGCTCTGCTGAGTACGTACGCGGTGGACCGCTCCTGCGGGGATCCGAAGCAGGTCCTGGGGGCGGTCACCTGGAACCAGCACATGAGCGTGCTGGGCATGTTCTACCAGTGGGCGGTGAACGAGCAGTACGCCAGAGCGGTGCCATTCACCTACCGCCAGGCGGTCGCGGTCTACGCAGAGACGGTCCGCGAGATCATGGTCAACCAGGCGAGGCGGCGTGTCCCGCATCCTCATGTGACGATCAAGTACCTGGAAGACGACTTCGCCGCCATGTTCGTCCGTGCACTGGCGGGGCTGCGGCCGGACGGAAGCGAGGATGAAGGGCCGGGGCGGTTCTGCGGGCGCCATCTGGCCCGCAATGCGGCGGTCGTTGACCTGGTGCTGGCATCAGGGCTGCGGCTGCAGGAGTTCACCTATCTGTTGGCCTGCGAGGTCCCGCCGCTGCCACCAGGGCCCACGCTGCTGCCAATCGCCTTCCCGCTCCCGGAGAAGATCACCAAAGGCAGCAAGTTCCGGGTGACGTGGGCTTCTTACACCTCGCTGGCCCGCACACACGCCTATCTCGGACTGGAGCGGATGCTGACCTGCGAGGGCTCCAAGTGGCGGCCACCTGCGCGCTGGGGCGACCCGCTGTTCGTGAGCGAGATGAATGCCCAGGGTGGGCGAGTCAACGGTCGCTGGGTGAAGTGGAGTTCGCTGCGGCCGACTCAGCGGCGACGGCTGGTGGCGCCGGACGGCGGGTCGATGCTGCTGGCCACCCGCTCGGACGGCGGTCCCTTCACTGCCTGGTCGAGCGTGTTCGAGCGGACGAGCAGGCGGATCGCCGAGCGCTACGAGCCCCGGTTCCCGCACGTCTCGCCGCACCGCTGCCGGCACACGTTCGCGATGTCGACGATGGAGCGGCTGGTGGCCGGCTACTACGAGCAGGCTGCCCGGTTGTCGGCTGCTGGCGGGGATGCGGATGCGGCGCTGGCGCACTACCTGACCACGACCGAGCCGTTGCTGGTACTGCGCGATCTGCTGGGGCATGTCTCGGTGCTGACCACGGAGAAGTACCTCAAGCGCCTGGACATGCTGCGGATCTTCCGCGAGCTCTATGAGGACACCGGCCGCAACTGGGGCTTGCTCGATCACGAGCGGGCAAAGAACGAGGCGGCCGCCGAGTTCGAGGACGAGGAGGTCCTGGTCTGATGCCCGCCACGATGCTTGACGGCCCACTGCGGGTGGAGGGCGTCTTTCCCAACGGCTCGCGTGCCACCTGCTTGCTGCGGGACGAATCGTTCCCGGAGCTGGCCCGGCTACTGGTGAAGGCCGTTGCCGATCTTGTGCATCCGCACGGACCGTTGGAGAAAGAGGCGTCGGTACGGGAGTACCTGGCCTCGCTGCGGCACTTCCTGCCGCAGCTGAAAGCGGTGGGCTTTGACGGCACGGTGGGCTGGTTGACCAGGCCTCGGCTGGCGGAGTGCCTGCTGGGCATCAAGCTCGCCCGGCACGAGCACCACATCCGGGCGGTGCTGCGGCGGATGGACGAGTTGGAGGGGGTGCTGGAGCCGGATGTGAGGCATTTTGTCGACGGCCAGCCGTTCAAGACCCGGCCCACGCGCTACCGCCGAACCCTGCCCGCATACAGCGAGGCCGAATGGCAGCGGCTGCGCGAGGTCTGCGAGGCGGGGGTGGCCGCCTCCTACGCCGTCTTCCGGCAGGCCAGGAAGGAGTCCGAGCGGGGGCAGGACTGGCGGCTTGGAGGGCTGACGAGGGAGAACATCCAGTTCACCCTGCGCAACGAGGGGCCGCAGGAGGTGGGCTTTGGTCGCAGGCACATCGGGGCGGCCCGTTACGAAGCACAGGTGAGGCCGCTCTATGAGGGCGGGGTGTTCGAAGCAGTGGCCGCGCTCTTCCCGTCGACGGTGGCGGTCTTCGACTACCAGGTGCTGTTCGGCATTCGTACGGGGATCGTCCCTGACGGTATCGCCGAGCTGGGGCTGGGCGACATCGACTGGGCCGGGGACGCGTCGGTGCTGCTGGACTACGTCAAGGGCCGCACTGCGGCGGAGTCGGCGGTGCTGTCCCGCAAGGCGGTGCGGCTGCTGGAGCAGTGGCTCGACCACTCCAGCATCTCGCGTCAGTTGATGCCCCAGGCGTTCAAGGACCAGTTGTGGAGCCGCTATTCGGTGACCGGCCCAAGCCGGTGGACGACGGGTGAGATCGACCTCTACAGCCGGAGTGTCTGGGCGACCCGGCGTGGACTGCTGGACGCGGAAGGCAGACCCTGGCAGATCCATGTCCATCGGATCCGCACCACATTCGAGGCATCCCGTGACCGGCGGCTCTGGCGAGGCAGCAGCAGAGCGACGATCGACCCGAACCACACCCCGGCGGTCGAGGCCGATCACTACCTGGCGGGCCAGACCCCCACGCAGAAGGACGCCACCGAGACAATCATCGAAAGCGGCCAGGCTGACCTGCTGCGCAAGGCTCAGCCTCGGGTGATCGGTGAAGGGGAGGACCTCGCCGAAGTGGTGCGGAACTTCCCCGAGCTCGTCGAGCAGTTACACCTGGACGAAGCAGTCCTGGCCGAGCTGATCGGCGGGGAGAGGGACGTGTTCGCGGCTGGATGCGCGGACCAGATGTCCGGACTGCACGGCCCCAAAGGCAAGCCGTGCCCGGCCCGGCCCTGGGTGTGTCTGCTCTGCCCGCTGGCGCTGTTCGCCCCCCGACACGTTGTGAACCTGATGCGACTACGGGCGTTCTTCGGCCGGCAGTGGAGGCAGATGCCGTCGGCTGCGTTCATGGCCGTCTTCGGGCCCTATGCCCAACGCCTGGACGACCTGCTGACCGTCACCTACTTCAGTGAGGCCGTGCTGGGGCAGGCCGCCACTGAGGTCAGCGACTCTGACGAGGAACTACCACTCAGGCCTGAGGAGTTGACCGCATGACCACAAGGGCCTCGACCGGCGAGGCAGAGCTGCGGCCGTCCGTGTTCGCCGGCCAATACATCTGCGAGCTGGCCGGGCTGCGGACGCGACCGGGCACGAAGGGGCCCCTCTTCGAGCAGGATCTGTGGAATTTCCTCGATGTCGAAGGCCTGCCTCGGTCCGTGAAGTCCACTCGCAAGCTCCTCGACTTCACGAAGATCCGCAACCCGCTCTGGCGGCCGGTCGCCAAGGAGTACATCATCGCGATGATGGCGCCGGAGCACGAGGCTGTGCGGATCCTGCCATACGCCTACCGCATCCCCCGCACGCTGCAGACATGCGCCGAGCGGCTGGAGTACTCGCACGGCTGGTTCAACTGGCTGACGGAGCAGGGCAACACCTCTCTGGCCGAGATCACCCAACACACCTGCGACGCGTTTCTCCAGTCACGGTCCACCCGTCGACCCAGGAACGGAGACAGGGACAGGGTCGAGGACAGGCAGCCGATAGAACCCGTCGAGGGCGAGGAGCCGGTCGAAACCAGTGGCGGCCACCGATTGTTGGCCGTACTGATCCTGCAGGAGGTAGCCAACTACAGCGAGTTGTTCTCCCATGACCGCTGCCGGACGGGATTCAGACCCTGGAAGGGGGCGTCCGCTCTCTCGGTGATCGGAGGCGTGAAGAGCCAGGGTAACAAGACCCAGCCGGCGCGCGACGAGCTACTGCGGCCGCTGCTGCACAACTGCCTCTTCCTGATCCAAACGGTGGCACCCCTGGCACTCGCCCTGCGGGAGCAGATCAGACGTGAATCCGTCCCGGATCGGAAGGATGGGTCCAAACGCGGCGTGCGGAGCATCTCTCGTGAACGCAGGGCAAAGCTGGAAGAGGTGATCCTCCGTCATGTCGAGCTCGGAGTACCGTTCGACGAGCCGGACCACCGCGCCCTGGGAGGGAAGTGGAGGACCAGCAGGGCCGAGGACGATCCGCTCTTCCTCGTCCGCCTCTCCTCTCTCCTCCGCGAGGCGGGCATCCACGCGGCGGCAGCGCAGACGGTTGGCAGTGAGAAAGGAAAGGGCGGGCTACTCAACCCCGGTGGACTACTGGAGCCGCTCAGGCCACTGCTCGAGGAAGCTGTCGCCGCAGTGGGAACCGCCCCACCCTGGGGCCGTCATGCTTTGCTTGTTCCCAGGGCGGACGGGGACGGGGAAGTAGTCTGGACGTTGCCGCTGCACAAGACAGGGCTGGACTCGGTGCTGGACCGGATCCGCACAGCCTGCCTCGTCATGATTGCTCTGGTCAGCGGGATGCGGTCGTGCGAGCTGCTGGAACTGCCCAAGGAGTGCCAACTGCCGCCTGAAGGGAAGCCCGGTCGGCTTCGCTACCGCCTCAAGAGCAAGCTGATCAAGGGTCAGGGATACGACCGGGCTGTCTGGGACGAGTGGGTAGTCACCGAGGAGGTCTTCCAGGCCGTCGGAGTCGCCCGCAGCATCGCCGGCGAGGATGCCACCCACTTGTTCCCCGCAGGCCTTGACTTCCACGAGTGGATCAAGCGGTTGCGCCAGTTCGCCAATGGCCCCGAAGGCGCCCGGCTCGGCCTTTCCCCGATCCCCCTTGATCCGTTGACTCTGCGGATTCTGCGTCGGACTCTGGCTGTCGCGATCGCCCACCGGCCTGGTGGCCTGCTGGCAGCGAAGATCCAGCTCAAGCACCTCTCGGTAGTCACCACCGAGGGCTATGCGAACCGGCCCGGCGGGGCCCAGGGCAAGTTCCTCGCGGAGATCGGCGCGGAGGAACAGGACCGCAATGTGTCCCTGACCCTGCAGGCTTTCCGTGACTACCAGGCCGGCCACTGGCCCGCTGGACCCGGTGCCCGAGAACTGGTGAAGTTCTTCAAGGCAGTTGAGAGCGATCTTGGTGAACTCGACTTCGCCGCGCCGCACATCAAACACAGTGACCAAGAGGTGATCAACCTACTGGGTCGGCGGGCCGGGACCTTGCACCTGGGAGTGGCGAACTACTGCTGGTTCCTCGACCCGGACAAAGCTCTGTGCCTCAAGCTCGCCAAGACCACCGACCGCAGCCGTCCGCTGGCCGGGATGTGTGACTCGGCCCGCTGCCCGCAGGCTACCCACCATCCCTGCCATCGGCCCGTCTGGGCATCATCCGCCGCCAACAACCGCATCTTCATCGGGAAGATCAGCCGCGGGCAGAAGTCCGAGAAGGTACGGCTTGAGTCCGAAGTCGAACGGGCTGAGAGCATCGTCGCTGCGATCGACGCTGCCCTGGCCGCCGACCTTGGAGGGGATTGTGGGCAGGATCAGTGACACCGGGAGGGCTCGCAACGAGGCGGCGATCCGGGCCGCCATGGACCGCCTGCTCCGAGGCGAGCTTCCGCACGGCGGACGATGCGACCTCAAGACCCTCGCCGCCGAGGCTGGGGTCACCCGCACCGGCTTCTACCCGAAGAAAGACCGCAACGGCACCGTCCGCGATGGCCCGTACCAGCACCTTGCCGAAGAATTCGGGCGACGCCTGGAAGTCCTGCGGGAGGCCGGCGCGGTCCCGGACCCCAGGGACGCTCAGATCGAGCGCCTGAAGACCCAGAACGCCGAGCTGAAAGCCCGCCTCGCCGACCGGGACGAGACCATCGAAAACCTGACCGCCTTCAAGACGCTCGCACTGTCCCGGATCGCCGCCCAGCACGACGAGATCACACACCTACGCAACCCGCCGCCCGACCCGGAGACCCCACCACCCACCGCGTTGAGAGTCGTCCCCAGGGGTCGAACCGCGGTCATCGGTTCGTGCAGCTGACCGGCTTGTCTGCCCACCCCGGTCGCCACCTCACGCCGACAGTAGCCCGCCCACAACGTCACCCACACGATTGAATTCCGGGCCCCGGCCAGAGCGACACAAGTACTCACTCCGACGTGACGCGCCGCCCGGGTGCAGGATCCCCGACGGCAGGGGCAGTCGCGTCGACTCTCATGTTCGCACCTCGCCCCGAGGGGAGGGCCGACGCGTCCTGCCCGCTCGAGTCCATCGCCCCTCCATTATCGTCATAGTGACGCTAATGGAGGGGTGGAATCTGATTCGCACAAACATTCGAACAAGGTCTACGCTGAGGAGGCGGAGGGGCGCCGGAGCAGACACAGGACCACCGGAGCAGACACAGGACCAAGGGGGTCGTAGCAAGGAGGCGACCCGCGTGTTCACACACCTGCACGTCGCCTCTGGCTACTCGGTGCGTTACGGCGCGTCCCTGCCCGGACAGCTGGTGGAGCGGGCCGCAGAGCTTGGGTTGACCTCTCTGGCGCTGACCGATCGCGACACTGTCGCCGGCGTTGTGCGCTTCGCGAAGGCCTGCGAGAAGGCCGGGGTCCGACCGCTATTCGGCGCCGACCTCGCCGTCGGACCACTCGCCCCGGCTGACCCGTCCTCCGGCCGGGCGCCGCGGACTCCGGCCAGAGGGGGTCGCTTCGTCGACGAGTCCGCGCCTCGGGTCACCCTGCTCGCCCGTGATCGGACCGGCTGGGCGAACCTCTGCGCGCTGATCACCGCCGCCTGGAGCCACCGCGAGAACGAGGGGAGCGGGCAGCCGATCGTCCCCTGGAGTGCCCTGCGGCGGCACGCCGACGGCCTGACCGTCCTGCTCGGGCCCGCCTCCGAGCCGGTGCGCCAGCTTGCCGCCGGACGTTCCGACCGCGCCACCGAACTCCTGGCCCCCTGGCGGGACCTCTTCGGCCCGCATCTTCGCCTCGAAGCCGTCCACCACCGGAGGACCGGCACCGGGCCCGGCTCCCTGCGCCTGGCCGCGCGCACGGTTGGCCTGGCCGCCAACCTCGACCTGCTCGCCGTCCTCACCAACGCCACCCGCTATGCCCGGCCCGAACAGGCGCCCGTTGCCGACGTCCTGGATGCGGACCGCCTGCTGGTCCCGGCGGTGGCCGCCCGCACCTGCAACGGCGAGCGCAACCTGAAGACGGCGGCGGAGATGGCCGCCCTCGCCGAGGAGATCGCAGCGGCGGCCGGGCAGGACTCCGGCGGGGCGGCACATCTGCTGGCCACCACCGCCCGCACCGCGGGCGACTGCCGACTCGACCCGTACAGCGATCTGGGGATCGGCCGGGTCCACTTCCCCGAGGAGCACATGGTCGGAGCCGCCCCGGGGACTTCGGCGCGGGTCCTGCACGAGCGGTGCGAGGCGGCGATGGTCCGGCTCGGCTACGACCGCAGCGCCACCATGCGTGGGCGTCTGGAGGAGGAGCTCCGAGTCATCCAGGCCCTCGGATGGCCGACCTACTTCCTGACGGTCGCCCAAGTCGTGGACGACGTCAGGGAGATGGGCATTCGGGTGCAGGCCCGAGGATCCGGAGCCGGGAGCCTGATCGTCCACCTGCTGGGCGTCTCCTTCGCGAATCCACTCGACCACGAACTGATCATGGAACGGTTCCTGAACCTGCGCCGCCGCTCGCTGCCGGACATCGACATCGACGTGGAGTCCGCCCGGCGGCTGGACGTCTACCGGCGGATCATGGACCGGTTCGGCGCGCTCAGAGTCTGCACCCTGAGCATGCCCGAGACCTACCGGGCCCGCTCCGCGATCCGCGCGGCCGGCCTGGCGATGGGGCTGCCCCCGGACGAGACCGCCCGTCTGGCCAAGGCCTTCCCGCACCTGAGCGCCCGTTCCGTGAAGACCGCCCTGCAGGAACTGCCGGAGCTGCGACAGGTCGCCGCACAGGCCAGACGCTATGGAAGGCTCTGGGATCTCGCCGAAGGCCTGGACGCGTTGCCCCGCGGCACCGCCATGCACCCCTGCGGAGTGATCCTCTCCGACGACACCCTGCTGTCCCGGACCCCCGTCGTGCCGACCGCCACCGACGGCTTTCCCGCCACCCAATGGGACAAGGAGGATGTCGAGGCGGACGGCGTCGGCCTACTCAAACTGGACGTCCTGGGCATCCGGATGCAGAGCAGCATGTCCTATGCCGTCCAGGAGATCGAGCGCACCACCGGACACAGGATCGACCTCGACGACCGGACACAGGTTCCGCTGGACGACCCAGCGGTCTTCGAACTGCTGAGGAACGGCCGCAACCTCGGCGTCTACCAGCTCGAATCCCCCGGGCAGTTGGACCTGGTCGGCCGCCTCCAGCCGGAGACGTTCGAGGATCTGGTGGCCGAGATCTCGCTCTTTCGGCCGGGTCCGGTTCGGTCTGACATGATTCGGCCCTTCTTGCTGGGCCGGCACGGCAAGAGGCCGGTCCGCTACCCGCACCCCGACCTGGCCCCGGTCCTGCGGTCCACCTACGGCGTGGTCATCTACAACGAGCAGATCATCAAGGTGTTCGCCACGATGACCCGCTCCGACCTGGCGATGGGTGAGGAGGCCCGCCGCGCCCTGGCCCGCACTGACCGGCTCCCCGCCTTGGAAGCCTGGTATCGCCGGCGCGCCGCCGAGGCCGGCTACACCCAGCAGGTCATCGACGAGGTCTGGGCGATGGTCGCCAGCATGGGTGCCTACGGCTTCGCGAAGAGCCACTCCGTCGCGTTCGCCCTACCCACCCTGCAGTCCGCGTGGCTCAAGGCGCACCACCCCGTCCCCTTCTACTGCGGTCTGCTGGAGCATGACCCCGGGATGTACCCCAAGCGCCACATCCTCTCCGAGGCCCGCGACCGCGGTGTGCCGATCCTGCCGCTGGACGTCCAGCACTCCGACAGCCACTACCGCGCCGAGCCGCTGCCCGACGGCCGCCTGGGCCTGCGGATCTCCCTCGCTGAGGTCCACGGCATCACCGAGGAGCAGGCCCGGCGGATCGCCGGCGGCCACCCCTACAGCGACCTCGCCGACTTCTGGGTCCGCGCACACCCAAGCCTCCCGATCGCCCAGCGCCTCGCCCGCACCGGTGCCCTCGATGCCCTGACCGCTGGCGCCAACCGGCGCGAAGTCCTGCTGCACCTGGACGAACTACACCGCCAGCACCGGGCCACCGCGATTCCGGACCAGCTCACCTTCACCACCGCTGCCGCGACCGAAGGCGGCACCGGGCTACCCGCCATGACCGCCGGCGAGGAGCTCCAGGCCGAGCTGGAGGTTGTCGGCATGGACGTCAGCGCCCACCTGATGGCCCCTCACCACCCTCTTCTCGAGGAGCTCGGCGTTACCTCCTCCCACCGCCTCGCCGACCTCCCGGCGGGGCAGACCGTCCTGGTCGCCGGCGCCAAGGTCGCCATCCAGACGCCGCCGATGCGCTCCGGCCGCCGGACCATCTTCGTGTCCGTCGACGACGGCCTCGGCGGCGGACAAGTGGACCTGACCTTCTTCGACGACACCCACGACCAGGCCGCCCATGCCCTCTTCCACCACCTCTACCTGCTGATGCGCGGCACCGTCTCCCGGCGCGGCAAGTCGGTAGGCGTAATCGGCACCCACGCCTGGAACCTCCAGCAGGTCGCCGACGCCCACCAACACGGTGGCCCCGCAGCCGTTCGCCAACTCCTCGCCGCCGGCAGCCCTCCGGCCGGCCCCAGCGACCGCCAAGCCGCCAGCACCGCTGTCGGCGGCGAGGGCCGGATGGGCGGCGCGGGTCGGCTCTGGCACGCCTCCCCCGGAAGCGCGGGATGACCGCCATGACCACCACATCGCTGACAGTCCTTCACCTGCGCTTTCACCAGGTGTCGTTCGAGGCCTACCGCGAACTGTTCACCGTGCTGGACGACATCACCCCGACCGTCCAGGCGCTCCCACCGGACAGCGCTCTGCTCGACCTCACCGGCGCCCAGAAGTACTTCGGCCGCAGCGCGGCCGACCTCGCCGACCTCCTTCAGACCCGCTTGCTCGCCAGGTACGGACTGACCACCTCCGGTGGGACCGGCCCGACCCGCATGCACGCCACCATCGCAGCCCACACCACCACCCCCGGTACCGTCCTGGTCCTGCCCGACCAGCAGGCCGCCGACGACTTCCTGCGCCAACAGGCAGTGCGGGCCCTGCCGGGCGTCGGCCCCGTGCTGGAACGGGCCCTGACCCGGTACGGGATCAAGACCATCGGTGACCTCGCCGACCTGCCGCTCGCGACCCTCCAGCGCATCGCCGGCACGAGCACCGGCCGGCTCCTGGCTGACCGCGCCCACGGCCATGACCCCCGCCGCGTCACCCCCGGCGGCCCGCCGGCCAACATCACCGCCGACCGCCGTTTCGACCACGACGTCCTCGACCCCGTCCAGATCCGCCAGGCACTCACCGCTCTCGCCACAGATCTCGGCGCCCGGCTCCGGGCCGCCCAGCAGATCACCAAGGGGATCGAACTACAGATCACCTACGCCGACCGCAGCCATACGAGCAGGACCCGTACCCTCAAGGAGCCGACCGCCCACACCCCGGCCCTCACCGAGGCTCTCAACACGATTTTCACCGGACTCGGCCTCCAGCGCGCCCGAATCCGCACCGTCACCGCTCGCGTCACCCACCTCGCCCCTGCCTCCACCTGCTACGTGCAGCTCACCCTCGACCCGCTCATCGAGAACCGACGCACCCTGGAACCGGTCATCGACAAGGCCAACGGCCGATACGGCACCGGCGCAATCACCTCTGCCGTTCTCGCCTCACCCCGATCACGCCAACGCGACCGGCATGTCGGGCGGTATTGATCTGGAGGTGCCGCAGTCGCCTGTCAGTGCTATTCGGGCTCGTGCTCGCCGACCGTGAAGTCCTCTGGTCGATCTTCCCGCAGACGCAGGAAGCGATGGTTCAGCAGGTCGAGCGCGTCGTGGATGCCGCCGCCGAACTCGTCTCGGATCCTTTGCAGAGCTTGGATCCTGCGTCCCTCCAAGATGAGGTAGTCGATCTGTGACCAGCAGGGGTCGGTCCCGTCGCTCGGTTGCTTCAGGGCGTCGACCTCGGCCCGAAGTTGCACCACTGCCGCGATGATTTCCTTGTCACTGGCGACGCTCAGGACGGTCAGCCCCTCGGGTCCAGGACTCCTTCGGATGATTCCGAGCTCCTTGCATACCCACGCCCGCAGATCGCCGAGCTCGCGTCGAGCCGTGTCGCGCTCGGTGCGAGTCTGGTTCAACTCGGCGCGCATCAGATCCAGTTCATCGTCAGGCATGAGGGAGTTCTTTCGAGCTCTCCACGCGGGCCTGCGTGCACGAGAGCGCGATACGACGCCCCTTCAGATCGGTATCGATGATTTTCACGGTGAGGATGTCGCCGATCTGGACGACGTCCTCGGGCCGGTCCACGGGTGGCTCGGCGAGCTCGGAGTTGTGCACCAGCCCCTCGAAGCCGTCCTCCCGATCCTCGATACGGACGAAGGCACCGAACGGCACGAGCCTGGTGACCGGGCCGGCGACGACCTGACCGATCTCTTGCGCGAGCTCAGGCAGCGGATTCTCCTGCAGTGCCCTGAGGGACAGTGGCACCCGTTCCCAGGCCATGTCGACGTCGAGGATCTCGGCCGTGATCTGCTGTCCGACCGCGACGACGTCGGAGGGGTGGTTGATGTGGCGCCATGATAGTTCGGGAATGTTGATCATCGCGGTGAAGCCGCCGATGTCCACGAACGTGACGCCGAAGCTGGCGATCTCGGTCACGGTGCCGGTGACGATCTGCCCGCGGTGCAGGGTCTTCAGGAAGGCCCAGTCCCGGTCACTGGGAGTCGGTTCGGTCCGCCACCGTGATCGGACGACGCCGTCGCTGTCCGGCAGGGCAGCCGTGAACAGCGGGTGGCGCGCATCAACGTCCAGTGGCAGGACAGCGGCGGCACGAGCGGCTGAGACCTGGGTGGCCACTGCCGTGAACTGGGTCTCGTCGGCGATCGCGCTGGTGATCCGGCCGTCGTGGTCTTCCCAGACGATCTCGACCATGTCGTCGTTGGGGAGCGAGGCGAGGAGGGCGTCCACGTCGGTGGACAGGTCTGGCCAGACCGTCAACAGGGCGCGCGGCGCGAGCTGGGAGCGCACCGCGTCGATGTTGTCACCGGTGAGGCGATGCCAGCGCGAGGCGTTCTGGACATAGTGCTCCTCCAGGATCGCAGCGCGGCGCGCGCTCACGGACCAGCGTAGGCGGGCCCAGAAGTCGGCGTCGGCCGGCCGCTGCACGCCTGTACCGTCGTGCGCGATGTCGTAGGGCGAGGAGTCCAGCCGCTCCGGGAACAGCCCAAGGGCGCGGACACGGCTCACGGCTGCTTCGCGGGCCGACTGCTGCCCACGTAGAGGTACTGGTCCCAGCCGACGTGCACGGCGAAGGTGTCCTCGACTTCCAGGCGGCACCAGGCGCCGCTGGCGCGGAGCATTGCCCGCACCAGTTCCAGGCCGACCGGGACTGTCACTTCTGCCCCGTCGTGGAAGCCGGCGAGGTCGCCCGGGAAGAGCCCCGTCAGGCCGTGCCCCTCGACTGCGGACTCCAGGAAGAAGTGCGCGAGGCCAGAGGCGACCTCGGGCTCGCGGATGGAGAGGTGTCGGACTCCGGTCTCCTCGGCGAAGGCAGTGATCGCCTGAAGGTAGGCGGCCTCGACCGGGCCGTGGTCGCTGACCGCTTCCTCCGTACCGGTGTAGACACCTCGCTCGTCGCGGTCGGCGGGATCGTACTTGGCCAACCGACACAATCCGTCGACCTGCGCCTACAGGCCATCGGCGATGCGGTCCTTCCCGTGCAGAGCAAGATCACTTCCCAGTGTGCTGGTCAGCGCACTGCGGCGGCCCCTTGCCCACCCGTCCTGAACCGCCAGATCGCGCGCTCGAACTGCTGCTGCAGCTGCTCCGGAGAGTCATCGATTCTGCGACGGGATCTTCAACGCGGTCGCCGCCGAGCTGCGGCGGGTCATCAGCTCGGTCCGCGTCGCCTACGACACCAGGAAGCTGGTCCAGGCGGCCCGAGACCGCGGTGTGCTGGAGCGCTGGGGTACTGGGGTACTGGAGGTGGAGGACACCTGCTCGCTCCTGAGCGCCTTCGTCCACGACGACGAGGGCCGCCGCACCGTGCTGGACCTGCTGGTCAGGCGGTTCATGTGCCCAGCCGCTGCCTGCCTGCGGAAGACCTTCGTCGAGCAGGTCGCCGGGCTGACCCGGCGGTACGCCCGGCGGACCAGCTCGCTGTGTGGGACCTTCGAAACCGGCCGCGCGCCCGCCCGAGAGCTTGGCCCTGATCCTGTTCAACCCCCTGCAGGCCGCCGAATCGCTCAGTTCCGAACGGGTTCGTGCGCGCCACTGCGGCCTGGATCACGGGCGCCACCGAAACGACCTCCCTGTGGGATCTCGACGCAGTCCGCAGCAACCGCCGCCGACCTTACCGAGCGTGTCCTGCTCCAGCTTCCCCCCGGCTACGCCCTCCTGTGCGGCCGACCTGAACCCGGCCGCCGTCCTTGACACCCTCTACGCCGCAGCCCTCGCGCGGCCGGCTCGTCCGGAGGGCCACCAGCTGTTGACGTGGCACCGCCTCGTCCGACAGGTCCGCGCCGTCGGCCACTATGGCACCGACCAGGAAGCTGAACGCGTTTCGTACACGGTCCTGACCCGAGCTTGCTCGCCGGCGAGGAACGGCCGGGACCCCGCCGCGGTCCTGCCCGAGAACACCAGCCTCGTCTTCGCCTCACAGATCCCCCTGACAGAACCGGTCGCCGCCCCGGCCTTCGTCGAAGCCGTCGCCCGCGCCCTGAACACCAGCCTCACCAGCGTCCTCTGCCTCACCTCCTCCGTCCCGGTCACCTCGCCGGCCACCAGGTGACCGACCGCCTCCTCGGCCATTTGCCCTGCGGCTACGCGCTCCTCTTCGGCCGCGCTGACCTCGCCGCCGCATAGCCGCCGACTCCGGGGGGCTCCGTTCGCCTCGGCGCCGTACCCGCGATGTCGGTGCCGATCGGCGGACCGCCGGAAGGACTGGCCGGGCCGGTGAAATGTGGGCGGGGCCACCCCGGCGGACCACTTCGCGGCAGCGGCAGCCGCAGCCCGCTCGGCCGCTAACCCTTCTTCCCCCTCGGCGCTCAGAACCGCCCACAGGGTGTGCTGCTCCTGATGGAGTTCCATCCCGCCAGGCGGCCGGGCCGCGCCGTCGGCGCTGTCCCTGACTGTCCAACCGCAGGGTGGAACTTCAAAGGTGGCTCTGCCCGGATCGGCGTACCCAGGGAAGGCCGAATGGCGGGGTGGAAGGCACTACTGGCAGAGCACTGATGAGCACAGGGACGCGTAATCCGCAGCGGGCCGATGTTGCCTGGCAGCGTCGGCAGCTACTGAACGGCCAGGCCCCGGGGAGGGGAGTAGTGCCGTGACCGCTGCCGGGCCGGCGGGCTCGGCAGGTCGGTCAGCTGCGGCCGGCTGTCCGGCCAGGCTTCGAAGGGCGTCTTCGAGCAGGTCGGCGGGGGTGAGCGCCGGCCCCGGCCCGATCCATCGGCGTCGATCGTCGCAGCGCTCTCCGGGAATCACGACGTGCCAGCCGTGTGTGAGTACCGCTGCGCCCTGGCCGGGGTCCAGCGACCAGCGCCGCGCACCTGCGACGGGAATGAGCCACAAGCACATGCCGGACACGACATCCTCGATGCAGCTGGGGCTGTGACCCCCGAGCAGGGCCAGTACCTTCGAGGCCAGCGCGCTGGGGATTCTTACGACGTCGAAGTCCCGGCCGACCTCGACCAGGCGCAGTCCGCTGGGCTCGCGTGGCAGCCAGTGGGCATCCCGTGGCGATCTCGCCGTCGGGGCGGTGCTTGTCAATCCGTGCGCGAACATCAGTGCCTCCCGGCAGGGGAGAGGTGCGAGGGGTCGAGGGGTGCGTGCCGGGCCGGTTCGTGGGAGCGCCGGTCTGTCGCACGTGGGGCCGGGCAGCCGCTGTGGGGGGCTGCGCGGGCGCGGCGCGTGCCGGTGGCGGGATCGCTCGCCCGGGACGCAATATAGAAGTAGCATTTACTTAATGCCCTTTGAATAATCAACGCCTCGGGTGGTATCTGTCAAGTACCGGGCGCCATGCCGGCGCCGCAGTCGCCGCCACGCCACCTCGGAGTCGGGTGCGGGTGCTCGGGGCGGGTCTGCGGGATCGTTACATCCCCCGGCCCCCGAGGCCCTTGACAGGAGCCGGGGGACCTCTGATTATTCAAGGCATCTTAAGTAAAGCCATCTAAGAAACTTGGTTCGGGTGGCTGGAGTTGAAGGGAGTGTCCGCTGTGACTGATTTCGTCCACACCCCTGTAGCCGCGGGCCGCCGCGCCTCGCGTGGCCTGTTCGATCTACCCTCGACGCCACGACGCGGACCGGCGGAGCGGACGAAGGCGCAGACGCAGGACAACCGGGTGCACAACCGCTCGCTGATCCTGGCGACGCTCTACCGCGAGGGCGCGATGAGCCGGGCCGACCTGTCGCGGGTGTCGGGCCTGACCGCGCCGACGGTCTCCGCGCTGGTCGCCGGTCTGGAGGCCGACGGCCTGGTCGCGGATGTCGTCGAGCCCCTCCAGGAGGGCGGGCGGCGCCGGGGGAAGCCCTCGATGCTGGTGGAGATCCAGGACGACGCGGTGAACCTGGTGGTCCTCGACCTGGCGCCCGGCGAGTACTTCCGGGGGGCGGTGACGAACCTGCGGGGCGAGATCGTGGAGCGGTCGCAGGTCGCCATCGGCACAGCCCTCGGGGAGGCGGCCTTCGGCCTCGTGATCTGGCTGGTCACCGACCTGCTGGAGCGCGCCCCGCGCCGGGTGCTGGGGATCGGCGTCGGCTCGCCCGGCATCGTCGACGACGCGGGGATCATCCGGCAGGCCGCTCATCTGGAGTGGCACAACCTGCCGATGGCCCGTCAACTCACCGAGCGTTTCGGCCTCCCGGCCTACGTCGGCAACGACGTCAACGTGGCGGCTCTCGCCGTGCTGAACTTCCGCCGGACCGGGGCGCAGAACCTGATGGTGATCGCGACCGAGCACGGTGTCGGCGCCGGGCTGGTGGTGGGCGGCGAGCTGGTCGAGGGGGAGCAGTTCGCCGCCGGTGAGATCGGGCACCTCACCGTCGAGGTCGACGGCGAGCCGTGTGTCTGCGGGCGCCGGGGCTGCCTGGACCCGATGATCGACGCCGTGCACCTGCGGGCGCGCCTGGTCGCAGCCGCGCCGTCCGACCGCGATGCGATCCTGACCGGCGCCGGGCAGGCGCTGGGAACGGCGCTCGCCCCGATCGCCTGCGCTCTGAACCTGAACGAGATCGTCCTGACCGGGCTCGCCGACCTGATCGAGGGCCCTTTACTCAACTCGGCCATCGAGACGGTGCGGGCCCGCACACTCGCACCGATCGGCGCGTCGCTGACGATCCGGTCACTGGCTGGGGACGACGACCTGATCCTGCTCGGCGGGGCGTGCCTGGTGCTCGCCGCGGAACTCGGCGTCCTCTGAGATCAGTCCGACCCACAGATCTCTGGGCCGAGACCGCCCGGCGATACCGCGGCTGCAACCGCTTGTCGCCGGCTCGGCCCAGACACCCGTGAGTACTACCCAACAGTTCGGTGATGTTACCCGCCGGACATACTGCTAGGAAATCTGATGAACCACAGATCAAGCGGTGCCGTCACCGTCCTCGCCCTGGCCATCGCCGTCACCCTGAGCGCCTGCTCGACCTCCGGTGCCGGTACCTCCACGGCCACCTCGCCGCAGGCCGTCACCGCTGTCAAGGGCGAAGGCAAGACCGTCACCGTGTGGGTGATGGACGGCGACTACTCGGACGCCTCGCTCAAGGCGATCGACGACGCGTTCACCCAGCAGACCGGCGCCAAGGTCGACGTCCAGGTGCAGGCCTGGGACGGGATCGACACGAAGGTCACCACCGCGCTGGCCACCTCGAACCCGCCGGACGTGCTGGACCTCGGCAACACCCAGGTCGCCAGCTTCGCCGCCAACGGCGGGCTCAAGGACCTCACCTCCTACGCCGCGGACCTGAAGCAGGGTCAGACCTGGCTGTCGGGCCTGGTCGACCCCGCGACCGTCGACGGCAAGCTCTACGCCGTACCCGGATTCGCCGGCGCCCGCGCGGTGATCTACAACAAGACCATGTGGGCGAAGGCCGGCATCACGGCGGCTCCGGTCACCTTCGCCGAGCTGACCGAGGACCTCACCAAGGTCAAGGCCGCCAACCCCGGCTCCGACTTCTCCCCGCTCTACTTCCCCGGCCAGAACTGGTACGCCGGCATGCAGTTCGTGTGGGACGCGGGCGGCGACATCGCGCTTCACGACCCCTCGAAGTGGACCGCGGGCATGAGCAGCGACAAGGCACAGGCCGGCCTGGCCGACTTCAAGGCCTTCCAGAACCAGTTCTCCACCGCCGCATCACAGACCGTCGATACCGCCAACCCCGACCAGGTACAGGTCTTCGCCGACGGCAAGACCTCGGCGATCATCGCCACCAGCGGCTTCATCGGGCGCATCGAGAAAGCCAACCCCAAGATCACCGACACCGACCTCGCCACCTTCCCCCTGCCCGGCAAGTCCGGCCACACCCAGCCCGTCATGCTCGGCGGCTCCGACTGGGGCATCGCCGCCCACAGCAAGAACGCCGACCTGGCCCTGGAGTGGTCGAAGATCGCCGCCAGCCCCGACATCCAGAGCAAGTGGGTCGTCGGACACGAAGGCTTCATCCCCAACAGCACCGAGGGCATCAAGGCCGCCACGGCCACGGTCAGCGAGCTGAAGAAGGCCTTCTTCAACGCCGCCCTCAACTCCAAGGCCACCCCGGCCAACGCCAACTGGGCGCAGCTGGAGGGCAACAAGGACATCAACAACCTCTTCTCGGCCGTCGCCTCCGGAACCAAGAGCACCAAGGACGCCGCGAACACGTTCGACACCACGGCGAACCAGGCGCTGAACGCCGGTCAGTAGTGCCCTCGGGCGCCCTGAAGATCTCGGGGCGCCCCCACCCGCCCTGCCCCGACCGGACAAGAGACCATGACGACCCAATTTCCCACTGGCACGGTCCGCGCCGACGACCACCGCCCGCACGCCTCCCCCCGTCGGCGCCACTCGTGGGCCCCGTGGTGGCTGCTGTCCCCCGCAGGACTGGTGATGCTCACCATCACCGTCGCGCCGATCGTCTTCCTGATCTACACCTCCTTCACCGACTACAACCAGCGCTCGCTGTTCACCGGCACCTACCACCTGGTGGGCCTGCGCCAGTACACCGCACTGCTCCACGATCCGCAGTTCTGGCGCGCCCTGCTGCGCAGTGTCCTGTTCACGGCCGCCATGGTGGCCGGGAGCATCGCGGTGGGCACAGCCGTCGCCCAACTCCTCACCCGCCTCGCGGTGGCGCTGCGCACGACGGTGACGATCACGCTGGTCCTCGCCTGGGCGATGCCGACCGTGGCGTCCTCCCTGGTGTGGAAGTGGCTCTTCCAGCCCGGCTACGGCGTCGTCAACTGGCTGCTCACCCAGAGCGGCCTGTTCGGCGACATGACCAACACCGACTGGGCGAACCAACCGTTCCTGGCCTACCTGTCGATCTGGCTGCTCATCGTCTGGCAGGCCGTACCGTTCATCGCCCTCACCCTGTACGCCGCACTGACCCAGCTGCCCGTGGAGCTCCAGGAGGCCGCCCGCCTCGACGGCGCCGGCGAGTGGCGCCTGTGGTGGTCCATCACCCTGCCCTTCCTGCGCCCCACCCTGATGCTGGTCTCCCTGATGTCGGTGATCTGGGACTTCAACGTCTTCAACCAGATCTGGCTCGTCTCCGCCGGCGGCCCCGACTCCGCGACCAGCACGCTGGGGATCTTCGCCTACAAGACCGCGTTCGTCGGTTTCAAGATCGGCCAGGGCGCGGCCCTGTCCGTCATCACCACCATCATCCTGGTCGCCGTCACGGCGGCCTACATCCGCAACCTGCTGCGCTCCGGGGAGGACCTGTGACCAACCGCTCGCGCCGCAGCCGGGCCGGGACGCCGAAGGGAGGCTGGCTGCCGAACACGCTGGCGATCGCCTTCAGCGTGGTGTGGATCTTCCCCGTCTACTGGATGGTCAACACCGCTCTCAAGCCCCGCTCCGAGGCGATGACCTCGACCCCGCTGTTCGTCCCGAAATCCCCGACCCTGTCGAACTTCGACGCGGCCATCAACCAGACGACGTTCTTCCGGAACCTGTGGAACAGCCTGATCGTGGTCGGCGGCACCGTCCTGCTGGCCGTCGTGCTGGGCATGTTCGCGGCGGCCGCGCTGTCCCGGTTCAGGTTCCGGGGCAGGCGCACCATCATGGTGGCGATCCTGATCGTCCAGATGCTGCCCGGCTCCGCCCTGCTCATCCCGACCTTCCTGGTCTTCAACCGGATCGGCCTGCTGGGCACCTACATGGGACTGATCCTCGCCTACGTCGCGATCGTCCTGCCGTTCTCCATCTGGGTCATGCGCGGCTTCTTCATCGCCATCCCCGTGGAGATCGAGGAGGCCGCCCGGATCGACGGCGCCTCCACCTGGCAGATCCTCTACAAGATCCTCTTCCCGCTCGTCGCCCCGGGCGTCGTCGCCTCCAGCATCTTCGCCTTCATCGCGGCGTGGAACGACTACCTGGTCGCCTACACCTTCATGAAGGACCAGAACCAGTACACCCTCCCGGTGTGGCTCGCCTCCTTCAGCACCCCGATCACCGGCACCGACTTCGGCGGGCAGATGGCCGGCTCCGTCATCTTCTCCCTACCGGTCGTCGTCTTCTTCCTGATCATCCAGCGCAAGCTCGTCTCCGGCGTCTCCGCCGGCGCCGTGAAAGGCTGACCCCACCTCATGCTGCTGCCACGCCCCGCCTCGCTCAGGACCGGCGACGGCGAGTTCCTCCTCGACGAGTCCACCACCATCACCGCCCGGCGTGAACTCACCCCGACCGCCCTGTGGCTCCAGTCCGCTCTGCGTCCCGCCACCGGACTGCTCCTTCCCGTCAGCCCCGTCGGCCCCGCGGTCCGGCGGCCGATCAGCCTGGGGCTGCGCGCGGACCTCGAGCGCGAGGCCTATCGCCTCACCGTCACCGCCGAGGCCGTGCTGGTCGAGGGCGGCTCGCCGGCGGGTGTCTTCTACGGCTGCCAGGCCCTGCTCCAACTGCTGCCGGCGACGGTCCACCGCCGAGCGCGGGTTTCCGGGCAGCGGTGGGCAGTGCCGGCCGTGACGGTGCAGGACGCACCGAGGTTCCACTGGCGCGGCGCGATGCTCGATGTGGCGCGGCACTTCATGCCCAAGCACGACCTGCTGCGGTTCATCGACCTGCTCGCGATGCACCGTCTCAACATCCTGCACCTGCACCTGACGGATGATCAGGGCTGGCGGGTCGAGATCCTGCGCCACCCGCGGCTGACCGAGGTCGGTTCCTGGCGCCGCGAGTCCCAACTCGGGGCGCAGGACGACGCCCCCGGCGACGGACGGCCCCACGGCGGCTTCTACACCCAGGGTGACATCCGCGAGATCGTCGCCTACGCCGCCGAGCGCCACATCACCGTCCTCCCGGAGATCGACGTCCCCGGCCACACCCAGGCCGCGATCGCCGCCTACCCCGAACTGGGGCTTCCCGGAGAGACATTGGAGGTCCGCACCCGCTGGGGGGTCAACCCGAACATCCTCAACGCCGAGGAGAGCACCGTCGACTTCTTCCGCGGCGTCCTCGACGAGATCATGGAGCTGTTCCCCAGCCACTACATCGGCATCGGCGGCGACGAGTGCCCCAAGGACCGGTGGCGCGAAGACGAGCGCACCCAGGAACTGATGCGACAGCGGGGACTGGCGGACGAGAGCCAACTGCAGGCCTGGTTCATCGACCGCCTCGGCAGCCATCTCACCCAGCACGGCCGACGCGTCTTCGGCTGGGACGAGATCCTGGAGGGGCCCGTCCCGGCCGGGGCCGCGGTCGCCTCCTGGCGCGGCATGACCGGAGCACGAACCGCCGCCCGCCGGGGCTTCGACGTCGTCTCCTGCCCGGACGACCAGGTCTACCTCGACTACCGCCAGTCCGAACTCCCCGACGAGCCGATCCCCTTCGCCGTTCCCCTGCCCCTGCAGGACACCTATGGCTTCGACCCGGTCCCCTCGGACCTCGCCCCGCACGAGGCAGCCCGCGTCCTCGGCGGCCAGGCCAACATCTGGACCGAGCACATGGACTCCCCGCGCACCGTCGACTACTACGTCTTCCCCCGTCTGTGCGCCATCGCCGAAGCACTGTGGACTACCGGCGAACGCGACTTCGACGAGTTCCGCAGCCGCCTCGCCGCGCACCTGCCGCGGCTGGAGGCGATCGGCGTCGAGTACCGCCGTGAGACCGGACCCCTGCCCTGGCAGACCCGGCCCGGCATCGAGGGCAAGCCCTCCACCAGGCTTGAGTGGGCCTCCTTCATCGACCAACTGGTCGCCCACATCAAGGTCTGAGCGCACCCCCCACGGCGCTCAGCGCAGTACCCACCCCCACACAAGGTACGGAGAACGCCATGTACCGAAGAATGACCCCGGGACGGGCGGGCATCGCCGCCGCCCTCTGCCTCGCGGTGGCCGTCGCCACCGCGGCGACCCTCACCCCCGTCGCCAACGCGGCCAGTTCCCCCGGCACCGTCACCATCGGCGGCAAGTGCCTGGACGACGCCGACTTCAACACCGCCAACGGCGCGACCGTCCAGCTCTACTCCTGCAACGGCGCCAGCGCGCAGAACTGGACCTGGCAGGACGACGGCAGCCTCACCGTCACCGTCGCCGGCGTGACCAAGTGCCTGGACGTCACCGGCGGCTCCAACGCCACCGGCGCGCTCGTCCAGCTCTACGACTGCGGCGGTGCCGGCGCGCCCCAGCAGAAGTTCAAGTACTTGCCCGACGGCACCCTCTACAGCGCCAAGTCCGGCAAGTGCCTGGGCGTCCAGGGCGGATCCATCGTCAACAACGCCCGGATCGGCCTGGCTTCCTGCGACCCGTCGCAGACCACCCAGCAGTGGAGCACCGCCACGGCGCCCGCGCCCAAGTACAGCCTGTCGGCCGGCGCGGCCGTCACCTTCAACAACGGCGACGACTCGCCCGCCTCCGGCTACGTCGACGCCAACGGCAAGTTCTACTACCAGACCTCGCACTCCCTCTACGGGGCCACCGAGGGCCGCAAGTGGAGCTTCTACTCCGGCACCAACTTCGACGACGCCACCCTCGACCCCATCACCAACGCGGTCAACCCGAACAACTCCGCCGACAGCAACGCCGACACCACCTGGCGCTGCAACAACAGCCCCACCGGCCTGATCTCCACCTACGGCCCCTCCACCTGGGCGGAGCGCAACTACTGCGACCTGATCGGCGTCTGGGTCGACCCCGACACCGGCTGGTGGTACGGCCTGGTCCACAACGAGTTCACGCCCTCCCCCTTCAACGACGGCCTGCACTACGACGCCGTCGACTACGCCGTCTCCAAGGACCACGGCGCCAACTGGACCATCCAGGACCACGCCCTCACCTCCCCGTACAGCACCACCCGGGGCGACACCGCGGCGTTCCCGAACTCCACCTACTACTACGGCGACGGCGACCAGCGCCTGTTCGTCGACAACGCCTCCGGCTACTTCTACGTCTTCTACGCCACCCGCGCCGTCAGCCGCGGCCCCGGCGGAGTGTCGTGGCTGCAGCACGTCGCCCGTGCGCCCATCGCCCAGAAGATGGCCGCCTCCTCCTGGCAGAAGTGGTACAACGGCGCCTGGCAGACCCCCGGGGTCGGCGGCGCCGAGAGCGACATCATCCCCTCCGACGGCAACGGGAGCGGATACATCGCCCCCGCAGGCGACTACGCGCCCACCACCACCGGATCGGTGGCCGACCAGATCACCGCCGGGACGACACCGGACAACTCCCAGCTCGCCGTCATGAATGTCGCCTGGGACGCCTACCTCGGCAAGTACATCGGCACCCCGCAGAACAACGTCGCCCAGAACACGGGTACCTACACCCCCCTGCACCTCTACTCCACCGACGACCTGGCCACCGAGAAGTGGACCGACATGGGGCTGGTGGCCGGCACGAACAACGGCGCCTGGTACCGCTGGCTGCTGGACTCCGGGAACAAGACCAGCTCCACCGTCCTCGGCAAGACCTTCCGCTCGTACTGCATCATCGAGTGCCCGAGCGGCAGCTCCGAGATCACCGTCCAGCCGAACTCCTCCGCCGACCTGCCCGCACCCCCCGTCAGCGGCTCCACCACCTACCAGATCGCCGCCGGCGGCCAGTACCTGTCCCAGAGCGGATCCACCCTGGTCACCGCGGCGAGCAGCACCTCCACCTCCCAGCGGTGGCAGTTCACCGCCACCGGCGACGGCTTCTACACCGTCACCAACTCCGCCTCCGGCCAGGCCCTCGGCGTCGGCACCGGCGACACCGGCCGCGCCTGGGGAGCCGGCGCCACCCTCGGCTCGCTGAGCACCCCCGCCGGCATCGGCCAGCAGTGGTCCATCCAGGCCGTCACCCAGGCCCCCGCCACCAGCGGCGCCTCCGTCCCCACCGGCGCCTACCGGCTGGTCAACCGCTACAGCAGCCTCGCCCTCAGCCTCACCAACCAGGGCACCCAGTCCGTGCTCACCGCCCCCCAGCGCAACTGGGACAACACCGGCACCAGCGGCGACACCCGTCCCGCCGCCGCCCAGAACCTGACCTTCACCGCGAGCACCGGCGTCTCCGGCAACACCGTCACGGTGACCGCGCCCGCCAACCAGACCACGGCCGCCGGTGCCGCCATCACCCCGCTCCAGGTCAGCGCCACCGACTCCGCCACCGGCCAGACCCTCACCTACACCGCCACCGGCCTGCCCACCGGCCTGAGCGTCAACTCCGGCACCGGCCAGATCACCGGCACCCCGATCAGCGTCGGAACCGCCACGGTCACGGTCACCGCCACCGACTCCACCACCTCCACCGGCTACGCCACCTTCACCTGGACCACCACCGGTACCGACGCAGCCCTCAACCAGCCGACCACCGCCTCCTCCGTCGAGGTCAGCACCCTCGGCCCCGCCCTCGCCACCGACGGCAGCCCCACCACCCGCTGGTCCAGCGCCTACGCAGACCCGCAGTGGCTGCAGGTCGACCTCGGCACCACCAAGCCCATCAAGGAAGTGAAGCTGAACTGGGAGGCCGCCTACGGAAAGGCCTACCAGATCCAGACCTCCAACGACGGAACCACCTGGACCACCATCTACTCCACCACCACCGGAACCGGCGGCAACGAGGACCTCACCGGCCTCAACGGCTCCGGCCGCTACATCCGGATGAACGGCACCGCCCGCGGCACCGGCTACGGCTACTCCCTCTGGTCCTTCCAGGTGTACAGCTTCTAGCAACCCAGGGCGACTCTGTCAACTGGAGGGTCTGACCGACGGTTCCCGCAGGCCTCCGTGACCGGTGAACAACCGATCACGGGAGCCCGCAGACCGGAGCCGCGCGATCGGGGCCACAACCCACGCAGAACAGCTCCGGTGGTTCGGGGAGACCCACCAAGGTCTCCCCGAACTACCGGAGCTCGGGCTGGCGAGACCGAATGGACCGTCGACCGCCGGCACACCAGCGTCGGCCCTGAACGGCGCTGATTCATCGCGACACGGAAAAGGTGCACCATGAAGGAATCAATTTCCCGTCGGGTCTTTCTGGTCTCGGCCATCTCGGTGGCCGCTGCGGCTGTCGTCGGGGTATCGGAAGACCGGAACAAGGAGCAGGACCTCACGACGATTCCGGTAGCGGCGACCGTGGACCCCCGTCTGGCTCCAGTCCAGCATGTCGTCATCCTCATGCAGGAAAACCGGAGCTTCGACCACTACTTCGGCATGCTGAAGGGCGTGCGCGGGTTCAGCGACCACTCAGTGATCGACCTTCCCGGAACGTCCGCCGCACCGTCGAACAAGACCGTCTTCCAACAGCCGAGAGACACCGGGTCGATCTTCCCGTGGCAGCTCAGTGCCGATAGCGGGGGCTGGGAGAAGTCAGAGTGCCACGTGGGCGCGGGAGGCCATGAGTGGCCCGACCAGCACAACGCCTGGAACGGCGGCCGCATGGACAACTGGTACGCGGCGAAGAGCAGCACGGGCATGACGATGGGGTACATGACCCGCGCGGACATGCCCTACTACTACGCCCTGGCAGATGCCTACACCATCTGCGACGGGTACCACTGCTCCAGTCTCACCGGAACCGGCCCCAACCGCACCTACCTGTGGTCCGGATCCATCGGTGCCGGCCTCACCGGCGCCAACAACGTCGTGAACGACGGCGGTGACTTCCGCCGGTGGGGCCTGAACTGGCAGACCTACGCCGAAGCACTGGAAGGCGCCGGGGTCAGCTGGAAGGTCTACCAGGTCTACGACGAGAGCGGCGCCAAAAACTACGGGGACAATGCCCTGGAGTACTTCTCCCCCTTCATGACAGGCGACTCCAGCAAAGACGGGTCCGGCAACCAGGCACTGTGGACCAAGGGTGTAGCCGGCGTGCCCTACAACGGCGGGGATGTCGCTAACGCCATCGTCACGGCCTTGCAGAACGACGTCGTCAACGGCACCCTGCCCAAGGTGTCCTGGATCGTGACCGATGCCGCCAACTCCGAACACCCTGACCTGAGCCCCAGCGTGGGCGGTACCTTCACCAAGCGCGTCCTGGAAGCACTCAACGCCAACCAGACTGTCTTCAACTCCACCGTCTTCATCCTCACCTACGACGAGAATGACGGCTTCTTCGACCACGTCCCTCCCGCGATCCCTGCCAACACAGGTGACGCCACCGAGTACTACGCAGGCCTCCCGATCGGCCTGGGATTCCGGGTCCCGATGATCATTGCCTCACCATGGACCTGCGGCGGCCGCGTGAACTCGCAGGTCTTCGACCACACCTCCGTTCCACGGTTCCTGGAGTCCTGGACCGGCGTCCAGTGCCCGAACATCAGCGCCTGGCGCCGCGCGGTCTGCGGCGACCTAACGTCGGCCTTCGACTTCGCCAACCCCGTCATCGGCCCCCTGCCCTCACTGCCCGGCCCCGTTCCCGCTGGCCACTCCCTCATGACCGAGACGGCCTGCGACTCGACGGCCTCCCCCTCCGTCCCGTCGGGCAGCGGCACGCGGCCCACGCAGGAGTCCGGCAACAAGACCGCGTGCCCCCTGCCGTACCAGACCAACGCCTATCTGGACCACTACACGGGAGCCGATGCGAACGGCTCCCAGCAGATCTGGGTCAACTTCGAGAACCTCGGAGCCCAGGCAACAAGCGCAGCCCACTTCGCTGCCTACGTGAACGCCTACCGCAGCGGCGGTCCGTGGCAGTACACCGTCGGCGCCAACTCCTCCACCAGTGACTACTTCAACATCGGCTCCGGCTACGGCGGCGGCCCCTACGATGTCACGGTCTGCGGCCCGAACCGGTTCCTGCGCCGGTTCAAGGGCGACACCAGCACCAGCACCGGCCGGTACGCCAGGGTCAAGAGCTACTTCGCCGCCGCGAGTGACCCCCTCGCACTGTGGTTCACGTTCTACAACGACCACCCCAGCCAGACGCTCGCCTTCAGCGCCACCTCCAACAACTACCGCACCGGTACCTGGACCTACGGCGTCGGCCCGGGGCAGTCCGTCTCGGACTACTTCAACCAGCACACATACGCCAATGGCTGGTACGACTTCACCATCACCGTCAGCAGCGACGCCAGCTGGTCCCAGCGGTTCATCGGACACATCGAAACCGGAGGTTTCGGTATGACCGGCTCCATCGTCTGATTGAAGCTTCCCCGTGGACCTGGACACCTGGAGACTGGGACGTGGCTGTGTCGGTGACACCTGTAGAGCCAGGGCTGGAGCTGGCCAGGACCTACCACGTTGTGCCGACCGCCGGACGCTGTCGCCGGCCAGAAACGTGCCGTGCGTCAGTCCGGACGGGTAGCGGGGTCGGCCAACCCCGCCATCTTCCCAGCCCAGTGCTCGCGAGCCGAGGGCGCGTGGCCGGGGCCAGCCGCGCGGATCACGGTGGGTCGCGGATTTCCCCGCGCCGGGCGGATAAGGACCGCACGTTGCCCCCGGCGCGGGCGTCCAGGTGCTCGCGCAGGGCCTCGTTGTCGTGGTGGAGGGCCGCGATCACCGTGGCGGCGGCGTCCAGCCGGCGGTTCAGCTCGGTGCACTCGGCCGTCTTCGCCTTCCGGGTTGTCGGCGTTGGTCGTCGAGGATGTGGTGGACGGCGGTGAGGTGGTTCGGGTGACGGCCCGGACCAGGGATGTCCCGGTGCCGTGCCCGGTGTGCGGGATGCCGACCGCGAAGGTGCACGACTATCACTGGCGGACGGTGGCGGACGTGCAGGTGGACCCTGACTGTGCCGTGAGCTGGCCGCAGGACCGGCTCGTGTTCCTGACGTGTGACACGCTCAGCCGACCATGACGGCCACCGGCTCCTGCGCGCGCTCGCTGCGGCGGGTGCAGAACGCCCAGATCAGATTCGCCAGGCCCCATACCGCCAGCGAGGGCACCCAAAGCCGATACCCGCCGAAGTGGCTTGCCCAGGCGTAAAGGAAGCCCGACAGGGGCACCGCGCCCGTGATGAACATGCGAATGGTCGCGTTGGCCCGGCCCGCGATTTCGACCGGGATCGTCTCCTGCCGATAGGTGATCGAGGCGACGTTGCTCGCCGCAACCGCGAAGCACTCCACCATGAAGCCGACAACCTTCACGGCCGTCCAGGGGGTCGCGATGAGCGTGAGCGAGGCGAACCCGAGCACCTGCCAGACCAGGATCCTCCGCTCGGGGCTCCAGGCAGGAAGGATCTTCGACGCCAGGCGGCTGGCCACCGCACCCGTGAACAGACCGATCGCCAGCAGTGCCGAGATGAGCGTCACGTTGACGTGCCGGTGACCGAACTCCGTGATCAGGGCGGGCTCCAGCTGGCCGATGGCGATGTTCGTCATCGACATAGTCACCACGAGCCAGATGATCTCAGGCTTTACCACCCAGCGGAATCCGATGGCCAGATCACGGCGCAGGGCGATCTTCTCCTCGTTGCCCGGCACCGGGGGGAACAGCAGCGCCACGAGGCCAGCCCCCAGGTAGAGGGCCGCGATACACAGGGCCGCGGGCGCCGGCCCCAGCGCGGAGAAGGCCGCGCCACCCATCAACAACCCGATGACCTTCGAGAACTCGATAGCGGAGTTCAACTTGGCCACCGCCAGTGCGCGCTCCGGAGCGCGCACCAGTTTAGGGATCAGCACGAACTGCCCGGTGATGGAGCTCGCGACTCCGCCGATACCCGAGAGCAACACCAGCAAGGCGACGGCGAGCGGGTTGGAGATGAACACGGCGAGCAGGAGCAGGCAGAGCACCTGCTGCAGCTGCGCCAGGACGAAAATCCGCCGCTTGTCGAAGCGGTCGATGAGCGAGCCGAGGACCGGCGAGGCGACGTAGGTGACACCGCGCATCGCAAAGGAGGCCAGTGACATGGCGACGGAGTCCGTCTTCGCCAGGACGGCCAGCGGGATCACGATGCCGAGCTGCCAGTCCGCCACCTTCGATAGTACGGTCGAGCCGAGGAGAACACGGATCACCCGTGTGTCGGCCGACGTCTGCGGGGTCATGCGCTGCTCCTGTTGTTCGCTTGGGGAAGGTGGTCGGTCGCTGCGCGGCGGGTTCAGCCGACGGCGCCGCCCGATCGGCGACCTGGGCCCGGTCGGCGGTCTACGCCAGCGACCACGACGTCAGGCTGTCGGGCCGGTCCAACCGGTACCGATCCCGCCCGACGATCGAGTTGAGGATCCGCGCGCTGCGCCACGACGCCAAGCTGAGGTTGGGGTCGGCGACACCGTGCGAACCCTCGGCGAAGTTCTGCACGTAGATGCGCAGGTTTTCCGGCCTGCCCCACCGCCAGGCGTACCGGATTTCCCTGATTCGGGGCCGAGTTCCGGTTGTTGGTCGGCGACCGCGCCACAGTGTGACCTTGGCCACCCTGGTAGGGTTCCTGATGCTTCGCTACGCGACACGCTGAGCGCTCGGCAGGGCCTCGCGCAGCCAAGGGCCGTCGCCCTCCAGCGAGACACGACCTGTGTGGGACACGGGGTTTGTCGAAACAAGACCGGCCTGGGCCGGATCAGGGCCACCTCCACCACCAGGTCGTAGAACTCCCTCGGCTTCAGCCGGGGGAGGGTGGACATCTGGGCGCGCGACTCCACCTGGAAGACCCCGACCGTGTCGGCCCGGCAGAGCATCTCGTACACCGCCGGGTCCTTCTGGGGGATGCTGTCCAGGTCGTAGCGCTTTCCGTGGTGCTCGGCGACCAGGTCGCAGGCGTCGTGCAGGGCGGAGAGCATGCCCAGGCCCAGCAGGTCGATCTTGACCAGCTTGGCCCCGGCCGTCGACTCCTTGTCCCACTGCAGCACCGAGCGGCCCGGCATCCGCGCCCATTCGGTGGGGCAGATCTCACTGATCGGCTGCGCGGTGAGCACCATGCCGCCGGAGTGGATTCCCAGATGCCTTGGCAGGGACTCCAGTTGGCCGCTCAGCTCAAGAACGTCGGCCGGGATGACGGCGTCCGGCCCTGGGGCGGAGCGGAAGTCGGCCTGCCGGGAGAAGGCGTTCACCTGGTCCATCGGATAGCCGAGCACGCGGGCGGCGTCGCGCAGTGCGAGCCGTGGCCGGTAGGTGATCACATTGGCGACCTGGGCCGCGTGCTCGCGCCCGTAGCGCCGGTAGACGTACTGGATGACCTCCTCGCGGCGGCGGTGCTCGATGTCCAGGTCGATGTCGGGCGGGCCGTCCCGCTCCATGCTCAGGAAGCGCTCGAAGAGCAGTCGGTAGTCGATCGGGTCCACGGCGGTGATGCCGAGCGCGTAGCAGACCGCCGAGTTGGCGGCCGAACCGCGGCCCTGGCACCAGATGTCGGAGCGCCGGCAGAACTCCACCAGATCATGGACGATCAGGAAGTAGCCGGCCAGCCCCAGCTCCTCGATGACGCCGAGCTCCTTCGTCAGCTGCTGCTCGGCCTGCCGGTTGCCCGGCTCGAAACGGGTCGCGGCGCCGGCCTGGGTCAGGGCGCGCAACTGGCTCATCTGGGTGTGGCCCGGTGGTACCGGAAAGCCCGGCAACGGCCTGTCGAGCGAGGCGAATTCGAAGGAGCAGGCGCGGCCCAGCTCGGCTGTGGCCCGCTGCACGCCCGGGAACCGGCCCAGCCGCGCCGCCATCTCGGCCCCCGACCGCAGATGGGCGGTGCCCGCCGCCCGGGTCCAACCGGCCGCCTCCTGCAGGGTCTTGCGGGCCCGCAGTGCCGCGAGCCCCTGGGCGAGCCGGCCCTGGGCGGGGGAGGGGTGGTGGACGTTGTTGGAGGCCACCACGGCCAGACCGGCCCGGGCCGCGAGGGCGGCCAGCGCGTCATTGCGCGCGTCGTCCCCGGGCAGGCGGTGGTCGATCAGCTCCACGAAGACGTTCTTCGGTCCGAACGCCTCGCTGAGCAAACGGAGTTCGCGCAGTGCGGCGTCCGGACCGGCGCCCTCCAGGGCGCGCCGCACCCGCCCGTTGCGGCAGCCGGTGAGGACGGCCCACTGCCCGCCGTGCGCGTCGGCGAGCCGGTCGAACTCGTACGCCGGGCGGCCCTTGCCCGGGCCGGCCAGCTGGGCGGCGCCGATCGCGGCGGAGAGCCGGCGGTAGCCGTCGGGGCCGCGGGCGAGCACGAGCAGGTGCTCGGCGGGGGTGTCCTGGGGTTGGGTGTTCCGGGGGTGCGTGTTCCGGGCCGGTGCCTGCTGGACCCTCCCGGGCTCGGCGCGCCGCTCCCGCAGGTTGAGTTCCGCGCCGAAGACCGTGCGCAGGCCGGCCGTCCGGGCGGCCGCGTCCAGGCGGACGGCTCCATACAGGCCGTCGTGGTCGGTGAGGGCGAGCGTTTCGACGCCGAGCCGGGCGGCCTCCGCCACCAACTCCTCCGGTTCGCTGGTGCCGTCCAGGAAGCTGAAGGCGGAGTGCACGTGCAGTTCGGCCCAGGGTTCGGCGCGCGGCGCGTTTCGGCGAGGCCGGGTGGCCGTCGTCGGGAGCGGGACCACTTCGGCGGGCGGCTGGTTCGCCGTCGTCGGGAGCGGGACCACTTCGGCAGGCGGGTGGCCCGCTGTCGCCGGACGGTGGCCGCCGGTCATCCGTTGCTGGAGCTCGCTCCACGGCATCGTGGGCCGGCTGTCGAATCCCCATGGTTCCTTGTCGCCTTCTCGTCGATCGTGCTGCTGACGGACCGTCAGAACTCAGGCATAGGCGGCCTCCACCGTCCAGACGCCGCCCTCCACGGCGAGCAGCAGCGCGTGCCCGTCCGCTAGGCAGACCTGGAAGCGGGCCCGGCGCCGGGCCAGGGCCGGATCCCACCAGCGCTCGACGGCGGGCCACGGTCCGGCCCAGCCGGTCACCAGATGGGTCCGCCCGTGCAGGGTCACCCGGGCCGGCGGCGCCGAGACCTCGGCCCGTCCGGTCACCCGGACCGGTTCGCCGTCCGCGTCCAGTACCGCGACCGCCACCGCCGCCGACGGGACGATCGAGGGGGCCGGGTGACCGAGCCGCCCGGGCCACGGCGGGTCCTGGCCGCCCGGTTCCCCGCGCTCGCCCGGTTCGCCGCGCTTGTGCGATTCCCCGCGCTCGCCCGGTCCGCCGCGCTCGCCCGCCCCTGCCGGGTTCTGCGCGCGCTCGTCCCAGGGCACCCGGACCAGTTGCTCGCCCGGACCGCGCCCACCGGCCGGTTCGACCCGGCTGAGCCCGCCGTACCCCAGCAGCGCTTGCACCCGGGCGGCCGCCCGCTCCACCCGGTCATCGATCACGGCCTGTCCCCAGAGGGCGAGTTGCCGGCCGTGGTCGGCCACCAGCTCGTCCGGTGCCAGGCGCAGCGCGGTGAAGCCGCCCGCCTCGGGACCGAAGAACCCGGTGCCCTGCCAGGCCTGCAACTGCCAGCGGACCCGTTCGGCGAGGGCCGTCGCGGAGAGCCCGCCCTCGTGCTGCCACAGCCGCGAGGCCGTCCGCCCGTCCGCACAGGCCACCTCGACGGCCACCCGGCGGCAGGCCAGTCCGGCCCCGGCGAGCACGGTGTGCAGTTGTTCGGCGAGCGCGCGGGCGACGAAGACCAGCGGCTCGGCGAGCAACTCGGGCGGGTCGAAGAGCTGTTCCACCGTCAGATCGAGCCCCGGCGGTCGGGTGGCGGGCGGGCGGGCCTCCAGGCCGCGGGCCAGCCGGTGCGAGGCGAGGCCGGCCGGTCCGAACCGGTCGGCGACGGTGGCGGCCGGCAGTCGCGCGAAGTCGCCCAGGGTCGGTACCCCGAGGCGTACCAGCAGCCCGGCCAGCGTCTCGTCGCCGAGCGCCGCCACGGCGTACGGCGCCAGGAACCCGGCCGTCCCCCCGGCGGGCACCAGCATCCCGGCCCGCGCGGCGAGCACCCCGGCGAACACTCCGTCGGCCACCCCGACCCGGCTCTCCGCCACCCCGTCCAGGCCGGCCAGCGCCGCGGCCACCGCGCCGGCCAGCGCCTCCTCGCCGCCGAAGTACCGGGCCGGCCCCTTCACCTGGATCGCGCAGAGCCCCGGCCGCAGCACCTCCACCCGTGGGGTGAACGCCTCGACGGCGGCCACCACGGGTTCGAACAGCCGGGTCTCGGCCGCCGGATCGCGCTCACGCAGCCGCAGTTCCGGGCAGAGCCGCTGGGCCAGCCGCAGCCGCTGCCCGCGCCGTACGCCCGCCGCCCGCGCGGTTGCCGAGCAGGCCAGCACCCGCCCGCCCTCGACGACGGCCACCGGCCCGGCGGGCACGCCAGGTGTGCCGGGTGCGGCGGATGTCTCGGTGGCGACGATCGGCCAGTCCGGGCACCAGGCCACCAGCACCCGCAGCGCGTTGATCTCGACAGCAGTCATCTCACACCGCCGTCAGCCGACCCCGCCCCGCCGTGTCCCCCGGCTCCCCGCCAGGTCCCTCCCCGACATCCGTACCGGACTCCTCCTCGACGGCCCGGACCGCGCCGTGCTCGTCCGGCAGCCACAGCCACGCCGTACGGGCGCGCGCCGCGGCCCCGCACCCCTCGGCCACCACCTCCGCCTGCCGCCCGGCCAGCAGCCCGTGCCCGTCGCCGAGCCCGACCCACCGGCTGCTCCGCACGTCCAGCCGCAGCCCGGCCCCGGGCCACGGTCCGGCCACCAGCAGCACGCAGCCGCTGCGCCGCAGCACCGCGCCGAGCCGGGCGGCCAGCTGCGGCGCCACCGGCCCGGACGGGCGCAGCAGGATCACCTCCACCGCACCGGCCAGCGCCGCCACCACCTCCGCCCAGTGCGGCCCGGGAGCGTCCGCGAGCAGCAGCCGCTCTGGCGCGATCCCGTACCCGGCCGCCGCCAGCAGCCCCAGCTCCGGCAGCCCCACCGCCGCACACCAGCCCCCCGCCCCACCCACCTGCGCCGCCAGCGCCAGCAACAGCCCGGCATCCTCCCCCACCGACACCGCCGCCCCCCGCCGCAACCCACCCTCGGGCAGCACCCCCACCAGCGCACCGACCACCGGCACCGCACCGTCCCCCGACGGCACCGGCGCCGCCTGCTGGAGGAGCACGGGAGTGGCCACACCCCCAGCATCGAACATTTGTTCGTAAAGATTCAAGTCCAATTCGAGCGAGGGGTGGTCACTGACTGTGACGGTTTGCGCTGCTTGGCGGATGTTCGCGTAGTTGGCGAGCCCGCGGCCGGTGACCGCCTGGGGCTGCCGTGGTCGGGCAACTGGGGCGCACAGTCCGCTCCGGCTATCCGGCCGCAGCCGGTTGGTGGTGGGCCGCCATCGGTGCCGGGTGGGCCCTGTCGGCCGGTCCCGCCGGTTGCTCGCTGACCTGTGACCGGTGGGTGTAGCGGGCGCGCATGCCGTCGCTGGCGGCGGGGCCGGCGGTGAAGCTGTACGCGTCGCTGTCATCGAGACGGCGGCCGGTCAGGGCGTCGACCACGACGGGTTCGACTTCCTCGCCGGTCTGCGCGTCCACGAGGATCATGCTGCGCTCTTCGGGGGCCAGGCGGGAGTTGCCCCAGGCTGCCAGCGCGACGATCACGGGGCGCAGGGATCGACCCAGGTCGGTGAGGACGTACTCGTGGCGCACGGGGTTGGTCTGGTACGGGCGGCGTTCCAGCAGTCCGTCGGCGACCAGGGTCCTGAGGCGGGTGGTGAGCATGCTGGAGGAGATGCCCAGGCTCTCCTGGAACTGGTCGAAGCGGGTGTAGCCGTCGAAGGCGTCGTGGAGGATCAGCAGCGTCCACCACTCGCCGACGTGCTGCACCGTGGTGGACAGCGGGCACTCCCGGTCCTCTAGCCTGATCCGGCTTGCCAAGGTGACCATCCCCAATGAGTAGGTGCTAAAGTCGAAGTTACTAGCTTCTATTTTAGCAGCAACTGCGGAGCGGCGTAGCTACTCGCCTGCACCCGGGATCGGAGCACCCCGTGTCCCCCTTGAGTGATTCCCTCGACGGCAGGCGTGCCCTGGTCAGCGGCGGCACCAAGGGTGCCGGCGCCGCCATCGCCGAACGCCTCGCCCAAGCCGGCGCGACCGTCCTGGTCACCGCCCGCCGCAAGGCCGAGGGCCTCGACCCGAACGTGATCATCACGGCCGACCTGTCCACCCCGGAAGGTGCCACCACCGTGGTCGAGGAGGCACTCGACCGGCTGGGCGGCATCGACATCCTGGTCAACAACCTCGGCGGCTCCGACGCCCCCACGGGAGGGTTCGCGGCCCTGGACGAGGACCACTGGGCCAGGGAACTTAACATCAACCTCCTTGCCGCGGTCCGCCTCGACCGCGGCCTGCTGCCCGGCATGATCGAAGCCGGCAAAGGAGTGATCATCCACGTCTCCTCGATCCAGCGCCGCATGCCGCTGTGGAACGGCACGCTGGCGTACGCCGCCGCCAAGGCCGCCCTGACCGCCTACAGCAAAGGCCTGGCCAACGAGGTCGCCCCCCACGGCGTGCGCGTCAACACCGTTGCCCCCGGCTTCATCCAGACCACTGCCGCCGACGACCTCGTACAGCGGATCGCGCAAGGCTCCGGCATCACGACGGAAGCGGGACTTCAGCAGCTGATGGACTCCCTCGGCGGCATCCCGCTGGGACGCCCCAACCGACCCGAGGAAGTCGCCGAGCTGGTCGCCTTCCTGGCCTCCGACCGCGCCGGCGCCATCGTCGGCGCCGAACACGTCATCGACGGTGGCACCACACCCACCGTCTGACCCCAACCCACCCACGACAGGACCGCCATGACCGAGCACCAGGCCACCCAGGGCCGCCCCATCGACCCCGCCGCACTCCCTGACGTGATCACCCGCTACCTCAACGCCCACCGCGCCCACGACACGGCCGCCGCGCTCAGCGCCTTCACCGGCCAGGCCACCGTCACCGACGACGGC
>FTKT01000376.1_pt4 | contig 44038 bp, 42 predicted proteins | sample 1658271 | NCBI WGS metagenome assembly FTKT01 (sample SAMEA3914811, study PRJEB12502) | metagenome | biome: forest; material: soil | place: Canada | collected 2011-08-04 | depth 0.3 m | reverse complement strand
CGCTTGGCGAGCTCGACCTCCTGCTCGGCGTTGAGCAGCGGGACCTTGCCGATCTGCTTGAGGTAGTCCTTGACCGGGTCGGCGGTGGCACCGGCCACCGCGACCTGCTGCGCGGGAGCGTCGTCCTCGTCCTCGTCGGAGAGCACGAAACCCTCGGAGGACTTGTCGGTCTCCGTCTCGGAGTCAGTGTCGGAGTCGGTCTCGGCGGTCTGCGGCCAGTCGGCCGAACGGTCCGGGATTTCCTTGGCGGCGGCTTTCTTGACCACAGGCTTCTTCTCTGCTTTCGCCCGAATGGGTGCCTCGGCCTTTTCGATTTCCTCGGTGTTTACGGCATCCGGGGATTTCTTGACAGTGTCTCGGCGCCTGGCTACTGTCTTTTTGACAGAACGCCTTTCATCGTCTCCCGTACCCTCGTTGGTGCGCGCGGGACGCGCGGGAGCAGGCCTGGTCCGACTGGCCGCGGCACGGGTGGGGGTCGGCGTCGGGGCGGCGGTCACCTGCAGAGTCACCCCCTCCGCCTCCAGTACCTGGTTCAGGCTGCGCAGCAAGCTCCTCAGCTGAACTGCGGGAATGTTGTCTGCCTCGAAAGCCTGGCGCACGTCGGCGGCGTCGAGATGTCCCTGACTCCTACCCCGCTCGACGAGCGCTGTCAGGGACGGGGACTCGGCGATCTCCGGGGGGAGCGAACGGGACGGGCTGAGCGACACGAGGAGCCTCTCGTTGCAAACGGGCTGACGAGGCGAGGTCGCGCGGCGGCGGACCGGAATATGCGTGCTCCGTTCCGGCCGAATGGGTCGCGCGACGACGTCTCAACCGTTCATCGCACGACCCGTGCCATTCGTTACGCCGTCCGCGAGGTGATCTGGGACACTTTCCCGGGCTTATCGCTCCCCGGTCCGGCCGTTTCGGCGGATTTCTGCCTTTGCCGATGACCCGGGTGGGGGCGAACTTCGCTGGTCAGCCGTTCGGCCGGGTGCCGGCAGCCCGGGCGGGCCCCTCTCGCCCGGGTGCGGAAACCGGAGCACCATGGAGAAGGCCGGGCGCCGACGCGCCCCGGCCCTTTTGAGGCGGAGGTGAGCAGGCCATGGCCAGACCGATCTGGACGGGCACGCTGAGCTTCGGACTGGTCACCGTGCCGGTCGGGCTCTACTCGGCCACCGAGGACCATGCCGTGCACTTCCGGCAGCTGGAGCGCGGCACCTCCGACCGGGTGCGCAACCAGCGGGTGAACGAGCGCACCGGCAAAGAGGTCGCCTACGGCGACATCGTCAAGGGCTTCGAACTGGCCGACGGCGAGTACGTCGTGGTCGAGCCGGAGGAACTGGAGCGGATCTCGCCCGGGCAGTCGAAGTCCATCGCGATCGACGGGTTCGTCGAACTCGGCCGGATCGACCCGATCTTCTTCGACAAGACCTATTACCTGGGCCCGCGCGGCAAGGAGTACACCCATGTGTACGGACTGCTGCACCGGGCGCTGGCCGACACCGGGCGGGCGGGCCTGGCCACCTTCGTGATGCGGGGCAAGCAGTACCTGGCGGCGGTCCGGCCCGAGAACGACGTGCTGGTGCTGCAGACCATGCACTACGCGGACGAGGTGCGCGATCCGCACCAGGAGATCGACGGGCTGCCGGCGGGGGCCGAGGAGCCGCGCGAGCGGGAGCTGGCCGCGGCCCGGCAGCTGATCGAGGCGCTGAGCGCCGACTGGGACCCGCAGGAGTACCACGACACCTTCACCGCCCAGGTCCGCGAGCTGATCGAGGCCAAGCTGGAGGGCAAGGAGATCGTCACGGCCGAGCCGGCCCCGAGGTCCACCAACGTGGTCGACCTGATGGAGGTGCTGGAGCGCAGCCTCCAGGCGGCCGGTGGCAAGCAGGAGGCGGCTGAGCCCGCGAGCGAGCCGTCGGCGCCGGAGCTGTCCGTGCCGGACCTGTCCGGGCCGGACCTGTCCGAGCTGAGCAAGGCCGAGCTGTACAAGCTCGCGACCGAGCGCGGGCTCGCCGGCCGCTCCTCGATGACCCGCGAGGAGTTGCGGGTGGCGCTGGAGGGCGAGCCGGTCAAGGGGCGGCGGCTGCGCGCGGTGTCCTAGCTGTGCTGACCCGCCTGTGCTGACCCGACAGTTCTGAGCGCGCCTGTTCTGACTCGTGAGGCAGCGCTCAGCCCGGAAGTTCGCCCGCGCCGGCCGGGTCGGTCAGCTCGGCCTGCGGGTCGCCGTGCTGCCGGAGCCGCTCGGTGACCTGGTCGGCGGTGAAGCTCAGCTGCTCCGCGCTTCGGCAGCGGGCCAGCTCGGGCCAGTCGACCGGGGTGGAGACGGTGGGCTGCGGGCGGGCGCGCAGCGAGTACGCGGCCACCGTGGTCTTCGAGCTGTTGTTCTGCGACCAGTCGACGAAGACCCGCCCGGGCCGCAGCTGCTTGGCCATCTGGTCCACCACCAGGTCCGGCAGCGCCAGGCGCAGCCGGCGGGCCAGCCCCCGGGCGTAGTCGCCCACCCGGGCGGCCGGCGTCTCGACCAGCGGCACGGTCAGGTGCAGGCCCTTGCTGCCGGTGGTCTTCGGCCAGGCCCGCAGGCCGTCCGCCGCGAGCAGTTCGCGGGCCGCGAGGGCGACCGCGCAGCAGTCGACCACGTCGGCGCCCTCCCCGGGGTCGAGGTCGATGATCAGCCGATCATGGGTCCGCGGAGCCAGCCGCCACTGCGGGACGTGGATCTCCAGACAGCCGAGGTTGGCGGCCCACAGCAGGGTGGGCAGATCGGCCACCACGACCTGGCGCAGCGTCTCGCGGCTGTGCGTGACCTGTAGGCCCGCCACCCAGGCCGGCGCACCCGGCGGGACTCGCTTGGCCCAGAACCGCTCGCCGTCCACGCCCTCCGGCAGCCGCAGGAAGCTGGCGGCCCGGCCGGCCAGCTGCGGCAGCATCACCGGGGCGACCTGGGCGTAGTAGCGCAGCACGGCGGCCTTGGTGAACCCGGCCTGCGGGTAGAGCACGCGGTCCAGGTGGGTCAGCCGCAGGCGGCGGCCGTCGATCTCGGTGACGGTGGCGGTGGGGTCGGGCATGACTCCATCGCACGGCGTCCGCGGCCGGGGCGCACCTTGGCGGTGCCGGGTGAGCTGTCTGGGGTGCCCCCGTAGGGCGCGGCCCGCGGGCGCTTCGGCAGGCGGTGCGGTGGGTGCGGGCGGGAGAATGCCGGGGGAGGGGGCAGATGGAGGTGCTGATGGAACCGGTCGCCGCCCTGGAACGGATCGCCTTCCTGCTGGAGCGGGAGCAGGCCTCGCCGTACCGTGTGCAGGCCTTTCGCAAGGCCGCCGACGCGCTGCGCTCGCGTGCGGAGCTGCCGCGTACGAACGCGGGCCTCAGCGCGTTGCCGGGTGTCGGGCCGGTCACCGCGGCGGTGGTCACCGAGGCGCTCGCCGGAACCACCCCGGTCTATCTCGCCGAACTGGAGACCCGGGCCGCTGCCCCGCTGGTGGAACTCGACGCGGCGGCCCGGCGCCTCTACCGGGCGCTGCGCGGGGACTGCCACACGCACTCCGACTGGTCCGACGGCGGCAGCCCGATCGAGCTGATGGCCCGGACGGCCAAGGAGCTGGGCCACGAGTGGACGGTCCTCACCGACCACTCGCCCCGGCTCACCGTCGCCCGCGGGCTGAGCGCCGAGCGGCTGCGCGAGCAACTCGACGTGGTCGCCGAGGTCAACCGGGAGCTGGCGCCGTTTCGGCTGCTCACCGGCATCGAGTGCGACATCCTGGACGACGGGTCGCTCGACCAGGACGAGCAACTGCTCGACGAGCTGGACGTGGTGGTCGCCTCGGTGCACTCCAAACTGCGGATGCCGGCCGCGGCGATGACCCGCCGGCTCACCGCCGCCGTCAGCAACCCGCTGGTGGACGTGCTCGGCCACTGCACCGGCCGGCTGCTCGGCGAGAAGACCCGTCCGGAGTCCGAGTTCGACGACGCCGAGGTCTTCGCGGCCTGCGCCGAACACCGCACCGCGGTGGAGATCAACTCCCGCACCCAGCGGCTCGATCCGCCCATGCGGCTGCTGCGCCGCGCCGAGCGGGCCGGCTGCCTCTTCGCGCTGGACACCGACGCGCACGCACCGGGCCAGCTCACCTTCCAGGCGTACGGCTGCGCCCGGGCCGCGCAGGCCGGGGTGCCGCCGGAGCGGGTGATCACCACCTGGACGGCCGAGCAGCTGCTGACCTGGACGCGCACCGGGAGCGTTCCGGCGGGCTGAGCAAGGCCTCCTGGCTACTGGAGCCGGCTGGGTTTGGTGGGGCGGTTCGGTCTCAGCGGGCGCCGGGCGGGGTGTCGAAGACGCAGTCCCCGCAGAGTCCGGCGCGCGGCAGGCGGTAGTAGAGGCAGCAGGTGGTTCGGCGGAAGGCGAGGCCCGCGGCGCCGGCCGGTGCGACGGTGGCGGTTCCGGCGAGCGGCGCCCGGGCCAGCAGCTCGCGGGCGAGCCATGCGGCCCGGGGCGCCGCGTCGGGGCGCTGCACCTGGAGCACCCGAACGGCGCCAGCCAGGGCGGACGCGGCGTTGCCCCAGAGCAGCCGCTCGGCGACGGGTGCGACCGCTCGGACGGCCTGTGACAAGGGCGTGAGGTGATCCACCAGTACGGCGCGGTGCAGTGCGCCGGCCAGGTCGGGCGTGGCCCTCGTCGTGCCGGGGCCGGGGAGCCAGAACTCGATGAGGCCCTCCGGGGGCTGCCGCCAGTGGGCGCGGTCGGGGTGCAGCTCGGGCAGCACGCTGCCGAGCGCGGCCGTCCCCAGCCCGATCGACCAGAACCGGGCTGCCAGGCCGAGTTGCACGATGGAGCCCGTCACCCGCGGCTCGCCGCCGCCGAGGCTGCCGGCGGCCAGCGCGATCCGCTGGGCGAGCGGCCCGCCGGGTCCGGGAGCGTAGAACTCCCGCAGCGGGCGGAATCCCGCGGGCGGCCGGGCTCCCGGCTCGCCGACCGTGACGGCGAAGTACGGGCCGATGGCGGTGACCTCGCGCAGCAGGGCGATGGGATCAGGACTCATGGGGAAAGCTCTACCACCCGGGTGGTGGGCTCTGGACGAATGGGCGGGTTCGACTGCTCGGGTGGTGGGCTCAGACGGAACGGGAGGGATCCGTCGCGCGGGTGGCGGGCCTGTGACCTGGGCGATTCGGGCCTGGCGGCGGATGTTAGCTTGAGCCGTGTCGGCGGCGGGCGGAGGTGGGCCTGACCGGGGCGGCGCTCGGGCGGTATCGGGATTGACGGGGGAACAGGCATGGTCGGTACCAGTGCGATAGCGGGCATTGCGGCGGTGGAGTTCGGGATGGTGCTGAGCCCCGGACCGAACATGATCTACCTGGTCTCGCGGTCGGTCTCGCAGGGGCGGAAGGCCGGCCTGATCTCCCTGGCGGGTGTCGGCGCGGGCTTCTTCGTCTACCTGCTGGCGGTGACGGCGGGTCTGGCCGCGGTCTTCTCACTGGTGCCGGAGCTTTATCTGACGCTCAAGCTGGTCGGCGCCGGCTACCTGCTCTGGCTGGCCTGGAAGGCCGTGCGGCCGGGCGGTTCCTCCGTCTTCGCGCCGCGCGAGCTGGTCGCCGACCGGCCGCGCCGGCTGTTCGGGATGGGGTTGCTGACCTGCCTGCTCAACCCCAAGATCGCGATCCTCTACGTCTCGCTGCTGCCCCAGTTCGTGGACCCGCGCCGTGGCCAAGTGGCGATGCAGAGCCTGCTGCTCGGGCTGACCCAGATCGTGGTGGGGCTGCTGATGAACGCGGTCTTCGTGCTGACCGCGGGGTCGCTCTCCTCGTTCTTCTCCCGGCGACCGCTCTGGACCCGGGTCCACCGGTACGTGATGGGCACGGCGCTGGCCGGCTTCGCGGTGCGGATCGCCGCCGACCGCTCGCAGGCCGTCGCGGCGGTGCACTGACGCCTCTGCGGATCGCTCCCTGAACACCTGGGCCGGCATACCGGGCTGACGGGCCATCGGATGAGACCCTGGTCGCGGAGGTGATCCGTAGCCATGGCCGGCAGAGCGGACGAGACGGCTCCCGCGCCGGGCCGGGAATCGGTGGCGCGCCGGGTGTACCGGGTCGGCGAACGGGCGTGGCGGCACGGCCGGGAGATCGAGCTGATGCACCGTTCGATGGGGTTCGCGGCGCTCGGATTCGTCACCCTGGTCCCGGTGCTGATCGTGGTGGCGGCCGCTTCGCCGGTGCACGGTGCCGGTTTCGCGAACTGGATGGTCGACGGGCTCGGCGTCTCCGGACGGTCCGCCGACGCGGTGCGTCAGCTCTTCTCCTCGCCCCGGCGGGTGCTCAGCACCACCACCGCCCTGAGTCTCGCGGCGGTGGCCGTCTTCGGGGTCTCGTTCATGGCGGCCGTGCAGACCGGCTACGAGCGGATCTGGCGGCTTCGGGGCGGAGCCTGGCACGCGGCCTGGCGGCAGGCGATCGGGCTGGCGGGTCTGGTCGGCTACCTGCTCGCCGCCTCCTGGAGCGGGGTCCCCGGGCAGGGGACCGTGGTCCAGCCGACGCTGCGGCTGGCGGTGACCCTGGGGGGCGGACTGCTCTTCTTCTGGTGGGCCCAGCGGCTGCTGCTGGGCGGCCGGGTCGGGTGGCGTCCGCTCTTCCCGGGGGCGTTCGCGACGATCTGTGCGCTGGTCGGGCTGCGGGTGTTCTCCTGGCTGGTCTTCTCGCCGCTGATCGTCTCCAGTGCGCTCTCGTACGGTGCGATCGGGACGGTGCTGGTGGTGCAGTCCTGGCTGATCGGGGTGGGGTTCACTGTCTTCGGCGGCGCGCTGGCGGGGCACACGCACTGGGAGGGCCGCCATGGCGGCGCGTCCCTGGGGGGCGCGGGGAGTGCGGGGAGTGCGCGGGGTTCGGCGGGCGCTGGGTCTGCCGGGGGCTCTGGGAGTTCTGATGGGAGTTCTGAGAGCTCGGACGGTGGGGATTCGGGGGCGCAGTCCGGGCCCCCGGGGTCCTCGGGTGACGGGTGACGGGTGACAAAGCGTCGGCCGGGGGTGGCCGGCTCCGCCTTCCCAGGGTGCCGCCGGCGCGGTTGCCAGGGTGCGGGGCGGGTTGCCCTGGTGTCTGCGAGCCGCCACGCCGAGCCTCTGACCTGGGACGATATGGTCGCTAGGCTGGACTCGGCACGATCGGGAACCCCTCTGTTCCGACCACTGAAGATCGAGGTACCACCCATGAGCCTGAGCATCCGCAACCAGCTTTCCGGCACCGTCACCTCCGTGACGGCCGGCGAGGTCATGGCCGCCGTCAAGGTCAGGCTTCCCTCCGGCCAGGAGCTCACCGCCGCCGTGACGGTCGACGCCGTCAAGGATCTCGGCCTCGCGGAGGGCAGCCAGGTCCGCGCACTGGTGAAGTCCACCGAGGTGGCGCTGGCCACCGCTCCGGTCGCCGGACTGAGCATCCGCAACCAGATCCCGGGCACCGTCGCCGAGGTCGCCACCGGTGGCGCGATGGCAGGGGTCAAGGTCACGGTCGCCGGTGGCGAGCTGACCGCCGCGATCACCGCCGACGCGGCGGCCGATCTGGGTCTGGTCGCGGGCTCCCCGGTCGTCGCGCTGATCAAGTCGACCGAGGTCTCGCTCGCGACCGCCTGACCGCTCCGCCGCCCGTAGCGTTGCGGCCCCCGGGGGGTGGCGTGGCCGACCTGGCTCGCTCACGCCACCCCGGGCAGGGCCGGCGCTCAGAACTTCAGCGGCAGGCCGATCGGATTGCCGTTCGGCAGCTCGGTCGCGCAGGCGGCGGCGATCGGGTGGAGCACGGCCTGGAGCCTTGCGGTCTGCTGCGGGCCGAGCGCGTCCCACGGGCGGGCGGCGGCCTCGTCGGTGGCCTGTTCGAGGGCGCGGTGGCGCTCGACACCAAGCGGGCTGACGGTCTTCGGGTCGGTGAGCCACCCGCGCGAGATGAGCCGCTCGACGGCCGCGTCCCACTGCTCGTCGGTCCATCCACGGGCCGACTGCAGGGCGGCGCGGGGGGTGTCCAGCGCGGCGCGCAGCGCGATCGCCTCGCACCCGTCCAGTCCTGCCGCCACCAGCGTGGCCACATGGCCGTCCCCCCGGTGCTCGCGCAGGACGGTGGCGGCCTGCCAGAGCCGGGCCACCGGCTCGGTCGGGCGGGGCAGGCCGGTCTGGGCGGCGGCGAGCACGCGGCCCGCGCAGTCCAGGCCCTCGGTGGCGCGCTCCAGCAGGGCGCCGGCCTCCTCTACGAGGGCCGGGTCCACGGCAGCGAGCAGCCGTCGCAGCGCGTCGACGGCGCCCACCACGCGCGCCTGCAACGCCCGTTCGGGGGAGGCGCGTTGCCAGACCTCGGGCAGCGCGCGAGCGGCCATGTCCGGAGCGAAACTGAAGAACGCCGCCGTCACCGGCTCGGCCGCCACCGGGCCGAGCGGCGCCGCCCGTCCGGCGAAGTAGCCGCGCCAGAAGCCGCGCAGGCCGGCCTCCTCGAAGGCCGCTCGTGCCTCGGGCGCGAAATAGGTGACGGCGTGCACGGGTTCGTAGAGCCACCAGAGCGCGCGGGCGGGATGCGTCGGCGGGGTCGTGTCCACGATGGAGCCTCTCGTCGCATGGTTATCGGGTCCTCGGTTATCAGGCGTTAACGGTAGCGGCTGATGATCCGTGAGGTCCCACTGGCCGGGGAGGTAACGAATCCGGTGGGCAAAGCGGACAATGACGGCTGGGTCCGGCAATTGATTTCGCGTGAGAGGTCTGGACCTGCTGCGATGGCGAACTGTTGTTCGCTGGGTCGCAGGAGGAGAACGATGTTCGAGGAGACGGTGGTCGCTGCCGAGCCGGCGGAGGCGGCGGTGCCGGAATCGGTACTGGACGTGGAGTCGGGATCGGGGTCGGGGCCGCAGGTGCGGACAGGTCGGCGGGTGCGCTGGATGGTGATCGGTGCGGTCGGGCTGGCTGCGGCGGGGGTGGTCGCTTACGTGGTCTCTTCTGCGGTCGGTGGCGGTTCGGCCGGCACTCCGGCGCCCACGGGGCCGCTCCGCTTCTCCGCGCCGGCGAGGTTCCAGACGATGGAGTTGAGGCCGGACGACCCGATCACCAGGCGGATCGCCCGGAGCATGGTGACGAGCGGTGGGGCGGACCCCTCGGCGTTCGGCGTGGTCTATCAGGACACGGGATCCCGGATGGTCTCCGTGGTGGGGCACCTCCAGCACTACGCCGACCCGTCCGCGGAGCTGGACGACATCCTCGCCAAGCAAGCTCAATCCGGTGGTCCGCTGCTGGGGCAGCGCCGGGTGGACCCCGGAGTGCGTGGTGGAGTGATGGAGTGCGGGCAGCAGGACGTCACCGGCTTCCGGCTGACCGGAGTCTGCGTCTGGGTCGACGGAGACATGGAGGCCACCTACCTGGACACGGTGGAGGCCTCCTCGATCGACCTCGACCAGGTCGCGGCCGCCGCTCGGGAACTGCGCAAGCTCGCCGAGGTCCCCGGGTAGCCGGACGGCCCGGTGGTCCGGGTACCTGCCCGGCCGTCCGACGGGTCGTCAGTTGTGGAGTTTGTGGAGCCAGAGTCCGACCCCGATGCCGTTGCTGGTCAGCGTGCACACGTAGTTGTCGTACTGGCCGTTCAGCGCGCCGGCGCCGGCGCTCTCGCAGTCCGCGTACGTCCAGTACCACGTGCGGTACTCCCAGCAGGGGGTGGTGTCGCCGTTGTCGTGGCAGCTCGGGGCGGGTTCGGTGGCGGGCTGCGCCGCGCTCGCCGGCGCGCTCCGGGGTGCGGCGGTGGCGGCCCGGGCGGTCGCCGCGCCGGGGCCGAGGGTGAGGCCGAAGGCGAGGCCGAGGGTGAGAGTCGCGGCCAGTGCGGCGGCCGCCCTGCGGATTGCGGCGTTCATGAGTCCTCCTGGGTCTGCTGCGCGGCTACCGGATGTCCCAGCGTGGGTTGCGGTGGCGCCGCGGGTCCTGTGATCAATGTCGGACGGTGCGCCGACGGGCGTCCAGACGTTTCCCGTTTCCCGATCCATTGGGAAACGCGGGAAACACCTGGTGGCGGGCGTTCGCTGACGGACCATCGGCCGGGGAGGGGGTGCGGAGTACTGGCCTGAGCATCTGTTAGGTAACTTTCCTAACCTACCGATTGACGTGTCCCCGCACCCGGCTCCACCCTGCAAGGACTCTGCTGGAACCCCGAGTTACGGAGACACGATGAGTCGACGTGTGCTGCTCGCGTTCGCGATGGCCGCCAGTCTGCTGATATCCACGCTCACCGGCCTGTTCGGCGGGACCCAGGCCTACGCGGCCACCGCGCAACAGTCGTTCCTGACCTTCTACGGCTGGTACGACAACACCCCGCCCGGCGGTGACATCTCCTACCCGCAGATCCACAGCACCGCCGGCGGGACGGGCAGCTTCGCCGACCCGATCACCTTCGCGACCGCGACCGCGGAGCTGAAGCCCGGTACCAAGGTCTGGGTTCCGCGGGTCAAGAAGTACTTCATCATGGAGGACAGCTGTCAGGAGTGCGGGGCCGACTGGAGCGGCCACGGCCCCAACGGCGGTCCGAAGCTCTCGCACCTCGACCTCTGGCTCGGCGGCAAGGGCGGCAACGCGATGAACGCGATCGACTGCGAGGACGCGCTCACCCACTACAACGCCGACAACACGCCGGTGATGGAGCCCGTGGTGGTCAGCCCGCCGTCGAACGAGCCGTACGACGCGACGCCGATCTTCAACACCAAGTCGGGCCAGTGCTACGGCGGCGCCCAGCCCAACAAGACGGTCGGGCAGTACCGGAACGCCTCGACCGGCCAGTGCCTGAACGACCCGGGCAACAGCACCGCCGTCGGTACCGCGCTCGCCACCGCCGCCTGCGGCGGCGCGGCGAGTCAGCAGTTCACGTTCCACGGCGCCTTCCTGATCAGCAACAACCTCTGCGCCGACATGGGCGGCGGCACGGTGACCCTGAAGACCTGCACGGGTGGTCCGACCCAGCAGTGGTCGGTCAATCCGGACGGCACCATCACGGACATCCAGACCGGACAGAAGTGCGTGCGGGCCTCCGGTACCAAGGTGCTCGCGGGCAGCTGCTCGGGGAGCGCGAGCCGGTGGACGTTCACGGCGGCGCCCGCCGTCCGAGTGGGGTAACCCGCGGCGGAAATCGGCCGACACCGCGCCGGTCACGCCGTCCGCGCGAGCGAGCGCGGGTAGCGTGACCGGCATGCGCATCGTCATCGCGGGTGGACACGGTCAGATCGCACTGCGGCTGGAGCGGCTGCTCGCGCACCGCGGGGACCGGGCGGTGGGGCTGATCCGCCGCGCCGAACAGGCCTCGGAACTGCGGGACCGGGGCGCCGAGCCGGTGGTGCTGGATCTGGAGTCGGCGGACGTGGCCGAGGTGACCGAGGTGCTGCGCGCCGCGGACGCCGTGCTCTTCGCGGCCGGCGCGGGCTCGGGCAGCGGCGCGAGTCGCAAGGACAGCGTCGACCGTGGCGCCGCGGTCCTGCTGGCCGACGCGGCCGAGCGGGCCGGCGTCCGACGGTACGTCATGCTCTCCTCCAGGGGCGCGGACGCGGCGGCCCCCGACGGCGCGGACCCGGTCTTCGGCGCCTACCTGCGGGCCAAGGGCGCAGCCGACGACGATCTGCGCGCCCGCACCGCGCTCGACTGGACCGTCCTGCGCCCGGGCCGGCTGACCGACGAGCCGGGGAACGGCCTGGTCCAGCTCGCGGAGTCGACGGACTCGGGCGCCGTGTCGCGCGACGACGTCGCGGTGGTGTTGGCGGCGCTGCTGGCCGAGACGCCGGTCGCCGTCGGCCGCACCCTCGAACTGGTGGCGGGGTCCACCCCCGTCTCCCAGGCGATCGCGGCCCTCTGAGGGACCGGCGCCGGCCGGGCGGCCACCTGGCCGCCCGGGTCCAGGGGTCCAGGGGTCCAGGGGTCCAGGGGTTCAGGGGGCCAGGGATCCGGGGGTTCAGGGGTCCGGGAGCCTGGGAGTCCAGGAGTCCGGGGAATAGATCGGCGAGCGGTCACGCTAGGGTGGTTGAAACATCAACGACCTGGAGCGTGGTGAGCACAATGCAGTTCGGGATCTTCTCCGTCGGCGACGTCACTCCCGACCCGACCACCGGCCGCACGCCGAGCGAGCACGAGCGGATCAAGGCCATGGTCGCGATCGCGCGCAAGGCCGAGGAGGTGGGCCTGGACGTCTTCGCGACCGGTGAGCACCACAACCCGCCGTTCGTGCCCTCCTCGCCGACCACCATGCTCGGCTACATCGCCGCGCAGACCGAGCGGATCATCCTCTCCACCTCCACCACGCTGATCACCACCAACGACCCGGTGAAGATCGCCGAGGACTTCGCGATGCTCCAGCACCTGGCCGACGGCCGGGTCGACCTGATGATGGGCCGCGGCAACACCGGCCCGGTCTACCCCTGGTTCGGCAAGGACATCCGCCAGGGCATCGAACTCGCGATCGAGAACTACGCACTGCTGCACCAGCTCTGGCGCGAGGACGTGGTCGACTGGCAGGGCCGCCACCGCACCCCGCTGCAGTCCTTCACCGCCACGCCCCGCCCGCTGGACGGCGTGCCGCCGTTCGTCTGGCACGGCTCGATCCGCAGCCCCGAGATCGCCGAACAGGCCGCCTACTACGGCGACGGCTTCTTCGCCAACAACATCTTCTGGCCCAAGGAGCACTTCCAGAAGCTGATCAACCTCTACCGCGAGCGCTACGCCCACTACGGCCACGGCACCCCCGAGCAGGCCGTCGTCGGCCTCGGCGGCCAGGCCTTCATCCGCCGCAACTCCCAGGACGCCGTCCGCGAGTTCCGCCCCTACTTCGACAACGCCCCGGTCTACGGCCACGGACCCTCGCTGGAGGAGTTCACCGAGCAGACCCCGCTCACCGTCGGCAGCCCGCAGGAGGTCATCGAGAAGACCCTGACCTTCCGCGAGTCCTTCGGCGACTACCAGCGCCAGCTCTTCCTGATGGACCACGCCGGGCTGCCGCTGAAGACCGTGCTGGAGCAGCTCGACCTGCTCGGCGAGGAGGTCGTCCCCGTGCTGCGCAAGGAGTTCGCCGCCGGCCGGCCCGCCGAGGTCCCAGCCGGACCCACCCACGCCGCGCTGGTCGCCGAGCGCGACGCCACCGCCGCCGCGGCCCGCTGACCAGGAAGGGAGAAGGGGAGACGATGAAGCCCGTCAAGCTCGTGGTCGTCACGGCCGGCCTCAGCCAGCCGTCCTCCACCCGGCTGCTGGCCGACCGGCTGGCCGCCGCCACCGGCCGGCAGCTGGCCGGTGAGCCGCGCCCGGTGGACGTCCGGGTGATCGAGCTGCGCGACCTGGCGCGCGAGATCGCCGATCACCTGGTCACCGGATTCCCGGGCGCCGCGCTGCGCGGTGCGCTGGAGGCGGTGACCGGCGCGGACGGTGTGATCGCCGTGTCGCCGATCTTCACCGCCTCCTACAGCGGCCTCTTCAAGTCGTTCTTCGATCTGCTGGAGAACACCGCGCTGATCGGCAAGCCGGTGCTGATCGCCGCCACCGGCGGGACCGCGCGCCACTCGCTCGCTCTGGAGCACGCGGTGCGCCCGCTCTTCAGCTACCTGCGGGCGGTCACCGTCCCCACCGCGGTCTACGCCGCGACCGAGGACTGGGGCACCAGTGGCGACGCGGGCTCCGGCGGCCTGGCCGCCCGGATCGAGCGGGCGGCCGAGGAGTTGGCGGCGCTGCTGGGCGCCCGTCCGCCCGTCGGCCCCGAGCCGGTCGAGGCCGTCGTCCCGTTCGCCCAGCAACTGGCCGCGCTGCGGGTCTGAGCGGGCAGGCCGGAAGGCGGAGGGTGAGTGACCCGCCCAGCGCGAAGGGCCGCCCCGCAGGGGGCGGCCCTTGCAGGCGTCGCTACTTGCCCACCGCCGTCGCGATCCGGTCGCCGAGCGCCTTGTCGATATTGCGCCAGTACTGGAAGGCCCGCTCCAGCACCGGCGCCGAGACGCCGTTCGACAGGTGGCCCGCGACGTTGGAGACCAGCCGGTCGCGCGCGGCGTCGTCCAGCACCTGGCGCACCAGGGTGCCCGCCTGCCCCCAGTCGTCGTCCTCGCGGTGCAGCGGGTACGCCTCGCGCACCATCCGGCCCGCCACCTCCCAGCCGAGCGGGTCGCCCCAGAGGCTGGGATCCGCGGCCGGTCCGCCGTACGAGTTCGGCGCGTAGACGGCGGCGGTCCGGGAGGCCTCGAAGCGCATCGGGCCGTCCTTGGCGTACGAGTGGACCGGGACGTGCGGCCGGTTCGGCGGCAGCTGCGCGTAGTTCGGGCCGATCCGGTACCGGTGGGTGTCCGGGTAGGAGAAGATCCGGCCGAGCAGCATCTTGTCCGGCGAGACCCCGATCCCGGGCACCAGGTTCGACGGCTCGAAGGCGGCCTGCTCGATGTGCACGTGGTAGTTCTCGGGGTTGCGGTTGAGCGTCATCCGGCCGACCTCGATCAGCGGGTAGTCGCGGTGCGGCCAGACCTTGGTCAGGTCGAAGGGGTTGAACCGGTAGTCCCAGGCCGCCTCGAACGGCATCACCTGGACGTGCAGCGTCCAGGTCGGGTACTCGCCGCGCTCGATCGAGCCGTACAGGTCGCGCAGGTGGGTGTCCGGGTCCAGGCCGGCGATCCGGTCCGCGTCCGACTGGGTGAGGAACTCGATGCCCTGGTCGGTCTTGAAGTGGTACTTGATCCAGAACTTCTCGCCGCCCGCATTCTCCCACAGGTAGGTGTGCGAGCCGTAGCCGTTCATGTGGCGCCAGGTCTTCGGGATGCCCCGGTCGCCCATCAGCCAGGTGACCTGGTGGGCGGACTCCGGGGAGAGCGTCCAGAAGTCCCACTGCATGTCGTTGTCGCGCAGGTGGGTGTCCGGGCGGCGCTTCTGCGAGCGGATGAAGTCCTGGAACTTGATCGGGTCGCGGACGAAGAAGACCGGAGTGTTGTTGCCCACCAGGTCGTAGTTGCCCTGTTCGGTGTAGAACTTCACCGCGAAGCCGCGCGGGTCGCGCCAGGTGTCCGGGGTCCCGAGCTCACCGGCCACGGTGGAGAAGCGGATCAGCAGCTCGGTCTTCTTCCCCGGCTGGAAGAGGTCCGCTTTGGTGAACTGGCTGACGTCGTTCGTCACCTGGAAGGCGCCGTAGGCGCCGCCGCCCTTGGCGTGCACCACCCGCTCGGGGACCCGTTCGCGGTTGAACTGGGCCATCTTCTCGATCAGGTAGTGGTCGTGCAGCAGGATCGGGCCGACCGGGCCCGCAGTGAGCGAATCCGAGTCGCTCTCGACCGGGACGCCAGCGTTGTTGGTGGTGTGCGGGACCGCTGAATCGGACATGAGGGAAAGGCCTCCTTGCGGTACGGACGTACCAGGGAGTCTGCGCGGAGCAGTGGTCGCGCAGCCCGGCCGCCGGCTGCGGCCGTATACGACTGAATCACCGGCCGGACGGTCCCACAACCGCTACGCGGCCGAGCCGGCCACCCTCAGCAACCGGTGCACCTCCTGGTCGGTGGTCTGGTCGAAGTCCTGGTAGCACTGACCGACCGACTGGAACCAGGACGGCGCGCTCAGACAGACCAGGTCGTCCGCGAGCGGTCCGAGGAACCGCAGCGCCTCGGGTGCGGTCACCGGCACGGCCAGCAGCAGTTGGCCGACCTGCCGGCGGCGCAGCACGGCCATCGCGGCCCGGACGGTGGCGCCGGTGGCGATGCCGTCGTCGACCAGGACCACCGCGCGGCCGGCCGGCTCCAGCGGTGGCAGCGATCCGCGCAGCGCCACGGTGCGTTCGGCGACCTCGGCCGCGGTGGCGTCGGCGAGCCGTTCCAACTGCTCGGGCCCGATGCCGAGGGCGGCGATGATGTCGTGGTTGAAGAGTCGGATGCCGCCCTCGCCGACCGCGCCGAGCGCCAGCTCGGGCTGGCCGGGCGCGCCGATCTTGCGGACCACCAGGATGTCCAGCGGGGCCCCGAGCGCCTTGGCGACCTCGTAGGCCACCGGCACCCCGCCGCGCGGCAGCCCGACCACGATCGGATCGTCGGCCGCCCAGTCGGCGACCCGCAGCGCCAGCCGCCGTCCTGCGTCGGACCGGTCGCGGAACCTGGTCATCGTCACCACCGCCCACTCCAGCCTGCCACGTCCGGGGTCGGCGGGGTGGGTCTGCCGCTGCGCGCCGGCGGGTCGGTGGGCTGGAGTTGGCCGAGGTCGGGTCTGGGGGCCGGGGTAGGTGGGGTCGCGTCTGTGGGCTGGGTCGGCGGGTCAGCCCTGCGGCTCGGGGACGGCGGGGTCAGCTCTGGGGGCAGGGTTGCCCAGGTCAGCTCTGCGCGCAGGGGACGCCGAGGTCAGGTCTGGGGGCAGGGGTTGCCCGGGGTGAGGCTGAAGCGGCCGGTGAGGCGGTAGGTGGCGGGGGCCGGGGCGTAGAGGGCGGTCCAGCCGTCGGCGTCGGCCAGGCAGCCGGCCGTGCTGCCCTTGTCGCCCTCGATGCTCAGCCAGGGCGACCACGGGACGCGGATCAGCACCCGCCCCGGCTGGGCGACCTGGACGGTCAGCTCGGCGGGGGTGGCCAGCGTGACGGTGGCGGGCGGGTCGGCCAGCGGGGTCGCGTCGGTGACCCGGAAGAGCTGCCAGTTGTCGCTCCGCCAGACCGGCTCCAGCCAGGGGTTTCCGGCCGCGACGATCCTGGCCTCCTCGACGGCCGCGTCGTCCGGCTGGTCCGGCGGCAGCAGCACGTAGCCGACGCCCCAGCGCTGCAGCCAGCGGTGGTAGCTGTCGGCCGTCAGGGGGGTGTCGTTGTAGAAGAGCGGGTTGCGGGCGACGTCGGCCTGCCGGTTCCAGCCGCGGGCGAGGTCGACGTAGGGGGCGATGGCGGAGGACTCCCAGTGGCTGCGCAGCGGGACGACCTCGACCCGGCCGCGGTCGGCGCCGACCTTGCGCAGTTCGTCGATGACCGGGCCGGCCCGCAGCGGGGTGGGCGGGGTCGGCACGGTGCTGATCAGGTCGCCGACCGGGGCGACGACCTGCCAGGTGGCCAGCGCCAGGAAGGCCGCGCCGAGCGCCAGCGCGCGGCCGCGCAGCCGTGGCGCGGTGCGGAGCATCGCGGCGACGGGGCGGCTGGAGCGGTTGAGCGCGATCGCGAGCGGGACGGTGGCGCCGAACAGCAGCGGCAGCCGCTCGACGTTGCTGCCGATCGGGGAGGGCACCACGAAGGCGAGGACCACCCCGAGGGCGTAGACGGCAGCGCCGTAGCGCAGCACCCGCCACTGGGCCGGCACCAGCAGGGCGAGCAGGACGGCGGCGGCCGCCAGTGGTACCGCGACGTACCAGTCGAAGGGCTGCACGCCGGAGAACGGGAAGAGCAGCGAGGTGCCGGCCACCACGAGCACCGGGCCGGTCACCAGCACACAGCCCTCGGACCGTCGGCCGCTGAGGAAGAGGGCGGCCGCCACCACCCCCAGGAAGAGCCCGGCCACCGGGCTGCACAGGGTCGCCAGGGTGGCGAGCACGGCCGCCGCCGCCGTCCGCGCGGTCCGCCGGGGTGCCTGCGGGAAGAGCAGCACGGTGGCGGCCAGGCCGAGTGCCAGGCCGATCGCGAAGGTGACCCGGCCGGAGGCGATGTCGCTCCAGAGGGTGAGGGTGGTCCAGAGCGCCGGGAGCATCGGCCGCGACAGCCGGGAGCGCTCCAGCAGCAGGGCGGCCAGGGCCGCGGAGGCGGTTCCCACCAGGACGCCCGTGGTGCGTACGCCGAGCCAGCCCATCAGGTAGGGGGAGAGCACGCTGTAGGTGGCGGTGTGCATGCCGCCGTACCAGGACAGGTTGTAGATCGAGTACGGGTTCTGCCGGGTGAAGTCGGTCCAGGCGTACTGGGCGGCGAGGTCCCCGGCGTTCCGGGCCAGGAAGAGCGCCCAGATCACGTGCAGGAAGGCCGCCAGCGCGGTCGCGGCGATCACCGGGCGCCGCAGCGCGGTGCCCATGGGGCCGTGCCACGCCCTGGAACCGGTCAACATGAACTCCTCGTGATGGAGCCACGGTTCCGGTCGGGCCGGGCCGCGCACCGGGTGGCGCACCAGGCACCCCGCCGTGCCACCCGTGCCTGCGGCATCGTACACGCGCTCTTCTGACGGTGATCCACACGGCTGGCCGTCAGGTCCCGAACGCGCCGAGTCCCGTCCGCCGTTCGGCGGACGGGACTCGGCGGCGGAGCGGTCAGCCGGTCTGGGCGGGGCGGTTGCCGCGCTTGTCGAGCGAGGCCAGATAGGCGTTGTAGGCGTTCAGTTCGGCGTCGCCGTCCCGCTCGGCGGCCCGGTCGCCGCGGCGTGCGGTGCGTTCCTCGGACTTGGCCCACTGGAAGACCAGGGCGATCAGCACCACGGCGGTCGGGATCTCGCCGAAGGCCCAGGTGATGCCGCCGGCCAGCTTCTGGTCGGCCGTCAGGTCAGTGCCGGGCGGGGCGCCGGCGGTGGTGAAGGTGGTGACCAGCTGACTGGTCGCCATCATCACCGCGACGCCGAAGAAGGCGTGGAACGGCATCCCCATGAAGAGTTCGATGATCCGCATCACATGGCCCGGCCGGTTCGGGCCCGGGTCGACGCCCATGATCGGCCAGAAGAAGAGCAGCCCGGCGGCCAGGAAGTGCAGCATCATCGCGATGTGCCCGAGCCGCGACTCCATCAGGAAGTCGAAGAGCGGGGTGAAGTAGAGGCCGTAGAGGCTGGCGATGAAGAGCGGGATGGTGAAGGCCGGGTGCGAGATGATCTTGACGTACCGGCTGTGCAGCAGCGCCACCAGCAGCTCGCGCGGGCCGCGCGGGCGGCCCTTGCCGGCCGGGCGCAGGGCGCGCAGCGCCAGGGTGATCGGCGCGCCGAGCAGCAGCAGGATCGGGGAGAGCATGCTGAGCGTCATGTGCTGCATCATGTGGGCGCTGAAGAGCACCATGCCGTAGTCGTTCAGCCCCGAGCAGGTGATCGCCATGATGGTGAGCACACCGGCGGTCCAGGCCACCGATCGGCCGATCGGCCACTTGTCGCCGCGCCGGTACAGGCGCAGCACGCCGGCGCCGTAGACGCCCAGCGCCAGCAGGCAGCCGAGCAGGAACGGCCAGTCCGGGGACCAGGTGAGCACCGAGGAGAGCGCGAACGGGCCGAGCCCGCCGCCGTGGTGGTGCATCCCTGACATGCCGTCCATGGACAGCCCCGCTTTCCTTCGCGCCCGCGGGCGGACCGGCCCAGGAGGTCCGGTTCGTCCGATTTTTGGTCGGGTCCAGCGTACGGGCGCCCTACCCGCGTTCCGCGCCCGCCCCCTTGGTCAGGTACTCCTCAGGGTGGCCTCGCCCTCGGGGTCCACCCGTGGCAGCAGCCGGTCCAGCCAGCGCGGCAGCCACCAGGCGGACCTGCCGAGCAGCGTCATCACGGCGGGGACGAGCAGCAGGCGCACGATCGTGGCGTCGACCAGCACGCTGACGGCCAGGCCGAGGCCGAGCATCTTCACCACGATGTCGTCGCTGACCACGAAGGCCGCGAAGACGCTGAACATGATGAGAGCGGCGCAGGTGATGACGCGCGCGGTGATCTCCAGTCCGTGCGCGACGCTGCCCTTGCTGTCGCGGGTGCGCTGCCAGGCCTCGTGGACCCGGGCGAGCAGGAAGACCTCGTAGTCCATGCTCAGGCCGAAGACGATCGCGAACATCATCATCGGTACGTAGCTCTCGATCGGCACCGTGCCGTTGACGCCGAGCGCGGGGCCTCCCCAGCCCCACTGGAAGACCGCCACCACCACCCCGTAGGAGGCGGAGATCGAGAGCAGGTTGAGCACGGCGGCCTTGACCGCGACGAGCAGTCCGCGGAAGACCAGCAGGATGATCAGGAAGGCGAGGGCCACGACCACCGCGATGATCACCGGCAGGCGTCTGGCGATCAGTTCCAGGAAGTCGAGCTGGGCTGCGGTGGTTCCGGTCAGGTAGGTCCGGGCGGCGGTGCCGGAGACCGCCTGCGGCAGGACGTCGGAGCGCAGGTGGTTGAAGAGACCGGTGGTGCCGGCGTCCTGCGGTGCCTGGGCGGAGACGACCGTGCTGATCAGCGCGGCACCGTCGCCGGTGGGCTGCGGCGTGCTGATGGCGGCCGCTCCGGGTACGCCGGTGAGCGCCTGCTGCAGGGCGGTTGCGAGCGCCGGGCGGTCGGCTGACGGGACGTCACTCTGGTCGACGACGATGGTGAGCGGTCCGTTGGCGCCGGGGCCGAAGCCGGTGGAGATCAGGTCGTAGGCCCGCCGGTCGGTGAAGGAGGCGGGGTCCGCGCCGTCGCCGATGTGGCCGAGGCGGATCGACAGGAGCGGGACGGCCAGCACCGCGATCACCGCCGCCCCGCCGGCCAGGAACCACCAGGGCCGGCGTTCGACCCGCTGCGCGTACCGGTGCCAGCCGCCGGTCTGCGGACCGCCGGCCACCGCTGCGCCCTCGGCGACCGGCGGGCGGACCCGGAGGCGGTCCAGCCGGCGCCCGACCAGCCCGAGCAGCGCCGGGACCAGGGTGATCGCGCCGAGCATCGCGGTGACCACGGTGACCGCGGCGGCGGCGCCGAGTCTGCCGATGAAGCTGATCCTGGACACGTAGAGGCCGGCCAGCGCGATGATGACGGTGGTGCCGGAGACCAGCACCGCGCGGCCGCTGGTGGCGGTCGCGCGTCCGGCCGCCACCACCGGGTCCTCGCCCTCGATCAGCTGCTGGCGGTGACGGGTGATCAGGAAGAGGGCGTAGTCGATGCCCACGCCCAGCCCGATCATGGTGGCGAGGGTGGGGGAGACACCGGCGAAGGTGAAGGCGGCGGCCAGCAGGCTCAGGCAGCTCAGGCCGACGATCACGCTGATCAGGGCGGTGACCAGCGGCAGTCCCGCGGCGATGACGCTGCCGAAACCGATCAGCAGGACCACCACCGCGACCGCGAAGCCGATCGCCTCGGCGCCGAGGTCCTTGGCCTCGGGCCGGGCCAGCTCGCCGAGCGGGCCGCCGTACTCGACCTGCACCCCGGCGGCCCGCAGCGGTGCGACCGCCGTGTCGACCCCGGTCAGGTAGGACCGGCCGAAGGAGGCGGGACTGCTGTCGAAGCGGACGGTGATGTAGCCGATCGTCCCGTCGCCGGACAGGGCGCTGCTGGGCTGGGCGGAGGAGGTGGGCAGCGGGTTCGCCGCGGAGAGCACGTGCGGCAGCTGCTGGAGGTCGGCGACGGTCTGGCCGATCTGGGGCGCGACGGCCGTCAGCGGCTGCTGTGCGTCGTGCAGGACCACCTGGGCGCTGATGCCGCCGGCGCTGGGCGCGTGCTCCTGGAGCACCCGCAGGCCGGCGTGCGACTGGGTGCCGGGCAGTGAGAAGTCGTCCGAGTAGCTGCCGCCGACGGTGTTCTGCAGTGCGTGCAGGGCGCCGAGGGCGGCCAGCCAGCCGATGATCACGACGACGAAGTGGCGGGCGCACCAGCGCCCGAGCCGCTGCAGCCCGCGTGGCGCGGGCGCGGCGCCGGCCGGGTGGGTGCTCCCGGGGTCCGGTGAGGGCTGGGGCATGCGCGCTCCGGTCGAGGTGACGGCCACTCAGCGGGGTTGCCGGGGTGCCGTGCCGTCGTGACGATAGGGCGTCGGCCACCCACGGCCGCCGCGACACACCTTTGCCGCCGAGCGGTTCACCTGCGCGGAACGCACGAGGCCCCGGACCGCGTGGCGCGGGCCTGAGCCCAGGGCGGCGCCGGTGGCTCAGGCCAGGGTGAGGAAGAGCTTCTCCAGCTCGGCCTCGGTCATCGGCGGTGTGTCGCTGTCGGCGGCGGCCAGGCACTGGCGCATCCCACTGGCGACGATCTTGAATCCGGCCCGGTCCAGCGCCCGGGAGACGGCGGCGAGCTGGGTGACCACGTCCTTGCAGTCGCGCCCGGCCTCGATCATCGCGATCACCCCGGCGAGCTGGCCCTGGGCGCGGCGCAGGCGGTTCAGCACCGCGCCGACGGCGTCGTCATCGACCTGCATGGGGGCACTCTCCTCTGGGTGGCGGCTTCCTGGCATTTTACCCCAGGGGGTATCACTCTCAGTCGCGGCCGTGGCCTCAGGTGTGCGAGAACGGGATGGCCGGCAGGATCCGGCGCGGCTGGGCGGGGGTGTGCCAGGGTGCCGGGGGCGGAGGTCAGCGGGGCCTGCAGGGCGATCAGCAGCGGGAAGCCGAGTACCAGGACCGCGCCGATCACGCGTGAGGTCAGGCGGAGAGCGTCGCCAGCGCCCTGCGCAGGCGCTCGGCGGCCTCGTCGGCCACCGCCGCGAGTTCCGGGCGCCCGGTGACCTGGACCATCAGCTGCGGGTCCATCGCCTCCACCACGGTCCCGCCCTCGGCGGAGCGGACCACCACGTTGCACGGCAGCAGCAGGCCGATCGCGCGGTCGACGCCGAGTGCCCGGTGGGCCAGCGGCGGGTTGCAGGCGCCCAGGATGAGGTAGTCCTCCATCTCCTCGCCGAGCTTGGCGTGCAGCGTCGCCCGGACGTCGATCTCGGTCAGGATGCCGAAGCCCTGCTCGGCCAGGGCCGCGCGGGTGCGTTCCACCGCCTCGCCGAACGGGAGGTCGAGGGTGATGCCGATGCCGTAGTCCATGGGGTCTGCTCCGTCGTGCTCGCGGGGTTCGTCCGGTCTCAGATACCCCTCGGGGTATTTTCACCGTACTGGGTGGGCCGGTCGATCGCAAAATACCCCCACCCGTATTGCTGCGGATGGGGGCAGGCGGTGCGGAGCGGCGGTCAGGCGACCGGGACCAGGGTGTTCTCGTTGCTCCGGCCGGCCAGGAAGTCCTCGACGTTGCGGGCGGTGGCCTCGATGATCTGGCCGACCGCGGTCCGGGTGAAGTAGGCCTGGTGGGAGGTGACCACCACCTGGGGGAAGCTGATCAGCCGGGCCAGCAGGTCGTCGCTGATCCCCTCCACCGAGCGGTCGAAGAAGAAGACCCCGGTCTCCTCCTCGTAGACGTCCAGGCCCACCCCGGAGAGCTTGCCCGCGCGCAGCGTCTCCACCAGCGCCGCGCTGTCCACCAGTCCGCCGCGGCTGGAGTTGACCAGGATCGCGTCCTGCTTCATCAGGGCGAGGGCGGCCTGGTCGATCAGGTGGTGGGTGTCCGGCAGCAGCGGGACGTGCAGGCTGACCAGGTCGCTGCGGGCGAGCAGCTCGTCGCGCTCCACGTACTCCATGCCGAGCTCCAGGCAGGCCGGGTTGGGCGCGATGTCCCAGCCCAGCAGCCGGGTGCCGAAGCCGTGCGCGATCCGGGTGAAGCACTCGCCGATCTTGCCGGTGCCGATCACCCCGACCGTCATGCCGTGGATGTCGCGGCCGAGCAGGCCGTCCAGCCGGAAGTCGAACTCCCGGGAGCGGTTGGCCGCCCGCGCCAGCCGCCGGTTGACCGCCAGCGCCAGCGTCCAGGCGTGCTCGGCCACCGCGTAGGGGGAGTAGTACGAGACCCGGGACACCGTCAGGCCCAGTTCCGCGGCGGCGGTCAGGTCGATGTTGTTGAAGCCGGTCGAGCGCTGGGCGATCAGCTTGGTGCCGCCGGCGGCGAGCCGGGTGAGCGTCTCGGCGTCCAGCTCGTCGTTGACGCTGCTGCTCACCACGGCGTAGCCGGCGGCCAGCGGGGCGGTGTCGCGGTTGAGGAAGACGTCCAGGGTGCGCAGCTCGTGGCGGCCGGTGAAGGCGGCCTGCAGCAGGGGGCGCTCGTCCGTCAGGACTCCGTAGGCGAGGATCTCCATACCCGTCACGGTAAGCGCAGGGGGCGGGGGAGCGGCGAAAGCCCCGCCGGGGAGGGCGGGGCTTTCGGTGGGAGTCGTCAGATGACCGGCTCGGCTCAGATGACCATTTCGGCTTCGACGTACCGCTCGGCGGGGACCGTCTTCAGGTCGGCCACCGCCTCGGCCAGCGGCACCAGGTTGATCTGGGTGCCCTGCAGGGCGGTGATGTGCCCGAAGGCGCCCTTGTGCACGGCCTCGACCGCGTGCCAGCCGAACCGGGTGGCGAGCACCCGGTCGTAGGCGGTGGGGGTGCCGCCGCGCTGGGTGTGGCCGAGGATGACCGGCTTGGCCTCCTTGCCCAGGCGGTGCTCCAGCTCGCGGGAGAGCTGGTTGGCGACACCGGTGAAGCGCTCGTGGCCGTAGATGTCCCGGACGCCCTCCTCCCAGTGCATGGTGCCGGGCTCGGGCTTGGCGCCCTCGGCGCAGACCACGATGGCGAACTTCTTGTGGCGGTCGAAGCGCTCGCGGACCACCTCGGTGAGCTTGTCGATGTGGAAGGGGCGCTCCGGCACCACGATCGCGTGGGCGCCGGCGGCCATGCCCGCGTGCAGCGCGATCCAGCCGGTGTGGCGGCCCATCAGCTCGACCACCATGACGCGCTGGTGCGACTCGGCGGTGGTCTTCAGCCGGTCCAGCGCGTCGGTGGCCACCGAGACGGCGGTGTCGAAGCCGAAGGTCACGTCGGTGCAGGCGATGTCGTTGTCGATGGTCTTCGGGACCCCGACCACGGGCAGGCCGCCGTCGCTCATCAGCTTGGCCGCCTTCAGCGTGCCCTCGCCGCCGATCGGGATGACCGCGTCGATCCCGAGGTCCTCGCAGTACTTCTTGGCCCGCTCCACGCCGTCGCGCAGGTGGCTGGGCTGCACTCGGGAGGAGCCGAGGATAGTGCCGCCCTGGGCGAGGATGCCGCTGACCGAATCGAGGGTCAGCGGGCGGTGGGAACCTTCGAGAAGGCCGCGCCAGCCGTCCTGGAAACCGATGATCTCGTCGCCGTGGTCGACCACTCCCCGATGGACGACGGAACGGATCACAGCGTTCAGGCCGGGGCAGTCGCCACCGCTGGTCAGCACACCAATACGCATCGTTCTTGCAACTCCTGGGGGCACCTCCCAGCCGCGAGGCTGGGGGAAGAACCGGACGGCCGGACTACCACCTTGAAACCCGGGGCTCCCGAAGGAGTCGCGGGGGAGAAGGAGAGGTCAGATCGGACATTCAAGCCCGAATCCGATCATAGCGGCCCCTGCCTCCGGCCGGGCAGGAACAGGCACGGGGGCGGCGTCTTCGGCGCGCCCGCGCGGATATGGCAGCCGGTTGCCGAGGAGGGTGTGCATCCGACGTTCTGTTGTTCAACTCTGATTGTCCAACTTTTGCCGCACAGCGGCTGGCGCCGCCAGATGTCGGACAAGCGACGGCGGCGCCAACGCGACATGGACCTCAGGCAGGCTGGCGGGTGGCGGCGATCCGCTCGGCGCGCAGCGCGTCGTACCAGGTGGTGTCGGCCGGCGGGAGCGCGTTGACGTCCAGCGCCAGCTTGATCAGCAGGTCGGCGACCGCGGGGTTGCGGGCCATCACCGGGCCGTGCAGGTAGGTGCCGAAGACGGTGTCCCGCCAGGCGCCCTCGGTGCCGTCGCCGGTGCCGTTGCCGCCGCCGGCGGTGACGGTGGCCAGCGGGGAGACGCCCTGGCCCAGGTGCGTGACGCCCTGGTGGTTCTCGAAGCCGGTCAGGGTCGGCAGGTTCAGCCGCGGGTCCACCTCGGCGAGCACGTCGCCGACGTTGCGGGCGCCCTCGCCGCGGGTGCTCCAGACGTCGAGCAGGCCCAGGCCCGGCTCGCGCTGGCCGAGGTCGTTGATGAACTCGTGGCCGAGGATCTGGTAGCCGGCGCAGACCGAGAAGACGATCGCGCCGTTGTCCACCGCCCGGGCCAGGCCCGAGTCCTGGCGCAGCCGCTCGGCGGCGAGCCGCTGCGGGCGGTCCTCACCGCCGCCGATCAGGTAGATGTCGCCGCTGGTCGGCACGGCCTGGTCGGAGCGGACGTCGATCCGGGTGACGTTCAGGCCGCGCTGGCGGGCCCGGCGCTCGACGACCAGGGCGTTGCCGCGGTCGCCGTAGGTGCTCAGCAGGTCCGGGTAGATCCAGACCAGCCGCAGGCTGCTGTCGCTCATCCTGGAGGGCCTTCCGTAATACGCGTCGGAACCGGGCGGCATGGGGGGCGTGCTCATCAGCCTGCCACCACCTTGCGCAGCTGCTGGAACGCCGTGTAGTTGGCGATCGCCTCGATCCGGCCGGGCGGGGCCATCCGGACCGCCTCCTCCAGCGACTCGACCACGTAGAACTGCAGGCCGGCCACCTCCAGCCGGACCGCCAGGTCGAGCCTGCGCTGGCCCATCACGAAGACCGGGTGCCCGGCGAGCCGCTCGTAGTCCACGTCCCAGAGCCAGGAGGTGTCGGTGCCGTCGGCGTCCATCGCGTTGACCGAGAGGATCACCGGGGCCGGCGGGCCGTCGATCAGCGAGAAGGTCTCCAGCCAGCCGGCCGGGTTCTTGGCCAGCAGCAGCCGCACGTCACGGCCCAGGTAGTTGACCACGTCGTAGCGGCCGGCCACCGCGGCCACCGACTGCATCCGCTCCAGGGCCACCTGCGGCGGCACCCCGAAGACCGCGGCGACCGCGGCCGAGCTGGTGGCGTTGGCCAGGTTGGCACGGCCGGGCAGCTGGAGCTGGATCGGCCAAGCGGCGCCGTTCGGGTCGACCACGTAGGAGCCCTGGAGCGCCCAGTGCGGCTGCGGGCGGCGGAAGCCGCACTCCTGGCAGTACCAGTCGTCGCCGGGGCGCTGCATCACACCGCCGCAGGACGGGCACGACCAGGCGTCCTCCTTCCAGGCCTGCCCGGCGGCCACCCAGACCACCCGGCGGCAGGAGGAGGCGGCCCAGGTCACCAGCGGGTCGTCCGCGTTGGCGATGATCACGGCCTCGGTGTCCTTGAGGCCCTCGCGCCAGCGCTCGGCCAGCATCCGGGTCTCGGCGGCCCGGTCCAGCTGGTCGCGGGAGAGGTTGAGCAGCGCTATGGCCTTGGGGCTGGTGTCGCGGGCCACGCCGGCCAGGTACTTCTCGTCGACCTCGATCACGCCGTAGCGCGCGTCGCCGCCGCCGGCCAGCGCCGCGGTGATGCCGGCGGGCATGTTGGCGCCCAGCGCGTTGGAGACCACGGGACCGGCGGCGCGCAGCGCCTCGGCGATCAGCCGGGTCGTGGTGGTCTTGCCGTTGGTGGCGCTGACCAGGACCACGTCGAGGTGGTCGGCGAGCTTGCCGAGCAGGTCGGGATCGAGCCTGAGCGCGACCTTGCCGCCGATCACCGAGCCGCTGCCGCGGCCCGCCGTCCGTGAGACCGCGGCGGCCATCTTGCCCGCGGTGACGGCGAGCTTGGCGCGGGCGGGCAGTGAGGAGTCGCGCGCGCCGGTGGCTGCGGCCTCCGATCCGGTGCCTGACATGCTCAGGAGTTCTCCTCATTGCTGACGACCTCCCATCGGCCCTTGTCAGGGCCGCCGGGCGGCGGGGACGGGGTCAGCCTAACGGCTCGCCTCGCCGGGGCGCCGCCACGCCCCCCGACCTGTCGGGTGCGTGACACCCTGACGGCTCCCGCACGCGGCGGCGGCCGCCCCCGAACCGGGAGCGGCCGCCGTCCGGAGCGGGGTCAGGACCGGCCGGGTACGGACGGCCAGGGGCTGGGCAACTGCTCTGCGGCGCCTGCCAGGTGGGCGGTGATCACCAGGGTGCCGTCCTCGACCTGGTAGTCCAGCGGGATGGCCAGTCGCTGCATCGCGCCGATCAGCGCGGTGTTGGCGGCCTGGGTGACGGCGTAGACACTGGCCACCCCCGCCTCGGCGGCCAGCGCCGCCATCCGGCGCAGCAGGTCCAGGCCCAGGCCGCGGCGCTGCCAGTCGTCCTCGACCATCACGGCCAGCTCCGCGCTGTCGTCGTCCCACATCAGATGGGCGAGGGCGACGATCCGGCCCTCGGCGCTCTCCACCGCGAGGGTCTGCCCGTGCCGGGCGTCGAGCAGGTGGTCCAGGTAGCGGTCCGCGTCGGCCACCGGGCCGTGGTAGCGCCGGCGCAGCGTGGTGGTCGAGCAGCGCTGGTGCATGGCCAGCGCCTCGGCCTTGTCGGACGGGTCGGCGCGGCGGACCGTGAGGTCGGTGCCGGCCGGCAGGCTGAGCCGGTCGGCGACCTTGGGCACCCGCGGGCCGAGCACCGCGTCCAGCTCGACCAGCGCCTTGGCGCGGGCGAACTCGGTGGGGGTGAAGGGCAGGTGCGGGCGGGACAGCTCGATCAGGTCACCGGAGGGCGCGGGCAGCCGCATCAGGTGGCCCTCCAGGGCCGGCACCGGTCGCGCGCCGCCGGTCGGCGGGAACTGACGGATCGTGCACTGGCCGAACAGCTGGCGCAGCGCGACCGGCAGCTCGGCCGCGTCCAGCGCGGTGCGGGTGGCCAGCGCGAGCACGTGGGTGGGCACGTCCACCAGGTCGTGCGCGTCGGCCGGGTCGGTCCAGATCTCCCGCCCGCCGGCCTGGGCGACCGCGGCGGCCAGCGCCGCGCGCGGCAGCGAGCGCGGGGCCCGCAGCAGGAACTCGTCCACGGTGGCGTCGGGCAGCGGGTGGGTCTGCAGCGAGATGATGCTGACCCCGTGCTCGGCCAGCGCCGCGCACACGCCCGCCAGGCTGCCGGGCAGGTCCGACACCGTGGTCCGCAGCCGCCAGAGCCGGGTCTCCTGCGGCAGCTGGTCGGCCGGCGGTGGTTCCGGGGCCGGGCCCGGTGGTCCGTGCGGGTGGCGGTGTGCCCACCAGGCGTGGAACACCGCTGTGGCGAGCAGTGCGACCGCCGAGGCGGCCAGCAGCACCGGGCCGTCGTGACCGTGCACCACCACGTTGGCGACCAGGTCCGCGGTGCAGACGGCGAGGAAGACGGCCGCGAGCTCCACGGTGTCCCGTCGCCAGCGGTGGCTTCGGGCGGCGCGTCGCTCGGCGCGGGAGGGCTGCTGGGCGGGACGTGGCATCTCAGTCATGCCACCACGATGCCGGGTGGGTGTTTCACGATCACGAATGGGCCGTGACCGCACGGTTAATGTCTTCCACCCAGGTAAACGGCCTGTTCGCGGATTACTGTCGGGTAGTCAGTTCGGCTGCCGCGGCGCGCACTTCGTCCAGCAGGACGGTCAGATCCGCCTCGGTGGTGGTGGCGTTCAGCAGACACGCCCGGACGGCCTCGCGGCCGGACAGCACCGTGCCCGTCAGGAACGCCTGCCCGCGGCGTTGCACGGCGAGCGGCAGCGCCGCGTTGAGCGCGTCGAGCGCCTGCTCGTCCAGCCCGGCCGGCCGGGCCCGGAAGGCGACGATCGAGGTCTCCACCGGGGCCAGCAGCTCCAGCTCCGGATCGGCCGCCACCCGCTCGCCGAGCAGCCGGGCCAGGCGGGTGCAGTGCGCGATGTCGGCGGCGATGCCGTCGCGGCCGCGGTGCGCGATGGTCGCCCAGACCTTGAGCGAGCGGAACGGGCGGGTCTGCTCGGTGCCGTACTCGGAGAACCAGCCGAGGCCGCCCGCCTCCTCGTCCCGCAGGTAGGCCGGCACCAGGCTGAAGGTGGCGCGCAGCTGCTCGGCGTCGCGGACCAGCGCGCAGCCGCAGTCCACCGGCACGCCGAGCCACTTGTGCGGGTCCAGCGCCAGCGAGTCGGCCCGCTCCAGCCCGGCGTAGCGGTGCGCGATCTGCGGGTCGAGCACGCCGAAGGCGCCGTACGCGCCGTCCACGTGCAGCCACAGGTCCTGCTCGGCGCAGAGGTCCGCGATCGGTCCGAAGGAGTCGACGGCACCGGTGTTCACCGTGCCCGCCGAGGCGACCACCAGGAACGGCAGCCGCCCGGCGGCCCGGTCCTCGGCCACCGCCGCCGCCAGCGCCGCCGGGTCCAGCCGGCCCTCGGCGTCGGTGGCGACGGTGCGCAGCTGCCGGCTGCCCAGGCCCAGCAGCTCGGCGGCCTTGCGCACGCAGGAGTGGGTCTCGCCGGAGACGTAGCCGATCATCGGGGGCAGGCCCGCCAGGCCGTCGGCCCGCACGTCGTACCCGGCCCGGGCCGCCGCCCGGCCGCGGGCGGCGGCCAGGCAGACGATGGTGGCCATCGAGGTGCCCGAGGTGAGCAGCCCGCCGCCGGGCGGGTGCGGGAAGCCGACCAGCTCCGCCAGCCAGCGCACCACGGCCCGCTCCAGGTGCACGTCGGCGTGGTCGCCGCCGGCCGAGCTGGGGTTCATCGCCGAGGCCGCCAGGGTGGCCAGCACCCCGGCCGGCGCGGGCGCCGAGTTGACCCAGCCGAAGAACCGCGGGTGCCCGTTGCCCATCGGCGCCGGCATCACCTCGGCGCCGATCACCCCCAGCAGCTCGGTCAGCTCGCGGCCCTCGGCGGGCAGCGGCGCGTCCAGCAGCGCCTGGCGGGCGGCCGGGTCCATCGGCTGCCAGACCGGGCTGCCGGGCACTCCCTGGAGGTAGTCGGCGACCAGGTCGGCGGCGCTGTGGGCGGCGGTGCGGAAGTCAGGTTGAGCGGGCATGGCATCGATCGTACGGGCAGGTCGGGGCGGTGGCGCCGGGAGGTCCCGGCCGGGCGCCGGTGCGGTGTCCGGCCGGCGCGGGTCCGGGTTTCGGACCGGTTTCGGACCGGTAGTCAGTCAGTCGAGCGAGGCCGAGAGGCCGGCGGCCGAGCGGCAGTCCCGGGCGATCTCCGGGTTGGTCAGCTTGGCGCAGAGCCGGCCGGCCGCGCCGGCCTCCGTGTAGTTGACGGTGTAGTAGCTGACCATGCCCTCCACGCAGGCCTTGCGCTGCCAGCCGTCGGCGGCGCTCGCGCACTGCTGGCCCACCCAGTCCTCGCGGTCCAGGTTGTACTTCATGGTCCGTGAGCCGACGCCCCGGCTGCAGTCGTTGGCCCCGCCGCCGGCCTGCCCGTTCAGGCACCACTTCAGCGCCTGGGCGTAGACCTCCGGGTGGTTGGCGTAGTCGTGCGAGCTGAGGAAGTAGGTCGGCGCGTAGAAGAAGCAGGCGGACTGGAAGAGCGCCGGCTGCTCCGGGCACGGGTAGAGCGGCTCGGCGGCGAGCTTGTCGGCGGGCAGCTGCGCCTTGGCCTTCTCGTCCTCCTCGTCCGGGCCGAAGAGCTGCATGAACAGGCCCTCGGAGCAGGTGATGATCCGGCTCTGGGTGCCGAACTTGCTGCACAGGTCGCGGGCGGCCGGGACGTCCTGCTTGCTGACGAACATGGTGCCGTGGCCCACCCCGTGCACGCACGGGCCGCGCAGCTGGGGGGCGCAGAGCTTGAGCAGGTCGGTGCCGGGATCGGTGGAGGTGGCCAGCATCTCCTCGACCGCGCCGTGCAGGTAGCCGGCCGCGCAGGTGTCGTGCGGGAAGGAGATCACCTTGGCGAAGTCGCGGTTGTAGCGCTTGACCGCGGCATGGCCCAGCTCGTGCGCGATCGGGTGGCAGAACCGGACGGTGTATGGCAGCGCCTTGGTGATCCGGTCCAGGTCGGCCAGTGCGACGCCGGGGTCGGTGGCCTCCATCTCGGCCATCAGCTTGTTCCGCAGCGTACTGCGGGTCCACACCGCGGGATCCCCGGTCGGCGAGGGGGAGCTTGCCGCCACGCCCGCCGCCGGTGCCGCCCGCGACCCGGCGGGGGCTGCCACGGCGGCCGGCTGGACGGCCGGCGCGGGCACCCACTGGGTGACGGCTACCGCGCCCAGGCCCAGCGCGCCGAGCAGCACGGCGGTGAGAATCGCGAAGATACGCGGGTGCATGACGGTCAGATCCCCCGGTGATCGAAATGGACGGACACCTTCTCATCCTGACCTGGCACAGACCAAACCAGGTCATCGGGTGCGCCATTCAGGGCGAGTCGGGGCTGTGGCAGCATCGGGGGAGGACATCGTTCACCGTTTTGGAGCACCGCATGACGACCACCGCCGACGCCCTCGCCTTCCGGGCCGCGACCGAGCAGGACGTGGCCCGGCTGGTCGAGCTCGTGGAGTCCGCCTACCGGGGCGAGGCCAGCCGGGCGGGCTGGACCACCGAGGCGGACCTGCTGGACGGCCGGCGCACCGACCCCGACGCCGTCGCCGAGACGCTGGCCAGGCCGGACAGCCGGGTGCTGCTGGCCGAGCGGGCCGGGGAGCTGCTGGCCTGCTGCCAGCTGGAGCGCCGTGGCGCGGCTGCCTACTTCGGGATGTTCTCGGTCCGCCCGGACCGCCAGGGCGGCGGCCTGGGCCGGGCCGTGCTGGCCGAGGCCGAGCGCTACGTCCGGGCCCACTGGCAGGCCACCGAGCTGGAGATGACGGTGATCGTGCAGCGGGCCGAGCTGATCGCCTGGTACGAGCGGCGGGGCTTCCGGCGTACCGGCGAGCTCTCGCCCTTCCCTTACGGCGACGAGCGGTTCGGCGTGCCGAAGCGGGCGGACCTGGAGTTCGAGCGGCTGGTCAAGGCGCTCTGAGCGTTCGGCCTTGGTGTCCTGGGCGGGCGACGGCTCAGGACACCGAGGCCGGTATGGCTGCAGGACACCAAGGCCGGTATGGCTCAGGACACCAGGGCCCGTACGGCTCAGGGCACCGAGGCGGGTTCGGCTCAGGACACCAGGGCGGGTGCGGCGGCCGGGGTGAACGGGCGGCCGTCCAGGGTCCAGTGCGGATCCGGGGTGATCTCCAGCGCCGCGTAGACGTGCGCCGCGACGTCGGTGTGACGCACCGTCAGGACCGGTCCGCCCGGCTCGATGCCGGGGCCGGCCGCGGCCACCCAGGCGGTCCGCTCCAGGGTGCTGCGTCCGCCGTGGCCGCCCTGGTCGAGGTGGCCGTGGTCGGTGACGACGATGACCGTCCACTCCTCCTCGGCGTAGCCCGGCCGGCTCTCGACGGCCGCCAGCAGGCGGCCGAGGCGCCGGTCGGCGGCGCGGATCGCCTCGCGGTACTCCTCGCCGCAGCCCAGGAAGTGCGCCGTCTCGTCCACCGCGCCCAGGTAGACGAAGGAGGCCTGCGGGTCGTCCTCGCCGTCGCCCAGCACCCGGGCGGCCTCGCTGGTGACCCGCCCGTCGCAGACCTCCCAGGCCTGCGGGGTGTCCTCCAGCGGGGCGATGTAGCTCAGCCGGCCGGGGGCCGCGAAGAGCGGGCCGCCGTCGCGGGCCAGGAAGAGCGGCTCCCAGCCGCCCGCGGCGAAGGTGCGGCGGCGGTGCACGGCCGCCAGCCGGGTGGTGAAGTCGGGGAAGACGTCCAGCCGGTTGCCGCCGAGGTGGTTGCCGAACACCCCGTGCTTGGCCACCGTCACACCGGTGGCGATGGTCGCCCAGCACGGGCCCGACATGGTCGGGGTGGCCTCGTCCACCTCCACCGGGGCGAGGAAGCCGGCCGCGGCGACCGAGTCCAGGTGCGGGGTGTCCAGCTCCGGGAGGAGGTCGAGGCGGACACCGTCGATGCCGACGACCAGGACACGGCGGGGGCCGGCGGGCCAGCTGCTGGACACGGGGGGATCCGATCTGTCGTGCTGCCAGGGGTTTCCGGCACCCTAACCGCCCTGACGGCGGGCCAGGAGCCGGGGGGTTCCTGCCGTTTCCTGCCGTTTCCCTGTGTTTCCTAGGGTTTCCCAGTGCTTTCCTGGGGTTTACGCCCGAGCCGGATCGAACTGTTCGTGCTGATGCCGCCAGTTGTTCGACTCGGTGTCACCTTCGATGCCGGTGGCCCGGAGCCGGCTGCGGCTGCTTGACCGGCGGTTGGCAGCTCTGTTCGGACGGCGGTTCACGGTTCCGTGCGGACGCCGGTTCACGGTTCCGTTCGGACGGCGGTGCCGGCGAGCTTGTCGGCGAAGGTCTGCCGCTTGGCGTCCCAGAGTGGCCAGAACCAGCCCAGGTAGCAGGGCAGGCTGTCCAGCACGTGGGCCAGGTCGCGCAGGAAGGCGCGCAGCACGCCGACCTCGGCGGTGCCGTCCAGCCGGACCATCCGGGTGCCGATCAGGCGCTTGCCCCAGCTCTGGCCGGTACGTCCGGCCAGGTACCAGCGGTTGTAGCCGAGCAGCAGCAGGGAGAGCGCGCCGAGGCCGACCTGTAGGCCGGTGCTGTCCGGGGCGAGCACACCCGCGACGATGTTCGGCAGGCCGCAGAGCAGGGCGTCGATCAGATAGGCCATCACCCGCGACGACCAGTAGGCGTAAGTCAACGCGCGCTCTCCTCGTCAGCGGTGCTCCGTCCCACCAGCCTGGGCGCTGGGACGGGCGGCGCAACCGCTGGGCGCCGAGCGGCTGACGGCGGGTCAGCGGTGACTCGGCGGTGCCTCAGCCGTGACTCGGCGGTGACTCGGCGGTGGGGGAGCGGCCGGTCAGCGGCGCGGCAGCCGTCCGTCGAGCCGGCGGTCCAGCCACCAGGCGCCCCAGGCCAGGGCCAGGAAGACCGCGCCGACCAGCAGGCAGTTCAGGGCCACCCGCAGGTACCCGTGGGTGGCGACGTCGACGAACGGGTAGGGGTAGAAGTCGTCCACCGCGCCCCGGACCAGGGTGAAGAGCAGCCAGAGCGCCGGATACGCCAGCGAGCGCAGCACCGTCGCCCGGTCCAGCGCGCCGCGCGGCCCGAAGAGCAGCCAGCCGATCACGCAGAGCAGCGGCGAGACGGTGTGCAGCAGCACGTCCGCGACGGCCTCCTGCCCCTGGAGTTCCCGTAGTCCGCGCAGTGCCACGTGGTAGACCACGCCGGTCACCGCGATGCCGACCAGCGCGTCCAGCCGCAGCGTGCGCAGCAGCGCCGAGCCGCGGTCGGGGGCCAGCGCGAGCAACGCGCTGGTGCCCGCGACCAGCACGTTCGACAGGACGGTGAAGTAGCAGAACACGTTGAGCACCCGCGCCCAGGCGGAGTCGAACTGACCCCCGGTGGCGCCGGCGGCGAAGTCGAGCTGGAGGGCCAGGCCGACCAGGACGGTCAGGGCGGTGGCGGCGAACCAGGTCCGGGCGATCGGCGTGGGTGAGCTCTGCTGGGCGGGCATGGCCGCCACGTTAACCCGGGCGGTGGGACGGTTCCCGGCGGCAACACGCCGACAGGAGGGGCGGGGTCCGGAGTGCGGCGCCGTGGGTCGGGTAAGTGTTGGGGCAGCAGGGACCGCCGTGGTCCCGGAGCCGTGAGGGGTGAGGTCATGATCGACAACGCCGCGGAATTCGCCGTCGACTCGCTGGACCCGGAGGACCCGGAGCCCGCCGCGGACGCGCAGTTCCCCCCGTCCGGCGAACTCCCGCTGGAGGCCGCGGACGAGGGGGACGCGGTCGAGCAGAGCCGGGTGGTCCCGCTCGACGAGGACGAGTACCGGTAGCCGCCCGGACGGGTACCGCGGTGCAGACCTACACCCGCAGCGAGACCGGGTACGCGCGCAGCCAGCCGTCCAGCCCGAGCAGCACCTCGGCGCCGGCCCGCGAGGCCTGCGGGTCGGTGCCCGGCGCGAGGACGGCCGCGAGCGCGCCCGGGTCGGCCAGCGCCAGCGCGGGGGCCTTGGAGTCGGCGGCCAGCGCCGCCAGCTCGTGGCGCAGCGCGAGCGGGTAGCGCGGGTCCTGGGTCCGCGGGTAGGGGCTCTTGACCCGGTCGAGGATGGCCTGGGGCAGCAGGTCGCGGGCGGCCGCCCGCAGCAGGCTCTTCTCCCGGCCGTCGAAGGACTTCATCGACCAGGGCGTGTTGAACACGTACTGCACCAGCCGGTGGTCGCAGAACGGCACCCGCACCTCCAGGCCGCTGGCCATGCTCATCCGGTCCTTGCGGTCCAGCAGGACCTGCACGAAGCGGGTCAGGTGCAGGTGGCAGATCTCCCGCATCCGGCGCTCCAGCGGGTCCTCGCCGGGCAGTTGCGGGACCTCGGCGATCGCCTGCCGGTAGCTGTCGGCGACGTAGCCCTCCAGGTCGAGCCTGGTCAGCAGGTCGGGGTCGAGCAGGCCGTCGCGCATGGTGGTGCTGGGTCCGGCCAACTGCTGGGCGGCGGCGCGCCAGGGGAAGTCGGCGGCGGCCACCGCGGCCGGCTGGTGGAACCACGGGTAGCCGCCGAACACCTCGTCCGCCGACTCGCCCGACAGGGCGACCGTCGAGTGCTTGCGGATCTCACGGAAGAGCAGGGCCAGCGAGGTGTCCATGTCGCCGAAGCCGAGCGGCAGGTCGCGGGCGTGCAGGACGGCGGCCCGGTTCGCCGGGTCGATCAGGTCCGCGGAGTCCAGCACGATGTCGCGGTGGTCGGCGCCGACGTGCCGGGCGAGCAGGTGGGCGAAGGGCCCGTCCAGGGTGGCCCGCAGCTCGTCCGGCCGGAAGTTCTCCTGCTGCCCGGCGAAGTCCACCGAGAAGGAGCGCACCGGCCCGGACCCGTTCTCGGCCAGGCCGCGGGCGGCCAGCGCGGTGATCGCGCTGGAGTCCAGGCCGCCGGAGAGCAGCGAGCAGAGCGGCACGTCGGAGATCAGCTGACGGCGCACGATGTCGTCCAGCAGTTCGCGGACGGTGCCGATGGTGGTCTGGAGGTCGTCGGTGTGCTCGTGGGCCTCCAGCGCCCAGTACCGGTGCACCGTCAGGCCCTCGCGGCGGACCCGCAGGTAGTGGCCGGGACGCACCTCGGACATGCCCTGGTAGGCGGCGTGCCCCGGGGTCTTGGCGACCGTGAGCAGCTCGCGCAGGCCGTCCAGGCCGACCACCGGGTCCACCGAGGGGTGGGCCAGGATCGCCTTGGGCTCCGAGCCGAAGAGCACTCCGGCGGCGGTCGGGTAGTAGTAGAGCGGCTTGACGCCCATCCGGTCGCGGACCAGGAGCAGTTCCTCGGTGCGGGCGTCCCAGATCGCGAAGGCGAACATGCCGTTCAGCCGGGTCACGAAGTCGGCGCCCCACTGGAGGTAGGCGCGCAGCACCACCTCGGTGTCGCTGCGGGTGCGGAACCGGTGGCCGCGGGCCTCCAGTTCGGTGCGCAGCTCGGTGTGGTTGTAGACCTCGCCGCTGTAGGTGAGCGAGGCCAGCACCCGGCCGTCCTCCTCGACGGTCATGGGCTGGCGGCCGCCCTCGATGTCGATGACGGCCAGCCGGCGGTGGCCGAAAGCCGCGTGCGGCGCGAGCAGCACACCGCCGGCGTCCGGGCCGCGGCAGGCCATCGTCGCGGTCATCGCGTCCAGCACCTGCTGCTGGTCCGTCAGTTCCTGGTCGAACGCCACCCAGCCAGTGATCCCGCACATCTGCTGTGGACTCCCTCGGTTCCGGCCCCGGACGGGGCAGGCAGGAGCGGCGGCCCTGCGGCGACGAGTACGGGCAGGGTGGTGCGCCGCTTCGTTCCGTGTGCAGATCGTCACGCTACGCCGGGTGGGCCGTCGGCGCTACGAGTGTGCGTCGATTGGCCGGGAGAGGTCCCTGAGAGCACTACCGGTGAGTAATATCGCCTCGGTTCCCCGCACCCGACCGGAAGCAGGCCCCGTGTCCCTCCGCCGCCTCTCGCCCTACGCGCTGGCCGCCCTGCTCGGCGTCGCCGGCGTCGCGCACTTCCGCAAGCCGAAGATGTTCGACCACCTGGTGCCCGAGTGGCTGCCCGGCACCCAGCGCGACTGGACGCACGCCAGCGGCGTCGCCGAGCTGGCCTGCGCCGCCGCCGTGGCCGTCCCCGCCACCCGCCGGGCCGGCGCCCTGGCCGCGGCCGGGCTCTTCGCGGCGGTCTTCCCCGGCAACGTGAAGATGGCCCTGGACTGGCGCCACCGCAGCCCGCGCGAGCAGGCCCTCGCCTACGGCCGGCTGCCGCTGCAGGTGCCGCTGGTGCTCTGGGCGCTGAAAGTGCGCAGGCAGGCGTAGCTTGGGGTAAGGGCAGCTGCTCCAGGGGGACTCGTTTTCCGTCTCGGCTACCTGGTGGAGGCAGCGGTGAAACTGCAGAACGAACTCCCCATCGACCACCGATTGGCCCAGGTCTACCGGATCGGCGCCGGCGTCGGTGGACTGCTCCTGCTGATCTGGGGCTGCTTCGGCGTGACCGGCAACCCCGGCTACCTGGACACCACCGGCAAGAGCGTGGTCGGCATGTCGACCAACGGCGCGCTCGGGATCCTGTCCATCGTCTTCGGCGCGATCCTCATCGTCGGCGCCGTGATCGGCGGCAATGTCGCCTCCTGGGTCAACATGACGGTCGGCGCGATCTTCTTCGTGGCCGGCTTCGTCGGCCTGGCGGCGCTCGACGGAGGATGGAACTACCTGGCGTTCCGGATGGCCAACGTGATCTTCAGCTTCGCGTTCGGCATGCTGATCGCCACCTTCGGGATGTACGGCAGGGTCAGCAGCCGCCTGCCGCACGACAATCCGTACTGGCAGCAGCGCCACCAGCAGGCGGACGAGAACACCGACGTGCAGGGCCGCTGGCACGTGCCCGCCTTCAAGACCGCCCTGCGGCCGACCGTGCGGCACTGAGCGGCCGTCAGCCTTCGGTAAGAGACGCCGGTCCGGCGGCTCTCGTATGGTGCCCGTGGTGGGTGGATCCGCCCGCCACGGGCACCTCAGCGAAGGGCTTGCGCCATGACCGAGACCGCCGAGATCGGGGTGATCGGAGGCTCCGGCCTCTACGCCCTGCTGGACGACGTCACCGAGATCACCGTCGGCACCCCGTACGGGCCGCCCAGCGACTCGCTCTTCGTGGGCGAGATCGCCGGGCGCCGGGTCGCCTTCCTGCCGCGGCACGGGCGCGGGCACCGGATCCCGCCGCACCGGATCAACTACCGGGCCAACCTCTGGGCGCTGCACGCGCTGGGGGTGCGCCAGGTGGTCGCGCCGTGCGCGGTGGGCGGGCTGCGGGCCGAGTACGGGCCCGGCACGCTGCTGGTGCCCGACCAGTTCGTGGACCGCACCTCGGGCCGGCCGCAGACCTTCTACGACGGCCTGCCGCTGCCCGACGGCCACACCCCCGAGGTCGTGCACGTCTCCGCCGCCGACCCGTACTGCCCGCCGGGACGGGCCGCCGCGCTGGCCGCCGCCCGGGCGCAGGACTGGGAGCCGGTGGACGGCGGAACGCTGGTGGTGATCGAGGGGCCGCGCTTCTCCACCCGCGCCGAATCGCGCTGGTACACCGCCAACGGCTGGTCGGTGGTCGGCATGACCGGTCACCCGGAGGCCGTGCTGGCCCGCGAGTTGGGGCTCTGCTACACCTCGCTCGCGCTGGTCACCGACCTGGACGCGGGGGTCGAGACCGGCCAGGGGGTGACCCACGCGGAGGTGCTGGAGGTCTTCGGCCGCAATGTCGACCGGCTGCGCACCGTGCTCTTCAAGGCCGTGGAGAGCCTGCCCGTCACCCGGGACTGCGTCTGCTCGCACGCCTTGGACGGCGTGACCACCGGCCTGCCCGGCGTTGGCGCCTGAACCAGCCGGCCAGCGCCAGCAGCGCCGTCAGGACGGCGACCAGCGCGAGCAGCAGCAGCCAGTTGCGCAGGTACGGCAGGGCCAGCACGGTCGGATTTCCGTGCCCCTGGCCCTGCCGCAGCACCGCGGGCAGCGCCACCGCCGTCAGCGCGGCGGCCACCACCAGGCCGCCGCGCAGCACCCGTGGCGCCGGTGCCAGCAGGGCGCCGGCCAGCAGGACCAGCGGCAGCCAGACCCCGTCGTGCAGCAGCACCCCGCCCACCGCCCAGAGCAGGACCTGCAGCGGGTCGGTGATGAACGGGTCGTGCAGCAGTCCGTAGGCGCCGTAGCCGATGATCCCCGCGCCGGCCAGCGCGGTGACGATCCGTAGCGTTTTCATCAGAGCACCTCCAGCCGGCTGACCCACTTGGTCTGCAGGACGCCCGGCCGGTTCGGCGCGATCACCCGGGCGGGGAAGCCGTGCTCCACGTCGAGCACCTGGCCGTTCACCCGCAGGGCCAGCAGGGTGAGCGGGTCGCGCGCGTAGGCGGCCTCCATCTCGGTGACCCGGTAGGGCCCGTCGGCCTCCAGCGAGGTGACCCGCAGCCGGGCGCTCGGCGGCGCCCCGGCCCGCGCCACCAGGTCGCGGATCCGCACGCCCTGCCAGCGCGCCGAGGCACTCCAGCCCTCCACACAGGCGATCGGCAGCTCGGACTCGTACTGGTCCATGGCCAGCAGCTCGTCCATGGTCAGCTCGTACGGCCGCGGGCCGGCGACCCGCAGCTGCCAGTCCTGCGGGGGACGGCTGGTGCCGGCCTGGGCGGCGGTGCGGTTGACCGGCAGGCCCTGCGGCCCGAGGTCGGGCCGGCGCGGGGCGAGCAGGTCCAGCCGGCGCAGCCAGGGCACGCTCTGGCCCGCGGTGGTGAGGGTGACCAGCACCACCGCGGCGCTCACCGCGGCCAAGAAGCCCCGGCGCTCGGCCAGTCCCGGGTGCACCCGGCGCCAGTTCGCCGCGATCACCGGTCCCTTGGCCGACAGGTGCAGCAGCAGGCCGCCCAGCGCGATCCAGGCCAGCCAGAAGTGCGTCTGCCGGAACGGGAACGGCCAGGGGTACCACTGCAGGGTGTTCAGCAGCCCGGTGAACACCTCCAGCAGCATCGAGGCGACCAGCAGGAAGATGCCCAGGCGCTCCAGCGCGTGCAGCACCGAGCGAACCGGCGGCCAGGCGAAGAGCTTGGGGTACACCGTCCAGAGCTTGGCGCCCAGCAGCGGGATCGCCGCGATACCGCTGATCACGTGCAGCCCCTGGGTGACCCGGTACCCGTTCGCCGGGCGGCTGGGGAGGTGGTCGCGCAGCCAGGTCGGGGGGTTCTGGAGCAGGTGGCTGGTCAGGCCGGTCGCGAAGCAGAGCAGCAGGGCGGCGCCGAGCCAGCGGCCGATCACCACGGCGGTGCGCGGCTCGTGCAGCTTGGAGCGGAACGACTCCTCGGTGACCGGCGGACGGACGTTCGGCAGGCGCACCTTGGGCAGGTGGGGGCGGGGCAGGCGGGGTAGGTCCACTCCTCCATGAGACCGCCGGGGAGCGGCCGGAAGGCGCTTTGACGTGCTTACGGAAGTCCTACGCCTGCCCGCCGGTGCCCGCTCGCGGGTGGTGGCGGTGGCAGGGTGACGGTGTGTCCGCTCTCCGCACCGGCTTCTGCCTCGTAGCCCTCGCCGCCCTCACCACGGCGCTGGCCCTCACCTTCACGACCGGCGGCACCCTGGGCCACCACGGGCCGCTGCTGCTCTGGTATCCGGTCGACCTCGGGCTCTTCGTCGTGGCGGTGGTCGCGCTGCGCCGGGTGCCCGCGGGGCGGGTGGCGGGGCTGGTGCTGGCCGGGAGTGTGGCGGTGGCGGCCACCGGGCTGCTGGCGCCGCCGCGTACCAGCGACGACGCTTACCGCTACCTGTGGGACGGCCGGGTGCAGGCGGCCGGCATCTCGCCGTACGCCTATCCGCCGGACGCGCCGCAGCTGGCCGCGCTGCGGGCCCGGGCGCCCGAGCTGTTCCCGACCGGCCCCTCCTGCGCCGGCTGGGACCTGCGGGTGGCCGCGCCCGGGTTCTGCAGCCACGTCAACCGGCCCGCCGTGGTGACCATCTACCCGCCGGTCGCCGAGGCCTGGTTCGCCGGGCTCTACCTGGTCGGGCCGGGGCACGGGGTGCGGACCGCGCAGGCCGGCGGGGCGCTGCTGGCGGTGGCCACCACCGGGGTGCTGCTGCTGGTGCTGCGCCGTGAGCGCCGGCACCGGGCCGCGCTCTGGGGGTGGTTTCCCGGGGTGGCCGTCTGGTCGGTCAACGACGCCCATGTGGACACGCTGGGGGCGCTGTTGACGGTGGCCGGTCTCGGGCTGGTGGTCGGCGGCCGGCGCGGCTGGGCGGGGGCGGCGCTGGGCGGGGCGACCGCCGTGAAGCTGATCCCGGCCCTCGCGCTGCCCGGCGCCCTGTCCGGCGTGCTGGCCCGCCGGCCCACCGCCCGCGACCTGGTGCTGCCGCTGACCGCGCTCGGCGTCTTCGCGCTGAGCTATCTGCCGTACGTGCTGCTCTCCGGCGCCGGGGTGCTCGGCTTCCTGCCCGGCTACCTGCGCGAGGAGGGCTACGACCAGGGCCAGGTGCGGCGCTTCGGGCTGCTGCGCCTGGTGCTGTCCGACTCGGTGGCGGCGGTCGCCGCGGGCGCGGTGATCCTGGCGGCCGTGCTGTACGTGCTGCGCCGGGGCGATCCGGCCCGGCCCTGGCGCGGCGCGCTGCTGGTGACCGGGACGGCGCTGCTGGCCGTCACACCCGCCTACCCCTGGTACGGGCTGCTGGTGGTGGCGCTGGTCGCGCTGGACGGGCGCTGGGAGTGGCTGGGCGTGCCGGCCGCCGGGCAGGTGCTGTACCTGCTCGGCGGCGAGGTGGAGCAGCGGGCCTACGCGGCGGCGCTGGGCCTGGTGCTGGCCGGCGCGGCGGCCCGGGCGGTGCTCAGGAGACGTCCTCCAGCCGGAAGCCGACCTTGAGGGTCACCTGGTAGTGCCCGACCCGCCCGTCCTCGACGTGCCCGCGCACCCCCGCCACCTCGAACCAGTCGATGTTGCGCAGGGTCTGCGCGGCGCGGGCGAGGGCGTTGCGGATCGCGGCGTCGGTCCCCTCGTGCGAGGTACCGACGATCTCGGTGACCCGGTAGGTGTGCTCGGACATGGCGGCCTCCATCGGCTGGTACGGCATGTCCCTCCACCGTGACGCATCGTCCGGCGGGCCGCGCGCCGAGGTGGGCCGAGCCGAGCCCTACGGCCGGGGGCGCCGCAGGGCCAGGAAGGACCGCCCCCGCACGCTCCACCGCTCGCTCTGCGCGAGTCCGGCGTCCGCCGCGCAGCGGGCCGTGGCGGCGGCGCCGAGCCGGGCCCAGCGGAACGGCGGGCCGCACCAGCCGGTCGCGTCCTCCACCCGGACCGTCACCCGCTCGTCCATCTCCTGCGGCTCCACCTCGGCGAGCAGCACGCCGCCGGGCGCCAGCAGTTCGGCGGTCCTGGCCAGTAGCGCGGCCGGGTCGCCGCCGATCCCGAGGTTGCCGTCGGCGAGCAGCGCGGTGCCCCAGCGGCCTTCGCCGGGCAGCCGGTCGAAGACCGAGCGGCAGAGCGCGGAGCCGCCCAGGCCCCTGGTCCGGGCGACCGCCGCGCGGGTGACGTCCACGCCGAGCGCGGGCAGGCCGAGCGCCTGCAGTTCGGTGACCAGCCGGCCGGGGCCGCAGCCGATGTCCAGGGCCGGCCGGCCCTCGGCCAGGCAGCGCAGCAGCAGGCTGCGGTCGGCTGCGTCCGGGGGCGCGCACCAGCGCTCCACGTCCAGGTGGTGGCGGCTGCCGTCGGAGCGGCGCAGCCAGAGCGGGCCGCGTCCGGTGCGCATGGCCTCGGCGAAGGGGTCGTCGGTCCACGGCCGCCGGGCGGTCTCCAGGAGGGTCACCGCGGCACCCCGCTGAAGCTCCGCCAGCGGGCGGCGAACCGGCCGTCCGGGGCCAGCGCGGCCACCTCGGCGGCGTCCTCGGCGGTGTCCACGTCGGTGAGTTCGGGTAGTTGACGGACCGTCAGGCCGGCTGCGGCCAGGCGTCCGAGCAGCACCGAACCGGTCTGCGGGGTGGACATCGGCACGCCAGCCAGCAGCCGGTGCGCGAGCTGCGGCGTGGGGTGCGCCAGGCCCAGTGCCCAGAACCCGCCGTCGGCGGCCGGTCCGTACCAGGCGTCGGCGCCGCTGCGGGCGGCGGGGGAGAGGGCGCCGGCCAGGGTCTCGGCGCGCAGTTGCGGGGTGTCCATGCCGACCAGCAGGGCGGGGGCGCCGGCCGGGGCGTGCGCGAAGGCGGCGGCGAGCCGGGCGTCCAGCCCGCCGCCGCACTGCGGCAGCACCTGCCAGCCGGGCGGCAGCCAGGCCCCGGGCGCGCCGTCCAGCACCAGCAGCCGGCGCCCGGCGGGCACGGTGGAGAGCGTGCGCAGGGTGTCCGTGAGCGCGGCCTCGGCCAGCTCGGCCGCCTGCGCGGGGGTGTAGGCGGGGGTCAGCCGGGTCTTCACCCGGCCCGGCACCGGGGACTTGGCGATCACCAGCAGGGTGGCCGGCGGGGCGGCCAGCACGGCGCGCATGTCGCGGACGGCCTGCCGGGTGCCGCGCAGCGTTCCGGTCACCTTGGACCGCCCGGCACGCGGGCGGTAGTCGACGTCCACCTCGGCGATCCGCAGGCCGGCGGCGGTGGCGCTGAGCACCATCTCCAGCGGGTAGCCAGAGCGGCGGTCACCCAGGCCCAGGGCCAGCAGGCGTTCGCGGCGGGCGGCGCGCATCGGGCCGAGGTCGTGCAGCGCGGCGCCGGTGCGGGCGCGCAGCCGGCGGGCCAGTTCGGCGTTGGCGAGGCGGGCGTGCAGCGGCCAGGCGCCCGCGGCGG
>FTKT01002386.1_pt3 | contig 44977 bp, 37 predicted proteins | sample 1658271 | NCBI WGS metagenome assembly FTKT01 (sample SAMEA3914811, study PRJEB12502) | metagenome | biome: forest; material: soil | place: Canada | collected 2011-08-04 | depth 0.3 m | reverse complement strand
CTCCACCGACGGCACCAACTGGACCACCGCCTACGCCACCACCACCGGCCCCGGCGGCACCGAAACCCTCAACGTCACCGGCACCGCCCGCTACGTGCGGATGTACGGCACCCAGCGCGCCACCGGATACGGCTACTCCCTCTGGGAGTTCCAGGTCTACGGCACCCCCGGCGCCGGCGGCGGCACCAGCTGCTCCACCACCAACGCCGCCCAGGGCAAGCCCGCCACCGCCTCCAGCCAGGAGAACTACGGCACGCCCCCCGCCAACGCCGTCGACGGCGACACCACCACCCGCTGGTCCAGCGCCGCCGCCGACCCCCAGTGGATCCAGGTCGACCTCGGCTCCGCCCAACAGGTCTGCCAGGTGGTGCTGAACTGGGAGTCCGCCTACGCCAAGGCGTACCAGATCCAGCTCTCCACCGACGGCACCAACTGGACCACCGCCTACGCCACCACCACCGGCCCCGGCGGCACCGAGACCCTCGCCGCCACCGGCACCGCCCGCTACGTCCGGATGTACGGCACCCAGCGTGCCACCGGATACGGCTACTCCCTCTGGGAGTTCCAGGTGCACACCGGTGGCAGCAGCGTGCCACCGCCCACCACGCCCCCGCCCAGCACCCCGCCGCCGGGCAACTGGACGACCGTCTTCAACGACACCTTCCCCGGCGGCGCCGGCGCCGCGCCGTCCAGCGCGAACTGGATCACCGAGACCGGCACCGCCTACCCCGGCGGCCCGGCCAACTGGGGCACGAGCGAGGTGCAGACCGACAGCAACGCGCCCGCCAACGTCTCGCTCGACGGCAACGGCCACCTCAACCTCACCGCGCTGAAGAACGGCACCGCCTGGACCTCGGGCCGGGTGGAGAGCCAGCGCACCGACTTCGCCGCCCCGGCCGGCGGCCAGTTGCAGATCTCGGCCACCATCAAGCAGCCCAACTTGGCCGACGCCACCGGCTACTGGCCCTCCTTCCGGGCGATGGGCGCCGCCAACCGCGGCAACTTCACCGCCTGGCCGGGCGCCGGCGAGTCCGACATCCTGGAGAACGTCAACGGGCGCAGCCAGCTCTCCGCCACCCTGCACTGCGGCACCGCGCCCGGCGGCAACTGCAACGAGTACAACGGCATGACCAGCGGACTGGCCAGTTGCCCCGGCTGCCAGAGCGACTACCACACCTACTCGCAGATCATCGACCGCACCACCAGTGACGAGCAGATCCGCTGGTATCTCGACGGCCGCCAGATCTGGCAGGTCAACGAGTCGCAGGTCGGCGTCGCCACCTGGCAGGCCGCCGTGGACCACGGCTTCTACCTGGTCTTCAACCTCGGCATCGGCGGCTCCTTCCCGAACGGGATCTGCGCCTGCACCTCGCCGAGCGCCACCACCAGCTCGGGCGGCACCCTGAGCATCGGCAACGTGACGGTCTCCACCACCACCGGCCCGGCCCCCGCGCCGCTCACCGACCCGCCGGTGCCGACCGGCGGATCCACCGTCAAGGTGACCGGCAGCCAAGGCAGTTGGGCGCTCACCGTGAACGGCGCCCCCTACCAGGTCAAGGGCGTCACCTGGGGCCCGGCCAACACCACCATCGACGCGCACGTGCGCGAGCTCAAGGCGATGGGCGTCAACACCCTGCGCACCTGGGGCACCGACGCGGGCAGCAAGCCGCTGCTGGACACCGCCGCCGCGAACGGCCTCAGGGTGGTGAACGGCTTCTGGCTCAACCAGGGCGCCGACTACGTCAACGACACCACCTACATGAACAACACACTGGCCTCCATCCAGCAGTGGGTGACGGCCTACAAGGACCATCCCGGCGTGCTGATGTGGGATGTCGGCAACGAGGTCATCCTGACCACCCAGGACCACACCTACACCGGCTCCACCGTGGAGCAGGAGCGGGTGGCCTACGCCAAGTACGTCGAGCGGGTGGCCCAGGCGATCCACGCGATCGACCCGAACCACCCGGTGACCTCCACCGACGCCTGGACCGGGGCCTGGCCGTACTACAAGGCCGATACCCCGAGCCTGGACCTGTACGCCGTCAACTCCTACGGCTCGGTCTGCAACGTCAAGTCGGACTGGATCAACGGCGGTTACACCAAGCCGTACATCATCACCGAGTCCGGTGAGGCGGGCGAGTGGGAGGTCCCGAACGACGCCAACGGCGTGCCGAACGAGCCCACCGACACCCAGAAGCGCGACGCCTACCTGGCCAACTGGACCTGCATCACCGGCCACACCGGGGTCGCGCTGGGTGCCACGGTGTTCAACTACGGTACCGAGAACGACTTCGGCGGCGTCTGGTACAACACCGTGCCGGAGAACTGGCGCCGGCTCAGCTTCTACTCGGTGGCCCAGGACTACAACGGCACCGTCGGCGCCAACACCCCGCCGGTGATCACCGACATGACGCTGAGCAACACCAGCAGCGTCCCGGCCGGCGGCACCTTCACCATCAGCACCACCGCCACCGACCCGAACGGCGACCTGATCCGCTACCAGCTCTACTACTGCGCCAAGTACGCGGGCGGCGGCACCGGGTTCAACCAGGTCGCCTTCACCCAGACCGCCGACGGACAGTTCACCGCCGTCGCGCCGAAGAACCTCGGCGTCTACAAGGTCTACGTCTACGCCTTCGACGGGCACGGCAACGTCGGGATCGAGACCCGCTCCTTCCGGGTCGTCGCCCCGCCGGTGAACGGGACCGACGTGGCGCTCGGCAAGCCGACCACCGCCTCCTCCTTCCAGGCCGTCGGCAACGGCGCGCCCTACCCGCCCTCCAACGCCACCGACGGCAACTGGTCCAGCCGCTGGGCCAGCGACTGGAGCGACCCGCAGTGGCTCCAGGTCGACCTCGGCCAGCAGACCACCATCAAGCACGTCCAGCTCGGCTGGGAGGCCGGCTACGGCAAGGCGTACCAGGTCCAGACCTCCAACGACGGTGCCAACTGGACCACCGTCTACTCCACCAGCACCGGCAGCGGCGGCGTCGAGGACTTCGACGTCACCGGCTCGGGCCGATACGTGCGCCTGTACGCCACGGCGCGCGGCACCGCGTACGGCTACTCGCTGTACGAGTTCGGCGTCTACGCCTGACCGGGTGACCGGTTCTCCCCCGGGACCGCAGCTGGCCGCTCGGCCCGGCCCCGGGGGACAACCCACCGTGCCCACAAGAACGTTGGGCGTTCACGTCCGTCCCGGACTCCCCGGGCCCGACGGGCCCGGGGGTACCCCCACCCATCCGTTCGACCAGGAGGTCCGATGAGACCCCGATTCCTCTCCCGCGGCAAACCCCGCAGGACCGCCCTCGCGGTGGCCTTCGCCGCCGTGCTCGCCCTGACCGGCCTCGGCGGGCTCAGCCAGCAGGCCGTCGCGGCGACCGACCCGCTGATCTCGCTGTCCCGCCCGGTGACCGCCTCCTCCATCGAGAGCGCGAACTTCCCGGCCGGCGCCGTCGACGACGGCGACCCGACCACCCGTTGGGCCAGCAACTGGACCGACCCGTCCTGGATCCAGATCGACCTCGGCGGCACCGCCGCCATCAGCCGGGTCGAACTGGACTGGGAGGCGGCCTACGCCAGCGGCTTCCAGCTCCAGACCTCCCCCGACGCCACGACCTGGACGCCGATCTACTCCACCACCACCGGCACCGGCGGGACCCAGGTCCTCGACGTCACCGGCAGCGGGCGCTACATCCGGATGTTCGGCACCACCCGGGCCACCCAGTACGGCTACTCGCTGTACGAGTTCAAGGTGTACGGCCAGGTCACCCTCCCCACCACCGGCTACGTCCTGGCCAACCCCCAGGTCACCGGCGTCACCCCGTCCAGCTACAGCCCGCCCGCCGCCTACTTCCACGAGTTCCAGGCGAACTGCTCGGCGACCCGAGACCTCCCCGACGACCCGATCGTCTTCCCGGGCCAGCCGGGCGCCTCGCACATGCACACCTTCCTGGGCAACACCAGCACCGACGCCAACTCCACCCTGGCCTCGCTCCAGGCGGGCGGCACCAGCTGCCTCGCGCCCGGTGACAAGTCCGGCTACTGGATGCCGACCATGTACGACGGCGCCACGGCGGTCGACCCGGTCGGCCCGCAGGTCATCTACTACAAGACCGGCGTGCTCGACTACACCAGCGTGCGGCCGTTCCCGGCGGGCCTGCGCTTCGTGGTCGGCAGCCCGCACGCGACCGCCACCCAGTTCGCCACCGACCCCGGCTACGTGGCCGGTTGGGAGTGCGGCAACAGCTACCACAACATCGACCTGCCGGCCGACTGCCCCGGCGGCGGCCAGATCGACGTCCGCTACCAGGCACCGAGCTGCTGGAACGGGCTCTACCTGGACACCCCCGACCACAAGAGCCACATGGCCTACCCGGTCAACGGCGTCTGCCCGGCCGACCACCCGGTCGCGCTGCCGATGATCGAGTTCAAGATGGCCTTCCCGGTCAACACCAACGACCTGTCCCAGCTCCACCTCTCCAGTGGACGGGGATTCTCCTTCCACTACGACTTCTTCAACGCCTGGGACGCGCCGACCCTCGCCGCGATGGTGAACCACTGCATCGTCGGTGGCCTCCAGTGCGACGCGCGCGGCTACGACCAGACACAGCCCGCCAAGGGCGCGGCGCTCAACGCGCAGTACCTGCTGCCCTGACGGTTCGACATCTGACGGTCTGAACTCCAGCCGTCCGGCAGCCCGACCCGACACCGTGCCCGTGACCGGCCCCGCACCCGTGGGTCGGCCGCGGGCACGGCCCTACCGCTCCCCGGAGGCGTTCCATGACCACTCGTCCGAACCGGCTCCCGCGTGCCGGCGCGTCCCTCCTGCTGGCGCTCGCGGCGGCCGCCGGCTGCGCCTCCCCGGCCAGCGCGCCGGCCGCAAGCACCGCGAGGTCCGCGGGCGCGGACCCGGGACCGGCCGCGTCCAGCCGGATGGTCTGCACGGGCGACGCCGTGGAGGAGATCGCCGGCGCACTCGGCACCGAGCCCACCTCGCCGCCGGCCGCCACCTGGGCCGGGCACCTGTACTCCTGCACCTACGCCTACCCCGACGGCTCGATGCTGCTCTCCGTCAAGGAACTCGCCGACCCGGCCACCGCCGCCGCGCAGTTCGACGGCCTGCGCGGCAGCGCCGGCCAGGTGACCATGCTCAACGGCCTGGGCGAGAGCGCCTTCACCGAGGCGAACGGCTCCACCGTGGTCCGCAAGGACAGCAGCGTGCTCGTCGTCGACGTGAGCCGGCTGCCGGAGCCGTTCGGCAAGCCGCCGCGCAGCCGGGCCAAGGTCTCGGTGACCGTCGCGACGACCATCATGACCTGCTGGCAGGAGCACAGCTCGTGAGGCCCCCAGGCCCGTCCCATCGCCTCGGCCGGAGGGGCTCTGGGCTCCGGCTTTCGCCGATAGAGCGCTCTCCGAGCATGCTATAAAAGGCACCATGAGCGAAGCCCTCCCCTCGGCTGCCCACCGATCCACCACCACCCTGGAAGACGTGGCCCGGGTCGCGGGCGTCTCCCGGGCGACGGTCTCCCGGGTCATCAACGGCGTACGGAACGTCGATCCCGCCATCCAGGAGAGCGTCCGGCTGGCGATCGCCCACATCGGCTACGTCCCCAACGGCGCCGCCCGCTCCCTGGTGACCCGGCGCGCCGGATCCCTGGCCCTGATCATCTCCGGCGCCGGCGCCGACCAGTCGGACGGCGCCGCCCGGACCGAGGTGTTCGCCGACCCGTTCTTCGGCCGGGTGGTCAGCGGGGTCTTCACCGCCATGCGCCCCCAGGGCCTGCACCCGGTGCTGATGCTCGCCGACACCCCCGAGGCCCGCGAACAGGCCCTCGGCTACCTGCGGCAGGGCAACGCGGACGGCGCGATGGTCGTCTCCACCCACGCCCAGGACCCTTTGCCCGCACTGCTGTTGGCGGCCGGCATCCCGACCGTGCTGTTCGGCCGGCCGGACCGCCCGCTGCCGGTCAGCTGCGTCGACGTCGACAACCGGGACGGCGGCGCCCTGGCCGCCGAACGCCTCCACGCCCAGGGCTGCCGGCGCGCCGTCTGCATCGCCGGCCCCTCCGAGGTCCGCGCCGCCCGGGAGCGGCTGGCCGGCTTCCACGAGACGATGGACCGCCACGGATTCCCCCACCGCCCCTACCTGGAGGCCGACTTCACCCAGGCCGACGGGGAGCGCGCGATGACCCGGCTACTGGCGGACCATCCGGACCTGGACGGCGTCTTCGCCGCCAACGACCTGATGGCGCAGGGCGCGCTCGCCGTCCTGCGCGAGCACGGCCGGCGGGTGCCGCAGGACGTGCCCGTGGTCGGCTTCGACGACAGCATCGCGGCCACCGCCGGCCGGCCCCAGCTCACCACGGTGCGCCAGCCGGTGGAGGAGATGGCGGCCGAGATGACCCGCCTGCTCCTGGACCACCTGGCCCGCCCGGAGCGCGGCGCCATGTCGGTGATCTTCGACCCGGTCCTGGTGGTACGCCAGTCCGGCTGACCCGACTGGTGGCAAGCCAGTCCGGCTGACCCGTCGTCGATCCGACGACCGATCAGCCGGACTCCGCGGCCACCCGCACCGCCCGCGGCTTCCCGCACGACCCGCACCACCCGCCGGGCTCTCGGCAGGCCGCCGTCTACCGCCGGGTCCCGAGCGCGCTGCGCGCAGCGGGCACCGCCCGCTCCGCGCGGCGCAGCAGCCCGCGCAGCCAGAGGATGGCGACACCGGAGATGATCACCCACCCGGCCATCTGCAGTCCGAGGATCAGGTTCTGCTGCGCCTGGGTGGGCGCCGGCAGGTAGCCGGTGTCGATCAGGCTCCACTGCCAGTCGGTCCCGGTGAAGCGCAGCGCGAGGGCGATCGCGATGCCGTGCATCGAGTCCCAGAGCGCGTGCAGCACCGAGACGCCCAGGTAGGCGGCGAGCAGGCCGCCGGTCAGCCGCGGGCGGCCGGTGCGGGCGGCGGTGGAGAAGAGCACCGCACCCGCGATGGCCGTCCACAGGCCGTGGCCGAAGGGCGCCAGCAGGCCGCGCAGGATCTCGGTCTGCACCAGGGCGGTGAGCGACAGGCCCTTGACCGTGACCAGCGCGGTCAGCGCGTACCCCGAGGACTCCAGGGCCGCGAACCCGAAGCCGACGGCCGCGCCCAGCACCGCCCCGTCCCGCCGGTTGTAGAAGGCCAGCCGCTGCGCCATGATCCACAGCGCCGCCAGCTTCACCCCCTCCTCGATCAGCCCCACCCCCACGTACATCCAGACCGAGGGGTGCAGGAAGTAGCTCTCCAGCACCGAGGCGCCCAGCACCCCGAGCGTGCCGCCGACCAGGAACGCGGCGAGCAGCCGACGGGCGGTCAGCGCGCTGCGCCGCTCAACGTGGTCCCAGGCCCAGGTGACGAAGGTGACCGGGACCAGGAAGCTGCCGAGCAGCACCAGCGTCGGCAGCAGGTTGGCGTTGCCGGTGGCGAAGGTGACGATCACCGTCAGGATCCACAGGACCAGCCCGATCCCGAAGACCGCGAGCCAGGACCGGCCCCCCTGCTCGGTCCGGCGCGGTTGGGCGGTGGTGGGTATCGCCATGCGTGACTCCTCTCTGACGCGGGGGGCGGCCGGTCAGTCGCGGTAGGTGACCAGGGCCCAGATGACGAAGACGTCGATGGCCAGCACCACCAGCGCCCAGAGCGGGTAGTACGGCAGGAAGGTGAACTGGGCGACCATCGAGAGCACCGTCAGGCCCACCGCGATCCAGCGCGCCCAGGCGGCGCCGCTCAGCACGGCGAGGCCGACCAGCGCGATGACCACGCCGAGCACCAGGTGGATCCAGCCCCAGCTGGTCAGGCTGAACCGGAACACATAGCCCGGGGTGGCCAGGTACACGTTGTCCTTGGCGACGGCCATGACGCCCTCGAAGACCCCGAACAGGCCGTTGACCAGCATCATCACGCCCGCGAACATGGTCCCCCCGGCGGCCCAGCCACCACCCCCGCTCGGCCGGTCGGCGCGGGTCGGGCGGCTGCTGCCAGGTGCTGCACTGGACATGGGCACTCCTTGTTCTCCGTTCCTCGTGAAGCTGGCGCGACCCGGAGGAACAAAAGCGACAAAATACGTGAAGATCACGCTAAAGCCCCGCCGTGCGCTCCGCCATCCGACTGATCCCGGGCGTGCCGACCATGACGGGCCGTCCGCCACACCCCGATCTCCGCCGCACGCCGACTGGTGGCGGGCCCACCGGCATCCCAGACTCGGACGGAAGAGCAGAAATGGGGTCAGATGTCCGAGCAAGCCAAGCCGCGCGTCCTGGTCACGGTGGGAACCCGTCCCGAGGCCATCAAGATGCTTCCTGTCATCCGCGCCCTGCACGCGAGCGCGCTGCTCGAACCACTCGTGGTCTCCACCGGTCAGCACGTCGGCCTGGTCGACGAGGTACTGGCCCTGGCCGGCCTGCGAGCCGACATCGACCTGCGGGTCGGCCGCCCGGGCCTGACCCTCAACGAGCTCTTCGCCTCCGTGATGCGCGGCCTGGAACAGGCCTGCCGCGAGCGGTTCGGCCCACCCGAGAGCGTCCTGGAACACGGCCTGGGGAGCAGCTACCCGGTGGGCATGCTGGTGCACGGCGACACCAGCTCCGCGGCCGCCGCCGCGCTCGCCGCCTTCCACCTGCGGATCCCGGTGGCGCACGTCGAGGCGGGACTGCGGACGCACATGACGGCCTCCCCCTTCCCCGAGGAGCTGAACCGCCAACTCATCGCCCGCATCGCCGCGTTCCACCTCGCGCCCACCTCGGTCAGCGAGGAGAACCTGATCCTGGAGGGCGTCCGCTACGAGCAGATCTTCGTCACCGGCAACACCGCCATCGACGCCCTGCTCTGGGCCTCCGACCTCGATGCCCCCTCCGGCGTGCCCGAGGTGGACGCGATCCTGCGCGACCCCGCCCGCCGCCTGGTCGTCGTCACCGCCCACCGCCGCGAGAACCTGGCGAGCGGCGCCCTGGGACGCATCGCGGCCGCCGTCGCCGAGACGGCGCGCCGCCACCCCGAGGTGGTCTTCGTCCTGCCCCTGCACCCCAACCCGGCAGTCGGCGCCGCCATCCGGCCCGCGCTCGAACCCCTCGGGAACGTCGTCCTCACCGCACCCCTGCCGTACATCGCCTTCGCCAAGCTGCTGCGCCAGGCCTACCTGGTGATCACCGACTCCGGCGGCATCCAGGAGGAGGCCCCCGCACTCGGCACCCCCGTCCTGGTCACCCGCGAGACCACCGAACGCGGCGAGGGCGTGGAGGCCGGCACTCTGCAACTGGTCGGCACCGAGACCACCCCCATCGTCCGCGCCGTCGAAACCCTCCTGACGGACCAACAGGCGCACACCCGAATGGCCGAGTCACCCAACCCCTACGGCGACGGCCTGGCCGCCGCCCGCATCGTCGCCGCCCTCGAACACCTCGCCTTCCGCACCCCCAAACCCACCCGCTTCGGCAGCGGCTACCAACGCTCGACCATCCTGCGCGCGGCGGGCTTCACCGACCCGTCGGGAAGCTGATCAGTCGGAAGCCGATCCGCGGCGCGGTGGCGCAGGCCCCGTGAGGCAGGGGTCGCGGGTTCAGGTCGACAAGGCAGCGGTACCGGAGCGGACCGCCACCGGCGGCCACTGCCGTCACCTCTCCGTGGGCGGGAGGCCGACCAGTTTCGTCAGGAACCGGTCCACCTGTTCCTCCAGCGGGGGCCAGGGCAGTTCGGGTTGGTTGACACGCAGTGAGACCGCGCCGTGGACGGCCGTGCGCAGGTCCAGGGCGATGGTCTCCGCGTCGCCGTGCGGCGCCAGTCCGGCGTCCATGCAGCGGCGGATCGCCGCGGTCGTGCGCTTGGCCATCTCGTCCTTGAAGGACATGTCGGCGCGCTGGTTGAGGGTGCTTTCGTGCAGCACCTTGTAGAGCCCCGGGTGTTCGCGGGACCACGCGCCGATCAGTGCGATTCGGGCGCGCAGCGCGGCCGCCAGGTCGGCGGCGCCCGCCTCCGCCTGGTTCACCGCGTGCATCAGGTCTGCATGGCAGTGCTCCAGTGCGGCCAGTACCAGTGCGTCGTGGTCGGCGAAGTGGATGTAGACGGAGGTAGCGGCGATGCCGGCCTCGCGGGCGACCGCGCGCAGCGACAGCGCCTGGTCGTCGGCGAGCCGGTCCAGCAGCCGCAGTGCCGCGTCGATGATCTCGGCGCGCAGCCGCTCGCCCTGGCCGCGCGGATTGCGGCCGCGCGGTGCGGTGCGGGCGGTCTTCCGGGCCGGGGTGGTCGCATCCATGATCCGCCATTGTATGGGACGGCAGATAAGGCTACAGTCGTAGCACTACAAGCGTTCACTTAGGGGGAACCACCATGACGCTGCCGACGCAGACCGCGGTCCAGGAACTGGACCCGGTGTTCGCGGAGATGGCCACCGCAAGCCTTCAGCAGAACGGGGAGGGTCCGGGCCTGACGGCGCGTGAGCGAATCCTGCTCAGCCTCGTTGCCGACATCTGCGGACAGGTCCTCGGGACGCCGTACGAACTGCACGTGCGGGCCGCCCTGGAGAACGGCCTGGACGCCGACGACCTGCGCGAACTGCTCCGCTTCATCGCCTACGACAGCGGCTACCCGGCGGCGCTGGCCGCCCTGGAGCGACTGACCGAGATCGAGCGCGAGCACGGCCTGCCCGGACCGACCGGCCAGAGCCACCAGGTGAACGCCGACGGCACGGGAAGCCCCATGCCCGCGGCGATGCGCGCCCAGGTGCACGCCCTCGACCCGGACTTCGCCGACTACATGGACCTGCAGTCCCGGATGCGCGCCGACATGTCCCGGATCAGCGTCCGCGAGCGGGCGTTCGCCACGATGACAGTGGACGTCCTCTACCAGACCCTCCAGGAGAGCTTCCGCGCCCACGTCGGCCGCGCACTGGGCGCAGGGGCGACGCCGGCCGAGGTCCGCGCCGCCGTCCGCGCCACCGCCACCTCCGGGATGACCCGGACCTGGCGCGCACTCAACGTCCTCGACATCCTGCTGGCCGAGCGGGAGGAATCGGAGGCCAAGACCGGCTGACCACCTGCACCCCGCACCCTGCCCACGGCTCGGACCACCGAACCGGTGCGGCACGGTGCGGGCCAGAACCTCGTCGGGCGGGCCGGCGGCGGCTCAGGCGGCGAACCTCAGGTCGCGAAGAGGACGGCGAGGGAGTGGGCGTCGCCCTGCGGGTGCACCACCAGGGCGTACCCGCCGGCGCCCGTCGGCACTGCGGCCGTGAGGATCGGCTCCGCCCACTCCTCACCGAGCCGGACCAGTCGCTGCCCGCCGTCCCCGAGGTGCTGCCGGTACCCCGTGGGGGCGCTGGTCCAGAGTGCCGCGACCGCCTCTCCCTCGATGACCATCAGGCCGTTCCCCTCCTCCGTGGTGAAACGGAACGCGAAGCGGTCCGGGCCGAGTTCTGTCACCGGCCATACGGCGAACGGACTGCTCGGCAACTCTCCTACCACGACGTCCTGTTGACCCCCTTGCCCGTCGAGCCGCACCAGCGCGACACGCCCGCCTCCGTCGACGGAGAGCAGCGTGGCGCGGCCGTCGGCCCGCACCCGCACCGGTTGCAGGAACGCCGTCCCGTCCGGCGTCCCGACTCGGACCTCCCGCTCGACGGTGAGCGTCGGCGTCAAGACGCGTAGCACGGAAGCCCGTTCGGAGATCTGCCCGAGCACCGCGAGATAGTCGCCCTCGGCGCACAGGACGGCCACGTGCGATTGCGGCAGCGGCAGCTTGACCGGTCGGCGGACCCGGATCCGGCCCGCGTCGACCTCGGCTACCTGGATTCGCGCCGGCCGCCGATCGTCGAAGATGTCGTCGAGGTGCCAGAAAGCCCGACTACCGATCCAGCCGACGAAGTCCCCGGGAAACTCCGGGGTTCGTACTGGATCGCCCCACGCCTCCCGGCCACGCAGGGGCAACAGACCGTCCGACTCTCTGTCCTGACCCTCCGTCAGTAGCGAGAGCCGTACCCAGGGCGCACCGTCCGGCCCGGAGAAGATGCTCGGGGTGACACCGAGATCCTCCCGCTGGACGTCGGAGACACCGAGCGGCGTGACCGTGAGATAGCAGGTCTCGTAACCGCCGTACGGCTGACGCGGGCCATAGGCACTCACCGCGAGGACGACCCGCCCCGCGCCGCCCCAGGCGCTGTGCACGGTGATCCGGTGCTCGTAGCCGACGGTGACCAGCGTGCCGCCGCCGTCGGTGAGAGGGACGGTGGACGTGGTGAACTCGCGCATCCCGCGATCGTACGGTGTCGCCTGGCGGATCCGCATGGGAAAGTCCGAGACGTTTGCCGTAGTCCTCAGACCCCGTGACTTCTCCCGGTTGTCCTGATGTTCCGTGCCCGCAACTCTGGCGTAGCCAACAGTCTGCTCAGTGTGGTCGGTGTCCATCGGGCCATCCAGCGAAGGGGGAAGACGCTATGTCACCTGTTGCCGAACAGCGTTCCGGTGCGCTATGCGGCCAACTGCTCACGCAGGCTTTGGAGGCATGCGGCTGCCTGCTCGTGGATGGCGGGCAAAGTGGGCGCAATACGGAGCACACGCTGGAGCTGATGCGGGAGCCGGTGTACTTGAGCGCCGAACACAGCCTCCCGAAGATGCTCCTGCGCTGCGGGCTGATCCCCTTGAAGCAGCAGCACATGCCCTACGGTGATGTGCTCGATGATGCGCCACTGCGGAGTGGTCTGCATTCCCGGGCCCGGCGAGCTGTCGAGGAGCCGGACTGCTTCAACAGCTCGGCCCGTGGCGGCGAGCCCGCGCAGCAGAATCTCGTGAAGCGCGAACGGGTTGAAGAGCGACGTATGCGCGGTTTCGTCGAGGAGCCGGCGGTTACCGGCTACCGCCTCGTCGAAGAGCCGCTGCCGTCCGGCCGACCCGGCTGCACGTGCCAGCAGTGCGAGAGCTGCGGCCCGGTCTGCGGGGGTGCGCGCAAGAGAATGGGCTCGCCTCAGGCGGTCGAGGGCAGCCTCCAGGAGGCCGGCCTTGCGCAGTTCGTTTCCATGCATCCGCAGGGCGTGGACGTGGAACCCATGATCGTCGAGGCGACGGGCGATAGCGAGGCCTTTACCGGTCCAGCGGGCAGCCGTGGCGAGCCGTTCTTCCGGCAGAACGTGACCGAGTGCAACTCCCAGGCCAACTCGGGCACGGGCCAGCAGAGCCAGGACTTCCCGCTCCGTGTGACCGTCGACGACTCGTGCTTCGAGTCGGGCCACAAGGGGCCACAGCTCGTTGACCGCGTCGGTCGCGTGTCCGCTCTGCCGAGCGATCTCGCCGAGGCGGACAGTGGAGTCGCCGAACTGGAGCATGGCCTCGAAGTCGGTGTCGGCCGCGTCGGTAACGCCGAGAACATGGGCCGGAAGTCCCAGGACTCCAGCGATGCGCCTGCGGGAAGCAACGTCCGGGATGGATCTCCGGCCGTTCTCCAGCAGCGAGATGTAGGTCTTGTCGTAGCCAAGCTGAGCACCGAGGGCGGCCTGCGACAGACCGTGGAGCTGACGGTGGTAACGCAGGATCGTGCCCAACTCCCGCTTCGCCAGAATCGCCTGCGCATGTGGGGTGGCCCAGCGCCAGAGCCCGACACCATTCGCTCGGCCGGTCGGGGAACCCGCGCCATTGGTCACGGCGCTTCACTCCTTCCCGGAGCCGACGGACCGAAGGTGGGCGTACCAGCGTGCGACGGATTCCTTGTAGCCCTGAGGCATGACCAGGCCCGCAACCTCTCCTTCGCCGAACAGTCCGATCTCCTTGTGCTCGCCACTCACCACCGGTACCGCGCCCGGACTCAGGAGAAGGCATCCGTACGTGACGATGAAGACGTGGCGACCGGGGATCGGCTCGTACATCCACACGTCGAGCAGTGGGCCGGCGTCGATCTTCCAGCCACTCTCCTCCTCGATCTCCCGTACGACGCAGGCGGCAGGCTCCTCTCCGAGTTCGAGCTTGCCGCCTGGCAGTTCCCATTCCTCGCGCTCGTTCTTGAGCAGAAGCACCCGGCCCTGACGGTCGAGGACGACGCCCTTCATGGAGATCGGAAATGTCCGGGGCAGATAGTCCGGCGTGTGAGTCATGGCTTCCTTCGCGCTGTGCAGGCGATCGTCGGCGATGGGCCGAACGTAGCACCTGGCGGTGCGAGATCAGGCCTCACCTGGCGGGAACCGAGGTTGACAGTCAGTCACTTTACGAGCGCCGCCGATGGCCTCGACAGTGAGTGGTCCCAGCTCTCACCAGCCACGACGCGAAAGGGCATCGCTATGTTTCCCGTTACGCCTCGCCCCGAGGAGATCTTCGAGAGCCACTTCGAGGACCTCCAGCTCCCGGAGCCCGAGGCGCGAATTGCCGAGCGCCTTCGGCGGAGCGGGCTGGTGACCGTCAACGGACTGGAACATCGCTCACAGGTCCTGGCTCTCGCAAGGGTGCTGATGAGGATCACTCCGCATCGCGACAGCGATCCCGACGGGCTGACCGTCATCCGCGACACAGGGCGACACGCCGATAGGGCGGGCTTCGCCGGCTTCGGCAACGGCGAGCTCCTCCCGCACACCGAGCGGTCCGGCATCCCGTGTCCGCCGCGGCTGATGCTGCTCGCCTGCGAGCGTCCGGCTGATACGGGCGGAGAGTGCGTTCTCGTCGACGGCAGGGACGTGTACGCCGATCTGGCCGAACACCACCACGAAGCGCTCGAGGCCCTGTCCGCCCCTCGTTCGGCGTTCTTCGGCGGCGGCGATGGGCATCTCTCGTCCGTCTTCTCCCAGGTCGGCGAGGGGCGGGTGGCCGTGCGCTTCCGGCAGGACGCGCTTGCCCGGTTCTCTCCCGAGGCGTCCCGGCATGTAGCAACGCTACGCGCCGCGATCGAGCGGCATCGCGGCGAACTGCAACTCGCCTCCGGCGAGGCCTTCCTGATCGACAACCATCGATGGCTGCACGCTCGTGGCGCATTCACCGGCTTGCGGCGACTGCACCGAGCGCTCGGGATACCCCGGCCCCTTATCGCCCTTCCCCCTGGGTTCCTGCCGCTGACCTCGACATCTGCCCTGGCAGGCCGCGAGCTTGAGACGAAGGAGGGCAAGGCATGTGCGGCTTGACCGGCCCCTCAGCAGCCCAGAGCTGGCAGATGGCCTTCACCGGCAACCTGGGCTTCGTGCCCATCGTCCGTGCACAGGTCCGGCGCGCTGCCCGGCAGCGGGGGTACCACCCCGCTCTGCTCGACGACCTTGAGCTGGTGGCGGCCGAGTTGGCGAGCAATGCCGTCATCCACGGCCGGTCCGGCTGCGGGGCTGACGTCAAGGTCACGCTGGCTCCGGGACCGTACGGCCTCACGGTTGAGGTGCACGACGCAAGCGCGATGCTGCCGGCCCGACGTCAGGCGGGGTGTGAAGCAGAGGGCGGACGAGGGCTGGTCATCGTCCAGGCACTGAGCTTGCGCTGGGGCGTCGTCCGACGGGACGGGGCCGGAAAGCACACCTGGGCGTTGATCGCCGCTGAGGCTCCGTCCGAGATGGCTGCGCCCGCTCCACGGCGAGCCGAGCCGCACCGTCTCCCGAGTTGACGACGCCCCACCAGAGGCCGGCGACAGACCCGAACGAGAAGTAGCCCGGGGTTGGCCTCGCCATCCCAAGCGAAACGTCAGGAGGTACCGCAGTTGACCAGACTCGCGCTCTACGGCAGGCCCGGAGCGGGGAAGAGCACGTTCACCTCCCTGTTGGCCGGGGCACTCACGGAGCTGGGCCGCCCTGTGGCCGTGCTCAAGGTGGGTGCCCTGCTCTACCGGCTCCAGGAGCTGGTGTACGTCGAGAGCGGCTTGCCCGCGCCGGCGCTGGGCCGGCAGGACGGCCGGCTCCTCAACACCCTCGGAACCCACGTGCGCCGGATCAACCCCACCGCTCTTGTCGACAACTTCGAGTACCAGGTGAGGCGGGCGACGACCGCCAGTCCCGACGCCGTGATCCTCTGCGATGACATGCGCGCCCCGGACATCGACGCCCTCCATGCCCTCGGATTCTCTTTCGTGCAGGTCGTGGCGCCGGATTCGCTGCGCCGTGCACGGAAGGCGGTCCGTGGCGATCTCTCCCCTGGTGACGAGAACCACGCGACGGAGGCGGAGCCGGGCATCGTCCCGGACCATCGGATCGAGAACGCCGGCTCCCTGGACGACCTGAGGAACCGCGCGAGCGCGTTCGCCGAGATGGTGATCCAGTGATCCTCACAGGTCCGGAGATCGTGCGACAGAGGGGCCTGGGCGCCCTCACCATCGCACCGTTCACCCTGGAACAGGTCAACCCCAACAGCTACAACTACCGCCTCGGCCCCACCCTGCGCACCCACCGGGACAGCGTGATCGACGCGCGTGCACCGGGTCACGTGCTGGATGAGATCACGATCCCGGACGACGGTTTCGTACTGCGGCCCGGGCGGATCTATCTGGGCACCACGGTGGAGGCGTTCGGGAGCACGGAGTTCGTGCCGTCCCTCATCGGCCGCTCCTCCCTCGGGCGCCTCGGCATCTGGCTCCAGTACTCCGCCGATCTCGGCAACCTCGGCGCCTGCCACTGCTGGACCTTGGAGATCAAGGTCGCGCAACCGACCCGGATCTACGCGGGGATGAAGGCCGGCCAGGTGTCCTTCTGGACGATCGAGGGCGCGCAGCGCCTCTACAACGGCTACTTCGGCGGCATCGACGTGGCCACCACACCGCCCCCGGGCCTGCTCACCGCGGCCTGAGCGGCCATCACGAGATTGGAGACGACAGCATGTCGATCCTCACCGGTCCGGAGATCCAGAATCAGCTGGGTCGCAGGCGCCTTACTCTTGCTCCCTTCGACGAGGACCATCTCAACCCGAACAGCTACAACCTGGCGGTCGGTCCCACGCTCCTCCACTACACCGATGAGGTGCTGGACACGCGGCGCGCCAACTCCTTCACCACGGTGGAGATCCCGCCCGAGGGCTACGTTCTGCAGCCGAACCGGATCTACCTCGGTGCATCGGTGGAGGTGGTCGGCAGCGACTTCTACGTGCCGATCATCCGCTCCCGCTCCGGTGCCGCCCGCCTCGGCGCCTTCGTCCACGTCACCGCCGACCTGATCGACCAGGGCAGCCTGGGGCAGACGACGTTCCAGTTCCATGCGGTCCAGCCGCTGCGCATCTACGCCGGTGACCGCCTCGCGCAGATCACCTTCTGGCGGACCTTCGGCCGGCCACTTCTCTACACCGGGAAGTACCAGGGCAGCCAGGGGCCGCAGCCCTCGCAGATCCACCGAGACCGGTTGGAAGTGGCAGCATGACCTCGCCGCTGACGAAGTCAGCGGAGTTCGAGATGAACCCGGCGCACCTGTGCCGGGAATTCGAGGCCCGGCGCCTGGTCAGTGTCGCCTTCGATCTCATTCGGCGGCGGTATGTGGTGGAGCGTCACCAGATCGCCGCCGCGATCCTGGTCGCGGATGGCCGGATCGTCGTCGGCCTCCATTCCGAGGCAATGGTCGGCCGCTTCTCGGTCTGCGCGGAGACGGCAGCGCTGTCGGCCGCTGTCCTGTGCGGTGCACCGCCCCTGGCCGTCGCCGCTGTCCGATACCCGAAGCCGTCGGAGCAAGGTCCGGCGCGGATTGTCGCCCCCTGCGGCGCCTGCCGCGAGCTGCTCCTGGACTACGCCCCCGACATCGGGGTGGTCATCCAACGGGGTGACTGCGCCGGCCTCATCCCCATGGGCCAGGAGCTGCCGGACAAGTACCGGGGCACGAAGTGGGGCCAGGCCCGCACCCCCTACACCTGGTCGACACAGTGAGTGATCATGCGACTGCCGTTGGTAGCGTCTGTGGCCTGCCCCAATCCGGTTGGCAGAGAACCGACTCGAAGGACATCCCCACGATGAGCACCACCCCGATCCGAACGGCCGTCATCCCAGCCGCCGGCCTCGGCACCCGCCTCCTGCCGTTCACGAAGGCCGTGCCGAAGGAGATGCTGCCCATCGGCGACATGCCCGTGATCGAGCACACGGTGCGAGAACTCGTCGCCTCCGGGATCACCGACATCACCATCGTCGTCTCCGGCCGCAAGGATCTGGTCCAGCAGCACTTCCGCCCGGACGACGACCTGCTCCTACAGCTCACCACGGCGGGCAAGGACGAGCTCGCCGCCGCCGTCCGCGCGGTGGTCGACCTCAACGCCCGGATCAGCTGGGTGTACCAGGACGGCCCGTACGGCAACGGCACGCCTATCGTCAACGCCGCGAGCCGCCTCGGCAGCGAGCCGGTAATGGTCCTGTGGCCCGACGACGTCTTCGTGTCGAAGGTCCCCCGGGCGCAGCAGCTCATGGACGCCTACGCGATCACGGGGGCTCCCGTTCTCGCTCTCATGCCGATGGACCCGGCCGACGCCCCTCGCTACGGCGTCCCGATCGTCGAGAAGGACCAGGGAGGCGGCCGCCTGCTCGTCTCCGGCCTGGTGGAGAAGCCGAAAGTAGAGGACGCGCCATCGGCCTACGCCGCTATCGGCGGCTACGTCATCACTGCGCCGATCATCGCCGAACTGGAGCAGCAGACCCACCGCTGGTACGAGCACCGCAAGGGCGAGGTCTACCTGACCGACGCCATCAACGCCCACGCGGCCAAACACCCGGTCTTCGGACAGGTGCTGGAAGGGACCTGGTGGGACACCGGGTCCCGCCTGGACTACCTCAAGGCGCAGATCGCCGCCGCGTTCGCGCACCGCGAGTTCGGCCCCGAGCTCCGCCAGTTCGCCATCGACCTCGGCGCCCACGCCGACCCGGACGCCACCATCTGAGCGGTGTCCCGGGGCGGGCCGCCCGTGCGGTGGCCCGCCCCGGGACACCGTCGGCTCTCGGACAAGGACCCTCTCGTCATGGCCCTCACACTCGACTCCGCCCACATCTTCTTCCCCCGAGGCGGCTCGGCGCCGATGAACCGCTACCTCCTGGGCGAGTTGGGGCGCCGAGGCCTCACCACGCGCCTTCACGCCGGATCCCTCGGACAACCCGGCGATCCAGGCCACGCCGCTACGTTCTACAGCGGCCTCGACGTCGCCGCCTACGACTACAACCCGGCCGCCGCCGCATTCCAGAACGGCGAGGACGCGCAGCACCACCCGAACTTCCCGTTCCATCCCTCCTACGAGGACCGAGGCGAGGTGCCGGACCGCATGTTCAGCGCCGTGTCACCAAGCGCCACGGCGAATCTGACGCACGCCTGGACCCGTCACCTCGTGAGGAACCGCAGCAGCGACACCCAACTCGTCCACCTGCACCACCTCAGCCACCTCCAGGCCGCCGCCCGCGCCGCCTACGGTGGCGTCCCCACCCTCACCACTCTCCACGGCACCGAACTGAAGCAGATGGAGGGCATGGCCCAGTACATCGCCCTGGCCGAACGCGCCGGCACCTCCCTCCTCACTCTGGCCGAGCAACTGCACAGCGCCAACCCGAGGCGTACCGACCGGGCGCTGATCATCGCCGACCGCGCCGGTCTGAACGACGCCGACACCGCCACCCTGTTGAACACGCCGTGGGAGAACTGGAAGTTCGCCCGCTCCGGACTGCAGGCGCTGCGCGCCGCCGTCGCCGAAGCCGGGCGCGTCGTCACGGTCTCCGAACACGACCGGGACCTCGCCCACCGCCTCCTGCCCCTCAACGGACGCGAGGTCCCGGTCATCACCAACGGCGTCGACACCGAGGTATTCGCGCCGAGGCGAATGCAGGACTCCGACCGCATGGCGCAGTTGAGGCACTGGCTCATCACGGACCCGCAGGGATGGGCACCGGGCCAGGCTCCGGGGAGCATCCGGTATGGCGACGAGGACCTCAACCGCCTCTGGGACCCATCCGGCAAGCTCCGCCCGATCCTGCTCTGGGTCGGCCGGTACCTGCAGTTCAAGGCGGTGCCCGATCTGCTGAACGCCTTCGCAATCGCCCGGGGGCAACTCGACCCTCCGCCCGCTCTGGTCATGTGGGGCGGCTACCGGGTGAGTGCGAGGGAAGGCACCCGATGGAGATCGCCACCGACCTCGGAATCCAGCACGACACCTACTTCGTCGGCTGGCGCGGCCACAACGAGTTGCCGACCGGCCTCAACATCGCCGACGTCATGGTGGCCCCGGCGGTGAACGAGCCCTTCGGCATGATCTACCTGGAGGCGATGGCCTGCGCCACCCCGCCAATCTGCACTGCCACTGGCGGCCCGGCCCGAACGATCATCCCCGACGGTGACAACGCCACCGGCTGGCTCGTCCGCCCCCACGACCCTGCTGACCTTGCTGCGGCGATCGTGCGCACGGTCGCCGACCCCGCCGAACGCGAGCGCCGCGCAGCCAACGGCCGAGAGCACACCCACGCCACCTACCGCTGGGCGAGCGTCGCCGACCGGTACGAGGAGCAGTACGCCCTGGCGCTCGACACTGCCACCGTCTGACCCTCTGTCACGCCACCCAGCCGGGGAGACCCTCCAATGGAACCGCTCGTCGACGGCCTGCTTCTCGACTGCCACGGGCTCATCCAACACTTCCACAACACCGGCGAGGCCGAAGGAGAGCGAGCCGCCGGCCTACCTGCCGGAACCCTCGCCAACTATGCCTACCAGCACCCGTCCTACGACCTCGCCAAGGTCGGTGTGATCAGCAACCGTGCGTGGGTGCAGGGCGTCCAGGACCGCCTCACCACCGACTGCGGACCGCAGGCAGCAGCCGCCATCGGCCCGTGGTGCGCCGACCGCGGAGACGTCGACTGGGTCATGGTCGACCTGGTGGCACAGGCTCGCCAGCACGTACCGGTCGCTGTGCTGTCCAACTTCACGGACGAACTGCACGCCGACTTCGCAGCGCACGGACTCAGCGACTCCTTCGACCTCGTCCTCTCCTCGGCCGATCTGCAGGTCCAGAAGCCGAGTCCGGTGGCCTACCTGCGAGCCGCCGAACGGATGAGCCTCAACCCCGACCGGATCTGGTTCACCGACGACACGTCGGAGTACGTCACGGCTGCCCGCCACACGGGTCTCCAGGCCGAGCTGTACACCGGGGTGGAGGCCTTCGCCCGGCACCTCAACGCGATGGGTATCCCGGTACAGGTGCGGCCGAGCACTACTATCCCGGCGGCGGTGACGACCACCGACGACCCTGGCGTGTCCAATACCCGGGTAGCAGGACTACGCAGATACCGCGCCGACCGAACCCCGTGATCTGGCATGCGGGCGACTCCAGTTGACCTGGCATACCGCCCGAGCGGGCACGGCAGTGGCAGGGCCGCCCCGCGCAGCAGGCCTCCGGTGGGGTGGCATACGCTCGCTGTAGGCAATGAAGGCAGGGGGACGGTCCATGGTGGCTGGGTTCTTGGCAGTGCTGTTCTTCGTCGGGCTGACGGCATGGATCCCGTTCCTCCTCTTCCGTGATCACCGCGAGCTGCGTGTCCGACTGGTCGCCTATGGCCTGCTGCTGACCAGCGTGTTCTCCTACGGTTTGCTCGCCTGGCTCCTTGTTACCAGCTCAGTGGTGATCTAGGAACTCCAGTCGTAGATCGTGATCATGGATGTGAAGGTCGGCGGTCGGTAGCCTGCGCATGTGGCTGAGACCTGGGACGAAGTGCAACTGATCGCGGACGGCTTCGAGCGCGTGTACGTCGAGTTGGAGTGGTACAGCGGGCCGCGCGCCGGCCTCGCCGATGTCGACGGCCGGCCCCACTATTTCCAGGGCTACGACTGGGATGATGCCGACGAAGCGGACGAGTATCGCGTGTGGCCCGTCAATGACGCGACAGTGAAGCTGGAGCGCGAGCAGTGGGCGGTCTTCGTCAGGTGGAACGAGCGCTACGAGGCAGGATCGGTTGAACTGGGGACCCATCCGGGCCAGGGCGGGATCGACGCCCGCTACGACGCGCTGTCGCTGCTCCTGGCGCCGGACCGTCAGGCGCCCGACGATGCAAGGCGACTTGTGGGCGAGCTGCGGTTCGATGCCGGAGCCCGCTACCGGATCGACGGCCTGGACTATTGGTTCCGCTGGCGCCCGAGCACCTCATCTGCCTGTGGTCAGCCTGCTCCCCTGGGGTGTGCGGCGGTAGAGCACGGCCCGGCCGCTGCGCTCGCTCGTCACCAGGCCGGAGCGGCGCAGGATGCCCAGGTGGTAGGAGACGGTCGCGGGGCTGAGGAAGTGTCGCGCGGCGAGTGACTGCGTGGTGGCGGGGGTGCGCAGCGAGGCGAGCAGGTCGGCGCGGGTCGGGCCCAGCAGGTGGCCGAGCTGCTCGGGTGCGGCCGGGATCCCGGGCGGCGCGAGCCGGGGCATCGGGTAGCTGATCACCGGCGGGCGGAGCGCGGTGTCGTAGACCGGGTCGATGGCCACCCCCACCCCCTTCGCGATCAGCGAGGGGGTGAGCAGCACCATCGGGGCCGGCCGGGTCACCGCGTAGCGGCTCTCGATCCGAAGTACCCCGTCCTCCCAGGAGATCGCCGGGTGCAGGGAGGCGAAGAGCGCGGCCGAGCCGTGCGCTGCCAGGGCGGCGGCCCGCCGTGCGATCTCCCCCTCCATCGCGGCCCGCGCGGCACCCCAGTGCGGGGCGAAGGCGCGCCGCCAGTACTGGCCCAGCTCGTCGGCCGCCTGCTGCGCGAGCGGCCGTCCGCCTCGCGCCAGTGCGTCCAGCACCGGAGCGGGCAGGTCCCTCGCCGGTAGTCCGCTGGCCGGCCGCCCCAGGCGCACCGCCTCCAGCTCGGCCACGACCCGCTCCGCCGGCGTGGCGGCGACCTGCGCCAACTGCTCCTCGATGGTGGGGACGGGGCCCGCCGGATGCGGGCAGAGGAAGTCCGGCACGTACCCGGTCGCGCTCTCGATCGCCAGCGCGTTGAGCAGCGGCAGCCGCTCGGCGCGCAGCACCCGCCGTGCGCGGGCCAGCCATGGCTCGGCGTCCGGGTGCGGTGCGTGCCCCCAGGCGAGCAACGTGGCGCACAGCTCGTGCAGCGGCGAGATGACGAACCGTGAGCGCGCCACCGCCTCCGCGTCCATGGTGAGTTGGATCATCCCGTCCCCCAACGGTAGCGCCCGCCACCAGGCCCCGGACCTGACGCCGGACCTGGCCCCGATTTGAAGCTGCTCGAATCGTGGCACAGAAGCTCGCCCCGCGAGGCCCGCGTGCCGCAGCCTGTGGCGCATGAGAATTCCGACCAGACTCGGCCTGGCTCTCGCCGCCGCCTTGGCCACCACCCTCACGGCCACCGGAGCCCACGCCGCCACGCCCACCAGTACGCCCACGGCCGTACCCGCCGGGCTGACCGGCGCCGCGCCCTGCCCCGACGACGCGAGCTTCACCTGCTCCACCCTCACCGTCCCGCTCGACCGCTCCGGCCGGCACGGCGGCACGCTGGACCTGCGGGTGGCGATGGCCGGCAACGCGAACGCGCCCAAGGGCGTGCTGCTCTTCCTCACCGGCGGCCCCGGCCAGCCGGGGGAGCCGTTCGCGGCCAGGGTCACCGCCAGGCTGAAGCCGCTGATGGACCAGTACCGCCTGGTGCTGATCGACCAGCGCGGCACCGGCGCCACCGCCCTGCAGTGCCCGCAGTTGCAGCAGGAAATGGGCTCCTCGGACCTCGCCGCGCCCACCACCGGGGCGGTCACCGACTGCGCCGCCGCCCTGGGCGACAGCAGCCGTTTCTACTCCACCGCCGACACGGTCGGCGACTTGGAGCAGCTGCGCCGGGACCTTGGCGTGCAGCGCCTGACCCTGGACGGCGTCTCGTACGGCAGCTTCGTCGCCGAGCGCTACGCCCTCGCCCACCCGCAGCACGTGGCCCGGCTGGTCCTCGACTCGATCGTGCCGCAGACCGGCTACGACGCGCTCGACCTGTCCGCGATGCGCGCCGTCCCGCGTGTGCTGGCGGCCTCCTGCGCCGCCACCGCCTGCACCAGCGACCCGGCGGCCGACGTGGCGGCGGTGGTCGCCCGGGACCACAACGGGGTGGAACTGCTCGACACCCTCACCACCTTCGAGTTCGTCGACCCGAACTACACGGCGATGATCACCGCCCTGCACGAGTCGGCCACCGGCCACCCCGAACACCTGCAGGGCATCATCGCCGCCTTCCACCAGCCCGACGGCACGACGGCGGAGCAGCTCAGCCAGGGCCTGCACGCCTCGACCCTGTGCGCGGACGGCCACTACCCGTGGGGCACCGGCGACACCCCGGTGGGCGGTCGCCAGGCCGCGTTGGACGACACCCGCCGCGAGCTGACGCCGGCCGACTTCGGACCTTTCGACGCCGCCACCGCCACCGGCACCGGCTCGCTGCTCACCTGCCTGCAGTGGCCCCGCGAGCCTGTCCCGCCGTCCCCCTCGCACCACCGCCGGCTGCCGGACGTGCCGGTGCTGCTGCTGGGCGGCGACCGCGATCTGTCCACGCCGCTGGAGGAGTTGTACAAGCAGGAGCGTCTCACCCCCGACGCCCGCGTGGTGGTCGTCCCGGGCGCGTCCCACTCCGTGCAGACCCACGCCACCAGCGACCTGGGCCGCCAGGCGGTGTGCGACTTCCTGCTGCACGACTGAGACCCGCCCGGGTCTGCCCGCTGGATGCAACGCCGTTCGGAGTCGGCCCGGATCGTGCCGTTCGAGACGGTCGATCAGGTACTGGCCGAGACGAAGGCGGTCCAGCGGCGGGACCGGCTGGTGCCGGCGCGGGTCACCGTGCACCTGCTGTTGGCGGGAGCGTTGTTCGCCGGGCTGGGCGATCGGCAGGTCTTCGACCGGATGTGCGCCGGTCTGACGGATCTGGCGCCCGCCAAGCCCGGCGGCAGTGCGTTACGGCAGGCCCGCCGGCGTCCGGGGGCCGCGCCGATGAAGGCGCTGTCCGACCTGGTCCGTGGCCCGGTGGCCACGACCGCGGCCCAGGCCCGGTGGCGCGGACTGCTGGTGGTGGCGGTCGACGGGACACTGCAGCCGGTGCCGGACGCTGCGGCGAATCCTGCGGTGTTCGCCGAGCTGAACGGCGTTGCATCTGGGACTGGCCAACCGGCGAGCATGACCGCGGGGGCGGATCGGAGTCGGCCGTTCGGTACAACTGTGGAGTCGCCAGGTCCACCGGCTTGCTGCCTGCCGGTGGAGGGTGGCTCAGTGATCGGTGGCGGGGAGTGGTCCGGCCTTGGTGACGGCTCCGGTCCACTGGTCTGGCTGATCGGTGGGTTGCCATGAGAGTTCCAGCCGGCGGTGGGTCAGCTCTTCGGCCCTGCGGTGGAGTGCGGTCTGCGCTGCCTCGGGCGCGCAGGTGGGCGCGGGATGGTCGAGAGCGCCGTCGGCGATGCCGCCTGGTGGCTCGAAGTACAGCGCGAACCGCCACCGGTCCGGCGTGCGGTGGAGGACGAGCGTCTTCGGGGTTCCCCACGTGCGCCAGTACGGCTTCCTTTTGCTTCCCATGGAGGAAGTATCGCCGCCGGCCACTGCCCGTACGCGCGGGCGGGGGTGCTACGGCAGCGGCGGGTGGGTGAGGGTGCCGCATTGGTTGGGCTGGAGGGGCTGGAAGCCGTAGTTGGTGGTGTCGAGGCGGGCGAAGGTGCTGGCGCAGATCCAGCCGTTGGGGGCGAAGATCGCCTTCAGTGTGGCGCCGGCCCTGGGGTCGGTCCAGTCGGTGTTGCGGACCACGTTGTAGAGCAGGTGCTGGTAGAGGACGGGGAAGTAGGGGGTGTTGAGTGTGTGGGCCGCCGTGATGGGGCTGATGCCGTAGATGCTGCGCACGGTGAGCGGGCCGGGAGCGTCCAAGGAGCTGAAGTGGCCGTTGTAGACCTGGCCGATGTAGTGGCCGACGGAGTACGGGGTGATGGCGTTGGGGTCGGCGAAGACGGGGTCGGTGCCCTCGTTCTCCGTGGCGGTCTGAACGCAGGCGCCGGGGACGAGCGGGGTGCTGACGCTCTGGTTCAGCGACTGGAGGAAGACCGTGCGGGTGCCGGAGGTGGTCGGCGGCAGGTAGGGCTTGATGAGGGCGCTGGGGCCGACGTAGCCGTGGACGTCCGTGATCTGGTTCCAGTTGGTGACGGAGCAGGAGTAGATGTTACGGAGGTCGGTCGTGCTCAGGCTGGCCGGCGCGTTGCCGGTCCCGTTGCCCGCCCAGGAGACGAGGTCCTTGGCGAAGGCCACGAAGTCGTCGTTGGCCGGATCGCCGGTCTGCGGCGGGCGGGAGGAGCGGGCGAAGTCCAGGGCGGCGCTGGTGCTGGAGTTCAGTGCGCTGATGCCGTCGTTGGAGCCGCTGGGGCGCGTGATCTTCGTGGCGCCGGTCTTGGGGGTGATCGACGGGAAACCCGTCGAGTCCCAGCTGTACAGGTGCGGCGAAGCGTTGCCACCGTTGCTGCCCAAGTAGGCGTTGTAGTCGGCCGAGAACTGGTCCAGCAGGTACTGGTCGGTGTCGGCGCCCACCCCGACGACGTCCTGCACAGCTGGGAGGCCGCCCAGCGGGGGGTCGGCGAGCGCGGTGTTCGTGGCCAGGGTGGCGATGGAGGTGGCCATCGCGGCGACGGCCAGCAGTCGGGCGGTGTGGCGGAACATCGGGGTGCGGCTCCTGTCGGGGTCCGGGCGGGTTGTTCGTCCCCGTGATCCTCCCCAGGCCCGCCAGTGCTGTGAAGAGCTCCCCGCAATACCCCAAGTAGTCATCAGGGAAAGCTTTTTGACTGGTCGACTGCTGCGCCGCTGGCCCGCGACCCGGCGCCCGCCGGTGCCGCTGGGCTGCACCGGCCGGGCGCCGCGAGATGTTCTTCTCGCAGTGGCGGCCCATCCACGCACCTGCGCACGGGTCACCCATAGCGAGCCACCCACAGCGGGTCACTCACAGCGGAGCAGCGCCAAGGGCCGCGCGGGTGGCCGGGCCGTAGACGCCGGGTGGGTCGCCGTGGATCGTCCGCTCCTGCTGGACCTCGCGGACGGCGCGTTCGGTGGTGGGGCCGTAGACGGCGTCGGGGGTCAGGTAGGTCTTGCCCTGGGCGAAGAGGAGTTGTTGGAGGCGCAGCACGTCAGGGCCGGTGGAGCCGGGGGCGAGATAGCCCAGAAGGTGGCCGGTGTGCGGGGTGGGTGTGGGTGTCGTCGCTTGAACGGCCGTACCGACCAACGGCGGTGAGGCGGACGGGACGGGGCTCGCCGAGGTGGGCCGGGCGGGCAGGGGTGGCGGCGCCGCGTGGGGTGGCGGGATGGCGGGTGCGTGGGCGAGGATCCAGAGGACCGCCGCGAGCGCCGAACCCGCCACCGACCCGCTGAGCACCCGCACCCGCACCCCGCACCGGGACGGCCGGCGGTGCCGGTGACGGCCACCACGCGCCGACCCCGACCCCACCCCCGCCACCTCCGCCAAGTCTCCCTTGCCGGTTGGCCGTTGGTACACCCGTCCCCCAGATCGCCGAGGCCGCGCCGGGCGGCCGCCGATGGTGAGCGAAACCTAGCCGTCCACCCGGGAGTTGACGCACGACCGTTCGTTCCGGTGCGGCTTGCGTCCGGTCCTGACCGTCCGCGAGCCGCTCCCGGCTGGGCGGTTGGCACGAATGTCCGTTGTCGCTCGGTGCACAGCGGCCCCGGCCGCCCCGAATAGCGCACGGAACGTGTTTCGATATCCCGCCGATAGCCCTCCGCGTCAGATTCTCCCGGGACCAGGTACGCACTGGCTGAGAGCCCGCGCCCGTCAGCCCCCTGACCGGCTCGGCTGAATGGGGAGGAAAGGCGTGACGCAGTCGAACGCACCGGCAAGCCCTGCGCTGGCGGATCCGGTTCCACAAGGTCCACTCGGTCAACGCGGGCCGGACGGTCCCCGAGTCCCCCAGGACCCGCGCGGTCCGCGGAGTCTGCGGATCTGCGTGTTCTGCGGAGCGCGGCCGGGCCAGTACCCCGAGACGGCCGCGGCGGCCCGCGAGGTCGGCGCCCTGATCGGCGCGCGCGGCCATCACCTCGTCTACGGCGGGGGCGGGTCCGGGCTGATGGGCGAGGTGGCCTGGGCCGCCTCGCGGGCCGGCGCGGGCATCACCGGCTACACCCCGCGCTTCCTCTACGAGCGCGAACTGGCCATCGCCGCGCCGCCGCAGGAGTTGCAGCTGACCGACGACATGTTCGAGCGCAAGCGCCTGATGATCGATCAGGCCGACGTGTTCCTGGCCCTGCCCGGGGGCTACGGCACCCTGGACGAGGTGCTGGACGTGCTCTCGCTGAACTGCCTGGACGTCAGCCGCAAGCCGCTGGTGCTGGTCGACACCGAGGGGTTCTGGAGCCCGCTGCTGCAGGCCGTCGAGTCCCTGCAGAAGCTCGGCTTCGCCGACGACGGGCAGGGGGTCCTCTTCCACACCGCGCGGTCCGCCCAGGAGGCACTGGAGACGGTCGAACTGCTGGCGGGAGCGGGCTCGTGACCGCGGCGGCCGCCCGGGCCGCGCTGCGGGTGGACGGTGTGCGGCTGCTCGACTGCCTGGACCTGCTGGCCCGGATCGGGGCCGACCCGCGCGGCGGGGTGTCCCGGCTGGGGCTGAGCGCCGAGGAGAACGAGGGGCGCGCCTTCCTGCGCGAACTGGGCCGCGAGGCGGGGCTGGTCTCCGAGACGGACCCCGCCGGGAACCTCTTCCTGCGTCGTCCGGACGCGCGCCCGGACACGCCGGTCCTGCTGATGGGCTCGCACCTGGACAGCGTGCTGCGGGGCGGCCGGCTGGACGGCGCGTACGGGGTGGTCGCGGCGCTCGAAGTGCTGCGGGTCTTCACCGAGAGCGGGCTGGAACTGCCCTACGAGCCGGTGGTGGTGGCGTTCGCCAACGAGGAGGGCGCGCTGATCCAGTACCCCTTCTGGGGATCGCGGGCGCTCAGCGGGCTGCTGGAGGACGGGCTGGCCGCCCGGGACCGCTCCGGCCGCCCGGTGAGCGAGTACCTGATCGAGGCCGGCGGCGACCCCGACCGGCTGAGCGGCGCGGCCTGGGAGCCGGGGCGGATCGGCGCCTACCTCGAACTGCACATCGAGCAGGGCCCGGTGCTGGAGCGTCAGGGCATCCACATCGGGGTGGTGGACGGGATCGTCGGACGGACCATCTTCGACGCCGAACTGATCGGCCAGGCGCAGCACGCCGGTACCACCCCGATGCTCGAACGCCGGGACGCGCTGGCCGCCGCCGCCGAGGTGGTGCTCGGGATCCAGCGGATCGCCGGTGAGCTGGACATCTGCGCGACCGCGACGGTCGGCTACCTGGACGTGGAACCCAACGTCACCAACACGATCCCCGGCACCGTGCACCTGACCGCCGAGGTGCGCGACACCGATCCGGAGCGGATCGCGCGCGGGGAGTCGGCGGTGCGGGCCGTCTGCGCCCGGGTGCAGCGGGGCACCGGCTGCCAGGTCTCGCTCAGCGTCTCCACCCGCTCGCAGCCGGTCTCCACCGACCCCGCGCTGCGCCGGGCGATCACCGAGGCGGCCGAGGAGTTGGGCCTGAGCCACCGGACGATGCCCAGCGGCGCCGGGCACGACGCGCAGATGGTGGCGCACATCGCCCCGGTCGGGATGATCTTCGTGCCGAGCCGGGACGGGCTGAGCCACACCCCGGCCGAGGACACCGCCCCCGAGGCCCTGGTCTGCGGCGCCGACGTGCTGTTGCAGGCCGCGCTCCGGGTCCAGTCCCTGCCCTGGCCGCCGCCGGCCGGACGCCCGCGGCGCGCACAGCACCCCGAGCACCCGCAGCACGCGCAGGCGGAGGACGGATGAGCGGGCGAAGAAGGGCGCAGGTGGACGCATGAACCAGCGAACGACGCGATTACGGGGGAACGCAATGACCGAACGAACCGGGTTCGTCAGCCGGCGGGTGCGAACGCTCGCCGGGCCTCGGCCGGAGAACCGGGCCCAGGCGCAGGACAACCGGGCGCAGGCGCGGGCCAGCCACATGCAGGCGCGAAACAACCGGGCTCAGGACAGCCGCGTACAGGCGCAGGAAGGCCGGGTGGGCGCATGAGCGTCTCCGTGCACGCGATCGACGCCTCCCTGGGCCTGCCCGCGGCCAACCTGCGGGTCCGGCTGCGGACCAAGACGGACATCGTCTGGGAGGAGGTCGCCAACGGCCTCACCGACCACCTCGGGAAGCTGACGCACTGGCACCCGGCGGGTCTGCCCCGGGGCACCTACCAGCTGGTCTTCGACCTGGACGGTTACTTCTCCGAGCTGGGCGCGGCCCCGCTCTACCCGCGCGCCATCGTCGAGTTCCGGCTCAGCGACCCGAGTTCCGACCTGCACCTGCCGCTGCTGATCACGCCCACCTCCTGTCTCACCTACCGGGGTACCTGACATGGCGATCTCACTCACCTCGCACAGCTACGGCAAGGCCGGCATCCACGCGGTGCGGGTCGACCGCACCGGCGGGCGCCACCGGCTGCGCGACCTCACCGTCAGCACCGCGCTCAGCGGGGACTTCGCCGACTGCTACCTGCACGGCGACAACTCGGCGGTGCTGCCGACGGACAGTCAGAAGAACACGGTGTACGCCTTCCTGGCCGAGCCGTTCACCGACATCGAGGAGCTGGCGCTGCGGCTGGCCCGGCACTTCACGGCCGAACTGCCGGCCGTGCGGTCGGCCCAGGTGACCGTCGCCGAACGGTCCTGGGACCCGGTCGAGGGCGTCGGCGCCGAGCACGGCGCCTTCCGTACGGCCTCGGGCGAGAGCCGCTTCACCGAGGCCGTGGTCGGGCCGGACGGGGAGCGGGTGGCCGCGGGCACCGAGGGCCTGAGCCTGCTGAAGGCCACCGGTTCCTCCTTCGCCGGCTTCGCCCGGGACCGCTACACCACGCTGCCGGAGACCGAGGACCGGATTCTGGCCACCGCCCTGTGGGCCCGCTGGGAGTACCAGGGCGTGCCGGCCGACTGGGACAAGGCGTACGCGACGGTCCGCGCCCAGCTGCTGGAGGCGTTCGCCGAGACCCGCAGCCTGGCCCTGCAGCAGACCCTGTTCGCGATGGGCGGGCGGGCGCTGGCGGCGGTCGGCGAGCTGCGCTCGATCCACCTGCGACTGCCCAACCTGCACCACGTGGCCGTGGACCTGACGCCGTTCGGGCTGTCCGGCGGCCACGAGGTCTTCGCCGTACCCGACCGCCCGTACGGGGTGATCGAGGCCACGGTCGCGCGCACCCCGTGACCCGGCCCGCACACCCGGACACCTCCCACCCACCCTTCCCGTGGAGCACCCGATGGTCACCAGCATCAGCACCCACCAGCACCCGCCCACCCAGCCCACCCCGACCAGCAAGCCCGGTCCCGAACGGGCCGCCGCCCTCGACCCCGGCGAGAGCCGGTGGCTCGGCCTGGCGATCGACCTCGCGGAGCGCAACGTCGCCGAGGGCGGCGGCCCGTTCGGCGCGGTGGTGGTCCGCGACGGCCGGGCGGTCGGCCGCAGCGGCAACCGGGTGACCGGCAACCTGGACCCGACCGCGCACGCCGAGGTGATGGCGATCCGCGCCGCCTGCCAGGAGGTGGGCGACTTCCGGCTGGACGGCACGGTGCTCTACTCCTCCTGCGAGCCCTGCCCGATGTGCCTGGCGGCCTCGCTCTGGGCCCGCGTCGAGCGGGTCGTCTACGCCGCCGACCGGTACGACGCGGCCCAGGCCGGCTTCGACGACCTGGAGTTCTACACCCTGCTCGACACCCCGCGCGACAGCTGGACCACGATGCCGGTCCAGCACCTCGACCACCCCGGCGCCGGGCGCCCGTTCGAGGCCTGGACCGACTGCAGCGCCCGAATCGACTACTGAACCGCGAGCCGCAAGGAGGAACAGCCGTGACGACGAGCGGTACCGCACCGACCCACCCGGGCGCAGCCCCCGAAGCCGTGGTCAGGACCCGGGGGCTGGCCCGGCGCGAGCTGGAGGATCCCGATCCGCTGCTGGACTGGTGGCACCCGGTCGGCTGGAGCACCGACCTCGGTGACAAGCCGCTGCGTACGGTGCTGCTCGGTCGCGCGCTGGTGCTCTGGCGCGACGGCCAGGGGCAGGCCCAGTGCCTGCGCGACCTGTGCGTGCACCGGGGCACCGCGCTCTCGCTCGGCGAGGTGGTGGACGGGCAGCTGGCCTGCGCGTACCACGGCTGGACCTTCCGCGGTGACGGGCGGTGCACCCGCATTCCGCAACTGCCGCCGGACGCACCGGTGCCCGCCGCCGCGCAGGCCGCCGCCTTCCGCTGCGTGGAGCGGTACGGCTTGCTCTGGGTGGCGCTGCGCGAGCCGCGCGAGGAGATCCCGGACTTCCCCGAGTGGGACTCCCCCGCGTTCCGGCACGCGCCCTGCCCGCCGTACACCTGGCGGGCGGCCGCGCCCCGGATGGTGGAGAACTTCACCGACTTCGGCCACCTGGGGTGGCTGCACGACGGACTGCTCGGGATGCGCGAGGACCTGGTCGTGCCGCCGCACCGGGTGGAGCGCGAGGGACACCGGCTGCGCTACTCGCTGACCATGAACGTGCCCGCGGCCGAGGGCGTCAACGACCTGCGCGAGGAGGCGGGCACGATGACCAACAGCTACCTGCTGTCGCTGCCGCACGTCATCCACCTGCGCAGCAACTACCCGGACACCGGCCGCAACCGGGTCCTGTACTTCGCCGCCCAGCCGGTGGACGCCACCACCTCGATCGGCTACTGCTACCAGTCCCGGGACTTCGACCTGGACGGCGACGACCGCCGGTACACCGAGTTCCAGGAGACGCTCGCCGAGCAGGACCGCCCGGTGGTGGAGAGCCAGCAGCCGGAGCTGCTGCCGCTCGACCTCGCCGACGAGCTGCACCTGCGGTTCGACCGGGTGGCGGTCGAGTACCGCCGGGCGCTGGCGGAGTACGGCCTCTGACGGAGCGTCGGCGCCGGCCGGCGGACGACCCCGCCGAGGCGCCGTCAAGTCGCCGCCGGGGCCATCCGGGCGGCGGTCGGGCCGCGATCGGGCGGCGGTCGGGAGTCATCCGGGAGTCGGTTGGGCCGAAACCGACGGATGAGTTTCTCTACACGCCTCATTGACGACCGATCAGCCGTCATGCAAGGGTCAACTACACAAAAATCCGGTCGAGTCGGGCCTTGCGATGCCCTGGGAAGCATCAGCCTGCCGACCGACCGGCTTTTGTGCGCTGCGGCTGCGGGGAGCCCGGCAGACAGAGGGGGACCAGGGGAGGGTCGGAAGCGAGCCCGCCCGGTCGACGAGGTCCGCACCCCGGACCGGCCGACCGGCGCGGCGTCCTGCGACCACGCCACTGGTAGGAGGGCCCGCCACCCGCGTGCCCCCACCTCCCGGTCCTCGACCTCTCCCGCCGCGACCCGGCACGGGTGACCCACGGGGATCGCTGAGTACCAGAGGAGGATTCCTTGGACTTTCGGATTCTCGGCCCGCTGGAGGTGGTCCACGATGGCTTGCTGCTCGACGTCAAGGGGCCCCGGCAGCAGACCGTGCTGTCGCTGCTCCTGCTGGAGGCGAACCGCATCGTCCCCACCGACCGACTGGTGGACGGTGTCTGGGACGAGGATCCGCCGACCACCAGTCGCGGCCAGATCCAGATCTGTATCTCCTCGCTGCGCCACCAGCTGACCGCGGGTCAGAGCCCGGGCCTGATCGTCACCCGGTCACCGGGGTACCTGCTGCACGTACCCGACGGCGCGCTGGACCTGCACACCTTCGACACCCGGGTCACCATGGGCCGCAAGGCCGCGCTGGACCAGCAGCCGCGCACCGCGGTGAACGAGCTGCGCGCCGCCCTCGCGCTCTGGCGCGGGCCGGCGCTCTCCGGGGTCGGCAGCCGGCTGGTGCGCGGCAGCGTCGCCCAGCTGGACGAGCGCCGCCTGGTGGTACTGGAGGAGTGCCTGGAGCTGGAACTCGCGCTCGGCGCGCACCACAAGCTGGTCGGCGAGCTGGCTCCGCTGGTCGCCGCCAACCCGCTGCGCGAGCGGCTTCGGGTGCTGCTGATGATGGCGCTGTTCCGCGCGGGCCGGCAGGCCGAGGCGCTGGAGGAGTACCGGCGGGCCCGGGAGACCTTCATCGAGGAGCTGGGCATCGAGCCCGGCGACGAGCTGCGCCGCCTGCAACAGGCGATCCTGACCCGCGACCCGGAGCTCGTCCTGGACCAGCTGCCGCGCCAGCGCCTGCTGGACCAGCCGCAGCCGGTCCTCGAAGTGCCGCTCGCGGCGCCGCCGAGCGTGCCGCGGCTGCTGCCCGCCGGGATCGCCGACTTCACCGGCCGGTCCCAGCTGGTCGAGCGGATCCTCGCCGAGGCGGGCGCCGACGCGCCGGGCGGCCCGCAGGCCGGGCCGGTCGTGCCGGTCAGCGTCATCACCGGTCGCGGCGGGGTCGGCAAGACCACGCTGGCGGTGCACATCGCGCACCGGCTGGCCCCCTCCTTCCCGGACGGCCAGCTCTTCGCCCGGCTCTCCAACGCCACCCAGCCGGAGAACGCCTCCGACGTGCTGGGGCGCTTCCTGCGGGCGCTGGGCGTGGCAGGTCCGGCCGTACCCGACGGGATCGAGGAGCGCGCGGAGATGTACCGCGACCGGCTGGCCGGGCGCCGGGTGCTGGTGGTGCTGGACGACGCGGTGACGGAGAGTCAGGTACTGCCGCTGCTGCCCGGCAGCCCGGAGTGCCGGGTGCTGGTCACCTCCCGGCGGCGGTTCACCGGCCTGCCGGCCGCGCTGCGGGTGGAGGTGCGGACCTTCAGCCACTTCAGCTCCGCCGAGCTGCTGGCCCGGATCGCCGGCAGCGCCCGGATCATGGCCGAGCCCGAGTCGGTGGCCGCCCTCTGCGAGCTCTGCGGTCACCTGCCGCTGGCGCTGCGGATCGTCGCCGCGCGCCTGGCGGCCCGCCCGCACTGGACGGTGGCGGACCTGATCGAGCGGCTGACCGACGAGTCGCGGCGGCTGGACGAGCTGCGGCACGGCGAGATGGGGGTGCGGGCCAGCATCTCGCTGACCTACGAGAGCCTCAGCCCCGACGCCCGCCGGCTCTTCCGGCTGCTGGCCCTGCTGGAGAGTCCGAGCTTCGCCTCCTGGATCGGCGCGCCGCTGCTGGAGACCGATCCGCTGCGCGCCCAGGATCTCTTGGAGGAACTTGCGGAATCGTATCTGCTGGACGTGGAGGTGGACAGCGCCAGCCGCGCGGCCCGCTACCGCTTCCACGACCTGGTCCGCACCTTCGCCCGCGAGCGGCTGGCCGCCGAGGAGCCGCCGCCCGCCCGGCAGGAGGCGCTGGAGCGGGTGCTGGGCGCGCTGCTCTTCCTGGCCGGCGAGGCGCACCGCCGGGAGTACGGCGGCGCCTTCGTCCAGACGCACAGCGCGGCCAGTCGCTGGGAGCTGCCGAAGCGGCTGGTGGAACGGCTGCTCGGCCCGGAGCCCGAGCCGGCCTCGAGCCGCGGCCGGCCGTTCGGCGGGCTGCTGGGCGGGCCGTCGGAACTCCCCCGCGGCGGGACCCGCCGGGGTGATCCGCCGACCGGCGCGGCTTCCGGCCTGGCCGGGCCGAACGCCGCGCCCCGGACGGCCCAGAGCCAGGGCGACCCGCTCGGCTGGTACGACCAGGAGCGGCTGTGGATCGTCTCGGCCGTCCGGCAGGCCGCCGCCTCCGGGCTGGTGGCGCACTCCTGGGGCCTGGCGATGAACGCGGTGACGCTCTTCGAGGCACGCGCGCACTTCCACGACTGGCGCGAGACGCACCAGACCGCGCTGCGCGCCGCCCAGCAGGCCGGCGACCGGCTGGGCGAGGCCGCGATGCGCTACTCCTTCGGGTCGCTCAACATGTTCGAGCAGCAGTTCCCGCAGGCGGGCGAGCAGTTCACCCGGGCACTGGCGCTCTACCAGGAGCTCGGCGACCGGCACGGCATGGCCATGGTGCTGCGGAACATGGCCTTCCTGGACCGGATGAACGGCCGGCTGGACGACGCCTTCGACCGCTGCCGGCGGGCGATGGCGATCTTCCAGGAGGCCGGCGACCGGATCGGCGAGGCGCACGTGCTCAACAACATGGCGCAGATCCATCTGGAACACAGCGAGAACGACCTGGCCCGCTCGCTGCTGGAGCGGGCGCTCGGGATCTGCGAGGAGCTGGGCAACCGGCGGGTCGGCGCCCAGGTGCTGCACCGGCTCGGCGAGGCGCACGTCGCGCTCGGCAGCCTGGACCAGGCGCTGCACGCCTTCCGGCGGGTGCGCGACGTGGTCCACCTCTCCGAGGACCACATCGGCGAGACCTACGCGTTGCTGGGGCTGGCCGGCGTCCACCAGCAGCTCGGCGAACTCCAGGCGGCCGGGCAGCTCTTGGCGGCCGCGCACACCCTGGCGGCCAGTGTGGGCGAGCGGCTGGCGGAGTCCCGGGTCGCCCTGGCGCAAGCTGAACTCTCGCTTCTGAAAGATGAGTTGGAGGCAGCCGAGGCGCAGGCCGAGCGGGCCCGGGAGCTGTTCACCGAGATGCGGGCGCCGCTGCTGCTGGCCCGGGCGCTGGAGCTGTGCGGCCGGGTGCACGCCCGGGCCGGGCGGCACACCCAGGCCGCCCAGTGCCGGCTCGCCGCGCTCACCGCGATGGCCGGCCTGGACTCGGCCAGCGTGCGGCAGCTGACCCTGTCCCTCAAGCGGCAGCTGGCCGGGGTGATCGCGCCGGCCTGACCTGCTCCGCGCATTCCAGGAATACCCCGAGAGGGCGCCCGGCTCCATTGCCGAGCGCCCTTTCGGGGTATTCCGGCGCTCCCCGATCGGATCTTTTCCGGGCTTCGGCCAGGATTTCGTTCGTTCCGGCCGGTCGGATCGGCCTCTCGCTCCGGCCTTCGGATCGGCCTTTCGCTCAGCCCCAGTTGGTGTTGGCGGGAGAGGGCGCGGAAGTCGGGGTGGGGGTGGCGACCACGACCGCGGTGGTCCCGCTGTCGGCGCTCGACGGCGAATCGGCCGAGGCATTCGCGACCGCGATCGAAAGGACGCCGACGACGGCGGCGAGCAGGAGGGCGATTCCACGAGCGACCGATCGAATACCTGCCACTGGTCCAGCTCCTTCATGATGGCCACCACCATTGGCGGCCTGCCGTTTCCCCGCTTGACCACCAAGGTAGGCAGGTGCGCTTAATCATCCCTATCAACCCGATTTTCGGGTCCTATCCGCCGCCCCCGCCCGGCCGATAGCGGATCCATAGCCGACGAACTCGCAGCTCAGCGAGGTGCCGGCCGGTCCGACGGCAGCTCCGGCGGCGGCCCGCCCGGCCCGGATCCGGTTCGCTCGGCACACGCACGGCACGGCGCGGGCCACGCCGGGGGCTGCCCGGGTCCGTGGTGGACCGCGCCGAAAGAGCTCCGGATCGGCCGTTCACCGACGCCTCTTGACGCCCTCTCACCGATCTCCTTAATGTACAGAAGCTCGATCCGGGAAATCTCCCACGGAACTCCGTACCGCTTCGGCATGCGCCAGGCCGCCGAATTCCACCGACTCCGACCGACGAGTTCCCAGGAATTCGCGCGGCAGTACCCCGGTCGATTTCGCCGCCCGACGCCGAACCCCGGCAACTCGCCCGACGGCCGCCACCCGCGGCCGGCTGCGGCTGCCCGATCCCGTACCGGAGCACCGGGCACCGGGCGATTTCCACGCACGTTCCGCGTCGCGGTTCACCCCGCTAGTTATCGAAACTGACGAGAAGGGCGTACTTCATGGACGACATCCGCACCGCGGGGAACCGGGCGACGGCGCGCCGCGCCGAGGGGCGCGTCACCTCCAAGGACCTCCGGCCCCGCCCGCAGGAGCGCGGCCCGCTCTCCTACGGTCAGCAGCGGCTGTGGTTCCTGGACCGCTGGCTGGACGGCAGCGCGGCCTACAACGTGCCGGTGACGCTGCGTTTCTCCGGCCCGCTGCGGACCGAGCGGCTGCTGACCGCGCTGCGCTCGGTCGCGGCCCGGCACGAGGTGCTCTTCACCGTCTTCGCGGAGGTCGGCGGCCAGCCGGTCCAACGGCTGCTGCCCTCGCGCGAGTTGGCCTGCCCGGTGCTGGAGCCCGCCGACCGGGAGGCGGCCGAGCGGCTGATCCGGGCCGACGCCGGGCGGCCGTTCGACCTCGCCACCGGCCCGATGCTGCGCGCGGGCCTCTACCGGATCGCCGAGCAGGAGCACTGGCTCCAGCTGACCTTCCATCACATCGCCTGTGATGGCTGGTCCTTGGAGGTCTTCCAGCGTCAGCTGCTGGCCGCCTACGAGCAGGGTCCGCAGGAGCTGGAGCCGCTGCCCGTGCAGTACGCCGACTACGCGCTCTGGCAGCGCCAGTCGCTGGACGGCCCGTGGGTGGAGACCGAGCTGGACAAGTGGGCCGAGGCGCTGCGGGGCGCGCCCGCCCTGCTGGACCTGGGCGCCGACCGGCCGCGTCCGGCCGAGCTGAGCTACCGCGGCCGGACCGTCGACTTCGTGCTGGAGCAGCTGCCGCTGGCCGAGTTGGAGAAGTTCGCCGCCGACCAGGGCGCGAGCCTGTACATGGTCCTGCTGGCCGCCTTCCAGACCCTGGCGGCCCGTCACTCGGGCGCCGGCGACATCGTGCTCGGCTCGCCGTCGGCCGGCCGCGGCGCGGCCAAGCTCGACGAGCTGGTCGGCTTCTTCGTCGACTCGCTGGTCCTGCGGGTCCAGCTGGACGACGACCCGAGCTTCCGCGAGCTGCTCGGCCGCTCGCGGGCCTCGGTGGTGGACGCGCTCTCCCGCAGCAAGCTGCCCTTCGACCTGGCGGTGACCCGGCTGCACCCCGAGCGCTCGCTGAGCCACAGCCCGGTGGTCCAGGTGGTCTTCGCGCTGCACGAGGAGGAGCAGCCGGCGCCGCTCGGCGAGGGCCTGCTGGTGCGCCGCACCCTGACCCCGACCGACACCGCCAAGTACGACCTCACCTGGTCGCTCTACCGCGGCCCCGAGGGCCTGCGGCTCCAGGTCGAGTACGCCACCGACCTCTTCGACCCGGCCACCGTGCGGACCCTGGTGGACCACTGGCAGGTGCTGCTGCGCCAGGTGCTGGCCACCCCCGACCTGCCGGTCAGCCGGCTGGAGCTGATGGCGGACGCCGAGCGCGAGCGGCTGGCCGCCTGGACCGGGCGCGAGCTCGACCTGCCGGTGGCCACCGTGCACGAGCTGGTAGCCCGGCGGGCGGCCGAGACCCCGCGGGCGGTGGCCCTGGTCTTCGAGCAGGAGCGGCTGAGCTACGCGGAGTTGAACACCCGCGCCAACACGCTCGCCCACCACCTGCGGGAGCTGGGGGTGGGCCCGCAGACCTGCGTCGGGGTCTGCGTCGAGCGCTCGGCGGCCACCGTGGTGGCCACCCTCGCGGTACTGAAGGCCGGCGGCGTGTACGTCCCGCTGGACACCGCCTTCCCCGCCGACCGGATGGAGTTCATGCTCCGCGAGGTCGGCGCCCCGCTGGTGCTCACCCACGCCGCGACCGCCGGCACGGTGCCGGCCGGCCCGTGGCGCGAACTCGACCTGGACAGCACGGAGATCACCGAGGACGCGACCACCCGCGAGGACCCGGCCACCCCGGTCGGCCCCGACAGCCCCTGCTACGTGATCTTCACCTCCGGCTCCACCGGCCGCCCCAAGGGCACCACGGTGACCCACCGCAACGTCACCCGGCTGATCCAGGCGGTGCGCCAGGACCTGGAGTTCGGCCCCTCGGACGTCTGGTCGCTCTTCCACAGCTTCGCCTTCGACTTCTCTGTCTGGGAGCTCTGGGGGGCGCTGACCACCGGCGCCCGGGTGGTGGTGGTCCCGTACTTCACCAGCCGCAACGTGGACGCCTTCTACGAACTGGTCCGCGCCGAGCGGGTCACCATGCTGAGCCAGACGCCCTCGGCCTTCCGCCAGTTCGAGACCGTGGACGAACAGGTGGGCGCCGAACTCGCCCTGCGCGCCGTGGTGTTCGGCGGCGAGGCGCTCAACCAGCCCTCGGTGCGCCGCTGGGCCTCGCGGCACGGCTACGCCTCCCCGCTGCTGGTCAACATGTACGGCATCACCGAGACCACGGTGCACGTCAGCTACCTGGAGCTGACCGAGCGGCACCTGGACCGGGCGCTGACCCAGATCGGCCGCCCGCTGGCGGACCTGCGGGTCCACGTGCTCGACCGGCACGGCGACCCGTGCCCGGTGGGCGTGGCCGGCGAGATCCATGTCGCCGGGCCCGGCATCACCCTCGGCTACACCGGCCGCCCGGAGCTGACCGCCGACCGGTTCGTCCCCGACCACCTGAGCGGGCGGCCCGGCGAGACGCTCTACCGCAGCGGCGACCTGGCCCGCTGGAGCGCCGACGGCTGCCTGGAGTACCTGGGCCGGGCCGACTCCCAGGTCAAAGTGCGCGGCTACCGGATCGAACTCGGCGAGATCGAGAGCGCGCTGGGCGCCCACCCCGGGCTGCTGGAGTGCGTGGTGACCGTCCGGGACGACCTGGGAGAGCGCGCGGACCTGGTCGGCTACCTGGTGGCCGGCGGCGCGGCGCCCTCGACCAGCGAGCTGCGCGACTGGCTCGGCGAGCGGCTGCCGCCGTACATGGTGCCGCGGGTCTTCGTCTTCCTGGACGCGCTGCCGCTCACCCCGCAGGGCAAGGTGGACCGCCGCTCGCTGCCCGCACCCGACGGCGAACGGCCGGTGCTGGCCCAGGAGTTCGTGGCGCCGCAGGGCCCCTTGGAGGAGCTGCTGGCAGGCATCTGGGGCGCGGTGCTCGGGGTCCAGCGGGTGGGCCGGCACGACAACTTCTTCGACCTGGGCGGCGACTCGATCCGCAGCATCCAGGTGCTCGGCCAGGCCCGTGGCGAGGGCGCGGACTTCGCCCTCCAGGACCTCTTCCGGCACCCCACCGTCGCCGCGCTGGCGGCCGTGGTGGAGCAGGGCGGCGCCGGCGAGCGGACCGAGCTGATCGGCGAGCCGTTCGCCCTGCTCGGCGCCGAGGACCGCGAGCGGCTGCCCGAGGGCCTGGTGGACGCCTATCCGATGGCCGAGCTGCAGGTCGGCATGGTCTACGAGATGGAGCTGGACACCGACCGGCGCCCGTACCACAACGTGGACAGCCTGCGGATCGCCGGACCCTTCGAGGAGGCGAAGTTCCGCGAGGCGGTGGCCCGGGTGGTCGAGCGGCACCCGGTGCTGCGCACCTCCTTCGACCTGAGCGGCTACTCGGTCCCGATGCAGCTGGTGCACGCCGGCGCCGAGATGCCCTTCACCGTGGCCGACCTGCGCGGACTCGACGAGCCGGCCCAGGACGCGGCCATCGCCGCCTATGTGAACGCCGAACGCGCCAACGGCTTCGACCACTCCCGCCCGCTGCTGCTGCGCTTCGGCATCCACCTGCTGGCCGCCGACGGCTTCCAGTGGACGGTCACCGAGCACCACGCGATCTTCGACGGCTGGAGCCTGCACTCCACCCTCTCCGAGATCACCTCGATCTACCAGCAGCTGCTGGACGGCCTGGACCCGCGCCCCGAGCCGACCCGCTCCGCCTACCGCGACTTCATCGCCGCCGAGCGCGGCGCGATCGAGTCCGCCGAGAGCGAGCGGTTCTGGCTGGACCGGGTCGCCGACCGCCCCGACTGCCGGCTGCCGCGCTGGCCCGCGGACCGCACGGCCCAACTGGTCGGCCGGGCCCGCGAGGACGAGTGGCGCGAGCGCAACGAGGAGGGCGGCTTCGGCTCGGTGGAGACGCTGCTGCCCGAGGACGTCTGCGAGGGGCTGCAGGCGCTGGCCAAGCGCTGCGGGGTCCCGTTCAAGGCGGTCGTGCTGGCCGGCCACCTGCGGCTGGTCTCGCTGATCAGCGGCAGCTCGGACGTGCTGGTGGGCCTGTGCGCCAACGGCCGGCTGGAGGAGGCGGACGGCGCCGAGGTGCGCGGGCTCTTCCTGAACACCGTGCCGCTGCGCCTGCAACTGCCCGAGGGCAGCTGGACCGACCTGGTGCGGGCCGTCTTCGAGGCCGAGCGCGAGCTGCTGCCGCACCGCCGCTACCCGCTCGGCGCGCTGCAGCGCAAGCTCGGCGGCGGTCCGCTCTTCGAGATCAACTTCGTCTACAACCACTTCCACGTGCTCGGCCAGGCCTTCGGCGAGGGCGGCATCCGGATCGTCGACGGCAAGATCGACAGCTTCAGCACGCTGCGCGCGGAGCCCAACAGCTTCCCGCTCAACGTCGGGGTGATCCGCAACCCCTACTCCTCGCGACTGCTGCTGGGCCTGGACTACCACACCGACGTCCTCACCGAGGACCAGGTGCTGCTGATGCGCGACTACTACCTGCGGATCTTCGCCTCGATGGCCGCCGAGCCCGAGGCCCGCCACCGCGAGGTGGAGCTGCTGGGCGAGCAGGAGCGCGCGCTGCTCTCCGGCTGGAACGACAACGCGGCCGAGGTGGCCCCGCTGGCCGTCCACCAGCTGGTCGAGGCCCGGGTCGCGGCCTCCCCGCAGGCCGTCGCGCTGGTGGCCGGCGAGCAGTCGCTGACCTACGCCGAGCTGAACGCCCGGGCCAACCGGCTGGCCCGCCACCTGCGTTCGCTCGGGGTCGGCCCGGACGTCTGCGTGGGCCTGTGCATCGAGCGCTCGGCGGAGATGATCGTCGGCGTGCTGGCCATCCTGAAGGCCGGCGGGGTGTACGTCCCGATGGACGCGGCCTTCCCGGCCGACCGGCTGGAGTTCATGCTCCGTCAGGTCCGGGCCGACCTCGTGCTGACCGCGGACAGCACCGAGGAGCGGGTCCCGAGCGGCCCCTGGCAGGCGATCAACCTGGACCGGACCGAGCCGGCGGGCAGCGGCGAGAACCTGCCGAACCTGGTCAGCCCCGACCACGGCTGCTACGTCATCTTCACCTCCGGCTCCACCGGCCGACCCAAGGGCGTCCAGACGCTGCACCGCAACGTCACCGAGTTGCTCAGCGGCGGCGAGTTCCTGCGCCTCACCGAGGGCGACACACTGCTCCAGCTGGCCCCGCTGCCCTTCGACAACTCCACCTTCGAGGTCTGGGCGCCGCTGGTCGGCGGCGCGCGGCTGGTGATGGCGCCGCCGGTGCAGTACACCCCGAACGACATCGCCCGCTGGGTGGAGCAGTACCAGGTCAACGTGCTGCACGCGACGGCCTCGCTCTTCGCGCTGATGGTCGAGCACGAGCCGCAGCTCTTCGACGGCCTGCGCTCCTTCCTGACCGGCAGCGAGACCGTCTCACCGCGGCACGCGGCGCTGATCCTGGCGCGCTGCCCGCAGCTGCGGCTGGTCAACTGCTGGGGCCCGACCGAGACCACCACCTTCTCGGTCTGCGGCGTCTACACCCACGACACGCTCCCGAACGGGCCGCTGCCGCTGGGCAATCCGCTGGTCAACACCGAGGTCTGGGTGCTCGACGGCGCCGGCCAGCCGGTGCCGGTGGGCACGCCCGGCGAACTGCACGTCTCCGGCCCCTGCCTGGCCCGCGGCTACCTGGACAACCCGGAGATGACCGCCGACCGCTTCGCCCCGCACCCGTACGTCCCCGGTACCCGGCTCTACCGCACCGGCGACCGCGGCCGCTGGTCGGTGGACGGGCACGTGGAGTTCCTCGGCCGGGTCGACCACATGGTCAAGGTGCGCGGCTACCGGATCGAACTCGGCGAGGTGGAGGCCGCGCTGCGGGCCCACCAGGAGGTGCTGGAGTGCGTGGTGGTGGTCCGCGAGGACGAGGCCGGCCGCCCGGACCTGGTCGGCTACCTGGTGGCCGGCGAGCGGGCACCGTCCACCACCGAGCTGCGCGGCTGGCTGCGCGGGCGGCTGCCGGAGTACATGGTGCCGCGCGTCTTCGTCTTCCTGGACGCGCTGCCGCTCACCGCGCGGGCCAAGGTCGACCGCGCCGCACTGCCCGCTCCCGACGGTGAACGGCCCATGCTGGACGACGAGTTCGAGGCGCCACTGGCGGGCACCGAGGAGCTGCTGGCCGGCATCTGGGCCCGGGTGCTGGGGCTGGCCCGGGTGGGGCGGCACGACAACTTCTTCGACCTGGGCGGCGACTCGATCCGCAGCATCCAGATCCTCGGCCAGTCCAGGTCGGCCGGCGTCGCCTTCACCCTGCAGGACATCTTCCGCAACCCCACGCTGGCCGAACTGGTCGCGGCGGCCGGCAGCGGGAGCGGCGAAGTGTCGGTCCGCACAGCCGCCTTCGGGCTGCTGGCGCCCGAGGACCGCGAGCGGCTCCCCGAGGGCCTGGCCGACGCCTACCCGATGACCGAGCTGCAGGTCGGCATGGTCTACGAGATGGAGCTGGACCCGGAGCGACTGCCGTACCACAACGTCGACAGCCTGCGGATCAGCGGACCCTTCGACGAGGACCGCTTCCGGCGGGCCGTCGCCCAGGTGGTCGAGCGGCACCCGGTGCTGCGCACCGCCTTCGACCTGAGCGGCTACCGCAAGCCGCTGCAACTGGTCCACGCCGCAGCGGAGGTGCCGTTCACCGCGGTGGACCTGCGGGGCCTGGACGCCGCCGAGCAGCGGGCCGTGCTGGCCGGGTACGTGGCCGCCGAGCAGCGCCACGCCTTCGACCTGCGCACCGCGCCGCTCTGCCGGATGGCCGCGCACGTGGTCGGGGACGACTCCTTCCAGTGGACCGTCACCGAGCACCACGCGATCCTCGACGGCTGGAGCCTGGCCTCGACGCTCTCCGAGATCGTCGAGCTCTACCAGCTGCTGCTGGCCGGCCAGGACCCGCGCCCCGCCCCGCCGGCCTCGCTCTTCCGCGACTTCGTCGCCGCCGAGCGCGGCGCGATCGAGTCCGCCGAGAGCGAGCGGTTCTGGCTGGAGCGCCTCGCCGACCGCCCCGACTGCCGGCTGCCCCGCTGGGCGGCCGACCGGCCCGGCGAGCTGACCGACGAGCCGCTGGGCACGCTCGGCGGGCCCGGCGCCGAGGAGCGGCACGAGCGCGACGAGGCGCAGGGCTACGGCGCGCTGGCCACCGTCCTGCCGCCGGAGCTGCTGGGCCGGCTGGAGGAGCTGGCCAAGTCCGCCGGGGTCCCGTTCAAGGCGGTCGTGCTGGCCGCGCACCTGCG
>FTKT01003204.1_pt2 | contig 45342 bp, 29 predicted proteins | sample 1658271 | NCBI WGS metagenome assembly FTKT01 (sample SAMEA3914811, study PRJEB12502) | metagenome | biome: forest; material: soil | place: Canada | collected 2011-08-04 | depth 0.3 m | reverse complement strand
CCGCCCCCGCCGCCGGCGAGTCATCGCCGGCCGCCGCTCCCTCGCGGCCGAGGGCCCGCACCGCCCCCGCACCGCCCCCGACCCGCGCCCCGGCGCAAGCCGCCGCGTTTCGGGGGTCCTTCACCCATCACCCACCCGTTTCGAGACGAAAGGGATGCGCGTGCACACCTACCCACAGTCCGCCGCCAGACGCTTCTGGCCGCTGGCGGTCCTCCTCGCCACGGCCCTCGCCCTGCTCGGCCTGGCCGGCACCCGCGGCACCGCGGCGGCCGCCAGCACCGGCGGCTCGTTCGTCACCCGCTGCGGCACCCACTTCTGCGTCAACGGACAGGCCGCCTACTTCGCGGGAGCCAACTCCTACGACCTGTTCACCTACGGCTCCGGGTCGGGCGACACCGAGACGCAGTACATGGACAAGGCCGCCATCGACCAGCAGATGGCCAACATGGCCGCCGACGGCGTCACGGTCGTGCGCACCTGGATGTTCAACCACGAGAGCTGGCACGGCTTCGAGACCGCCAAGAACACCATGAACGACCAGCAGTGGGCGGAGTTCGACTACATCCTCTACTCCGCGGCGCGGCACGGCCTGCGGGTCCTGCCGACGCTGGAGAACTACTGGACCGCCTACGGCGGCGTCAACACCGTCCTCGGCTGGGAGGGCGCCTCGACCGCCAACTCCGGCAACTTCTTCGACCCGGCCAAGTGTGCCGGCTGCCTGGCGGACTACGAGTACAACATCAACTACGCGCTCAACCGGGTGAACCACTACACCGGCGTCGCGTACAAGAACGACCCGACGGTCTTCGCCTGGGAGCTGATGAACGAGCCGCGCTACCAGAACGAGACCACGGCCGAGAACACCGCCGGCACCGTCTTCCGCGCCTGGGAGGACACCGTCGGCGCCTACATCAAGGGCATCGACCCCAACCACCTGATCGACAACGGCGCCGAGGGACAGGGCAGTTCGTACGGCTACGGCAGTGACAACGGCGTGTCGTACGCCTACGAGTGCCAGTCCCCGTACATCGACTTCTGCACCGCCCACGTCTACCCCACCGAATCCTGGTCGAACCTGTCGGTGAGCGCGACCCGGTCACTGGTCGGGCAGTATCTCTCCGATGCCCACGGCATCGCCCAGAAGCCCTTCTTCCTGGGGGAGTTCAACACCACCAGCAGCACCCGGTCGAGCTACTGGCCGGCCATCTACAGCACCATGGAATCGGGCAACGGTGACGCCGACGCGTTCTGGTGGTACGAGAACAGTGCCAAGGACGGCACCTACGGCGTGCTGCACGGCGACTCGGCACTGAGCTACTTCGCCGCGCACTCCGCTGTGGACAAGGCCAAGAGCGGTACGTCCAGCGCGACTTCCACGCCGACCCCGACGCCCACTCCCACGCCGACGCCGACGCCGACGTCCACTCCCACGCCGACGCCGACGCCGACCCCCACCGCGGGCGGGTCGTGCGCCGTCCACTACGGCCTGTCCGACTGGGGCACCACCTTCAACGGTGACGTGACCATCAAGAACACCGGCAGCACCCCCGTCAGCGGCTGGCAGCTGGTCTTCTCCTTCCCCGGCAACCAGGCCGTCGCCACCATGTGGAACGCCGGCTACGCCCAGAGCGGCAAGCAGGTCACCGCGACCAATCCGGCGGGCTACAACACCGGCATCGCCCCCGGCACCACGGTCGACTTCGGCTTCAGCGCCACCTCCGTGCCGGGCACCAACGGCACGCCGGCCTCCTTCGTCCTCAACGGTCAGCTCTGCTCGGCCTACTGACTCCCACTCGGCTCCGGCCCGCGACGCGTCACGGCGCGTCGCGGGCCGGAGCCCGGCCGTACAGCGGGACTTACCGGTATAGCTCTGAGCCTTTAGTTGCTCGCCTGCGAGGCTATCAAGCGAGGGTAAAACCGCAGCATGTAGCCAATATCCAGCCCACTGAACAAGTAAGGCAAGTCAAGTAACCGGTTTATAGACAGGCGCCTCCCACCGGGTTACGGTTGCTCGCGCCCACCCCGATGAGTCAGCCATGCCGATTGGAGCCGCACGATGAAGGACGTCACTCAGCTCGACCAGGGCTGGAGCCTGCACCATGGGGGAGACCGGGTTCCCGCCGAGGTCCCGGGCTGCGTCCACGCCGATCTGCTGAACGCCGGGCTCATCCCGGACCCGTACCTCGACGCCAACGAGGACGAGGTCGCCTGGGTCGGCCACCGGGACTGGACCTACACCTCGCAGCTGCCGGCCGTCGCCGGCCCGCACGAGCGCACCGACCTGGTCTTCGAGGGTCTGGACACCGCCGCGCGGATCACCCTGGGCGCCACCGAACTCGGCCGCACCCGCAATATGCACCGCGGCCACCGCTTCGATGTCACCGGCCTGGCAGGCGAGTTGGCCGTCCACTTCACCAGCGCCTACCAGGAGGCGGCCGAGGTCCGCGCGCTCACCGGGGAGCGCCCGAACGTCTACCCGGAGCCGTTCCAGTACATCCGGAAGATGGCCAGCAGCTTCGGCTGGGACTGGGGTCCGACCCTGCCGACCGCCGGGATCTGGCGGCCGGCCCGGCTGGAGCACTGGTCGACCGCGCGCCTGGCCCAGGTCCGCCCGCTGGTCACCGTCCAGGCCGGGACCGGCCGGGTCGAGCTGCGGCTGACCGTGGAACGCACCGCCACCGGCATCGGACGGACACTCACCGCCCGTGCCACGGTGGGTGGTTGCTCGGCCGAGGCGGTGGTCGACGGCGACGCGGCCGTGCTGCTCCTGGAGGTCCCCGACGCCGCCCTGTGGTGGCCGCGCGGCCACGGCGACCAGCCGCTGTACGACCTCGACGTGGTCCTCGCCGATGCCGATGCCGATGCCGACGGCCCGCTGGACGGCTGGCAGCGCCGGATCGGCTTCCGCACCGTCGAACTCGACCGCTCGGCCGACGACCACGGCAGCGGCTTCACCCTGGTGGTCAACGGCGAGCGCCTGTTCGTCCGGGGCGTCAACTGGATCCCCGACGACGCCCTGGTCACCCGCGTCACCCCCGACCGCTACCGCACCCGCCTGACCCAGGCCGCCGGCGCCAATATCGACCTGATCCGCGTCTGGGGCGGCGGGATCTACGAGGACGACGCCTTCTACGACACCTGCGACGAACTGGGCCTGATGGTCTGGCAGGACTTCCTCTTCGCCTGCGCGGCCTACCCCGAGGAGCAGCCGCTGCGCGGCGAGATCGAGGCCGAGGCCCGGGAGAACGTCGTCCGCCTGATGCCCCATCCCTCCCTGGTGCTGTGGAACGGCAACAACGAGAACCTCTGGGGCTTTCGCGACTGGGGCTGGGAGCCCGAACTTGCGGGCGACTCCTGGGGCGAGGGCTACTACCTGGGCCTGCTGCCGCGGATCGTCGCCGAACTCGACCCCACCCGTCCCTACGCGGCGGGCAGCCCCTGGTCCGGCTCCTGGGACCACCACCCCAACGACCCAGACCACGGCACCCACCACTCCTGGGAGGTCTGGAACCGCCAGGACTTCGCCGAGTACCGCGCGAACGTCCCCCGCTTCGTCGCCGAGTTCGGCTGGCAGGCGCCCCCCGCGCACGCCACGCTGCGGCGCGCCCTGCCCGGCGAGCGGCTCGCCGCCGACTCGCCCGGCATGCTCCACCACCAGAAGGCCGAGGACGGCAACGGCAAGCTGAACCGCGGCGTCGCCCGCCACTTCGACCTCCCCGCCGACTTCGACCGCTGGCACTACCTCACCCAGGTCGTCCAGGCCCGCGCCGTCGCCACCGGCATCGAGCACTGGCGCTCCCACTGGCCGCGCTGCGCCGGCACCGTCGTCTGGCAGCTCAACGACTGCTGGCCGGTCTCCTCCTGGGCCGCCATCGACGGCGACGGCCGGCTCAAGCCGCTCTACCACGAGCTGCGCCGGCTCTACGCGGACCGCCTGCTCACCCTCCAGCCGCCCGGCGTCACCGGCCGGCCGGAGATCGCCCTGGTCAACCAGGCCGCCGAGCCCTGGCGGACGGTGCTGCGGCTGAGCCGCCTCGACGCGGACGGAAACGTCCTCGGGCGCAGCGAGACCGAGGTGGCGACCGGCCCGCGCTCGGTGACCAGGCTGCCCGTCCCGCCGGAGCTGACGGTTCCGGACGGGTCCACCAAGGAGTTCCTGGTCGCCGACGCCGACGGCCTGCGGGCCGTCCACTTCCCGGTCGCCGACCGGCACTTCGCCTACCCGAGGCCGGAGTTCGAGGTGGCCGTGGACCCGGTCGGCGCGGGCGCGGAGGCGGTGGACATCACGGTCACGGCCCGCACCCTGCTCCGCGACCTGCTGCTGCAAGCCGACCGCCTGGCACCCGCCGCGACCGCGGACCAGGGCCTGCTGACGCTGCTGGCGGGCGAACGGGCCCGGATCCGCGTCCACGGGGCCGGCCCGGTCACGGCCGAAGCGGTGAGGGCCGCCCTGTACTGCGTCGAACCGTCGTGAACCGCCGGCCCGGGAGACATTCGTAGTCTCCCGGGCCCGGTCATGACGCTGGTTCTCCAGCAGAACGCTGGCAAGAAATGAACATCACGATGAAAATTACGGCGTCTCTCTGCTCTAGAGTCACGGCCATGACGCGAAGACTTGCGAAAGTGGCGGAGAAGGTCGGGATGAGCGAGGCGACGGTCAGTCGCGTGCTCAACGAGAGGCCCGGCGTCGCGGAGAACACCAGGGCGGCCGTGCTGACGGCGCTGGACGTCCTCGGGTACGAACGGCCGACCCGGCTGCGGGGGCAGCGGTCCCGGCTGGTGGGGCTGGTGCTGCCGGAGCTGCAGAACCCGATCTTCCCGGCCTTCGCCGAGAGCGTGGGCGCGGCGCTGACGCAGAACGGGTTCACGCCCGTGCTCTGCATCCAGACCGCCGTCGGGGTCTCCGAGCCCGAGTACGTCAACCTGCTGCTCCAGCAGCAGGTTTCCGGCGTGGTCTTCTTCGGCGGCCTCTATGCCCAGGACGAGGCGCCGCACGGGCACTATGCCCAGTTGGCCGAGCGCGGGGTGCCCACGGTCCTGCTGAACGCCGCCACCCGGGTGCTCGACTTCCCCCGGATCTCCTGTGACGACGCGGTTGCGGTCGAGCAGGCGTTCGGCCATCTGGTGCAGCTCGGGCATCGGCGGATCGGGCTGATCCTGGGGCCGCAGGACCACGTCCCGTCCAACCGGAAGCTGGCGGCCGCCCGGGTGCAGGCGGCGGGCGCGGGGGTGGAGCTGTCCGACGTCCTGGTGGAGCGGGCGCTGTTCTCGGTGGAGGGCGGCCAGGCGGCGGCGGGCCGGCTGCTGCGGCACGGGGTGACCGGGATCGTCTGCGCCAGCGATCCGCTGGCGCTCGGCGCGATCCGCGCCGCCCGCCGCCACCGGCTGTCGGTGCCGGGGGACCTGTCGGTGATCGGCTTCGACGACTCCTCGTTCATGGCCTGCACCGATCCTCCGCTGACGACGATCCGTCAGCCGATCGAGGCGATGGCGAAGGCCGCGGTGGACCTGCTGGTCAGCGAGATCGCCAATGTGCGGGTGGACCACGACGAGGTGTCGTTCGAGCCGGACCTGGTGGTCCGGGCCTCCACCGGCCCGGCGCCGGGCCACGGCGGCCGGTCCACGGCCTAGCGGAGGCGGACGGGAGGCGGCAGGCGGAGGCAGGCGGCGACGGGAGGCAGGCGCGGGGCGAACCCGGGGTCGGTAGAGGGCGATCGGGGAGCGAGCGAGGCGGGCAGGAGCCGCCTGGAGGGGGTCCGGAGCAGCCGCGGACCCCCTCCTTCGTTTGGCATGTCCAGGGTTACCGTCACATAGTCGCAAAGTAACGAGTCAGTATCGTGTTTTTGCGAGATCCTGTAGACATCTTGTTGTCATCTGCGAATGAGTGGTTAAGTGAGCGTCGCCGCCGGGAGGTCCCGCCGCAGGCCCCGCACAGGGCTCTGCCGCAGGTGCCTCCCGGGGGTGCCAACGGCGCGCAGCCGAAGAGTGGAGCGCCACACCAGCACCGCCCCGCCCCGTTCCTGTGACGGGGCGGCCCCCACCCGGAACACATGGGCTCTCCTGCGCCCCGAGCGCCAACCGTGCCCACCGTGCTTGTAGAAGGGTCCACCAGCACATGAAGACGAACGGGCTTCTCCACAGATCCGCCATCGCGGTTGTCGTCGCCGGCCTGGCGGTCTCCGCCGCCGCTTGCAGCAGCTCCGGCAGCAAGCCGGCCACCGACTCCGGCAAGTCGAGCGACGCCGCGGCCCCGCTGGATCCGGCCGCCAAGGTCACGATCACCGCCGACTGCGAGCCGCCGACCACCAAGCCGGCCGAGCGCAAGCAGTGGGCGGACGACATCGCGGCGTTCAACAAGATCTACCCGAACGTCACGATCAACGCCACCGACGGCTCGCCCTGCGAGGAGCCCGCGAAGTTCACCGCCCAGCTCGCGGGCAAGACCGAGCCGGACCTCTTCTACGCCTACTTCACCGACACCAACCAGATCCTGGACGCCGGTGCGGTGACGGACATCTCGGCGTACGTCAACGACAAGACCGTCCCGGCGCTGAAGGACATCGACCCGTCGGTGCTCAGCACCCTCAAGGACAGCAACGGCAAGCTGTACGGTCTGCCGGTCACGAACTACAAGATGGGCCTGATCTACAACCGCAAGCTCTTCACGCAGGCCGGCCTGGACCCGGAGAAGCCGCCGACGACCTGGGACGAGATCCGCGCGGACGCCAAGAAGATCGCCGCGCTCGGCGGCGGTGTCAACGGCTACGGCGACTACAGCGCCACCAACCAGGGCGGCTGGCACTTCACCGCCGAGCTCTACGGCCTCGGTGGCAAGATGCTCTCCGACGACGGCAAGAAGGTCGCCTTCAACAGCCCCGAGGGCAAGCAGGTCCTGCAGAACCTGTACGACATGCGCTGGACCGACAACACCATGGGCGCCACCCAGGGCCTCAAGTGGCCGGACCTGATGACGCAGACGTCGACCGACAAGCTCGGCATGTACGTCGGTGCCCCGGACGACATCACGTACATGGTGCAGACCCTCAAGGGCAACTACGCCGACTACGGCATGGGCCCGATGCCCGGCGGCAAGAACGCGCTGCTCGGCGGCGACGGCCGGTTCTTCAAGAAGGGCCTGACGCCCGACCAGATCAAGGCGGGCGTCGCCTGGATCAACTTCAAGTACCTGACGATGGGCAAGGGCCAGTTCGACTACGCCCGCAACAAGACCGACGGCCTGCCGGTCGGCCTGCCCCAGCCGTCCTTCTTCGGCGGCGCGAGCCTGGCCGCCGACAACGCGGCCAAGGCTGCCAGCGCCACCGTCCCGGTGCAGAACTACGCGCCCTACATCTCCACCCCGGTGCCCGGCAAGACCGAGCCCGCCAACGCCCAGCAGCTCTACAAGGTGCTGGACACCGCCGTCTCCGCCGTACTGACGGACAAGAACGCGAACATCGACAAGCTGCTCTCGGACGCCGAGGCCCAGGCCAACCAGGTCCTGGCCAACCTCTAGCGGTGGGCGACGGGGGCCGGCCAGCCGGCCGGCCCCCGTCCCGCCGGCGAACCGTCACCGACCAGCCAGCGCAGCCAGCACTCCAGGAGAGCCGATGGCCGGGACCATCTCCCAGCACAAGACCAACCGCCGTCCCACCCGGGGGGGCCGCGGCGACGCCGCGGGCCCGGGCAGCCCCAGGAGGCCGGAGCGCTCAGGGTTCGGCCGCAGCGTGCGCCGCAACATCGAGGCGCACGGATTCCTCTTCGGCGCCCTGGTGTGCTTCGGCTTCTTCACCTGGTACCCGATGGTCCGTGAAGTCATCATGAGCTTCCAGAAGACCAAGCGGGGAAAGACCACCTGGGTGGGGTTCGACAACCTCCGCCGGATCTTCAACGATCCGGACTTCTGGCACGCCTGGCGCAACACCTTCCTGTTCACCGCGCTGGCGCTGCTGCTCGGCTTCGCGGTGCCGTTCTTCGTGGCCGTGCTGCTCAACGAACTGCGGCACGCCAAGGCCTACTTGCGAGTCCTGGTCTACATCCCGGTGATGATGCCGCCGGTCGCGGCGGTGCTGCTGTTCAAGTACTTCTACAACCCCGACTACGGGTTGTTCAACAACATCCTCAAGACGCTCCACCTGCCGACCTCGGCGTGGCTCAACTCCCCGAGCACCGCGATGATCTCGGTGGTGATCGCCGCGACCTGGATGAACATGGGCGGCGCCACGCTGATCTACCTCGCCGCCCTGCAGGGCATCCCCGGCGAGCTCTACGAGGCGGCCGACCTGGACGGGGCCGGCGTGATCCGCAAGATCTGGCACGTCACCATCCCGCAGACCCGGCTGATCCTCTCGCTGCTCCTGCTGCTGCAGATCGTGGCGACCATGCAGGTCTTCGTCGAGCCCTTCCTGCTGACCGGTGGCAACGGTCCGCAGAACTCCACGATGAGCGTCGTCTACCTGGTCTACGAGTACGCCTTCGACCTGGGTGGCAACAACTACGGTGTCGCCTCGGCACTGGGGCTGGTCATGCTGGTGGTGCTCTCCGGGTTCTCGGTCATGTACGCGCGGCTGAGCCGCAACAACGATTAGGAAGGGAGTCGGCCATGAAGGCGAAAGAACCGCAGACGCGGACGATCATCCCGCAGACCCAGCTCAACCGGCCGATCGGGAAGGCCGTCTACTGGACGGTCCTGACCGTGGTGGTGGTCGTCTTCACCGTGGTCTTCATCGGCCCGCTGTACTGGCTGGTGACCGGAGGGCTGAAGTCCACTCAGGAGGTGGTCCAGAGTCCGCCGACGCTCGTCCCCTCCAAGTTTCACTGGGGCACCTACCTCACGGCCTGGCAGCAGCTCAAGATGAGCCGGCTGCTCTTCAACACCCTGTACTACGCCTTCGGCGCGCTCGCCTTCCAGCTGGTCTTCGACGTGGCCGCGGCCTACTCGCTCTCCAAGCTGCGCCCGGTGCTCGGCAACGTGATCCTCGGCCTGATGCTCGCTACGCTGATGATCCCCTCGGCCGTGCTGATCGTGCCGCAGTACCTCACCGTCCTCGACCTGCCGGTGCTGCACCTCAACCTGATCAGCACGCCATGGGCGATCTGGCTGCCCACCGTGGCCAACGCGTTCAACATCTTCCTGCTCAAGCGCTTCTTCGACTCCATCCCGCAGGACCTGCTCTCCGCCGCCGCCATCGACGGCGCCTCCCCGCTGCGGACGCTGCGTTCGATCGTGCTGCCGATGTCGAGGCCGATCCTCGGCGTCGTGTCGATCTTCGCGGTGGTCAACGTCTGGAAGGACTTCCTGTGGCCGATGCTGGTCGAGCCGAACCCGGCCGACCAGACGCTCAACATCGGTATCAGATCGCTGGCCACGGGTCTGCCGCAGAATGTGATCATCGCGGCCCTGGCCATCGCCTCGGCGCCGACGATCGTCTTCTTCCTGATCTTCCAGCGCAGCATCATGTCCGGCTTGTCCTCCGGCGGTCTGAAGGGCTGACCGCCGCGAGCAGCGCCCTGCGCAGCCGCTGCCGGCCCCTGCCCGCGACACGCGCGAGCGGGTCACCGGCGCACGCACCATGCAGTCCTCCGCTTCCGGTCGAAAGGACCCCCCCATCGTGGGACAGAACTCCAGGCACGCGTCCGATCAGTCGGACTGGTGGCGCGACGCGGTCATCTACCAGGTGTACCCGCGCAGCTTCGCCGACGGCAACGGCGACGGCACGGGAGACCTGGCCGGGGTCCGCAGCAGACTGCCGTACCTGGCCGAACTGGGCGTCGACGCCGTCTGGTTCAACCCCTGGTACCCGTCCCCGATGGCCGACGGCGGCTACGACGTGGCCGACTACCGCGACGTCGACCCGCTCTTCGGCACGCTGGCCGAGGCCGAGACGCTGATCGCCGAGGCCTCGCGACTGGGCATCCGCAGCATCGTGGACATCGTGCCCAACCACGTCTCGGACACCCACCCGTGGTTCCGCGCCGCGCTGGCCGCCGCCCCGGGCAGCCCCGAGCGCGACCTGTTCCACTTCCGCCCCGGCCGCGGCGCCGCGGGCGAACTGCCGCCCAACGACTGGGTGTCGGAGTTCGGCGGCTGCCCCTGGACCCGCACCACCAACCCCGACGGCGGCCCGGGGGAGTGGTACCTGCACCTCTTCGCGACCCAGCAGCCCGACCTCAACTGGGCGCACCCGCAGGTGCGGTGGGAGCACGAGTCGATCCTGCGGTTCTGGTTCGACCGCGGCGCGGCCGGGGTGCGGATCGACTCCGCGGCGCTGCTCGTCAAGGACCCGGCGCTGCCCGACTTCGTACGCGGCACCGACCCGCACCCGTTCGCCGACCGCGAGGAGCTGCACGAGATCTACCGCTCCTGGCGGGCGATCGCCGACTCCTACGTGGGCAGCAGGATCCTGGTCGGCGAGGTCTGGCTGCCGGACGCCGAGCGGTTCGCCCGCTACCTGCGCCCGGACGAGCTGCACACCGCGTTCAACTTCGACTTCATGAGCCGCCCCTGGCAGGCGGACGCGCTGCGCGCCTCGATCGACGCCACCCTCGCCCTGCACGCCCCGGTCGGCGCCCCCGCCACCTGGGTGCTCTGCAACCACGACATCACCCGCACCGTCACCCGCTACGGACGCGGCGACACCCGGTTCGACTTCGCCACCAAGACCTTCGGCACCCCCACCGACCTGGCGCTCGGCCACCGCCGCGCCCGCGCCGCAGCACTGCTCTCGCTCGCGCTGCCCGGCGCCGTCTACCTCTACCAGGGCGAGGAGCTGGGCCTGCCCGAGGTCGAGGACCTGCCGCTGGACCGGCTCCAGGACCCGATGCACTTCCGCTCCGGCGGCACCGACCCCGGCCGCGACGGCTGCCGCGTCCCGCTGCCCTGGTCCGGCACCGCCGCGCCCTACGGCTTCTCACCCGAAGGCGTCGACCCCTGGCTCCCGCAGCCCGCCGACTGGGCCCGGCTCACCGTCGAGGCGCAGAGCACCGACCCGGCCTCGATCCTCACCCTGTACCGCGAGGCGCTGCGGATCCGGCGCGACGCGGTCGGCCCCTGCGGCGACAAGTTCGAGTGGCTGACCGGCCATCAGGACGTCCTCGCCTTCACCCGGGGCGACGGCTTCAGCTGCGTCGTCAACCTCTCCGCCGACCCGGTGGCGCTGCCCGCGCACACGGCCGTCCTGCTCACCAGCGGCCCGCTCGACGACGGCCTGCTGCCGGCCGACAGCGCCGCCTGGCTGCGGACGGGCTGACGGTCCGTCACTCTTGGCCTGACAGTCCGTCACCGTGACTGCGGCGGACTCGGGCCCGCCCGAGCCCGTCACCGTGACCGCGGCGGACTCGGGCCCGCCCGAGGATCCCGCCGCCCACCGAGGCCGCGTCGTCCCTGAGGGGGGACGGCGCGGCCTTCGGTCGTCAACAGCCCGATCCCGATGAGCTGGTCGTCGAGCCGATGCCGGCGGTTCGACGACCAGCCGGCGCGTCCGACGTCCCGCACCAGCTCGAACAGCTGATGGTGCGGGCGGCGGGCAGCCCCGACACCCAGGTGGGCGAACTCGTCGACCACCTGCGACACCCGGCCGGAAGGAACCCGCGATGACCGAGACCACGACGCAGCCGGAGAGCGCTGTGGCCAGCCGGACTCCGATGATCCGAGCGCAGGGCCTGCAGAAGCGCTACGACTCCGCCCGCGGTGAGGGCTTCACCGCGGTGGCGGGCATCGACTTCGAGGTGCGTCCGGGCGAGGCCTTCGGCATCCTCGGCGCCAACGGCGCCGGCAAGTCCTCGACCATGCGCATGATCGCCTGCACCTCGCCGTCGACCGGCGGCCGGCTCCAGGTCCTGGGGCTGGACGCCCGGACCGAGGGCGCCCGGATCCGGGCCAGGATCGGCGTGGTGCCCCAGGACGACACCGTGGACGTCGAGTTGACGGTCCGGGAGAACCTGCTGATCTACGGGCGCTACTTCGGGCTGCCGAAGGCCGAGATCCGCCGGCGCACCGCCGAACTGCTCGACTTCGCCCGGTTGGGCGACAAGGCCGACGAGCGGGTCGAAGCCCTCTCCGGCGGCATGCGGCGCAGGCTGACCATCGCCCGGGCGCTGATCAACGAGCCCGAGATCGTCCTGCTGGACGAGCCGACCACCGGCCTCGACCCGCAGGCGCGGCACCTGCTCTGGGAGCGGCTGTTCCGCCTCAAGCAGGACGGCATCACGCTCATCCTGACCACCCACTACATGGACGAGGCCGAGCAGTTGTGCGACCGGCTGGTGGTGATGGACGCCGGGAAGATCGTCGCGGAGGGCTCGCCGAGCGCCCTGATCAAGCGCTACTGCACCCGGGAGGTGCTGGAGCTGCGGTTCGGCCCCGGCGAGCGCGAGGTGATGACGGAGAAGGCGCGCGGACTGGTGGAGAGGATCGAGGGGCTGCCGGACCGGATCCTGCTCTACAGCGACGAGGGAGAGGCCACCCTGGCGGCCGCCCACGCGCGTGGCATCGCGCCGCTGACCGCGCTGGTCCGCCGGGCCGGTCTGGAGGACGTCTTCCTCACCCTGACCGGCCGCAGCCTGATCGACTGAGCCCTGATCGACTGAGGCCGCCGCCCCCGCCCACCAGCCAGGCGCCGCAACGGAGAGTTCCCGATGACCACGCACGCGTCCCCCGCCCCCGCCCGCACCGTCCCGCCCGCCCTGCGCGAGTTCGCCTACTGGCTGCACCGCTACCGCCGCACCTGGCGGGGCACGGTGGTGCTGAACGTGGCCAACCCGCTGCTCTTCCTGACCGGGATCGGGGCGGGGCTGGGCGCCCTCGTCAACCACAACAGCAGCGCCGCGCTGCACGGCCTGCCGTACCTGTCCTTCCTCGCCCCGGGCCTGCTGGCCGCCTCGGTGATGCAGACCGCCTACATCGACTCGGCGCACCCGGTCCACCAGTCGGTGCAGCCCAAGGGCCACTACTGGGCGGCCAATTCCACCCCGCTGTCGCCCGTCGACATCTACTACGGGCACCTGCTCTTCAATATCGTCAAGGCCGCGCTGGCGGCCGCGGCCTTCACGGCGGTGGCGGTGGCGTTCGGCGCGGTCGACGCGGCCCGGGCGCCACTGGTCGTCCTCGCCACCCTGCTCGTCGCCGCCGCGTTCGCCGCGCCCGCCGCCGCCTGGGCCGTGACCACGGACCGTCAGGCCACCGTGCCGGCGGTGCTGCGGTTCGGCGTGATGCCGCTCTTCATGTTCTCCGGCACCTTCTTCCCGCTCTCCCAACTGCCGTCCTGGCTACGGGCGGTGGTGGAGGTGACGCCACTGTGGCACGGGGTCGAACTGTGCCGCACGACCGCGCTGGGCACCGCCACGGCCGGCGGCAGCGCCGTGCACGTCGGCTACCTGACGGCGCTCGCCGTGGCCGGCCTGCTGGCCGGGCGGCGCACCTACCAGCGGCATCTGAACTCCTGACCACCGGCACCCACCCCTGAAAGGCAGGGATCCCATGTCGGCCGTCCAAGGCCAGCATGTCCTCGCTCGACCCGCCCCCGCCCTGCGGCCGGGCGGCGCCCTGGCGATGGTCGAGCGGAACCTGATGATCTACCGGCACACCTGGCTGCTGCTGGTGGCCGAGGTCTTCGAGCCTGTGCTCTACCTGCTCGCCTTCGGCGTCGGCATCGGGGCCCTGGTCGGCAGCGTGCCCGGGCTCGCCGACGCCCACGTGCGCTACTCGGAGTTCGTCGCGCCGGCCCTGCTGGCCACCACGGCGATGAACGGCGCGATGAACGAGACGACCTTCAACCTCTTCAACAAGCTGAAGACGAACCACACCTACGAGTCGATCCTGACCACGCCGATGACGGTGCGCGGTGTGGCGCTGGGCGAGGTGTGCTGGGCGCTGCTGCGCGGCGCGCTGGTCACGCTCGGCTTTCTGCTGGCCGTGACCGCCTTCGGCCTGGTGCACAGCGCGCTGGTCCTGCTGGTGATACCCGGCGCCCTGCTGGTCGGCTTCGCCTTCGCGGCACTGGGCCTGGCCGCGGTCACCTATCTGCGGGACTGGCAGGACTTCCAGTTCATCCAGCTGGCCATGCTGCCGATGTTCCTGTTCGCCACCACCTTCTACCCGCTCGGCGTCTACCCGCGCCCGGTCCAGCTGCTGGTGGAGTGCCTGCCGCTCTACCAGAGCATCGAGCTGGTCCGGCAGCCCTCGCTGGGCCAGGTCGGTCCGGCCCTGCTGCTCCCGGTCTGCTACCTGCTCGTGCTGGGCGGCCTGGCGCTGGCGCTCGCCTTCCGCCGCCTGGAGCGCGCGCTGCGCAGCTGACCCTGCGCGGCGCGGGGTCCGGGTCCGGGTGGGGATCATGATTCAACTTCTGTACACATCGTCAGATCCCGTGGGGGAGAGAGCGATCTCTCGACGTACTTTGTGAACATGGATAAAGGATCAGCCGGACAATCCTCGGATTAGGGACAGCTCACCATAAGACTCTTGACGCGATGCCCGGTGACTAGTTGACTCCGGTGTTGCTCCCCGCACCCGGTCCCCCCACCCGTTCCCGCGTCGCGAAGGAACCCCCCCATGAGTCGAGGACGATCCAGCCGTCGACAAACCAGCCGGGTCACCGGTCTGACCGCGCTGACCGCCGCCACCGCACTGTTCGGCGGCGGTCTGACGGTCCTGTACGACGCCCCCACCGCCGCCGCTGCCACGGCCGCCGCGCCGGTCTCCGGATCCAGCTACACGGTGGTCAACAGCAACAGCGGCAAGTGCGTTGACGCCCGCGCCGCCGGCACGGCCAACGACACCGCCGTGCAGCAGTACGCCTGCAACGCCAGCACCGCGCAGAACTGGGTCTTCACCGCCACCAGCGGCGGCTACTTCCAGGTCGGCACCGCCAACAGCGCGGGCCAGGTCTGGGACGACAGCAACGTCTCCAGCGCCGACGGTTCGCTGATCCACCTGTGGACGTACGGCGGCGGCACCAACCAGCAGTGGCTGCCGGTACTGGAATCCGGCAGCACCTACCACTTCGTCAACCGCTACAGCGGCAAGTGCCTGGACACCCCGTCCGCCTCCACGGCCGACAGCGTGCAGTTGCAGCAGTACACCTGCAACGGCACCGCCGCGCAGTCGTTCGCGCTGAACCCGGTCGGCGGCGTCACGCCGCCGCCGCCCGGGACGCCGGACTTCGGGCCGAACGTGCTGGTCTTCGACCCGTCGACGCCGGCCGCCACGATCCAGAGCCAGATCAACAACGTCTACAACCAGCAGCAGAGCAACCAGTTCGGCGCCCAGCGCTACGCCCTGCTGTTCAAGCCCGGCTCCTACAACGCCAATGTGCCGGTGGGCTTCTACACCCAGGTCGCCGGCCTGGGGCAGAACCCCAACGACGTCACGATCAACGGCGGCGGCGTCAACGCCGACGCGCAGTGGATGAGCGGCAACGCCACCTGCAACTTCTGGCGCTCGGTGGAGAACCTGACCGACGCGCCGTCCAGCGGCACCGTCAAGTGGGCCGTCTCGCAGGCCTCGCCGATGCGCCGGGTGCACGTCAAGGGCAACATGGTGCTCGACGACAACGGCGGCTGGTCCAGCGGCGGCTTCCTCGGCGACTCGCAGGTGGACGGCCAGGTCAACTCGGGCAGCCAGCAGCAGTGGCTCTCCCGCAACGACCAGTGGGGCAGTTGGACCGGCTCCAACTGGAACCAGGTCTTCGTGGGTGACACCAACGCGCCCGCCAACACCTTCCCGAACCCCACCTACACCACGGTCGGCCAGACGCCGACCATCGCGGAGAAGCCCTACCTGTACGTCGACGCCAGCGGCGCGTACAAGGTCTTCGTCCCGTCCGCGCGGACGGGCAGCAGCGGCACCACCTGGGGCGCCGGCCAGAGTGCCGGTACCTCGCTGCCGATCAGCCAGTTCTACATCGCCAAGCCGGCCGACACCGCGGCCACCATCAACGCCGCGCTGGCGGCCGGGCAGAACCTGCTCTTCACCCCGGGCGTCTACCACCTGACCGACACCATCCGGGTGAACCGGGCCGACACCGTCGTCCTGGGTCTGGGCCTGGCCACGCTGGAGGCCGACAACGGCGTCACCGCGATGGCCACCGCCGACGTCAACGGCATCCGGATCGGCGGCCTGCTCTTCGACGCCGGGACAGCCAACTCCCCGGTGCTGCTGCAGGTCGGCCCGGCCGGCTCGGGCGCGGGCCACGCCGCCGACCCGACCGTGCTCTCCGACGTCTTCGCCCGGATCGGCGGCGCGGCCGTCGGCAACGCGAGCGTCAGCGTGCAGGTCAACGCGAACAACACCATCGGTGACGACCTCTGGCTCTGGCGCGCCGACCACGGCTCCGGCGTCGGGTGGAACACCAACACCGCGCAGAACGGCCTGATCGTCAACGGCGCCGACGTCACCATGTACGGGCTGGCCGCCGAGCACTACCAGCAGTACGCGGTGCTGTGGAACGGCAACGGCGGGCGGACCTACTTCCTGCAGAACGAACTGCCCTACGACCCGCCGAACCAGGCCAGTTGGATGAACGGCGGGACCCGCGGCTACGCCGCCTACAAGGTCGCGGACGGCGTCACCAGCCACGAGGCGTGGGGGCTGGGCGTGTACTGCTACTTCAACGTCAACCCGTCGGTGGTCGGCGACAACGCCATCGAGGTGCCGGTCACCTCGGGGGTGCGGCTGCACGACATGGTGACGGTCGCGCTCGGCGGCACCGGCACCATCAACAACGTGGTCAACTGGGGCGGTGGCTCGGTGAACTCCGGCCACGGCGTGAACTACCTGGTGAGCTACCCGTAACACCCCGTCAGGGCACGCCGCGGAGAGCGGGGACGGGCCGCTGACACCTGGTCGGGGCCGTCGGCCGCAGGGGACTTGACGTCCTTGGCGGTCCGGCGGCCCCGGCTCCGTTGTGGCTGTGGCTGTGGCTGTGGCTGCGGTTGTGGTTGTGGCGTGTGGCCTGGGGCGTGGGGCGTAGGGCTGATCGACGTATAGCCGATCGAGGGAGGGTCGTGCCGCCGCTTTCCCATTTCATCACCCCATAGGGTTGTTGCATGACTGCGTGGTGGAGTGCCGGGAAGGTTCACGGGGGTCGTGCGCAACGGCGTGACCCCCGGCCGGTGGGCGAGGCGGCCGGAGCGAACCTGAGGGAGCGTCAAGGTGGCAGCGCAGAGCGGTGGTTCGGGGACAGGGCGCGGGAGCGGGGCGCTGCATGTCGCCGCCGGGTTGGCCGATCTCGCGCTCGACGGCGCCGGGGCGGCGTTACGCGGACTGCGCGGCGTGCTCGCCCGCGCCGACCTGGTCGACCTGGCCGAGGACGGACGGCAGGAGCTGGCGGCGCGCGGCCGGTTGGCGCTGCGGCGCTGTCCGTCCTTGCCGGAGTCGCACATGGAGGAACTGGCCCGGCGGGCCGGTACCCGGCCGGTGGCCGGCGATGTCTGAGGGCGCTCGGGAGCAGGCCGCCTTCAAGGCCCGGGTCGATGCGGAGCTGTCCGCCTTCGTCCGCCTGGAGACCGACCAGCTGATCGCCATCGATGACCAACTATTGCCGGTGGCCGAGCAGTTGCTGGCGGCGGTGCAGGAGGGCAAGCGGCTGCGGGCGGCCTTCTGCTACTGGGGCTGGCGGGCGGCGGGCCAGCCGGACAGCGACGAGATGGTCAGGGCGGCGGCCGCCATGGAGCTGATCCACGCCGCGGCCGTGGTCCACGACGACATCATCGACGACAGTGCGACCCGGCGCGGCTCGCCGACCGCGCAGGTCGCGCTGCGCGAGGCGGGCGTCGGTCGCGCCGGGCGCACGGGGCACGCAGGGCACGCAGGTCGCACCGGTCGCGCGGGCCGGCCGGCCGTCGGCCGCGCGCTGGCGATGCTGGTCGGGGACCTGCTGCTCTCCTGGGCCGGGCAGCTCTTCGCCTGCTGCGGCCTGCCGGCCGCCTACCTGGCCCGGGCCCGCCCGCTCTGGGCCACGCTGGCAAGGGAGTTGGTGGCGGGAGAGTGCCTGGAGATCCTGCGTGCGGGATCCCGTCCGGACACCGGCAGCTCGCTGCAGATCGTCCGCTACAAGACGGCGAAGTACACCGTCGAGCACCCCCTGCAGATCGGCGGCAGGCTGGCCGGCGCCGCCCCGGCCCTGATGGACGCCTACAGCGCCTACGGGCTCCCGCTGGGGGAGGCGTTCCAGCTCCGGGACGACCTGCTCGGGATCTTCGGGAACCCCGGGGACACCGGCAAGTCGAACCTGGACGACCTGGTCGGAGACAAGCCCACCGCGCTGCTGGCGGTGACCCTGCCGGCCGCCGGCGCGGCCGAGCGCAGGCAGCTGCGCACCCTGCTGGGCCGCCGGCGACTGGACCAGCAGGGCCTGGAACGGGTGCGGGAGATCATGGAGCGGGTCGGGGCGCCCGCGCGCGTCGAGGCGCTGATCGCCGAGCGGGTGCAGGCCGCCACCGCGGCCCTGGCGCGGGCCGAGCTGCCGCCGCCGGCCGCCCGTGCGCTCTCCCACCTGGTCGTCGCGGCCACCGTCCGTCACTCGTGAGCAGCCGAGGAGCTACGCCCGTGCCCTACACGCATCACTCCATGGACGCCCTGCGGCTGGTGGGGGACGAACTCGCCGACGCGACGGTCGAGACGCTCTTCGAGCGCGGTGAGGTCGGCAAGTTCAACACGCTCATGCGCTCCTTCGCCCAGGTCGGCCAGGACCTGCCGGACGGGCTGCCGGAGGTGGCCCGCGAGTACCTGCACACCACGAGCATGCCGCCGGACTGGGTGGACTGGGACGAGATGGAGAAGGCCCGGCTCTTCTTCCTGCACAACAACGTGCACATCTCCACCGCGCTCTCCTTCGCCGCGATGCCCGCCTGCTACCTCGTCCCGCACGTCGCCCAACTGCTCAGTGCCACCCACTCGTTGGACTACCCCGCGCGGCGGATGGCGGAGACCGGCCAGTTCACCGTCTACCTGATGCGCCCCGACGCCTTCGAGGCCGGCAGCCGCTTCATCCCCGCCGCCCAGAAGGTCCGCCTGCTGCACGCCTCGATCCGTCACCACCTGGCCCGCGAGGGCCGCTGGGACGTGGCCCGGCTCGGCACACCGATCTGCCAGGAGGACATGATCGGTGGTCAGATGATGTTCTCCATCCAGGTGCTGGACGCGCTGCACCGCCTGGGGATCCCGATGTCGGTGGACGACGCGCAGGCCTACTACTACGCCTGGCGGGTGGTCGGGACCATGCTCGGCGTCGACCCCGGCCAGGCCCCTGCGGACCTGGAGGGCGCGCGCCGGTTCTCCGACCTCTACATGACCCGGCACATGGCCCCTTCCGAGGAGGGCGCCCGGCTGACCCGCCAACTGATCGACCTGTACGAGCAGGTGGTCCCCGGCACCGCGCTCGACCCGCTGGTGCCCGCGCTGATCCGCTTCCTGATCGGAGACACCTCCGCCGACTGGCTGGAGGTGCCGCGATCGGTCTGGGACGTCGCCGTCAAGGCCACCCCCGTCCTGCTGGGCCTGCTCGAACGCATCGAGGACTCCTCGCCCCTCGCGACCCGGGCGCTGGACCGGCTCGGCGGGCTCACCACCGCCTTCGAACTCAGTTCGCTGACCCGAGGCCGCGTCATGCAGTACGCCATCCCCGAACACCTCAAGGAGGAGTACGGCGTCGCCTCCGCCAAGCCCCGCACCGACCGGTGGACCCCGCCGCCGGTCTCGCTGCCCGACTGAGGGCGGAGGCGGACCGGTCCGCGAGCGGCCGGCGGGGTCATCGGGACAGCATCTGGCGGTGCGGCGATGACCGCCGATAACATGAGGTCTCATCATGTTTTGCGAGGGGACCGGACATGCCGAACCGTCTCGACCTGCCCGCGGGGTTCCGCTGGGGTGCCTCGACCGCCGCCTACCAGATCGAGGGAGCGGTCGACGAGGACGGGCGCGGGCCCTCGGTCTGGGACGTGTTCGCCGCCCGGCCCGGCGCCGTCCGCGACGGGGACACCGGCCGGGTCGCCTGCGACCACTACCACCGCTACCCCGAGGACATCGCCCTGATGCGCGGCCTCGGCCTGGACGGCTACCGCTTCTCGATCGCCTGGCCCCGCGTGCAGCCGACCGGCGCCGGCCCGGTCAACCCGGCCGGGCTCGACTTCTACGACCGGCTGGTGGACGCCCTGCTCGCCGCCGGGATCACCCCGCTGCCGACGCTCTTCCACTGGGACCTGCCGCAGGCCCTGGAGACCCCGTCGAACAGCGGCTCCGCCGCGGGTGGCGGCTGGCTGGCCCGCGACACCGCCCACCGCTTCGCCGAGTACGCCGCAATCGTCGCGGACCGGCTCGGCGACCGGATCCCGGCCTGGATCACGCTCAACGAGCCCTTCGTCCACATGGTCTTCGGCTACGCGCTCGGCATCCACGCCCCGGGCCGCACCTTGATGCTCGACGCGCTGCCCGCAGCCCACCACCAACTGCTCGGCCACGGCCTGGCCGCGGCGGCGCTGCGCGAACGCGGCGGCCAGGTGCTGATCGCCAACAACCTCACCCCCGTACGGCCCGCGAGCCAGGCGGCGGCGGACGTGGCGGCGGCCGCCGCGTACGACGCGCTGCACAACCGGCTGTTCACCGACCCGCTGCTGCTGGGCAGCTACCCCGACCTGTCGGCCTACGGCGTCGACGCGGACCTCGGCGGCTGCGTCCGCCCCGGAGACCTGGAGCTGATCGCCGGCCCCGGCCTGGACGGGCTCGGCGTCAACTACTACAACCCGACCCGAATCGCCGCCCCGACCGACCCCGGCCTCCCCTTCGCCGAGGCCGAGATCGAGGGTGTGCCCCGTACCGCCTTCGGCTGGCCGGTCGTCCCGGACGGCCTGCGCGAACTCCTGGTCGGCCTGCGCGACCGCTACGGCGCCGCCCTCCCCCCGATCACCATCACCGAGAACGGCTGCTCGGTCACGGACGAGGTCGCCCCCGACGGCACCGTCCACGACCAGCCCCGCATCGACTACCTGGCCGGTCACCTCGATGCGCTCGCGGCGGCTGTCGCGGAGGGCGTCGACGTCCGCGGGTACTTCACCTGGTCCCTGCTGGACAACTACGAGTGGGCCGAGGGGTTCAGCCAGCGCTTCGGGTTGGTGCACGTGGACTTCGAGACGCAGCGGCGGACGCCGAAGGCGTCGTACACCTGGTACCGCGACCTGATCGCCGCCCACCGGGCTCGCCATGAAGGGTAGTTGGGCGGGGGCGGTGAAGGCGGCATCAGTGAGGCTCTGTGCCGGTTGGTGAGCGTCGTGGCGCCGTCTGCGGCGGGGCCAACAGTGTCGCGCGCATGACGGCCCGTACGGCGGGTAACACGCTCGTATGTTCGGGAACTGGCGGGTGCAGCGGGGCGTGCTGCTGATCTGCGCGGCGCTCGGCCTGACCGTGGCCCTGTGCCTCTGGTTCGCGCGCGGCTTACCGGATTTCGGCGAGAGCCTGGCCCTCAACCTCGCCCCCGAGCTTCTCACCACCATCACCACCCTGCTGGTCATCCAGCCGGTCGTGACCAGGCTGGAGGAGGACCGAGTCCGCGAACACCTCCGGCTGGACTACGCCTCCTTCTGCGACAAGGTCGCCCAGACCGGCGACATCGTCTGCATCCTCGACACCACCTCGACCATGATCTCGGGCGACACCGCCCAGCGATTCGCCGACGCCGCCTGCTCCGCGGTTGGCCGGGGTGCGATCGTGCAGATCATGTTGCTCGATCCGGATTCCCTCGCCGCCCAGCAGCGCTCCTACGAGCTCAGCGCCGACGTACGGCTCGAAATCCTCCGCACCGTCCGCGACCTGCGCCGGATCGAGACCCGGCTCGCACCCGAGCGCCGCGCCCAACTCCAGGTCCGCGTCTACGACGCCGCGCCCTCCATCCAGCTCTACCGCTGCGGCCAGCGGATGATGGTGAGCTTCTTCCCAGTCGACCGCCGCTCCGGCGACGCCCAGCAGCTGGAGGTCCGCGTCACCACTCCGCTCGGCTCCTTCGTCTCCGAGCGCTTCGCCGAGCTGTGGAACAGCGGACGGTCCATCAACGACCTGCTCAAGAAGCAGGTCCAGCTCTTGGACGACTCCGGCGCCGTCGGCGAACCCATGTGGCTGGAATACGTCCAGACCGACGGCGACATCTACGTCAGCGACCACCGCCTCCTCGTTGAGCTTGCCCGACGGGGCGGCCGACGCGTCCGTGCCATCCTCGACGGCTCTGCCACCCCCGTCTTCCACCTCACCCTCCTCGAGGACAGCGAAGCCCCCCTGCACCGGGCCCTCACCTCCGCGCACGCCGAGAAGTACGGTGCCGACACCGACGTCTTCATGTGCTTCCGTCCCGCCCCGACCGCCCTGGAAGAGTGAGCCACCCAGAGACGCCCCAAGGGCGTTCGACGGGCCGAGGGGTTCGGTCAGCGCTTCGGCCTGGGTGCATGTCGGCTTCGAGACGCAGCGCCGCACGCCGAAGGCGTCGTACGCCTGGTACCGCGACCTGATCTCAGCTCATCGAGCCCACGGTCCAAGGTAGTTGGCCCCACCCGCTAGGGGATGTGCGGCTGCTTGGCGGTGGCCTGGTACTCCAGTCGTGGATCGTGGCCGGATGCTGCTCATGCGCCCCGTCGTCCGCGGCGCGATCGGGATCAGTTGACCTGGCCGGCGGGCCGCATGACGAGGTGGTTGATGTCCACGCCTTCGGGTTGACCGACGGCGAACAGGATCGCCTCGGCGACCTGCTCGGCGGTCAGTGTCGGCGCCGCTGCGGGTGATCCACCGCGCTCGTCCCAGAACGGGGTGTCCACAACTCCCGGCGCGACCAGAGTGACGCCGACGCGGTCCTTGGCCACCAGGAGTCGGACGTTCTCGGCCAGGGCGTGCGCGGCCCACTTGGTGACGGAGTACAGGTTGCCGGGCGTGTTCCTGGTGCCCGCGACTGAACCGACGATCACGATCCGGCCCTTGGACTTCCTCAGGTGCGGCAGTACCTCGCGCACCAGCAGAGCCGGGCCGAGGATGTTGGTGAGCACCATCGCACGCATGGCTGCGGGGTCGTGGTCCTCCAGCGTGCCGGGCAGGGAGAACCCGGCGTTCGCGATCACCGTGTCCAATCGGCCCCACAAGCCCACGACTTCACGCACGGCGCCGGCGACATGGCTCTCGTCGCCGGCGTCACCGCTGATGGTCAGCAGCCGCTCGCCCGCTCCGGTGGAGGTGGCGAACGCCGCCAGGCGACCGGCATCGCGACCGGTGATCGCCACGCGGTGGCCTTGCTTGAGCAGGACCCGGGCGGTGGCCGCACCGATCCCGCTCGAACCGCCGGTGATCAACGTGACGGGTTCCATGGCACGGCCTCCTTGGTGAGAGCGGTATCGGCGACGCGCCAGGCTCCAGGTGTCGGTGAACACCGAGTTGGCGGACGCAGGCTACCCGATAATCACGATGCTGTGACGCAGCATGAAGATCGGGCGGCCCGCGCCGGTCACGCAGGTGTGCATGGCACGCGCTCTTCGAGAGCCCGACTGCTCGCGGCGCGGCGGCGGGGGTGCGCCGCCGAGTGTCTCCGTTCGCCTGGCCGACGTCGGCTGTGCAACTGGCGGACCCGTGGTGTCTCTCCGGTGCCCCAACAATCCTGTCTGCCGATTGGGCTAGCCCAATCGGCAGCCGTGCCCGACCCGTAGCCGGAAGGACGCCCCCGCCATGAGCCGAAGCCGATCCGCAGTACCGCGCCCCCACCGCACCAGGACAACCGCCGCCACCGTCGCCGTGGCCCTGGCCGCCCTGGTCGGCTCCGCCGCAGCCGTCGCGCCACAGCCCGCGGCGGCCGCCACCCAGAGCGCGAACCTGCTGCTCAACGGCGGTGCCGAGACCTCGCAGTGCAGCCCGGGCGGCTGGGAGGAGACGACCGTGCCCGGCTGGCAGCTCGTCTCCGGTGACCCGGTGATCAACTGTTACGGCGTCCCGACCGGGGCAGCCACCACCACCCCGGGCTCGCCGACCAAGGGCGGCGCCTACTTCCAGGGCGGCTCGCGCGGCTCCTCCGAGATGACCCAGAGCACCGACGTCTCCTCGGCCGCGAGCGCGATCGACGCGGGCGGCGCGCACTCCACCGTCTCCGGCTGGCTCGGCGGCGTCGGCAGCTACAACGACGCCGCCGCGGTCACCGTCACCTTCCGCAGCGCGAGCGGAGCCTCGCTCGGCACCTCCTCGATCGCCCCGGTGCTGGCCGCCGACCGCGGCAGCGTCACGAAGTTCGTCCAGCGCAGCACGACCACCGCCGTGCCCGCCGGGACGCGGTCGATCTCCACCACCGTCGACTTCACCATGACGGGTACCCAGAACGACGGCCTGGCCGACGACCTCGCCCTGACCCTGGACACCCCGGTCACCGCCCCGACGCTGACCGTCCCGGCTTCCACCGTCCCCGCCTACGACCACGTCTTCGTCGTGATGATGGAGAACAACAACTACTCGGCCGCCTCCAACACCGCCGACGGCGGCGCCGGCATCATCGGCAACTCGGCCGCGCCGTACATCAACAACACCCTGGTGCCGATGGGGTCGGTCTTCACCAACTACCACGCCGGCACCCACAACTCGGACCCCAACTACGAGCAGATCGCCTTCGGCAACTCCTACGGCCGCAGCAACCGCGCGGTGGGCGGCGGCAACGCCAACTGCATCACCGACCCGGCCTGCACCGCGACCAACAACGGCCTGGGCGACAACCTGGACGCGATCGGCAAGAGCTGGAAGCAGTACACCCAGACCCAGACCAGCAACTGCCAGACCACCAGCAGCGGCGAGTACGCGCCGGACGACGTGCCGTTCTACTACGCGGCGAAGATGAAGAACGACAACGCCTACTGCCAGGCGCACTGGCAGCCGCTGCCGCAGCTGCTCAACACCGACCTGGCCTCGACGGCGACCACCCCGAACTTCGCCTGGTTCGACGCCGACTCCTGCTCCGACATGGAGGACTGCGGGATCGCGGCCGGTGACACCTGGCTGAGCCAGACCCTGCCCACCCTCTTCAACTCGCCCGCCTGGACCCAGCAGAAGTCTCTGCTGATCCTGACCACGGACGAGGACGGCGCCGGCAGCCCCGGCGGCTGGGGCCCCGGCCAGAGCAACCAGGTGATGACGCTGGCGATCGGCTCGCAGGGCACCGTCAAGGCCGGCTACCAGGACGCCAACCGCTACGACCACTACAGCAGCGCCCGCGTCATCGAGAGCGCACTCGGCCTGACCACCACCATGACCAACAACGACAAGTGGGCCACCCCCTTCAACGAGGCGTTCAGCAGCGGCAACCCCGCCAACGACTTCTCGCTGACCGACAGCCCGTACTCCGGCTCGGTCAACCAGAACGCCTCGACCACCGCGTCCGTCGCCACCTCGGTGGTCGCCGGCTCCGGTGAGAGCGTCACCCTCTCGGCCAGCGGCCTGCCGGCCGGGGTGAGCGCCTCCTTCAACCCGCCGTCCGTCACCGCGGGCGGTACCTCCACCATGACCCTGCAGGCGGCCGCGGGCGCCCAGCTCGGCACCACGGCGGTCACCGTCACCGGCACCTCGCCCTCCGCCACCCACAGCGCGCCCTTCACCCTCAACGTCAACCCGATCGGCAGCGGCGGCGGGATCGTCTCCGGCGGGACCTACGAGATCACCCAGGGCGCCCTCGCCGTGGACGACCCGGGTTCCTCCACCACGCCCGGCACCCAGCTGATCGTCTGGGGCCTGCACGGCGGCACCAACCAGCGCTGGGTCTTCACGCAGAACAGCGACGGCAGCTTCCAGGTGAAGAACGCCCTCTCCGGACTCTGCGCGGACGACTCCGGCGGCTCCGCCAACGCGGGCTCCCCGATCGTCCAGTGGACCTGCACCGGCAACAACAACCAGCGCTGGTCGGTGACGCCTAGCGGCTCGTCCTACGCGCTGGTCAACCGGTCGAGCGGCCTGGTCCTGACCGCGGGCGGCAGCAGCAACGGCGCCACCCTCACCCAGCAGCCGAACACCGGTAGCGCCCAGCAGAGTTGGGGCTTCACCAAGGTCGGCTGACCGTCCCCGGTAATACCGAACCGATAAAAAGGTGCCCGGCGGCCAACGGCCGCCGGGCACCCTCGGGGAACGGGATCAGCTGCAGTGCAGCTGCGCGTTCGCCCAGTCGGCGTGGTCCTCCGAGGGACCGTCACCGCCGTCGGCGACCACCAGTTCCAGCATCTTGGCGCCGGTGACGTCCACGTCCAGGGCCATCGTGCCCGTCGTGTGGGTGAGCACCGGGGTGGTGGTCAGGGTGCGGCCGTCGGCCCGCACCGAGAAGGCCACCGAGCCGTGGCCGACCTCGTCGTCCACGCCCACCTGGGCCGTCAGCCGGGTGCAGTGGCCGTCCAGCCGCAGCCCCACCACGCTGGTCGCGTTGGTGCCCAGGCCCGAGGCGTAGGTCGTACCGCCCAGCGAGAGGGTACGGCCGTCCCCGGAGCCGGAGCCGCCGTTGCTCATGTTCCGCTCGACCGGGCCCCAGCCGTTGGCCGAGTACGCGAACGGCAGTGCGCTGACCGCGGTGTCGGCGGTCGGCGGCTGCGTCGCGGCGGCCGGCAGCACCTCACGGGTGTCGGCCAGGTGCTTCGCGCCGCCCTGGCGGAAGTCCGCGACCGCGGTCAGCGCGGAGGACTGCGGCAGGGTGCCCGCGGGAGCGGTGACCTGCCAGCTCGCGGTGACCGACTTGCCCGGTGCGACCTTGCTGCCGGGCGCCGGGGTCTGCGGGACCACGGTCCAGCCGCTCGGGGCCTGCAGGGTGATCGCGGCCGAGTTGGCCTCCGCGGCGCCGGCCGGCACGGCCAGCGTGGCGCTGACCGTGGTCTGCTCGGCCGGCGCGAGGTGCTCCGGGACGGCCAGCGCCAGCGTCGCGTTCGGCGAGGTCGGCTTGTAGAGGGCCGCCTGGTACTTCGGGCTGTTCACCTGGCCGACCTTGAGCGGGGACAGGTGGGTGCCGTAGGACTCCAGCGAGACCGTGCCCAGGCCCCCGGTGCTGCCATCGGTGTTCCAGACGGCGATCGCGATGGAGTTGGCGCCGTTCGGGTTGAGGATCCCGTTCGGGATCGGGTAGCTGTGCTGCGGGCCGAGGTCGTTGATGTACCGGCCGAGCTGCCAGCCGTTGACGAAGATCAGCGCCCGGTAGTGCCGCGCCGGGTCGTCGGCGATCTTCAGCCCCACCGAAGTGTCCTGGCCCTTGGGCAGGTTGAGGGTCGCCGAGGTGCGGTACCAGGTGACCCCCGGGGTCGGGTCGGCACTCGGCAGGGTGACCGGCGACCAGCTGGCGTCGGGGTAGCCCGCCAGCGTCATGCCCGTGCGCTCGCCGTACAGGCCGCCGGTGTTCATCGGGCCGCGCACCGGGTCGACCAGGTTCTCGCCGCCCAGGCTGCCCTGGATCCGCCAGGTGACGGGGGTGGTCGGCGCGCCGACCAGGGTGGCACCGGTCAGGCCGCGGGCCTCCTTGTGGGTGTCGTTGGCGCTCCAGTCCTCGTTGTGGCCGGAGTTCTCCAGCAGCACCGAGAGCACGTTGTCCGCGCCGTCCTTGAGGCTGCCGGCCGGGAAGGAGAACCGGTGCTGTCCGTCGCCGGTGCTGCCCAGGAAGGTGCCGTTCAGCCAGACCGAGTAGATCCCGGCGTTGCCGGTGATCGCGGAGAGGTCCACCGCGTCGGTGCCCGGCATGCCCTTGAAGTGCGCCCGGTACCAGACGTCACCGTGGTGGAAGCCGTAGTCGTCGGCGAACAGCACCGGCAGTGTCACCGGGGAGGTGGTGCTGTTGGAGGAGAGCTTGTCCGCCACCGTCCAGCTGCTGTCGTCGAAGGCCGCCTGGGACTCCGGCGACTGCGTGGACTGCTTCCAGCCGGTCAGCGCCGGCAGCGTCACGGACTGCGCGCCGGCCAGCTGGCCGAGACCCGAACCACTGGGCGTGGTCTGCAACTTGAGCGCCCGGCCGTTCCAGGTGGTCTTGCCGACCGAGCCCGCGAAGACCTCGACCGGTCCGGCCGAGTCGCTGTCGCCCGTGAGGGCCAGGGTGCCGTCGGCGGTGGTGGCGGCGCCGCGCAGCAGCGAGCTGCCGCGCACCAGCACCGGGCCGGCCGCGCTCTGGGCCTGCCAGAACTGCTCGGCCGTGGCGGTGTCCCCGATCAGCAGCAGCAGCGGGCGCTGGCCGCCGGTGACCAGGACCCGGGCCAGGCCCGAGTGCTGGTAGTTGAGCCGCAGGTCGCCGGTGGCGGCGTCCCAGGTGGTCTGCACGTTCCCGTCCAGCACCTGCACGGTCGGCTTCGCCTGGTAGTTGAGCACCGTCTCGCCGGACTGCCCCTGGCCGCCGTAGAGCACGGCCAGGTCGCGGCCGCCGGTGGTCAGGCTGGTCATCAACTCCGAGGTGGAGTACTGCAGTCGGCTCGCGCCGAGCTGGTAGCCGGCCACCAGGGTCTTGGACTCCCGGCCGGCCAGCGTGATGTCGGTGCCGGCCTGCTGCGGGACGGACGGGTAGCTGCGGGCCGCCGTCGAGGGCTGGTCGACGGCGTCCACCGCGACGAAGGCGCCGGAGGCCGAGGCGTTCTTCTGCCCGGTCGCGACGATCTTCAGGGTGTGCGCGCCGTTCGCCAGGCCGGCCGTGGAGTACTCCACCTGCTGCGGCACGGTGTTGGCCGAATAGCCGTCCACGGTGGCCACCTTGGCGCCGTCGAGGTAGACGTCGGCGAGGCCGTGGTTGGGCGCGGTGGAGGCGATCCAGCGCACCGAGGTGCCGGTGAACGGCACCGAGACGCTGGCGCCGGCGGTGTCGGTCCAGGACTCGGTGTGCTGGTAGTCTCCCCCGGTGTAGCTCGCCTCGGCGCCGACCTGGGTCCAGCCGCTGCTGTAGGCGAGCCGGCTGTCCTGGTCGTCGAAGGTGTAGCCGCCCTTGGTCAGGTCGACCGCGACGTGCGCGCCCACCGTCCCGTTCGAGCTGGTGGTGGCCTGCCGCAGGAAGTGGAACTGGGTACCGTCGTCCGGGTTCTGACGGACCGTCTCCACCACGTCCCGGGTGCTGGGCGCGGCGTTGGCCACCTGGTCGGTCTTGGTGAGCGACTGCGCGCTCTGCAGGAAGGAGCCGATCAGCTTGTCCTGCTGGTACTTGTCGTTGAGCTGGTGGTTCTCGCCGATCGCGGCGCCGTAGTCGTAGGAGGTGTAGACCACACCGGGGTCGCTCTGCCAGCCCCAGGAGGTGCCGCCCACGGCCATGTAGAGGTTCTGCATGGTGGCGCCGACGGCCATGTTGTTCTTGTAGAAGACGTTGGCGAAGTCGGCCCCGGTGAGCTGGTGGCACTTGTCGTAGCCCGGTCCGCCCCAGGGGTCGAAGGAGCCGCCCTGGAACTCGGCGGTGAAGATCGGCTGGTTCCCGGAGCGGCTGTACTTCGAGACGTCCGGCAGGTTGTTCCAGTGCGCCGGGTCCGAGCAGTTGAACCACTGCGGGTAGGAGTCGATGCCCTCGATGTCCACGGCGCCGGTCCCGCTGCTGAACGCGCCGTTGTTGTTCCCGGTGAACGGCACGGTGATCCCGTGCGCGCGGGCCGAGCTCTCCAGGTGGCTCATGTAGGCGCGGCCGTCGTTGCCGTTGTCGTAGTACTCGTTCTCGACCTGGTAGGCGATCACCGAGCCGGTGCCGTTGGTGAGCTGGTGCCGGGCCAGGATCGGGTCGATCTGGCTGGACCACTCGTCGACCGCCGCCAGGTAGGCCGGGTTGGTGCTGCGGGCCTTGCCGGGCAGGGTGTCGACCCAGGCGGGGAAACCGCCGTTGTCGGCCTCGGCGTTGATGTAGGGGCCGGGGCGGGCGATCACGTAGATCCCGGCCTCGGCTGCCATGTCGAGCAGCTTGTCCACGTCGCGCACGCCGGAGAAGTCGTACACCCCGGCCTTGGGCGAGTGGTACGCCCAGTCGAAGTAGATGGAGGCGGCGTTGAAGCCCGCGGCCTTCATCTTCTGCAGGGTGTCCCGCCACAGGTCCGGGCTGGGCAGGCGGTTGTACTGGAACTCACCGCTCCAGATGTAGGTGCGCTTGCCGTCGATCATCATCGAGTAGCCGTCGTAGCCGACCTTGTGGCTGCCGCTGATCGCCGGGGCGGGCGCGGCGGCCGGGGTTCCGGACGGGGCCGCGGTAGCGGGCGCACTGGCGCCGGCGGCGCTGGCGGGCTGCACGATGGCGGCCGTGCCACCGGCCGCCAGGGCCAGCGTGACGGCGGCGGCCAGTACTCTGCGGGTGGGTCTGCCGGGGGGGCGCGGGGGCAGTTCGTTGGACATGGTGCGGCTCCTGAAGTGGAGGTGGGAGTCAGGGGCTGCCGGTGCCGGGCGCGGGAACATCACGGCACCGGCAGCCCTTCGGCGGAACGACCGACCCTCACCGGCCGTCCGCCTGTCCCGTCGGCCCCCCGCTCCGGGCCGCCGCGTCGATGAGGCGACCCGGTTCGTGGAGCGGGGAATCCGACGGAAGCTCAATCGCCACGCCCGAAGGGGCAGGGCAGGTCCCGGGTCAGGCGGGTAGGCCGACCGCGCGCTCGCCGCTGCGGCGCTGCTGGATGACCACCGCGACCACCAGCAGCGCGCCCTGGGCGACGTTCTGCCAGAAGGCGTTGATGCCCTGGACGGTCAGGCCGTTCTCCAGGCAGCCGAGCAGCGCGACGGCCAGCAGCGTGCCCCCGACGCCGCCCTTGCCGCCCTTGAGCGCGCAGCCGCCGAGCGCGGCGGCGGTGATCGCCTTGAGCTCCAGGCCCTCACTGCCCGAGGTCGGCTGTCCGGAGCCGGTCCGCGCGGTGAGCAGGATGCCGGCCACCGCGGCGACCATGCCGATCAACGCGTACACCGAGACCAGGTACTTGTTGATGCTGATGCCCGCCAGCCGGGCGGCGGTGTCGTTGCCGCCGATCGCGTAGATGTTGCGGCCGATGTCGGTGTACTTCAGCAGCACGTGCACCGCCAGCGCCACCACGATCAGGATCCACACCATCACCGGCAGCCCGGCGAGCTTGCCGCGGCTGAGGAAGACGAAGAAGCCGTCGTTCAGCACGTAGCCCTGCGCGGAACCGCCCGAGACCAGCTGCGCCACGCCCTTGTACGCGGCCAGACCGGCCAGCGTGGCGATGGTCGGATTGACCCGGCCGTAGACGATGACCAGGCCGTTGAACACACCGACCACCACGCCGACGCCGATCGCGGCGGCGATCCCCATCAGCGGGTTGGCGCCGGCCGAGGTGAAGGCCATCGCGCTCACCACCGAGGCGAGTCCGGCCTGCGAGCCGACCGAGATGTCCAGGCCGCCGCAGATGATCACGACGGTCTGCACCACGGCCAGCAGCCCGGTGATGGTGGCCGCCTCGGCGATCACCTGCATGTTCGACAGGCTGAGGTAGTTGTCGTTCAGCGTCCCGAACAGGGCCAGCACCAGGACCAGGGCACCGATCAGGCTGAGGTTGGTGCCGCCGAACCGGGAGAGCAGGGACGGCCGGTGCGGGGCGGAATGCTTCACGGCCGGCCGCGGGGTCGTGGTGGTGCTCATGCGCTCCTACTTTCGTTACTGAGGTCATCGGCCATCGCGAGCGAGAGGATCCGCTCCTCCGTGGCCTGCGCGCGGCTGAGTTCGCCGGTGATCCGCCCGCCCTGCATCACCAGGATCCGGTCGCAGAGGCCGAGGATCTCGGGCAGTTCGGAGGAGATCACCAGCAGCGCGACGCCCTCCTTGGCCAGGTCGGCGATGATCTGGTAGATCTCCGCCTTGGCGCCGACGTCGATGCCGCGGGTCGGCTCGTCCAGGATCAGCAGCTTGGGCTTGTGGGCCAGCCAGCGGGCCAGCACCACCTTCTGCTGGTTGCCACCGGAGAGCTTGCGCACCTCGTTCTCGATCGAGGGCGTGCGCACCCGCAGCCGGTCGGTGTAGCTCTGTGCCAGCTTCCGCTCGGCCGAGCGCCTGACGAACCGCCAGCGGCGCAGCCGCTCCAGCACCACCAGGGAGGTGTTGTCGCGGATCGAGCGGTGCAGGAAGAGCGCCTGCGCCTTGCGCTCCTCGGGAGCCAGGCCCAGGCCCGCCTTGATCGCCTCCCCCGGCCGGCCCGAACGCAGCCGCTTGCCGTCCAGGGTGACCGTCCCGGAGTGCACCGGCAGGTCGCCGGCCAGGGCCAGCGCCAGCTCGGAGCGCCCGGCCCCGATCAGCCCGGCCAGCCCGACCACCTCGCCGGCCCGCACCGTCAGGCTGACCTCGCGCACCTCGTCGGTGGTGACCTGGTCGACCGTCAGGACCTCGCGGTCGGTGGCGACGTTCTGCCGGACGAACATCTGCGAGAGGTCGCGGCCCACCATCAGCCGGACCAGTTCGCTCTCCGTCGCGGTGCTCGCGTCCAGCACCCCGGCCAGCGCGCCGTCGCGCAGCACCGCGATCCGGTCGGCGAGTTGGAAGATCTCCTTCATCCGGTGCGAGACGTAGATCACCGCCACGTCCTGCTCGCGCAGCCGGCGGATCAGCGTGAAGAGCGCCTCCACCTCCTGCTCGGAGAGCGAGCTGGTCGGCTCGTCGAACGCGATCACCTCCGCCTGGTCGGTCAGCGCCCGCAGGATCTCGACGAGTTGGCGCTGAGCCGGGGTCAGCTCGGAGCCCAGCAGGTCCGGATCGAGGACCTCGGCGAAGCCGAGCCGCTCCAGGTCGGCGTTGATCCGGCGCCGCAGCTCGGCGCGGTCCAGCCGGCGGCCGGCCCCGCGCGGCAGGGAGCCGGCGTAGACGTTCTCGGCGACCGAGACGTGCGGGATGATCTCCGGCTCCTGCGGGATGATCCGGATCCGCGCGCCCCTGGCGGCGGCCGGCGAGCCGAACTGCACCGGCCGGCCGCCGACCAGGACGGTGCCGTCCGTGGGCTGGTGATCACCCGTCAGGATCTTCAGCAGGGTGGACTTGCCGGCCCCGTTCTCGCCCATCAGGGCGGTCACCTGGCCGGCCGGGAAGTCCAGCGTGACCCCGCTGAGCGCCTGCACGGCGCCGAACCGCTTGGTGAGGCCGCGCACGCCGGCCCCGCTGGTGGTGATCAGCTGCACTGGACACCCGCGGTCTGCCAGGTGGTGGGGTCGACCATGGTGGTGGGGGCGAAGGCCTCGGCGGGGAAGTCCTTGCCGTTCTTGAGCTTGTCGTACATGGTCTGCACCGCGAGGGCGCCGACGTCCTTGCCGTTGATGAACAGCGCGGCCTTCATACCGGACGGCTTGCCACTGCCCCAGTCCTTGCACGCCAGGTACGCGCCCAGGCCCACGCCGATCACGTTGTCAGCGCTGATCCCGGCGTTCTCCGTCGCCGTCACCCCACCCTGCACGTTCTCGTCATTGCAGCCCCAGATCACCCAGTGCTTGACACCCGGGTTCGCCGTCAACGTCGCAGCGATCTTGTCCTGCGCACCCGTCGGCGTGTTGTCCGTCGCCACATCGATGTTCTGCACCGTCGCACCCGAACCCGTCGTGAACGCGTCCTTCGCCGCCTTCACCCGGTCACCACAGACCGTCACATCCTGCTTCCACGCCGAAATCGTCCGCGTGTCCGCCGCGCTCCAACCCGCCTTCTTGTACTCCTCGGCCGCACGCTTACCGACCTCCCCACCCATCTGCGCACCCGAGAACCCGATCCGCGGCACCAGATCCGACTTCCCACACGACGCCGGCGCCGGACCCGTCGTGCAGATCTGGTCGTCCGACGTCAGCAACGCGACCTTCCCGTCCTTCGCCGTCTGCACCACCTGCGGACCAACCGCCGGATCCGGCACCACGATGATCAGACCATTGGACTTCTGCGCGATCGCCGACTGCACCTCACTGACCGTCTTGTTCGCGTCATTACCCAGGTTCACGACCTTCAGATCGACACCCAGCTCAGCAGCCTTCGCCTTCGCACCGGCCGCCTCACCGATGAAGTACTCCTGATCCCCCTGCTTCTGCAGATACGTCATCGAGATCTTCCCCGACACCGGAGCCACCGAAGCACTCCCCTTCGCAGACTCCTGACCAGTCGAACAAGCCGTCAGACCAAGAGAAAGCAGCAGACCAGTAGCAGCCGCCACACGACGGTTGAGGATGCGAGACATGATGACTCCTTGAGGAAGGGCGAGGGACACCCAGGGAGGGCGCGGGTTGCGGTGCCATGAACCGCGGGTTACGACGGCTTCTGCGCGAACGGTGCGGAGCCTGGGGGGCATCCGCGAGAGACTGGCATCCATTGGCAGGGGTGGGGCCGCCGAATGACTCAAAACTCAACATATTCAAACGGTGTGCAACACATGACACTCTTGTTGCGCCCCGGCGTCAAGCCTGTGACGCGAGGCGAGATCGGCTTGTGACATTGGCCGTGGGATCACCCTTCGCCCGTCCCCCCACCGTCCGACCAGGCACGGGCCTCCTCGGGGGCCGCGGCTGCCGGATCCCGATGTTCGAACTTGTCGGCTTGCGCGACCATTTACCCGCAGAACGCCGCCGCGTCTCCTCCGTCAGGCCTGATGGAGGAGACGCGGCGGCGACGGCCGGAGGCCCCGACGGTCCCGGCGGTCCTCGGCGCCCCTCGGCCGAGCCGGACGGCTCCCGGAGCGCGGCTTCGGGGCTGCCGCCGCCGGTCAGCCGATCTTCACCAGCTTCCAGCGCTGGTTGGCGCCGCCGTTCCAGGGCCACTGGACGGCGTGGGCGCCGTCGCCGATCGAGCCCCGCTGACGTCCACGACGTCACCGGTCGCCCGCGACTCCAGGGTGTAGCCGCCCCCGTCCGACGGGCCCAGCAGCCACTGCTGGCCGGCGCCGCCGTCGGGGGTCCACAGCTCCAGCTGGGTGCCGGGCATGGTGGTGGCCGCGGGTACGTCCAGCGCCTTGCCGCTCCGGCGCACGCCGCCGTCTCGAAGGCGCCGTTCATCGAGGCGAAGTACTTCGCCTCCCGGCCCGCCGCGGAGCCGGCCAGGCTGTCCGCGTACGGCAGCGCGAGCACGGCGCGCCGCGGACCGGCCGCCGAGCCCGCGCCCTGGCCGGTCGTGGTGGTGGTGACGGTGTAGACCCGCCCGGGCTGCAGGGTGAGCTGGTACGTCCCGCCCGTGGCGGTCAGGTCCGGCGCGTCGGCCGTGCTGGAACAGGTGGTCATCGCCGACAGGTAGCCGCAGGGGTAGTGGGTGCCGATGACGTCCACGGCCGAGTTCAGCGCGGCATTCGAGCGCATCGCGGTGGCGATGCCCCAGTCGGAGTCCGCACCGACCACCTTGATCACGGGTCTGAAGGGGTCTTTCACGGGTGGTCCCTCCGTGACGGTGCGGGAGTCGGCGGGCCGCACGCCGACCTCATCGAGGTTGGTAAACTGTGAGGAATTGTTTGCCGTGGGTTAACCAATACGACCAAAATCGAACGCTAGGGTGTGTGATGGTGCACCGTCAATGGATCTGCCTGGACTGGCGCATGACAGCCCGTCAGGATCGCGCGCCCGGCAACTCCGGCGCGGACGAGGTCACTTGGCTCCACCGTCCGGGCGGACGTGACGGCGGTCCCTGGCGCGCCCGATCGCGGGCCGCGCCGGACGGTCGGCGGTGATCGTGTCGCTTGACGTTGGCCGGCGTTAGTGATGATGCGCTTCCGCGGCGTGGGCGGGGTCTGTGGTCACCCGTCACACGCGCGCAGGGCGCGGCAGCCCGTCGGACACGGGCGGGCGTCGGAGCAGCGGGCGGGGACGCCGGGCAGGGGCGTCTGGCCGGGACGTCAGATCGGGACTTCAGGCCGGGAGGGACGCGGGCGCGATGACGAGTTCGCCGACCGCCTCCGCGAGCACCGCCCGCGCCCGCGCGGGCAGTCCCTCGTCGGTGACGAAGCAGTCCACCTCGTCCAGCCGCGCGAAGCTGCTCAGCCCGATCACGCCCCACTTGGTGTGGTCCGCCACCACGGCGACCCGGGCGGCGGCGGCGATCAGGGCGCGGTTGGTCTGCGCCTCGGCGAGGTTGGGCGTGGTCAGGCCCGCCTTCTCGGACACGCCGTGGGCGCCCAGGATCAGCAGGTCGACGTGGATCGAGGTCAGCGCCTGGTCGGCGATCGCGCCCACCAGGGCCGCCGAACGGGTGGGGGTGCCACCGGTCAGCAGCAGCACCGGGGCGTCGGCCCGCTGCTCGCCGGTGGCGGCCAGCACACCGGCCACCGGCAACGAGTTGGTGACGACCGTCAGGTGAGGCACATTCAGCAGCAGCGCGGCGATGGCATGCGTCGTCGTCCCCCCGGACAGCGCGATCACGCTGCCCGGCGTCACCAGCGCCGCGGCCGCGGCCGCGATGGCGGCCTTGGCACCCGACTCCAGCGAGGACTTCGCCTCGAAACCCGGCTCGTCGGCCCGCGCCCCCGTCAGCGCCATCGCGCCGCCGTGCACCTTCTCCAGTACCTTGTCGCGCGCCAGCGCGTCCAGATCACGCCGCACGGTCATGTCGGACACGCCCAGCCGGGCCGCCAACTCGGCCACCCGCACGACGCCCTCACGGTTCACCAGATCCATGATCAGCGCGCGGCGCTGCGGAGCCAGCATCCCTTGGTCCGCCACGGTTTACCCTCTTCCGAGCCGGTGGGCGCGATCGCGCCCACTCCTGGAAGGGCAGGTTACCTGGGCGCCGACCATGGAATCGCAGCCAGGTCCCCCAGGCCCCGGCCGAGCCGGGCTTCCGCGTGCTCCTCAAGGCGCCACTCATCTCCTGGGAAGTCGTAGGGAGGTGCGGACGGCCAGTGGCCGGCCGGGATCCGGAGAGCCCCGGCGCCTGCGGTCAGAGGCCCTCGATCCTCCAGTCCTGGCTGACCGCGCCGTTGGCGGGCGACTGGACGACCGGGGCACCGTCACCGGCGGAGGCGTTGTTCACATCGAGCGACAGGCCGCTCGACACGTTGACCACCTGGTAGTAGCCGCTGGTCGCGGCGGGCAGCAGCCGCCACCACTGGTTGGGGCTGCGGGTGTCCGTCCACTGGTCCAGCAGCTGGCCCTGGACGGTGGAGGCGCCGGGGTCGTCCAGGACCTTGCCGCTGTTCAGGTTGGACAGGCGGAAGGAGCCGTCGTAGTCGGGCAGCAGCTTCCACTGCTGGTTGACCGCGCCGGACCACGGCCACTGGATCACGGCACCGCCGTCGGCGCCCGAGGCCCCCGAAACGTCCAGGACCTTCCCGCTGTTCCGGTTGACCACCCGGAAGGCACCGGTGAGCAGGCTCAGCGTGATCCGGGTGGAGACACCCGCGACCAGCGAGACCGTCCTCGCGTGCCCGCCGAGCGAGGAGGGGGCGACGGTCGCGGTACTGGCGACGGAGGTGATGCCGCGGCGGCAGACGAGCGTGAGGTTCTGGGTGATGTCCGAGGTGAGGGTGACGGTCGTGGTCCGGGCCGCGGTGTCCCAGCTGAGGCTGTCGACGCGCACCCGGCACCGGCCCCGGACGCCCGTGATGGTGCCCTTGGCGAGCTGGTCGGGCAGCGCCGGCAGGAGTTCCAGCAGGCCCGGCCGGCTGTAGACCAGCGCCTCGGCGAGGACGGCCGGCAGGGTGTTGGCGGCGTCGCAGTTGTAGATGGACAGGTTGGGGTTGTGGGAGGTCATCAGCGAACGCCACACCATGTTGTTGCCGAGGATCTTCCGGATGTTGTCGTAGACCCCGGCCCCGTCCTTGAGCCGGGCCCTGGCCAGCGCGCGGTGCAGGCTGCCGTGCGCCGAGTAGTTCTCGTCGCCGCGCAGGTCCAGCGCCCGGCCGGCGGTGCGGACCAGGTCGGGCCGGTCCTCGGGGTTGATCTCGTGCAGCGGCCAGGCACCGTAGAGGTGCTGGACGTGCCGGTGGTTGTAGCGGTCGGTCAGCCCGGGCCAGGACCACTCGGCGAGCGCGCCGTCGCCGTTGACGGTGTAGTCGGGCAGCCTGGCCAGCAGGGCGGTCCAGCGGGCCACGCCCTGCCCGCTGCCCTGTTCGACGTTCAGCGTGTTGGCCGCGTCGACGGCGGCCCGCAGGGCGTGCCGGCCGGCCATGATGTCGCCGGTCGCGTTGACGGACAGCATCTGGCCGGTGCTGGACGGCGAGTTCTCCATCGAGAACGACGGCACGAAGACCACCTTGCCGGTGGCGTCGGTCCGGGTCAGGAAGTCCTCGTAGAAGAGCGCGAGTTCCATCAGCGCGGGGCCGAGCTTGCCCTGCAGGAAGGCGGTGTCACCGGTCACCTGGTAGTACTCCAGCAGCGGGTACAGCAGCCAGTCCGCGCCACCGGTCCAGCACTGGCCGGGGAAGTCGGTGCCGTTGAAGTGGAGCATGTGGCCGTACTCGCCGTCGGTCCGGGTCGGGGCGAGGAAGCCGCGGGCGCCGTAGATGTTGGCGGCGTTGTCGCGCCAGGCGGCGAGCTGACCGAGGATCAGGTCGAAGTAGCCCTGCATGGCGTTCCCGTAGCTCAGGATGTTGCCGCCGGCGACCTGCAGGTTGATGTTGGCGTCGGTGGTGAAGTCGTCCGCCCAGGCGCTGTTCCAGGCACCCGACCAGATTCCGGTCAGGCGCGGCGGCAGTACCCCGCTGGAGCTGACGAACAGATACCGCCCGGAGTCGTACATCCGCTCCAGCAGCGCGAGGTCGACGGCCCAGCTGTTGCTGTTCTGACGCGCCGTCAACTCGCTGGTGGACAGCTGGCGGTCGGCGGCGGAGACGTTGAGGTCGAGGGTGGAGCCGTCGTACATCGCCTGGTGCAGCGGCGCGTGCCGGCCCAGCAGGGTGGCGTAGTCGGCGGTCAGGGCGGCCAGCGCCGTCTGCAGCGGCTTGGCGCTCCAGCCGGTGGAGGTCTCGTACCGGCCCAGCTTGGTCAGCAGCAGCACCTTGGTGGCGTTGGCGACGACCAGCGTGGCGCCGTGGGCGGTGACGGACGCCTTGCTGCCGCTGACCACCACCCGGGTCACCCCCTCGTACCCGAAGGCCCCCTGCCCGGCGGGGTAGGTGCCGCGCAGGTTGAGGTAGCCGTCGCGTCCGCTCAGGGAGGCGAGGGTGGTGTAGCCGACGGTGGCCGGCACCCCGTCGAGGGCGGTGTTGACCGTCAGGGTGGTGTCGACGGTCCGCCCGGTGGCCGGGAGCAGCTCGTGGACGATGACCTTGTCGGCCCGGGAGGTGAAGGCGTGCCGCTTCCAGGTGCCGGAGCCGTCGGTCCAGGTGTGGGTGACCTCGCCGGTGCGGAAGTCGGTGATCCGGGCGTAGTTGTCGGTGGCGGTCATCCCCGGGGTGCTCAACTGCAGCTCGTACCCGGGGTGGAAGGTCTGCGTCCACTGCAGCGACCAGCCGGCGGCGAACGTTCCGGACGCACCGGTGTAGTCACCGGCCAGCGCCGCGTCCCGCACCGAGGAGAGCCGGCCGGCGATCGTGGGGGGAGCCAGCGTGCGGGTTCCGTTGGGCAGCACGAAGCGGTGGTGGTTGAAGACCATCTTCTCCAGCACCGGGGTCCCGTACAGCACCGCGCCGTACTCGCCGTTGCCGGTGAGGAAGCCGTCGGTCCACGCCGTGGCGGCCGTCGTGTCGTAGATACCCCGCTGCGGCAGGGTGACCTGGGGAGGTACGGCGGCCGAGGCCCTGGTCGACAGGGCGCCGGCGGGAAGGACGACCGCGCCCGCGGTCAGCGTCGCCGCCGTGATGAAGCGCCTGCGGCCGATGGGTACGTCAGGGAGGCTCATGGTGGTGGTTCCTTCGCCGGGTGGGGGCATCAGGTCTCAGCGCGAGGGCGGGTGCGTCACGGGTGGGGTGAACCGCGCGCTGTCTCGTCAACCACGTTGATTTGCGTCGGAGCGGAAGCGGCAAAAGGCGCATGGTTGCGCTGCCATCCGGCGAAATAGTGCTGCACGGTTGACTTTGGTGTCAATATCTGTGCGCATGTGTTTATTTTTGTTGCAGCTGCTGACGATTCGTCTCTGGCTGAGACTCCCGGTCGGGCACCCCGGAGCCGCCGAACGGCGGGCGCGAGGGCGGGCGGCAGCCCAACGGCGAGCGCCCGCCGGGGGCAGCACGGCGGGCACGGGCACGGGGTAGCACAGTGGGCACGGGGGCGTCGCCCGCGCCGTGCCCACTGTGCCGACGGGCGGCCCGGCTCCCCGGCCGGCCGCCGCTACCGCGTCAGGTCAGGAGCAGTGGCTCCAGGTGCTGGTCCAGCTCACTCCCTGGTACGAACCGCCCCAGCTGACACAGACCTTCTGGGCGTGCTCGGTCACCGGTCCGGCGTAGTAGGTGAAGGCGCCCGGGTTGCTCGCCGAGCCGCCGCCCTGGACGGCCAGCGTCGCGTTCATCTGGACCGCGCCGCTCGGGTGGGCCGCCAGCGTGACGACGCAGTTGTTGCCGGTGGCGCTGCTGTAGAGCAGGTACACGGTGGCCTCGCCGAGACCGTGCGAGTCGATGACGCCGTATCCGCTGCCGCAGACCTGACCCGGGGTGTACGGGTTGCTGGCCTGCACCGGCGGCACCACCGGGGCCTTGGTAGTCGGAGCGGGCGCGGGCGGGGGCGCCGGAGCCGGCGGCGGTGGGACCACCGGACCGCCCGGCACGGGCGGCGCCGGCGTGGCGCCGGCCGCCGGGGTCCGGCCCGCCGCCGGGGCGCTGCCCGGGGCGGGCGCACCCGGCCGGGAGGCGGTGGGCCCGCCCGGCGCGGCCGACGTGGGCGCGCCGCTGCCGGGCGTACTGCCGCCGGGCGTGCTGCTGGGCGCGCCGCTGGAGTCGGTGCTCCCGGGCGAGGCCGACCCGGCGGCCGAGGGCGCGGCGCTCGACTGGCGGTCGAAGGGGGCCGCGGTGTCGCCGGGGCTGTTCGAGTCGGAGCCGACACCGTCGAGGCGTGCCGCCGCGGTGGCGCTCGGGTCGGCCGTCCGGTGCCCCGGGCCGGAGAAGAGCACGGCGACGGTGAGAATGCCGCCGACGGCGGCAGCGGCCACCACGCAGGCCCCGGCCGCCCGGACCTGCTTGCGCCGCCGCAGCTCCCGCTCACGGCGCTCCGCCAGCGCGATCCAGTAGTCGGGATCCGACGCCCCGGTCACCAGCGGTTCGCCACCCTGACCCGGTCCTGCCCCCTGCGTGTCCGTCATGGGCCGACATCCTAGAACACCTGACCGGTGGTCATATCAGGGCGGTCACCCCCAGACCATGCGCACAGAACCGAACACCCCGCCACACACCCGTAGCGCTGCGGTGCCTGAGCCACCGTCAGCGCTACGCGAGCCCGGTGCCCCGAGGGCCCTGCGCACACGCACCGGCCCCGAGCCGCCGGGCGGACCACCCCGATCAGCCTTGCGGCGGCTCCGCGTTGAGTCGGGCCGCACGGAGTGTCAGGTAGCGCTGCTCCGGCAGGCTGGTGGTGCGGGCCGCGGCCGCCCGGAGGTTCGCGACGGCGCCCGCGCGGTCGCCGGCCAGTTCCAGCAGGTGGGCGCGGACGACCTCGACCCGGTAGTGGCCCGCGAGCCGGCCGTCGGCTTCCAGGGCGGCCAGGATGTCCAGGCCGGCCGCGGGGCCGTGCACCATGGACGCGGCGACGGCGCGGTTGAGGGAGACCACGGGACTGGCCAGGACCTGTTCCAGCACCCCGTACAGGGCGAGGATCTGCGGCCAGTCGGTCTGCTCGGCCGTCGGCGCCTCGTCGTGGACGGCGGCGATGGCGGCCTGGAGCTGGTAGGGACCGACCGGGCCCCGGGGCAGCGCGGCGGTGATCAGCGCCACGCCCTCGGCGATCGCCGCGCCGTCCCAGCGGGTCCGGTCCTGGTCGGCCAGCGGGACCAGTTCACCGTGCGGACCGGTCCGGGCCGGGCTGCGGGCGTGGTTCAGCAGCATCAGCGCCAGCAGCCCGCTGACCTCGCTGTCCTCGGGCAGCAGCGCGTGCACGGCCCGGGTCAGCCGGATCGCCTCCCGGGAGAGTTCGACGCGCTGCAGCTCGGGCCCGGCGACGGCGCTGTAGCCCTCGTTGAAGATCAGGTAGAGGACGTGCAGCACCGCGTCGAGCCGGCCCGGCCACTCCTTCGCCGAGGGAATCCGGAAGGGCAGCCCGGAGGACTTGATCCGCTGCTTGGCCCGGCTGATCCGCTGCCCCATGGTCGCCTCCGGCACCAGGAACGCCCGGGCGATCTCGGTGGTGGTCAGGCCGCCGACCGAGCGCAGGGTCAGCGCGACCGCCGAGGCGGGCGAGAGCGAGGGGTGGCAGCAGAGGAAGAGCAGGGTCAGCGTGTCGTCCCTCCCGGCCGGGTCCGGCTCGTCGGCCGCCGGTGCGCTCCCCCGGTCCGCCGGAAGCCCGCGGGCGGCGCGCTCCTCCCGCTTCCGGCGGGCCTGCTCGCCGCGGATCTGCTCGATCAGCCGGCGGGTGGCGACCTGGATCAGCCAGCCGCGCGGATTGTCGGGCCGGCCCTCCGCGGGCCACTGGACGGCTGCCGCGAGCAGCGCCTCCTGGACGGCGTCCTCGGCCGCGGCGAAGTCCCCGTGGCGCCGGGTGAGCACGCCGACGACCTGCGGCGCCAGGGTGCGCAGCAGGTCCTCGACGGACGGGTCGCTCCCGGCCGGATCAGGGGCGGCCGGGTCGGTGCCGCACGGATCGGTGCCGGGGAGGTCGGTGCCGGACAGGGAGCGCTCAGAGCTCCGTGGGCGGCGCGGACATCACCTCGCGCACCTCGATCGGCATGTTCAGCGGGTCCCCCTTCGGCCCGGGCGCCGCCGACACCTGCGCGGCGATCGCCACCGCCCGCTCCGGGCTCTCGCAGTCGACGATCCACCAGCCGGCCAGGAACTCCTTGGTCTCCGCGAACGGGCCCTCGGTGACCAGCGGCACCCCTTGGGCGTGCGAGCGGACGATCTTCGCGGTGGCCGGCATCGCCAGCCCCTGCGCGTCCACCAGCTCACCGGCGGCGGCCAGTTCGGCGTTGGTGTCCTTCATGAACTGGATGTGCGCCTGGATCTCCTGCGGCGTCCACTCGGTGATCGGGGCGAAATCGGTGCCGGTCGCGCTGAACTGCATCAACAGCATGTACTTCATGGCCTGCTCCTCGGGCTCTCGGTCCCCGGTTCGGGGGCTCTCACGGACAGGTAGCAGCAGGCGCCGCGATTTCGACGTCCTCACCGGAGTTTCGCGAAAAAAATCTACCGCCTCTCCGCCACCCGCCGCCGCGGCCACGCCGCACCCCTCCCTCATCCCTCATCCCCGTCGAGCTGCGCTTTCGCGCTCCCGGCGGTGACCGCCGGACCCCGTGGGGCGGGATAGGGTGAAGCGGCCTTCGCGGGATTCGGCTTCGGCACTCACTTCCAAGGCGGCCGTTCAACTCGGTTGGGCTGCCGGAGATCGGATGGTCAGTCATGGTTGGCAAGCCGGGACGACGCGTCACCGTCTTCGGCGCGGGGTACATCGGTCTGGTGACCGGGGCGTGCCTGGCCGAGCTGGGCCACCGGGTGGTGGTGCGGGACATCAACGCGGACCGGATCCAGCTGCTGCGGGGCGGCGGGGTCCCGATCCACGAGCCCGGGCTCGGCGAGCTGATCACCAAGAACAAGGAGCGCCTGAGCTTCACCCTGGACCTGCGGGAGGCGCTGGACGGCGCCGAGGTGGTCTACGTCTGCGTGGACACCCCGCCGTCCGCCTCGGGCGACGCGGACCTCTCGCGGGTCTGGACGGTCGTCGACTCCCTGACGGGCGCCGCGCACCTGCGAGCGGTGGTGATGAAGTCCACCGTGCCGGTCGGCACCGGCACCCGGGTACGCGCCGTGCTGGACGGTGCCGGGCTGGCGCACCTCGGCTACGCGTCGAACCCCGAGTTCACCGCCGAGGGCAAGGCCGTCCACGACTTCCTGCACCCGGACCGGGTCGTCGTCGGCACCTCCGACGAGACGACCGCGCAGCTGATGCGGGAGCTGCACGAGGGCGTGGACGGGCCGGTCGTGGTGATGGACGTGAAGTCCGCCGAGATGGTCAAGCTCGCCTCGAACGCCCTGCTCGCGACGAAGATCAGCTTCATCAACGAGATCGCGACCCTGTGCGAGAACACCGGCGCCGATGTCGAGGAGGTCGCCCGGGCGGTCGGCCTGGACCACCGGCTCGGCAGCCACTTCCTGCGGGCCGGCATCGGCTGGGGCGGCTCCTGCTTCCCCAAGGACAGTGAGGCGCTGCGGCAGCTGGCCAACAACACCGGCTACCACCTGCAACTGCTGTCGGCGGTGATCGAGGTGAACAACCTGCAGAAGCGCCGGGCGATCCAGAAGCTGGCGGAGGCGCTCGGCACCCTGGCTGGGGCCCGGGTGGTGCTGCTCGGCCTGACGTTCAAGCCGGGCACCGACGACATGCGCGAGTCACCGAGCACGGTCCTGGCCTCCCGGCTGCTGGCCGAGGGCGCGCAGGTGCACTGCTGGGACCCGCTGGCCCGCCCCGGCGACGTGCAGCCCTGGGCGTCCACGATCCGGCACCCGACCCCGCTGGAGGCGCTGGAGGGCGCGGACGCGGCGATCGTGGTCACCGAGTGGCCGCAGTTGAAGGAGGTCGACTGGGCGCGGGCCGCCGCCGCGATGCGCCGCCCGGTGCTCTTCGACGGACGGAACCTGCTCGACCCGCAGGCGATGCGGGCGCTCGGCTTCACCTATATGAGCGTCGGCCGGCCATGAGGTGGCGGGCGAGCGTTTCGCCCGCCACCTCAAGGGCCCTCGTGGTCAGCGGGGGTCCAGGCCCTCCAGCAGCTCCGGCAGGTCCTGGCTGTGCAGCACCCCGAGGCTCTTCGTCGCACGCGTGAGCGCGACGTAGAGGTCGTTCACGCCGCGGCTGTGGGCGGCGAGGATCTCGGCCGGCTCCACGACCAGGACCGCGTCGAACTCCAGCCCCTTGGACTGGGCGGCCGTCATCAGGACGCCGGGCGAGTCCAGCGCCGACGGATCGTCAGCGACCGCGACGCCGTCCAACTGGGCCAGCTGGTCGATCAGTTCGACCGGCCACCCCGGGGCATGGACGACCGCCAGCCGGCCGCCGTCCAGCGCCGCCAGCTCCTTCTCGACGGCGGCGCGCAGCGCCGGCCCCCGGTCGCCCGCGGGGATCCGCAGGCTCCACGGACGGCTCCCGCCGCTGCGCACCGCGGTCGGCGCGGTGAGCGCCGGGTCGACCGCCCGCAGGACGCCCTCGGTGACCCGCATGATCTCGGCCGGGGTCCGGTAGTTGACGGTGAGTTCCACCGTGCGCCAGCGTCCCGCCGTGTACTCGTCGAGCGCCTCCCCCCAGGAGCCCAGCCCGGCCGGCGCGCCGGTCTGCGCCAGGTCGCCCACGATCGTCATGGACCGGCCCGGGCAGCGGCGGGTCAGCAGCCGCCAGTCCATCGGGGAGAGTTCCTGCGCCTCGTCCACGAT